>Ga0182030_10021485_pt1 | contig 12084 bp, 8 predicted proteins | sample 812S3MmetaG_FD_121299 | JGI IMG/M metagenome (GOLD analysis project Ga0182030, IMG submission 121299) | Permafrost microbial communities from Stordalen Mire, Sweden - 812S3M metaG (Illumina Assembly) | ecosystem: Environmental > Terrestrial > Soil > Wetlands > Permafrost | place: Sweden...
GCTTGCGCGTAAGTGAGGCCGCGCTCCTTTTCTGCCATAATGGTGCTCGCTCCAACGCCGGGGTCCTACGTGGGAATCGAAATTCGCGCAATGGTCCGCCCATCGTTATACTCTGCCGTTGGGAAGGGCGCGTTTTTGGCCGAACAGGCCAGGGCGCGCCGACATGCCGGGATTGCCTTGAATATTCCAAACCTCATCACGTTGGGGCGAATTCTGCTGGTGCCGATCGTGGTCTGGGCGATAGCCACGCCCGGCGCCATGTGGATCGCCTTTGTGCTGTTCGTGGTTGCGGGCGTGAGCGATGGCGTGGACGGGTTCCTCGCCAAGCGCTTCAACATGACCTCCGAACTCGGCGCCTATCTCGATCCGCTCGCCGACAAGGCGCTGATCGTTTCGATTTATATTGCCCTGGGCGTCAATAACGCCATCCCGCGGTGGCTGGTCATCCTGGTGGTATCGCGCGATATTCTTATCATCGGCGGGATCATATTGTCTTGGGTGGTCGGAAATCCGCTTAAGATCAAGCCGCTGCTGGTGTCCAAGCTCAACACCGTGGCGCAGATATTGTTTGCTTGCGTGGTGCTGGGCTCGCTTGGCTTCGATATAGAGGCTGCCACGTTGACGCTTGTACTCATGGGACTCGTAGCGGTCTTGACCCTGCTTTCGGTGGCCGCCTATCTCATCGAATGGGTGCGTCACATGAATTCCGCGATGGCCGGCCAATGAGTTCCCGCCCGCGGCCGACCCGCAAACGCGCCGCCGGTCAAGGCTTCTCGTTTCAGCGCGAGGCGATGTTCTGGATCGCCGCGTTTGCTTTTTTGGTGCTCGTGCTGGTCCTGCTCAGCGACATCCTGCTGCCCTTCGTCGCGGGCTTTGCCATCGCTTATCTGCTCAACCCATTGACCGACCGCATCGAGCGGCTAGGTGTCGGCCGGCTCGCTGCGTCGCTCCTTATCATCACGCTGGTGGTAATGGCCTTCGTTCTCATCATCCTGCTGGTGGCGCCCCTGCTCGGCGGCCAGTTGTCATCCTTCATCCAGAATATTCCAGGCTACGTGACGAAGCTGCAATCGCTGCTCAGCGATCCGAGCAGGCCTTGGGTGCAAAAAATCGTCGGGTCCGGTCTCACCACCGACAAAACGATCACCGATCTGGTCACGCAAGGCGCCGGCTGGCTGACCACGTTCCTGAAATCGCTATGGTCGGGCGGGCGCGCGGTCGTGTCGCTGTTCTCGCTAATCGTGGTGACGCCGGTGGTCGCATTCTATCTGATTTACGATTGGCACCGCATGGTCGACACCGTCGATCGCTGGGTACCGGTGCATCAGCGTGCCACCGTGCGCCAACTCGCGCGCGAGACTGACGCGGCGATCGCCGGCTTCTTTCGCGGCCAGAGCATGGTCTGCCTGATCCTCGGCACGTTTTACGCTGTGGCGCTGACACTGAGCGGGCTCAATTTCGGCTTGCTGATCGGTCTGATATCCGGCCTGATCACCTTCATTCCCTATGTCGGCTCGATGACCGGCTTGATCCTCGCGCTCGGCGTTGCGGTCACCCAGTTCTGGCCGCAATACACCTCGATTCTGATCGTGCTCGGTATATTCCTGGTCGGACAGTTTCTCGAAGGCAACGTGTTGTCGCCGCGGCTGGTTGGGTCCAGCGTCGGCCTGCATCCGGTCTGGCTGATTTTTGCGCTGCTAGCCTTTGGCTATCTGTTCGGCTTTGTCGGATTACTGGTGGCGGTGCCGCTGGCGGCCACGATCGGCGTACTGGCGCGCTTTGCGTTGCGGCGTTATCTGGAGAGCTCTCTCTATACCGGCGAGAAATCGGGTTGAGTGGCAAGGTGGGCGAGTTAGGCAGTATTTTCGGTCCGCGCCAGCTTGTGCTGGCACTTGATCACGCGGTCAGCTTTGCGCGCGAGGATTTCCTGCGCGGCCCGTCGAATGCTGCCGCGCTCACGCTTGTCGAGAGCTGGCCGGATTGGCCGGACCGGATCATGACGCTGATCGGCCCGCACGGCTCGGGCAAGAGCCATCTCGCCGCGATCTGGGCACAGGCATCGGGCGCGCGCGTGCTGGCGGCAACGCTTTTGTCCGATATCGATCCGCCGGCGGCGCTGGCAACCGGTGCGCTGGTGGTCGAGGACCTGGAGGCAAACGGCCTCGACGAGCGCGCGCTGTTTCACCTCATTAATCTCGCGCGCGAGCAGGGCGCCTATGTGCTGCTCACGGCACGCACGCCGCTGGCCGGTTTTGCGCTCGCCATCCGCGATCTGCATTCGCGGCTGCGCGCGCTGCCGAGTGTGACACTCGCCGCGCCTGACGACGCCTTGTTGCGTCAGCTGATCGGCAAGCTCGCCGCCGACCGGCAGCTTTCGATCGACGAGAGCGTGGCGAATTATCTGGCCAACCGCATCGAGCGATCGTTTTCCGCCACCCATTTGGCCGTGGCCAAGCTCGACGAAGAGGCCATGCGCCAGCATCGACCGGTGACACGGGCCTTGGCGGCCGAACTGTTTCGCTAACCGCAACTGCAATCCCGGCTTGACCGTCAGCCCGATCCGGCGCGAACTGTCATCCAGCCACCATCTTTGTCGGCTAGGGAAGGGTTGTTTCAGGCCTTCGTTCATATGGCAGATCGCGCACAAGCAATTGCTCCGGTTGAGGAAATCGCTCCGGTCGCGGACCGTGACGCAGGCCTTCTGGCCTCACCAACCGCGCCCGAAGCGCACCTCCGCTCGATGCCCGAGCGCTTCATCAACCGTGAACTGTCCTGGCTGCACTTCAACCGGCGCGTCCTGGAAGAGGCCGGCAACGAGAACCATCCGCTCTTGGAGCGCGTGCGCTTTCTCTCGATCTCGGCCAACAACCTCGACGAATTCTTCATGGTGCGCGTCGCCGGCCTCAAAGGTCAGCTTCGCCAAGGCATCACGACCCAGAGCCCGGATGGGCTCACGCCGTCCGAGCAGCTGTTGCGCATTGGCGAAGCGGTGGCGCAACTCGCCAGCGACCAGCAGCAGCGTTGGCTGGAATTGCGCCTCGCCCTGACCGGCGCCGGGGTGACGCTGATCGAAGCGCCCGATCTGAAAAAGTCGGAACGCGCCTGGCTAGAAGAACATTTCCTCACACATGTGTTTCCGCTGCTCACGCCACTGGCGATCGACCCCGCCCATCCCTTTCCGTTCATTCCGAATCTCGGTTTCTCAATGGCGCTGCAACTCTCGCGCACGCGCGACGGCAAGGCCATGAGCGCGCTCATCCGCATGCCGCAGAAAATCGAGCGCTTCATACGATTGCCGAATGCGCCCGACCATAATATCCGCCTGATCACGCTCGAGCAGGCGACGGCGCTGTTCATTGGGCGCCTGTTTCCCGGCTACACCGTGAAGGGGCAGGGCGCGTTTCGCGTTATCCGCGACTCGGAAGTGGAAATCGAAGAAGAGGCCGAAGACCTGGTGCGGCTCTACGAGACCGCGCTCAAGCAGCGCCGCCGCGGTTCGGTGATCAGGCTCGAACTCAACACCACTATGCCGGCGGAATTACGCAGCTTCGTGCAGCATGCTTTGGCGGTTGCCGATGACGAGGTATTTTTGGTGGACGGCGTGCTCGCGCTCAACGATCTCGCGCAACTTACCAAGCTCGACCGGCCGGACCTCGAATTCGTGCCCTATAATCCGCGTTATCCGGAACGTATCCGCGATCATGGCGGCGACTGCTTCGCCGCCATCCGGCAGAAGGATCTGGTAGTCCACCACCCTTACGAATCCTTCGACGTGGTGGTGCAATTCCTCCAGCAGGCGGCGCGCGATCCCAATGTGGTAGCGATCAAGCAAACACTGTACCGCACCAGCGCCGAATCTCCGATCGTCAAGACTCTGGTGGAAGCCGCCGAAGCCGGCAAGTCGGTGACTGCGCTGGTCGAATTAAAAGCCCGCTTCGACGAGGAAGCCAATATCCGCTGGGCGCGCGATCTGGAGCGCGCCGGCGCGCAGGTGGTCTATGGTTTCATCGAATTGAAGACCCACGCCAAACTGTCCTTGGTCGTACGGCGCGAGGGCGGAGCGCTCGCCAGTTACGTTCACGTCGGCACCGGCAATTATCATCCGGTGACCGCGCGGGTTTACACCGATCTGTCGTTCTTCTCCGCCGAACCGGTGATCGCGCGCGATGTCGCGCGGATCTTTAACTACATCACCGGTTATGCCGAGCCGGCGGAACTCGAAAAAATGGCGATCTCGCCGATCAATTTGCGCGCCCGCATTCTCGGTCACATCACGCAAGAGGCGGCCAATGCCAAAGCCGGCAAGCCGGCCGCGATCTGGATGAAAATGAATTCCCTGGTCGATCCCGGAATTATCGACGCGCTTTACGATGCATCGCGCGTCGGCGTTCCGGTCGATCTGGTGGTGCGCGGCATTTGCTGCCTGCGGCCAGGCGTGCCGGGCCTGTCCGACAATATCCGCGTGAAATCCATCGTCGGGCGCTTCCTCGAACACGGCCGTATCTACTGCTTCGGTTCCGGCCATTTGCTGCCGCATACAAAGGCCGCGGTGTATATTTCCTCCGCCGATATGATGCCGCGCAATCTCGACCGTCGGGTCGAGGTGCTCACTCCCATCCTCAACGCCACCGTGCATGAGCAGATTCTCGGCCAGATTATGGCGGCCAATTTCAAGGATAACGAGCAAAGCTGGAAGCTCTTGCCGGATGGCAGTTCCACGCGCATAAAGGCCGCGCCGGGCGAGGAACCCTTCAACGCCCATAAGTATTTTATGACAAATCCGAGTCTGTCGGGCCGTGGTAAATCGCTCAAAGAATCCTCGCCGCGCAGCCTCATCCGCCGCCTCGTTGAAGGCGCGTAAACGCAGGCGCGCCAGACCTGCGTCAAAAAAAACCGCGTCCAAAAAATCTGGGCTCGCCAAATCTCACGCCGCCAAGGGCCGGCTCGATCACGGGCCGCCGGTCGCGGTCGTTGACATCGGCTCCAATTCGGTCCGGCTCGTTATTTATGAAGGGCTGACGCGCTCGCCGACGCCCATCTTCAACGAAAAGGTGCTGGCCGGCCTTGGCCGACAGGTGCAATCCACCGGCCTGTTGGCACAGGACGCCATCGATACCGCGCTGGCCGCACTCGTGCGCTTCCGGGCGCTGTGCGACACGCTGCATGTGCGCCGGATCTGGGCCATCGCCACCGCCGCCTGCCGCGATGCGCGCAACGGCCGCAGCTTTATCGCCAGAGCCTCGCGCATCTGCCGCGCGCCGATCAAAATATTATCCGGCAAACGCGAGGCCCAACTCACCGCGCTCGGCGTTATTTCCGGCATCCACCGGCCGGACGGCATTGTCGGCGATCTCGGCGGCGGCTCGCTCGAACTCGTCGATGTGCACGGTTCGCGCGTGCGCGGCGGCATGACATTGCCGCTTGGCGGTCTGGCGTTGCAGGACATCACCGGCAAGTCGCTCAAGAAGGCCGAGAGCATCGTCGAAGATGCCTTTGACGGGCTCGATATTCTCCACGACGGCGAGGGCCGCACCTTCTACGCGGTCGGCGGCACCTGGCGCGCCTTGGCGCGGCTGCACATGTGGCAGACCGGCTATCCATTCCACGTCATGCACAATTACCGCGTCTCGGCGCGCGAGGCGCTCGATTTCTCGCGGCTGGTGCACCGCGTCGATACCGAAACGCTCTCGAAGATCGAAGTCGTCAATGCCGCGCGCCGCCCGCTGCTGGCCTACGCCGCGCTGGTGCTGGAAAATCTGGTGCGCACGATCAAGCCCAAACAAGTCGTATTTTCGGTGCTGGGCGTGCGCGAGGGGCTTCTCTATTCGCTGCTCAAGCCGAGCGAGCGAGCGCTCGATCCGCTGATCGTGGCCGCCGCCGATCTCAATTTGCTGCGCTCGCGCTCGCCGCGCCATAGCGAGGAACTGATCGGCTGGACCGACCGTTTCATGGTGTCGTCGGGGCTGGAGGAATCCGCCGACGAGCGCCGGCTGCGCCACGCCGCCTGTCTGCTTGGTGACATCGGCTGGCGCGCCCATCCGGATTATCGCGGCGAGCAGTCGATGAACATCATCGCGCACGGCGCTTTTGTCGCCATCGATCATCCGGGCCGCGCCTATCTGGCGCTGTCGGTTTATTTCCGCCATGCCGGCTTGAGCGAGGACGAGTTGTCGCCGCGGCTGCGCGAGGTATCGACGCCGCGCATCCTCGATCGCGCCCGCGTCTTGGGCGCCGCCATGCGGGTCGCCTATGTTCTGACCGCCGGGCAGAGCGGCGTGCTGCCAAAGACGCCGATGCTGGTGAGGCGCGGCAAGCTCGTGCTGCGGCTGCCCGGAAAGCTGAGTAAGTTGTCGAGCGACCGGCTGTTCAGCCGGCTGCGCCAACTGGCAAGGCTCATTGGGCGCGAGCCGGTGATAGAGAGTTAGCTCTTCTCCACCGTCACGACGCGGCCTTTTTCCACCGCCAGTGCTAGTTTGCCGTGCTTGAGCGCTAAGGCCTTTTCGCCGAACAATTCGCGCCGCCAGCCTTTGAGCGAGGGCACGTCGGCGTCGTCATCGGCGGCGATGCGGTCGAGTTCATCGACCGTGGCGATTACCTTCGCGGCAACGCCGTTGCTCTCGGCCGTCATGCGCAGCAGGACTTTGAGCAGTTCGACTGTGGCCGCCCCATTTGGCGCCGGGCGGAAACGATCGAGCCGCGGCAGCGTCTTGGGATCGCGCTCGAGGCCGCGTTTGACCGCCTCGATAATGCCGTCGCCCCAGCGCGAGCGCTCGAAACCCTTGGGCAGCGAGCGCAACTGGCCGAGACGCTCGATCGTCGTTGGCGCCTGCACCGCGATGTCGCCAACCACGTCGTCCTTGAGCACGCGCGAACGCGGCACGTCGCGGCTTTGCGCCTCGCGCTCGCGCCAGGCGGCGATCTCGATCAGCACCGCGAGTTCCTTGGGCTTGCGCACGCGGTTCTTGAGCCGCTCCCAGGCGCGCTCGGGCTCCATGCGATAGGTCTCGGGCGAGGTGAGCACGCCCATCTCGGCCTCGACCCAATTCAGCCGTCCGCGTTTTTCGAGATCGGCCGAAAGCTTGAGATAGATGTCGCGCAAATGCGTGACGTCGGTAACCGCATAAGTCAATTGCGCGTCGGAGAGCGGGCGCCTGGTCCAGTCGGTGAAGCGGTGCGATTTGTCGAGCAGGTCGCCGGTGATGCGTTGCACCAGTTGGTCGTAGGAAATGGAGTCGCCGTAACCCAGCACCATGGCGGCGACCTGGCTGTCGAAGATCGGATGCGGGATCTTCTTTGCCATGTTCCAGACAATTTCAATGTCCTGGCGGGCGGCGTGGAATACCTTGACTACGTTCTCGTCCGTCAACAGATCGAAAAACGGCGTGAGGTCGATGCCCGGCGCCAGCGCATCGATCACGAAAGCCTCGTCGGGAGAGGCGATCTGGGCGACGCAGAGCAGGGGATAATAGGTCGTCTCGCGCAGGAACTCGGTATCGACCGTGACAAAAGCGTGCCGCGCCATGCGCGCGCAGACTTGGGCCAGTTCCTCGGTGGTGGTGATGGGCTGCATTGTCGGTGCGACCCTAACCCGATCTGCGGCGGTCATGGAGAAAAATTCTCGCGCATGATCCCGAAAAGTGGGTACCGGTTTTCGGATAAGATCATGCGCCAGGCCTAGAGCCGCGCAGCTTCGGCATGTGGATGAATTCCCAAGGCGAGGGCATCGGGCCGACAGGAACTTCGATGAGCGCCGGTTCGCGCGCGGTGAGGGCAGCGCGCAACGCTATGCCCAATTCGGCCGGATTGTGCGCGCGCCGGCCGGTCGCGCCGAAGCTTTCGGCGAATTTGACGAAATCGGGATTGGCGAGGTCGTTGGCGATTTCGCGGTTGCCGAATTGCTCTTGCTGGATACGGCGCACATTGCCGAAATGGCCGTCGGCAAACACAATCGCCACCAGTGGAATACGATGGCGCATGGCGGTCGCCATCTCGTTGGCGGTATACATGAAGCCGCCGTCGCCATTGATCGACAACACCGGCACGTCCGGCCGCGAGGCTTGCGCGCCCAGCGCGGTGGCATAGCCCCAACCGAGATTGTCCTGATAGCCGGGCGAGAGAAATGTGCGCGGCTTATAGACAGGAAACGCGAGCCGGGCGGCAAAGCCAAGTTGCGTGACTTCATCGACCAGAATGCCGGTTTCGGGCAGTTCGGCGCGGATCACGTCGAGGAAGGCGAGTTGCGGCGCCAGTTTATTGAGGCGCTGGCGCATTTTCGCCTGGCGCTCCAGCATTTCCTCGCGGCGCGGCGCGCGGCGCTGGTTGAAACGTGCAAGCTCGTCGACGAGTTGCCGCAGGATGGGCGCGGCATCGCCGATCAGCGCCACTTTCGGTTTCCGGTAGCGCGCCGGCTCCTCCGGATCGGAATCGATGCGTACCACATCAAGTTTGTTGTCGATGCCCCAGGCCGTCATCGGATTGAGTTTGGTGCCGATCGCGAGCACCGCTTCGGCGTCTTTCCACAATTCGTGTCCAAGCGGCAACGTCACACTGAACGGACTTCGTCCATCCAAGACGCCCCGCCCGCGCCGATAAGCGAGCACCGGCGCCTGCAAAAGGTCCGACAGTTGCGTAACTTCAGGTGACGCATCGAGCGCGCCGCCGCCGGCGACGATGAGCACGCGCTTGGCCTTGCCGAGCAATTTTGCCGCCTTGCGCACGGCGTCGGTGTCGATACGCGGCGGACGCGGCGGCGTGGGTTGCACGATGCTGGCGACCTTTCCCCGTTTGCCCCATACATCGATAGCGCATTCGAGTGCGGCCGGTCCGGGCCGCCCTTTCGACATAGACGCAATCGCCTTGGCGGTTTTCACGGAAGCTTCATCCGGTCCATCGATGCGGGCGGAATGATCGACTAGCCGTGCGATAATGCCGGCCTGGTCGCGAATCTCATGCAGGTGGCCGAAGCCGCGTCCGATCGCGTCAGCGGGAATTTGGCCGATCAGCGCTAGCACGGGCGCATTCATGCCATAGGCCGTGAGCAGCGCCGCGGCGGAATTCAACAGGCCGGGGCCGGGCACCACCGCATAGGTCTGCGGCTTGCCGGTCGCGAGCGCCGCACCCAGCGCCATATAGGCCGCGCCCTGCTCATGCCGGCAGTGGAGAACGCGCAGACGGTTGCCGACACGCTGAAACGCATCGAACAAATGATCGTTGTGAACGCCCGGCAGCGCATAGATCGTGTCGAGCCCATGGGCGATGAGCGTGGCAACCGTCGCCTCGGCAGTGGACATATCCGCAAAGACGGGCTTCGCCCTGTTGTCAGCGGCGCCAGCAGGACGGGCTTTTTTGGCGGTTTTCGGTTTGGGCAAGGCTACGCTCCAGCTACTGCGGTTGAGATTGCAGATGAAAACGAGTCTGTCGAGTGGTCCCGACCGCCCTTACCTTGACAAAGCATAGTCCCCATGCGCTTTTCCGGCACTTCGCAAGCAGCATGAATCGTCTACCGGAACCGCCCAGAATGTCTATGCATCGCTATCGTTCACATACCTGCGGCGCGCTGCGCGAGAGCGACATCGGCAAGACCGTGCGGCTTAGCGGCTGGTGCCACCGCATCCGTGACCACGGCGGCGTGCTGTTCATCGATCTGCGCGATCACTATGGGCTCACCCAAGTGGTGGCCGACCCCGACAGCCCGGCCTTCAAATTGGCCGAGACTCTGCGCTCGGAATGGGTCGTGCGCATCGATGGCAAAGCGCGCAAACGCCCTGCCGGCACTGAGAACCCGGACCTGCCGACCGGCCAGGTCGAGGTCTATATCGAGGAAATCGAAGTGCTGGGCGCCGCCGGTGAATTGCCGATGCCGGTTTTCGGCGAGCAGGAATATCCGGAAGACATTCGCCTGACTTACCGCTTTCTCGACCTGCGCCGCGAGCATCTGCACAACAACATCATGCTGCGGGGCGCCGTGATCGACTCGTTGCGCACGCGCATGAAGGCATCCGGTTTCTTCGAATTCCAGACGCCGATCCTGACCGCGTCTTCGCCGGAAGGCGCGCGCGATTATCTGGTGCCGTCGCGCATTCATCCGGGAAAATTCTACGCGCTGCCGCAGGCGCCGCAGCAGTTCAAGCAGCTCATCATGATCGCGGGCTTCGACCGCTATTTCCAGATCGCGCCGTGCTTCCGCGACGAGGACGCGCGCGCCGATCGTTCGCCCGGTGAATTCTATCAGCTCGACTTGGAAATGAGTTTCGTCACGCAGCAAGACGTGTTCGACGCGGTCGAGCCGGTGATCCGCGGCGTGTTCGAGGAATTCGGTAAAGGCAAAGCGGTCACGCCGAAGTTTCCGATGATCCCTTACGCCGAGGCGTTGCGCAAATACGGCACCGACAAGCCGGACTTGCGCAATCCAATTGTCATGCAGGATGTGAGCGAGGCGTTCCGCGGGTCGGGCTTCAAGATTTTCGCCAAGATTCTCGAGACGCCGGGCAACGCGGTCTGGGCTATTCCAGCGCCGACCGGCGGCTCGCGTGCCTTCTGCGACCGCATGAACTCATGGGCGCAGGGCGAAGGGCAACCGGGGCTCGGCTACATCTTCTGGCGAGAAGGCGAAGAGGGCGGTGCAGGGCCGCTGGCGAAAAACATTGGTCCCGAACGCACCAAGCAGATCACCGAACAGATGGGACTCAAAGTTGGCGACGCCTGCTTCTTTGTCGCCGGCAAGCCGAAAGACTTCGTCAAGTTCGCCGGCCCCGCCCGCAGCAAAGTGGGCGAGGAACTCGGCCTCATCGCCAAAGACCGTTTTGATTTCTGCTGGATCGTCGATTTCCCGATGTTCGAATGGAACGACGAAGACAAGAAGATCGACTTCTCTCACAACCCGTTCTCGATGCCGAACATGGATGTCGAGGAATTCCTCGCGCTCGATCCAGCCGATCACGACAAGCTATTGTCGATCAAGGCGATCCAATACGACATCGTCTGCAACGGCACCGAATTGTCGTCGGGCGCGATTCGTAACCATCGTCCCGAGGTGATGAAGAAAGCTTTCGCCATCGCCAGCTACGATGAGAGCATGCTGGAGGCCAAATTCGGCGGCATGTTGCACGCGTTGTCGCTCGGCGCGCCACCGCATGGCGGCATCGCGCCCGGCATCGACCGCATCGTGATGCTGCTGGCCGGCGAAGAGAACCTGCGTGAGGTCGTGCTATTCCCAATGAATCAGCGCGCCGAGGATCTGTTGATGGGCGCCCCGTCGGAAGCGACACCCAAGCAGCTCAAGGAGCTGCATATCAGCCTCAATTTGCCGAAGAAGTGACGCGCTTGCCTCATCCTCGCGCCAGCGGGGATCCAGTCCTCAAAGGGGCGGCACTTTCTCGCTTGAGTTGACGCCCGGCTTTTCCGGCAACGGGATGAACTCGATCTCGTCGCCGGGCACCTTGGCGAAATGGCCAGCGGTCCATTCCGCCTTGGCCTGCTCGATGCGTTCTTTGCGCGACGACACGAAATTCCACCATATGTGGCGCGGGCCATCCATCGGCGCGCCGCCGACGATGACGAAATGCGCGTTGGTCACCGCCGTAATGGTGATCTTGTCGCCCGGCTTGAACACTAACAGGCGGCCGGGTTCGAACTTGTCGCCGGCGATATCGAGGGTGCCTTCGATCACATAGACCGCGCGCTCCTCGTGATCGGCGTCGAGCGGCAGGCTCGATCCCGCTTCGAGCGTCACGTCGCCGAAAATCGTTTCCATGGTCGTCGGCACCGGCGATTTCGCGCCATAGAGCGAGCCGACCACCACCCGCACCGTTTTGCCATTGTCCTTGATCAGCGGAAATTCCGTGGTTGGATGGTGAGAAAAGCCGGCTTCCATCTCCTCCTTGGCGGCGGGTAGGCCAACCCACATCTGCAAGCCATGGATGGGGCTGCCGGTGGTGCGCAGTTCCGGCCCGGTGCGCTCCGAATGCACGATGCCGCGCCCCGCCGTCATCCAGTTGACCTCGCCCGGCCGGATCGCCGCGGCGGTGCCCAGACTGTCGCGATGCATGATTTCGCCGTCGAATAAATAAGTGACGGTCGCAAGCC
>Ga0182030_10021486_pt1 | contig 12083 bp, 8 predicted proteins | sample 812S3MmetaG_FD_121299 | JGI IMG/M metagenome (GOLD analysis project Ga0182030, IMG submission 121299) | Permafrost microbial communities from Stordalen Mire, Sweden - 812S3M metaG (Illumina Assembly) | ecosystem: Environmental > Terrestrial > Soil > Wetlands > Permafrost | place: Sweden...
GTCAAACTACGCTCAGGATGACAGTTCATTTCCCGGCTAGTCCCTAGTCCCTATTCCCTAGCCCCCGCTTTTCCGTCTCCCCACCGCGCCACGGAAAACTGTGCCCCCGCGAACAGAATCAACCCCGAAACATAAGCCCAGAACAGCAGTCCCACCGACACATAAAACGGCCCATAGAGCGCCCGCAGGTCCAGGTGCGGCAGCACGGCCACGAACACAATCTTGGCCAGCAGCCATACGATTCCCGTCACAATGGCGGTCCGCAGCACCGGCCGCCACGGCACCGTCCGGTTGGGCAGCAGCCAGTAGATGCAGAAGAAAAACGCAATCGCCGCGACGCCCGTGGACACCGCCAGCCAGCTCTCGTTGATGGCGCGATAGACAAAATTATCCGTGTGCTGGAAGAAGACGTCGGCGAGCATGCGCTGCTCCACCGCGTTCAGCACGATGCTGATCAGCGCCAGCGCCACCATGAGGATTGCCAGCCCAAACGCGACCAGCTGATTGAAGAGATAATTGCGGCTCTTGGCCACGCCCCAGGCCTGGTTGAGCGCGACCTCAAGGGGAAGAAATATGCCGGTACACGAAATCAGGATCATCACCAGCGACAGCGCCTGCACGCCGTGCCGCGGCACCACCGCCTCCAGGCTGTAGGTCAGGAAGCCAGTCTTCGCCGTCGAAGGCAGAAAATAATTCACCATGTCGCTCACCACGCTCACCATGGTGGGCGAGTGAAACACCGACTGGCACAGCGTATACAGCAGCACGATAAACGGGATGAACGAGATGATGGCGTTGGCGGCCACGCTGAATGCGTAGGTGTGTACTTCGCTGTCGAGCAGGTAGGCGATGAGGGCCTTGCCGTCCTTGCGCCAGCGGTACCACTTGCTGAGTGCGTGCTCGGCCTGGGCCAGCAGCGCGGCAGGTTCGACGGGTTCGCTCTCTGTCTGTGGATCGAGAACTTCGATCACCGGGGTGACTCCTTGAGGTGGCTCGCCGGACTGTCTTGCGGGCGGTCCAAAGTGCGCGGGTGTGCTCTTTCAAGCATAGTCCCGATCGACCGGCTCTGCACCGGCAAGGCGTAAACAACGTGTGTGAGCGACCAGTCCTCGATTTTCTTATTGATTCCTTATTTGATTCCTGCCATAAAAAAGGCAGGGGCCGCATCGGCGATCCCTGTTTCCCTTCGGAAGGCCTTCAGCATTGGAAGTTTCTGTTCTTCAGGGACCGGCTCGAGGTGTGCGCAGCGGCAATCCCGCGCGGCGCCAGGCCAGAGAGCCCTGAACAAAATCAGGAGGTAAAGCATGAAAGAGCAGGGCGTAGTGAAGTGGTTCAACGGGGCCAAGGGTTTTGGATTCATCCAGCGCTCCAGCGGCGAAGACGTGTTTGTGCATTTCTCCGCCATCCAGGAGAACGGCTACAAGACATTAAATGAGGGCGAATCGGTGGAGTTTGTCTGCCAGCAGGGCCCCAAGGGGCTGAGCGCGGCAGACGTTACACGCGTCGCGTAAATCGGCTGAGAAAACCGGCCCTCAAGGCCTGAAAGCCGCGTTGTTTTTGCGGCCGTTTTGGTACGACTGAAGTCATGCCCTAAAGAGAAACTCCTTTTCGCCAAGGTTGCAAATGATTGATTTCATTGAAAGGCGCCTCTTGGATGGATTTCACACCTTCCCTACGGGACGGGGGACATCTGTTGAACTCTGACCCAGGACTGCGCTGCGCTTGTCCTGGGCTATTATCGCTTCTCCCTCCGGGAGAAAGTGCGGTCCGACGATGTTTCATCCCCCGTGGGTCGGCTTCGCCGGTGGAGGACTGATACAAAGCGCCTGGGGATTCGGGGCTCATTGAGTTCTCCGGCAGGCTGTAAAGTCGTGCCTTCGCACTTCTTGCCTCTGCCTGCGATTTTCGCGCGGCAAGATCAGGCCGGCTCGTCAAGTTTGAGCCGCGCCAGCGCCCACTGGGCCGCGGTGCGCAGGCCTTCGTCTGCGGCTGCGGCCCACCGCTCAAGCGTGGCCGCAAAGTGCGGGAGGGCGCTGTTGCCCATGGCGATGGCCACGTTGCGGCGCAGGCCCTGGAAGCCCGTCCGCCGTACCGGCGAGCCGTTGAAAAGCTGCTCAAACTGAGCCTCGTCCAGTTCCGCAAGCCAATCCAGTTGCGGGTTCACCATCTCCGGCCGCACCTCAAGCTGCGGGTCTGTGCCGATGGGCGCTTTGCGGTTCCACGGGCACACGTCCTGGCAGATGTCGCAGCCAAAGACCTGCCGTCCCATGCCTGCCATTAGCCCCGCTTCGATGGGACCGCGATGCTCGATGGTCAAGTAAGAGATGCACAGCGTCGCATCCATCTGGTACGGCGCAATCAGCGCGCCAGTCGGGCAGGCTTCCAGGCAGCGCTGGCAGCTTCCACAACGATCCGGCAGCGTCAAAGCCGCGTCCGGCTCCTCCACTTCAAGCGAGGTCAGCAGCACTGCAAGAAATCCATACGAACCCAGTTTTGGATGAATGAGGCAGGTGTTCTTGCCGGTCCAGCCCAATCCCGCGCTCGTCGCCAGCGCGCGCTCCACCACCGGCCCCGTGTCCACGTACCCGCGTGCCTCGAACGCACCGCACCGCCCGCGCAGCAGTGCTTCCAGAGCCGCCAGGCGCTTCTTGAGGACCTTGTGGTAATCGCTCGGCCGCCGCGCCCCGCCGGGATCGAGCCGACTCGACCACGCATAGCGCGCGATCCATCCTTTATCTTCAGGCGCTGCCTCAATCGACCGCGGCTGCGCGCTGTGATAATTCGCGAAGCACACAATCGCCGAGCGCGCCCACGGAAACGGAACGCTCACCCGTGACCGCACCAGTTGCCCGCTTTCATCCACACGCTCCAGATACCGCATGGTTCCGGCGCGGCCTTCCCGGACCCACTCTTGAAAGCGCGCCGCGTCGCGATCCTGATGCGGGCTAGGCAGCGCGACCAGGCCGGCCTCGGCAAATCCGGCCTCGAGGGCTGCCGCGCGGGCGCGATCTCGCGTGAGCGGCTGCGCAGGCGCGGAGGCTGCCGGGGTCACGGGTTGATGGCTCAATGGCAAGGCATGGTCCTGCGAAGCTTGACAGTGTACAGATTACAGAGGCCGGGGGTGGACTATCAGCCCGCAACCAACAGAACTGCATCTTCGTCGGGAACCGGCAATCTAACGGAAGGCCCCCATGGTTGCTTTGTAACCAATGCAGCGAGTTAGCAGGCTAGGGATGCCAGGTGAGGCCGTGGGTCCGCCCCGGTGGGGGCCGTCAAAATTTGGGCGCGGACAGAGGGTAACCGGCGAATTCATGGAACCGCCGCGAACCCATCCTGCGTAGAGACTCATGTGTCCGGATGCGGACGCCGCAAATGAAACTGAACACCAGGCGGCAAATCGACAACCGGCAAAAATGGGCTATCCCTCGTGTTTTGAACGCGGACGGGTATGGCAGCTTTGGTCGCCCGAGTGCAAGTTTACACAGTGCCGGGATTCTGGGCCGCCGGCGGCACACGAAAAAACAGCCTTCCCCCAAGGAGATCTTTATGACGACAGCAATCTTTGAATCCATCTCTACCTTTACGACCAAACCCTCTCACTACGCCGAGCTGAGCACGGCGCCGAATGGCGAGCTTATCGCCGGTCAAAGCACCGACCTCACCGAGCGCCTTGAGCCGCTGGTGCATGACGGAGACCTGGCCCTCGACATGAGCGGCGTGAAGCGGATTGACGCAGCCGGCATCGCTGCGCTCGTCGCGCTCTACCGCAGCGCCCGCGATGCAGGACACCGTTTCAGCCTGACCAACGTGCCGGCGCGGGTGGCGCAGATCCTGGCCGTCGTCGGTTTGGAAGGCCTTCTGGTTTCTCACAATGCGGTGCGGAGTTCGCAGTGCGGCCCGCGGCGGCAGCGTCCTGCGGCTTAAGCTGCCGCGCCTCGCTCCGAAAGCCCCAATTCACGCGGGGTTTTGTCTCGTCATGCGAGATTGCCGCGCGCCCATCAACAATCGCGCTGCTCGCCTCATCAAGGGTCTGTGACGACTGGCACATGCAACTGTATACTTGCGGCGTTATTTGTACTTGCGAAAATGAACGCCGCGACGCGCTGTCAGATGTCTGGATGACCCGCACGCGCTCAGCCGTTAACCCGCTTTCTTGTTGTTCGCTGAGCCTCCGTCCCGCCACCCTCTCATAGGGAACCGCAAGCCGCGGAATCCCGTGTCCGTGCAGCAGCTCCTGGTTGCATGGGCGGGAAATCCTAATACACGGAGGCAATACCCCATGACGCAGGGCGTGGTGGAACAATCGTCTGCTCCTCAGGCAGGCTCGACTTCAACTCCAATTCAGTATGTGTACTTCTTTGGCGGCGGCGCTGCCGATGGCAACGGCCGCATGAAAGACATCCTCGGCGGCAAAGGCGCAGGTCTGGCCGAGATGACCCACGCCGGCCTCCCCGTACCTCCCGGATTCACCATCCAGACTGAGGCCTGTCGCGAATACATGCGCGGCGCGGTCAGTCCCGAGATTGACGTCGAGATGCATGCGGCTCTCGAGCGCCTGGAAAAGATGCAGGGGCAGAAGCTGGGCACCGGTGAAAATCCGCTGCTCGTTTCCGTGCGCTCAGGCGCCAAGTTCTCCATGCCCGGCATGATGGACACGATCCTGAACCTGGGTTTGAACGACCAGGCCGTCGAAGCGCTGGCCAAGCGCACCGGCAATCCGCGCTTTGCGTATGACTCCTATCGCCGCCTGATCCAGATGTTCGGCGATGTGGTGCTCGATGTGTCGAAGAAGAAGTTCGAGCACATCTTCGAGACGATCAAAGAGCGCGAAGGTGTGAAGTTCGACTACGAGCTGACGCCTGAGGCGCTCAAAGAAATCATCGTCGAGTACAAGAAGCTGGTCCGCAAGGAAACCGGCAAAGACTTCCCGCAGGGACCGCTTGACCAGCTGGTGCAGGCGAGGAACGCGGTTTTCAGAAGCTGGCAGAACGATCGCGCCAAGACCTATCGCCGCATCAACCACATCGACGACTGGCTGGGCACAGCGGTCAACGTGCAGGCCATGGTCTTCGGCAACCTCGGCGAGAACTCCGGCACCGGCGTCGGCTTCACCCGCAACCCGGCCACCGGCGAGCACATCTTCTTCGGCGAGTACCTGATGAACGCGCAGGGCGAAGACGTCGTCTCCGGCATTCGCACGCCGCTCTCCATCTCTGAGCTTGAGCGCGCCATGCCCAAGGTCTATGACCATCTGCGCACCGTAACCTGGAAGATGGAAAAGCATTACCGCGACATGCAGGATTTTGAGTTCACCATTCAGGATGGCAAGCTCTACATGCTGCAGACGCGCAACGGCAAGCGCACCGGCCTGGCCGCTGTGCGCATCGCCATTGACATGGTGCGGGAGGGGCTGATCACGCAGGAAGAAGCCATCTTCCGCGTCGAGCCCAACCAGCTTTACGACTTTCTCGTCCCGCGCCTGGTTGAGAAGGGCGAGAAGATTGAAGTGCTGGCCACCGGCCTGCCGGCGTCGCCCGGCGCGGCCGTGGGACAGATCGTGTTCTCGGCCGAGGATGCGGTGAAGTTCTACCAGAGCGGCGCCTACCGTTCCATCATTCTGGTGCGCGGCGAGACCACGCCGGAAGACATCGCCGGCATGGAAGTAGCATCGGGCATTCTCACCTCACGCGGCGGCATGACTTCGCACGCGGCAGTAGTCACGCGCGGCATGGGCAAGTGCTGCGTGGCCGGCGCTGGCGACCTGAAGGTCAGCGAGGCCAACAAGGAACTCCGCGTCAAGGACCACGTCTTCAAGCAGGGCGACTGGATCTCACTCGACGGTACGACCGGCCGCGTGATCAAGGGCCAGCTCAAAACGCTTCCTGCCCAGCCCGACGATCCGGATCTGGTCAAGTTCATGAGCTGGGTCGATCCGGTTCGGCGGCTGCGCATCCGCGCCAACGCCGACATCCCACGCGACGCCAAGCAGGCTCGCCTCTTTGGCGCCGAGGGCATCGGCCTCTGCCGTACCGAGCACATGTTCTTTGCCGAGGACCGCATCGAGCACATGCGCACGATGATCCTGGCCGACAACGAAAAGGACCGCCGCGAGGCGCTCAAGAAGCTGCTGCCCATGCAGCGCGCCGACTTCGCCGGCCTTTTCAAGGCGATGGAGTCGTTGCCGGTAACCATCCGCCTGCTCGATCCGCCGCTGCACGAGTTCCTGCCGCAGCGCGAAGACCTGCTGGTCGAGATCTCGCATCTCGAAGACACCAAGCCTCGCTCGCCACGGTTGAAGGAACTGCGTCCGCTGCTGGCGCGCGTGCAGGAACTGCATGAGATGAACCCCATGCTGGGCCTGCGCGGCTGCCGTCTCGGCATCGCCTTCCCGGAGATCACGGAGATGCAGGTGCGCGCCATCTTTGAGGCCGCCGTCGGCGTCAAGGCCAAGGGCGGCGATCCGCATCTTGAAATCATGGTGCCGCTCATCGGCTCCATTGAAGAGATGCGCAACCAGGCGGCCATCGTGCGCCGCGTCGCTGCGGACGTCTTCAAGGAGAAGGGCCAGACCGTTGACTACATGGTGGGCACCATGATCGAGCTGCCGCGCGCCGCGCTGACCGCCGATCAGATCGCCGAAGAGGCCGAGTTCTTCAGCTTCGGCACGAACGACCTGACGCAGACTACCTTTGGAATTTCAAGGGACGACATCAACAACTTCCTGCCGGCGTACCTGAAGCACGGCATCTTCAAGCAGGACCCCTTCGCCACGCTCGACCAGGCTGGCGTTGGGCTGCTGGTGAAGATGGCCACAGCCAAGGGACGCAACACCCGGCCGGATCTCAAGGTGGGCATCTGCGGCGAGCATGGCGGCGATCCAGAGTCCGTCAAGTTCTGCCACAAGATCGGCCTCAACTATGTGTCCTGCTCGCCGTTCCGTCTACTCACGGCCCGGCTGGCAGCGGCACAGGCGGCGCTCGAAGAACGGCAGGGCGGCATCGTCCACACCAACAAGTAACGCATCAGTCAGAAAGCAGATAGGCGCTCTCATAAGAAACGCCTATCTGCTCTCACCGCAATTCTGACAAGAACTTTATCGAGTTTATTTGATTTATCAACAAACAGAATAAACTCAATAAACTTGATATAATTCACCATGGACCGACGTACGAATCCCTTTGCGCCTGGAGCCGGGCTTCAACCTCCCGACCTGGCCGGTCGAGATAGGCTCCTCGCGGAAGCATCCATAGATATGGACCGGGTTCTGGATGGCCGCCCAACCAAAGGCATGATTTTGCTGGGCTTACGCGGAGTGGGAAAAACGGTCCTGCTCAATCGTCTGCATGGAATGGCCAGGGAAAAAGGCTTCCGGACTGCGAAAGTTGAAGCCCCCGAGGACGGGATGCTTGCGCAACTGCTTGCACCGGAGTTGCGCGAAGTTCTCTACAGCCTGGACCTCAAAGCGGGCGTCGGCCACAAAGTGCACCAGGCCGCCTCCGTCCTCAAAAACTTTGTCTCCGCATTCAAGGTCAAAGTTGGGGATATTGAAATTGGCATTGACCCCGCCCGCGGCAAAGCCGACAGCGGCAATCTGGAGCAGGATCTGCCTGACCTGCTGGTTGCAGTCTGCGAAGCCGCGAAGGAGCGGAACGTTGCGCTCGGTCTCTATCTCGATGAGGCGCAATATCTTTCCTCGGAAGAACTGGCATCGCTCATCGTCGCCTGCCACCAGGTGGCTCAGCGCAACTTGCCCTTCATGCTGGTTGGAGCCGGGCTGCCACAGATTGCGGCGCTTGCGGGCAATGCGAAATCTTACGCCGAACGCCTGTTTAACTTCCCCCAGGTAGGCCCGCTGGAACCCGAGGCCGCCAGGGAGGCGCTGGTGAATCCCGCGAGAATAGAAGGTGTTGAATTTGATCCCGGCGCCATTGAAGAGATTTTGCACGTCACAGACCGTTACCCGTACTTCATCCAGGAGTGGGGCTTTCATGTCTGGAATTACGCGCCGGAGAGCCCGATTCAGCCGAACCATGTCCGAGAGGCTACTCCAGGCGTAATCGCGCATCTGGATGCAAACTTCTTCCGCGTTCGCTTTGATCGCCTCACTCAACTTCAGCAGAAATATCTGCGCGCCATGGCCGAGCTGGGCGAAGGTCCCTTCCAGACCCACGACATTGCGGAAACACTGGGAGTCGGCGCAACTGCCGTCTCGCCTGTACGCAAGCAGTTGATCAACAAGGGCATGGTCTGGAGCCAGAGACATGGAGAGACCTCGTTCACGGTGCCGCTGTTCAGCGAATTCATGAAGCGCCAGATGCCGAAGCTCGAAAAGCACGAACCAAGACGGCGATCTTGATCGAGCGAAGCCTGTCCCCGTCTGCCAAGCAGTCCCCTGTTCAATCCTTTGGCATCCGGCGATCGGGAAAAAGCACGGCTGGAACATCCGTCCTTCGTCAATCCGGGCGTATGCTGAACACACGCTCCTCCCTTTCGCTCCTTTCATTGCTTCTCAGAGCGCCAAACGACACCCGGCCCGTTTCCTGCATCTGAACCCCTAGATGGTCTGTTCGGCCGGCCTGTTTAAAATCGGCGCCTGCCCCGGCCAATCGCCCTTTCTGTCCAACCAGCATTGCGGCAAGATACGAGGAAACCCCCAACCATGCTCATCCGCCTTGGCTACGATATTCAATTCGACCTTCCTTTCGATGTGCCTATGGTGGCGCTGCTGCACGTGCATCCCTCGCGCACGCGAGACCTGCTCGAGCCGGACGAGATCCAGACCGAGCCACAAATAAACATCACCAGCTACTACGACACGTTCGGCAACCGCTGCGCGCGCTTTGTCGCGCCGCATGGCCATTTCCGCCTCAGCAGCAACTCGCTCATCCAGGAATCAGGCGACGTCGACCCCACCGACTGGTCCGCGCAGGAGTCGCCCGTGGCGGAGCTCCCCAACGAGCAGCTCCGCTTCCTGCTCAGCAGCCGCTACTGCGAGGTGGACCTGTTCACCAACATTGCTTTCAATCTCTTTGGACAAAGCGCGCCCGGTTGGGGCCGCGTGCAGGCCATCTGCGACTGGGTGCACAACTGGATCACCTTCGATTACCAGCAGGCCCGCCCCACCAAGTCCGCCATGGACGTTTACAACGAGCGCGTCGGCGTCTGCCGCGACTTCCAGCACCTGGCCATCACCATGTGCCGCGCCATGAACATCCCCGCCCGCTATGCCACCGGCTACCTGGGCGACATCGGCGTGCCGCTGCGCCTGCCCATGGACTTCAGCGCCTGGTTCGAGGTGTGGCTGGGCGGCCGCTGGTGGGCCTTCGACGCGCGCAACAACGTGCCGCGCATTGGCCGCATCCTCATGGCCACCGGTCGCGATGCAGCCGACGTAGCCCTCACCACGTCCTTCGGCCCTGCCTACCTCAGCTACTTTTTCGTGCTCACGGAAGAGGACATTCCCGCACCTGTAGACGGTGCGGCGCTGCTCGATGCCGAGGATCCTGCGGCGCTCGCGCCGGCCGTGGACTCGCTTTAATCGATGGGTTTGTAGCAGCCGCCCAGAAAACCCGAGAAGTGCAGGCTTGAAGGGTACGGGCTTCAGCCCGTACATCCAGATTGGCAGAGATGAGCCATGGCTTTAGCCGCCGAGGCAATGCAAAGATTTGAATGTTGTTCCCTCAAGGGCCAAACATGCTGCGGAAAAACTCTCTGGCAGAGGCAAGAAGGTTTTTCCGCAGCCTGTAAAGCCCGTACCCTTCCACACGCCTACTTGGTGTCCCCACCCGGAGCAAAATACCCCTCGCGCGTCACTACAGTCAGGTCGTCCTTGTTCGCCTTGAGGGCCACCTTGTGGTAGCCGCCGTCGTTGTCAACCTTGTCTGGCGTGTAGGTCAGCAGGTACTGCCCGCGCAGCTCCTCGGCAATCTGCCCATAGATCTCTTCCAGATTATCTTTCTTCTTGGCCTCGAAGTAGCGACCGCCGGTGCGTGTGGCGATCTTCTCCATGATCTTTTTGCCATCCTGGCCATTGGCGGCCGTCGTGTCGGGTCCGCGCCGCTGTCCGCCGCCGCCTCCCCCACCGGGCCAGCCGCCGCCCCCCCCGCTCCCGCCCGGATAGCCTCCGCCGCCCATGCCGCCATGCCGGCCACCCTGGCCGGGAAAGCCGCTGCCGCTGTTCTCCTGCTCGCCTTTGAAGAAGATCGTGTAGATGGCGACGTTGGCGTGGTCGGCAGCATCGATGGCGTCGTTCAGCGTATCTTTGCTGCCGCGATCCGCGCCGTCGGAGAAGACCACCAGCGCCTTGCGCCCGTCCTTGGTCTCCATCAGCTCATGACAGGCAAGGTAGAGCGCGTCATAAAGCTGCGTGCCGCCGCGACGGCGCGTCTGGCTGCTGCGGTCATCGCCGGTCGTCTCCGGACCCTGGTTCGAGTTCTCGGCGCGCGTCGGCCCCATGTCGTCCAGCTCGTGGTGCAGCTTTTCACGCGAGTTGGTGAAGTCTTGCAGCAGCTCAACCTCGCGATCAAAGTGGATCAGGAACGCTTCATCTTTCTGCGTCGCGCCTGGCTCGGCCGGCAGCATCTGGTCTACAAACTTCTCGGCTGCCTTGCGCTCGTTGTCTAACGCGCCGGAGACGCTGTGACTGGTGTCCACCAGCAGGCCCAGCCGGAAAGGCAGGTTGCTCTCCCGCGTAAAGCTCTTGATCGTCTGCGGGCGGCCGTCCTCGGTAAGCGAGAAGTCGCCCACCTTCAGGCTCGTCACCAGCGCCCCGTGCTTGTCGCGCACGGTCACGGGCAGCACCACCTCGTTCGCCTGGATCTTGAGCGTTGCGGCAGGCTGTTCGGTTGCCGGAGCAGCGGTTTGCGTGCTCTGTCCTGAACACGGCAGACAGCCAACCACGAGTGCGGAGAGAGTAGCGGCGTAAAGGCATTGATTGCGCATAGGTTTTGGCGGGGACACTGTTCCCGTTTTCTTAGACGCGAGACACGGCATACTGTTGACAGGTTTGATGGTGGCCAAGCGGAAGCCCCCCGCGAAGCGGCGCCAGCACCCCTATGCCGCGGCCGAGGCCTGATGCAACGCCATGCTGATGACGCGCGGACCGACTCTTCGCGACGTTCAGGGGATGGTCCTGAACAGGAGCAGTCATGAGCGCGATGAGGCATCCCCGAGACTGTTGACCGCCCCGTGCGGCCAAAGCCGGGCGCTCAAAATCAGGCGACGCGTGCCGGTTCGGCTGGCCCTGCAGCAGTGCTTGAGACCCACGCACCGCCCGCGCTGGCCAAAGTTGTCCGCAGAATCACCAATGTCTGGCGCGGACGAATCTCGCAGCTGCCTGTCGTCTCTATCAGGCAGCGCTTGTACGGGCACTCAAATTCACAAAACTGATCGTCGGGGGGAACGGCTTGCACGATCTGGTCCTTCATCGCGCGCCACGCCCTGTGGAAGAAGCCTGAGCGGTCTGACATTTCGAACACCTCTTTGGCACGGACCCGATTCCCCTTAATTCCCCGATGTACAACACGCGCCGCCCGCGTAGTAACAATGAGTCCTGACGCACTCAGTAATAGATGGTTCCGCGCCTCCCTGCGTTGTTCGGACCATCGGAAAAAGGCTGCCGGACACAAAGGCGACTGCAGAGGGGCCTCTTGTCGTCTTCCACGATGGGATCCGCACCAGAGAGTAAGGCCGCCTTGATACCAGACGCAGCGACTCAACCGGCGCTGATGCCGCAGCAGGATGAATCTGTCTCAGGACGGCCTTTGGCTCATCGCCACCGGCCAGGTCAACGGCATCGTCGGCACATTCACAGTCTCGACCGAGAAGCAAAAGTGAGATAGGCGCGGCGCGCGCCTGCATCCTCCCAGAATGCGAAAAGCCTGCTGAGCCAGCAGGCTTCATCGAAGACTTTTTGGTAGCGCTAACGGGAATCGAACCCGTGTTTTAAGATTGAGAATCTCACGTCCTAACCCCTGGACGATAGCGCCACTCTATTAATGACTTGCGTCACCGGTCTCGACTTCCTGTTCAGTTTACTATCCCAGTCTGGGAATGTTCAATTCCACATCGCGTCCATCCGTGCA
>Ga0182030_10021487_pt1 | contig 12083 bp, 12 predicted proteins | sample 812S3MmetaG_FD_121299 | JGI IMG/M metagenome (GOLD analysis project Ga0182030, IMG submission 121299) | Permafrost microbial communities from Stordalen Mire, Sweden - 812S3M metaG (Illumina Assembly) | ecosystem: Environmental > Terrestrial > Soil > Wetlands > Permafrost | place: Sweden...
CCTCACGATTCGCAACGCGGCGCGACGATTACCATGCTGTGCTTCGATGATCAGACGTTGGAACGGATTAGTCCCCGCAAGCCGGCTTCTGAGCGGTAACCGACATCCACTTGGCCGTGTAACTCAATGCTCTCATGTGGCAGGCGATGATTCACTCCTGACGCCATACCAATGGGAGGCGCCATCCCCTCCAGCAGCCCGAGCAGGACCCTGGCCGACAGGATGGCACCCCACGCAATCACACGCCCGCGCACTCCTCGATCGCGTCGCAGGCCGTCCGCACGGCGTCTTCCCCAGCTACCCGGCGAGCAGCTTCCGCAGCCTTCCTGCCATAGTCCGAGTCCTTAAGCAAGCGATCCAACTCGGCCGCGGCGCGGCGGGCGGTATAGTCCTTGCGACGGACGGTGCGCGCCACACCCAGCCGGCACAAGCGCGCGGCATTGTCGGGTTGGTCGAAGCCGTAGGGCATTACCAGCATGGGCCGTCCGGCAGCGAGCGCCTGCCCGCAGGTCCCGATTCCTCCCTGGTGCACGACGCAGGCCGCCCGGGGCAAAATCTTTGAGTACGGCGCATAGGCGATCGCCATCGTGCCCGCCGGCAACGGACCCGCGAGCGCATTCGATCCCACCAGCAGCACCGCCCGGCAACCCAGCCGCCTCACCGCCGTCAGGCTCTCCTGATAAAACGTTCCCGCGTCGAGCACCGCCGACGATCCCAGTGTGAAAACCACTGGAGGCGGGCCGGTATCCAGGAAACGCTCCAGTTCGGGATCGAGTTCCTGTCCATGTTCTGCCTGGTCGTAAAATGGAAAACCGATCACGCGGACTTGCCCGGGCCAATCAGGTTGAGGTTCCGCCATCACGGAGGAAAACATGGCGAGTGCTCGCCGCGGCGAGTGCTGCCCGTCGAAGAGTGGGTTCTTACCCGGCGGCATGCCCAGCGAGGCGCGAAACTCGGCGATTGGCTTCAGCCACGGCTTGGTTGTCGCCTGTCCCAGCGAGAGGAGGATCCCGTTCAGTCCCGCCCCCCAGCCTAGTAGCAACTTCTCCCGGACCGGCATCATCCCGAACACCGGCGGATCGTAACGCGAAGGCAGGGAGAGCGGCGCGGTCACCGTGGAAACCCACGGCAATCCCAGCTTTTCGGCGGCGATCTGAGCAGCGAAAGTGATCGGATGGGTGACCGCCAGATCGCAGCCGCGCATGGCGTCGACCACCTCGGCGTACGCCGACGGCACGCTCGGGTACAAGACCTGACGGATCAAACGCTCGGGCCCTTTTCTCGGATGAAATATCTCGCGGACGAAATCGGAGGACGTGGAGAGATGCGGCCCCATGGCTGCGAATTCCAGCCCGGCCCGCGTCACCTTTTCGCGATACACGTTGCTAGTAGCAATGACGGCCGTATGGCCGCGCTCCCGCAGGCCGAGCGCGATCGCGAGTATGGGATGCAAGTCGCCCAGCGACCCGGTAGTCGCGAGCAGGATTCGCTTCACAGATTCGATGGTACCCGCTATTGCCAGATATCGCCGCGGGGCTTCCCCTGCTTGATCTCGTCGTAAACGTCCTTCACCTGGCGTTTCAGCGACGTCTCGCCCACCCATGCGCTCACCGCCGCAGGCAGTTCGATGGAGGCTTGTAGCTCTTCCACGCTCTTCCCCGCCTCCACGCCCGACTTTACGGCTTTGTACAGCTCGCTGAGGAACTGCTCTTGTCCGGCGATCAATTCGCGGCCACCGTTGAGGCCGTGGCCCGGAAGAACGTACTTCGGTTTCAGCTTATCGGCTGCCCGTAACACCGTCGGCCAATTGCCGATATTGGCGTCCATCAGGCTGTTGTAGGGACCGTTGACCACAGCGTCGCCGGTGCACAATACGCCTTCCTTGGGCAGATAGACGAAGCCGTCGCCACGGGTATGCGCCCAGCCGAAATGGCGGAATTCCACTTTGCGCTCGCCGTCGTTGAGCAGGAATTCCTCTTGCGTAATATCCTGCTTGGGTGGCTCGGGAGCATCGCGGTGCGTCTCCGCGATATCGGGCCGGGTCTTGGCGGCGGCCAGCCAGCGCGCCGGCTCCAGGCGTTTCAATTCCTGGCCCACGGCCTGGAACGCCAGGGTGGTGGCGCCGTCTTGCGTCCACAGCACATTACCGTAGAGGTGATCGCCGTGATGGTGGGTGTCGAAGACGTATTTGACGGGCTTACTCGAAAGCCGCTTCACGTCCGCCATGGTGGCGCGGGCGCCACTGGGATAGTTGGCATCGACGACGATCATGTAATCCTTCATCTCGATGATTACGTTGTTGCAATGACCCTGGTCCAGGTCGCCTTCGCGGAACCAGACTCCGGGCACGATCCGCCGGATAGTTTCCGGATTGGCATCCGACCGCGAGACGAATAACGCCAAGCCGCACAGCGCGGCAAACCCCAGGAATAAGACAGCTCGATGCAGCCTCATGGGCTCCCCCCCGGTCTACTCTACACCTATTCCGAGCCCGGGTGTAACGGTGAAACGGCTATTGCCGCCGGCACTCCATCGGTCAATCGGATGAATCGAATAAATGCTTTGTTTTCTGACGGCCTGATCTGGTTTGCGACCTACCTTACACGTAGGACTGTCGTAGCGCCCACACTCCTGGCCTGAGTCGTCCTCGCGGCGGGCAGGTTCCGGCGTAAGTCATAGGCTCCCGAGCGCTCGTCAAGAAATACCCGCGCCCACTGGTCACACCCTTAAACGTCCAGCGCCGGGAGTGAGCTGTGAAGTGGACGGACTCGCGCTCTGGCGAGCGGGGGAGCGGTCTCCGCAAACTGGCACGGTGTGCTGCCGCAAAGTTTGCCCCGGACCCTCAAGGTTCCGGCAAAAGCCGCCGATAACTCAAACAGCGGGCCAACTGGCGCCACCGCTATCGGAGCGTATGGACAGCGATCAGGTGAGAATATCCTTCTCGGTTGAGACGGAGCACTGCATTTTACGGCTGGAGGGTGCTTTAGGCGTGGCAAGCGCCGAGGACCTCCGGCTGACAGCGATGGAACTCTGCGCCTGCCAAAAAGATGTTGTGGTGGATTGGCGCGGCGCTCAGCAGCTCGACGCGAGTATCGCCCAGGTGCTGCTATCGCTAAGGACGGGCCTGGTTGGCCGGAATCGGTCTCTCATTTGCGGCGAAGCGATGCCCCCCGCGATTCATGACTGGCTTCGCACCGCGGGCTTATCCGATGTCCTCGGAAATCCAGGGCGGGGTGCATGAGATTCCTTCGAAATCCGTTCTCTGGGGTGGTCTGGCCGGGATTTCGCGGCTCTCGCATCCGCGAGTGCCTCGCCGTTCTTCCGGTAATCCGCAGGCAATTGCAGGAGACCAGCCGGCAGGTGGAGAACTCGGTGGTGAGCGTTTGCGGGAACTTCACCGGGATTGCCGCCCGCGCACGGGAAGCCGTCACGGAAACCACCACACTGCTGGACGGCGAGGCTTCCTGCCAGGGCGCCACGGTAGAGGGCGCCATCGATACCTCGCGGCAGACCATCGCCGCCCTGCTGGAACGGCTGGAACGCGCCACCAAGCTTTCCGTACTGGCGGTGGCCAGCATGGAGGAAGTCTCGCGAACCGTTACCGGAATCGAGGACCTTCTCGGCCAGGTACAACGAATCGCTTTCATGAATAAGCTCGTCGCGTTGAATGCCAAGATCGAGGCAGTCCACGTGGGGGAACTGGGCAGTGGTTTTGAAGTGGTCGCCGATGAGGTCTCCCGGCAGGCCGAGCGATCGACAGAGTTGATCGGCGGGATCACCGGCCACATCCAGACCATGCGCGGCCGGGTGGATTCCGCGGCGGGAGATTTGCGCGAGTTTTTGGCCGAGGGCCGTCAGAAACTGGACCAAAGCCACAGTGAGGCCGATGGCGCCTTGAATATGCTCTTGTGCCTGCACCAACGAACGCGCGATTCGCTCCAACGGAAAACCGAGGAAAACGCCCAACTGGCCGGCGATATTTCCGCCGCGGTGGTCGGCCTGCAGTTCCAGGACCGCGTAAAGCAACGGGTCGAACACGTTATCGAGGCCTTAGAAAAGATGGAGCAGGCGATCGGGGGCTCGGGTTCGGACCTGCTGGCGGACGTGCACTCCTCTTACACCATGGAATCCGAGCGTGAGGCGCACGGCCGTGCGGACAGCCAAGCCATTTACTCCGCGGCAGAACCGCCGGAGATGGAGGTCGAACTCTTTTGACCGGGAGCTATTTATGCCACGCACAGCGTTGATCGTCGACGATTCCGCATCCATCCGGGAGATGGTTGCATACACCTTGCGGGAAGCCGGCTTCATTGTTCTCGAAGGCATTCACGGCGCGGACGCCTTGCAAAAACTCGGCGATCGGCGGGCCGATCTGATCATTACCGATCTGAATATGCCGGTCATGGACGGGCTTACCTTCATCCGCCATTTGCGCAGCCGGGCCAATAGCAAATACACCCCCGTGTTGATGCTCACCACCGAAAGCCAGCTCGAAAAGAAGCAGCAAGGTAAGGCCGCCGGGGCTACCGGCTGGATCGTCAAGCCGTTTCACCCCACCAAACTCCTTGAGGTGATTGCCAAGGTGCTCCCTTAGGGGGAACCGCCATGGAATTCGATATCAGCCGCTTTCGGGAAACCTTCTTCCAGGAAGCCGACGAGCATCTGGGCGAGATGGAGTCGGGACTGCTGCAACTGGAAGGCAACCCCGACCCCGAACTCCTGAATGCCATCTTCCGTGGAGCGCACTCCATCAAGGGCGCTAGCGGCACGTTCGGTTTCGAAGATGTGGCCCATTTTACGCACGCCATGGAAGGCTTATTGGACCAAATGCGTGCGGGTGCGATTGAGCCGTCGGCGGAGCGCATCGGGCTGCTGCTGGAATCGCTGGACACCTTGCGCCGTCTGCTGGAAGCAGCCGGCACGGGCGCCGAGGCTCCCCCGGAAGCGGAACGGATCGCCGGGGCGCTGCTTGTGGCCCAGCGGGCCGGGGAATATCGGGCCGACGCTCCTGCCAAGGTGCGCGTCGAGGATCGGGGAGCGGCTCAATGGCTGGTGCGGTTCGTACCCTCGCCGGAGATTTTGCGCCAAGGGATGGATCCCGTGCTGACTCTGCGCGATCTCGCCAAGTTAGGCAAGGTACTGAAGGTGGAAGCGGACTTTTCGGGACTGCCAGCGCTGGCCGATCTGCAAGCGGACTGCTGTTATCTGGCGTGGAGCGTGGAACTGGCGTCGGAGGCGACGGATGCGGAAATTCGCGATGCATTTGCCTTCGTAGAGGATGGTGCGACCGTCGAAATCCGTCGATCCGCGGCGCAGGATGCGCAGGCAGCCCCTAGCCGCGTACTTCCTCAAACCGAATCCGGAACCATACGGGTTGCCACCGGCAAAGTCGACAAACTGATTGACCTGGTGGGCGAGCTGATTATCGCCCAGTCGATGGCGGCACAGGTGTTAACGGCGTTTCAGCCATCCGATTTGAGCCGTCTGCAGGAAACCTTCGCGGAAGTGGAACGCTATACCCGCGAGCTGCAGGAACGGCTGATGGGGGTTCGCATGCTTCCCATCGGCAACGCCTTCAGCCGCTTCCCGCGGTTGCTTCGCGACCTGGCTGCAGCCACCGGCAAGCAGGCGACGCTACAGATCGAAGGAGAAGAAACCGAACTGGATAAGAGCGTAGTGGAGCGCATGGCCGATCCTTTGACCCATCTGGTGCGCAATGCCATCGACCACGGGATCGAGCCAGCCGAGGAACGCATCGCCGCCGGAAAGCCGCCCGTGGGAGCCATCGGGCTGCGTGCCCGGCATCAGGGAGGCAGCGTCGTCCTCGAAGTTTCCGACGACGGGCGCGGTCTCGATCGCGGCCGCATTCTGGCCAAGGCCCGCGAGCGGGGCCTGGTGGCGGACGGCGAAGACCCCAGCGACGAACGTGTGTTTTCGCTGATCTTCGAGCCGGGGTTTTCCACCGCCCAGACGGTCAGCGATATCTCCGGCCGTGGGGTGGGGATGGACGTGGTGAAACGGAGCGTGGAGAGCCTGAACGGAGCCATCGGCATCGCCAGCGAGCCGGGCCGCGGAGTGACGTACCGCATCCAGCTCCCGCTGACGCTGGCCATCCTCGATGGCCTGTTGTTGCGCGTGGGGGCGCAGCGCTTCGTGCTCCCCCTGGTTTCCATCGTCGAGTCCATCGCGCCACGGAAAGAGCAACTGCGGCAGGTGGCCGGGAGCGGCGAGGTGATTGTGCTGCGCGGCGAGCCGCTGCCGGTGGTTCGTTTGAATCGGCTATTTCATGTGGCTGTGGAGGCTGCTGGGGATGACGCCGGGGTACTCGCAGTGATTGTGGAGAATCGCGGGAAACGGCTGGCGCTGCTCGTCGACGAACTGCTTGGCCAGCAGCAGGTGGTGATTAAGAGTTTAGAGACGAATTTTCGGAAGGTAGAGGGCGCGGCCGGCGCCACGATTCTGGGCGACGGCCAACCCGCTCTGATCCTGGATGTTGCCGCCATCGCGGAGATGGCGAGATGTTCCTGCTCATAGGAGATGGCAATGCATTGGTACCGTAATCGCAAAACTGTAACGAAACTCATGATCGCGTTTCGCCAAGGGCGCCATCGACAATCCGTATGCCAATCACATAGTGGGTTCCAAGACCGCGTCGTCCCCAGAACTGCAGCAACGTTCACGCGGGACGGCCACAGCTTGGATCCGGGTTCCCAAACCGCGTCGTCCCCAAAACTGCAGCAACTCGCCCGGGCCACCGCGCGCCAGGACGAGGATGTGTTTGCGGAGTTTAGAACGGACTAACGGAGATTTTATGCAAGCCATCGATACAGCTCCATCGCAGGTCTCCTACACCGCCGGTATTCAGCAGTACCTCTCGTTCGCGCTGGGCGAAGAACAATACGGCATCGAGATTCTCAGGGTCCAGGAAATCAAGGGATATTCGGGCATCACGCCGATTCCCAATACACCCGCGCACATCCGCGGAGTCATGAATTTGCGCGGCACGGTGATTCCGGTAGTGGACCTCCGGGCCAAATTTCATCTGGAGACGCGGACGTACGATAAGTTCACCGTCATTATCGTAGTCACCGTCGGTGCCCGGGTTATCGGGCTGGTGGTGGATGCGGTCTCGGACGTCCTGGACATCTCGCGTACCGACATCCGCCCCGCGCCCGAACTGGGTCACAGCGAAAGCACACGTTTCATCTCCGGGATGGTTCACGTAGGCGAGCATCTGGTGGTGCTGCTGGATATCGCCACCCTGCTGGCCGACGATTCGCTCGGCGAAACCGCGGCGCTGCCGGCAGCGGTCAAGGAATGAGGAAATTATGAACTGGTATAAGAACGCAAAGACATCCACTAAACTTATGCTGGCGTTCGGCCTGTTGGCCGTGCTGCTGGGGATTGTCGGCTTTCAAGCGATCGCCACATCCAACACCCTGAACAACATGTTGACCGTATTGTACGAGAAACACCTCCTGGGCGCGGCATCTATTCAGGAAGCCAAAGCACTCATTCCCACTATCGGCCGCGAGGTGCGCCAGGCGCTGCTCGACAGCAATGTGGCTGAACGGGAACAGAGCGCCCGGACTCTGCAAGTGCAGTTCGACTCCCTCGAAGCGGCGATGTCGTCCGCTGAGAAAACCCTCGCTACCGACCGGGGCAAGGCGGAAATAGTGAAGTTTAAGCAGATCGAGCCGCAGTATCGCAGCATGGTAATGGAAGTGGTCCGCCTGGCGATCGCACGCCAGGACAAGGCGGCGATTGAGGAAATGCTGAGGGCTAAGCCCCTGGGCATCGGGTTGATCGATAATTGCGCCAATCTGGTCAAGTGGAAAGAGGAACTCGGCAAGCAGGCATTCGACGAAAGTAGCGCTTTGTTCTATTCCATGCGGCGGACCCTGCTTGCCGTGGTATCCGTGGCTGTGGTGTTGGCCATCGGCATGGGGATCTTCATCGCGAAACTGATTTCCCACCCGCTGGCACAGACCGTGGAAGTGCTGCGGGCCATCAGCGAACGGGATCTCACGCAGCAGCTGGCCATCGATACCGGCGATGAAGTTGGGGAGATGGCACGCGCCCTGAACCAGGCGTGCGCCGGCGTGCGCGAGGCCATGTGCGAAGTCCGCGACTCTTCGGCGGGCGTGGCGAGCGCGTCCGAGCAGTTGGCGGCGGCAGCCGAGGAACTCTCCAGCGGAACGCAGGAACAGGCGTCCAGCCAGGAAGAGACTTCCTCCAGCCTGCAGGAACTCAGCACGGCAGTGAAGCAGAATGCGGATAACGCCCGCCAGGCGAGCCAACTGGCTTCTGGCGCTCGCGATGCCGCCGATAAAGGGGGCGTCGTAGTCAACTCCGCGGTGGCCGCCATGTCGGAAATCAATGCCGCCTCCAAGCGGATCGCCGACATCATTACCGCCATCGACGAAATCGCCTTCCAGACCAACCTGTTGGCACTCAACGCCGCGGTGGAGGCGGCTCGCGCGGGCGAGCAGGGCAGGGGATTCGCGGTGGTTGCCTCGGAGGTTCGGAACCTGGCCCAGCGCAGCGCTACAGCCGCCAAGGAAATCAAAGCGTTGATTCAGGATTCGGTCCGCAAAGTGGATGCCGGTTCGGAGTTGGTGAACCAGTCGGGACAGACGCTTACCGAGATCGTGGCATCCGTGAAGCGGGTAACCGACATCGTGGGCGAAATCGCCGCCGCCTCCCATCAACAGGCGGTGGGCATCGAACAGGTCACTAAGGCCATGGCTCAGATGGATCAGGTCACGCAAACCAACGCCGCACAGACGGAAGAGCTTTCTTCCACCTCCCAGACGTTGGCCTCTCATGCCTCCCAGATGCAGGCGCTGGTCGGCCGTTTCGTATTGGAATCGGGCGCCCGCCGCGATGCCGGACCGGCCAAGAGAGCCGCTACCGGGCCGAGGAGGCCGGATGGCCAGGCACGCCACTCTCTCGCCCGGCTCTCCAGCCACGTATCGAAGCCGAGCCCGGCTCCCGCAGTCTTCGAGGAGTTCTGAGCGCCGGCCGATGAGCGACCTATCGGAATCGAGGAGTTCTGAGCGCGGGTCGATGAGCGCCCTATCGGAATCGAGGAATTCTGAGCGCCAGCCGATAGGCGCCCTGTCGGAGCCGAGGAGTTCTGAGCGCCGGCCGATGAGCGACCTATCGGAACTCGGTGCGGTCCCGGCGCAGGGCAAAACGCCATGAAAACCAAAGTTCTGATCGTCGACGACTCGGCGCTCATGCGGCAGCTTCTCACCGAGATCCTGTCCCGCGATCCCACCTTGGAAGTAGTTGGCGCGGCCTCTGACCCCTTCGTCGCTCGGGAGAAGATCCTGCGCCTCGCGCCCGACGTGGTGACTCTCGACGTGGAAATGCCGCGCATGGATGGCCTCACGTTTCTCGAGAAGCTGATGCGCGCGCATCCCCTGCCGGTGGTGATGGTTTCGTCTCTCACCGAACGAAGCTGCGAAACCACCTGGCGTGCCCTCGAATTGGGCGCCACGGATTTCGTTACCAAGCCGAAGCTGGACGTGCAGTCCGGAACGATGCAGTTAGCTCAGGAAATCATCGATAAAGTGAAGGCCGCGGCGCATGCCAAGGTGCGCGGAGTTCGTCGCGGTCCCGGCCTTACGCTTGCCGCGCACCCTTTGCCCTCCGCCACACTCTCCTTTCGCGCCACTCATAAAGTGGTGGCGATCGGCGCATCCACCGGCGGTACGGAAGCCATCCGCGAGATTCTCGCCAAGCTGCCCGCCGACGCTCCGGGCATCGTCATGGTGCAGCACATGCCCGAGAAATTCACTACCTCCTTCGCCGACAGGCTGAATTCGCTGTCGAAGGTCAGCGTCTCGGAAGCGCGCGACGGCGACCGTATTCTGCCGGGCCACGCGCTGCTGGCGCCCGGCAACTTCCATATGGAAGTGGCCCGCAGCGGCGCCGAGTATCGCGTCCGCGTATTTGCCGCCGATCCGGTGAACGGGCACCGGCCTTCGGTGGACGTACTGTTCGCCTCCTGTGCGCGTCAACTGGGAAGCAACGCGGTCGGTGTGATTCTGACCGGTATGGGGGCGGATGGCGCCCGGGAGATGGCGGCCATGCGGCGCGCCGGCGCCCACACCATCGCGCAGGATGAAGAGAGTTGCGTAATATTCGGCATGCCGAAAGAGGCGATTGCGATGGGTGGCGCGGCGGAAGTGCTACCGCTGGATCGCATTACCACCGGAATTCTGCGCGCAACGGCGGCGTGATGGCTTGCCGTTCCGGCCGGCCCGCCGGTAAATTGGCCAGATCGTGCAGTGGTCCGAAATACGACGAGGCAACGCTCCCGCTACTGTCCTTCGCTCGACGGCGGCACGATCCCCTTCATCCGCATATAGGTCACCAGATTGCCGTAGTGCTCCATGGTGTGGGCAGTGTTGAAGTCCATCAAGCCGAGGCGTGTGGCCTTCATGCCGAAAAACGCCATCATCTCGGGTGCGGTGGCATCAGTCATTTTAGCGAAGACACCGTCACAATAAGCGAATGCGTCCTTCAACCCGGCCACGATGTCGGCCTTCGTCTTGGCCGTCTTTTCGACGCCTTTATCGACCTGCTTCCCATCTGCCGCGCTACAGAACTCGTATTGGCCGTCGGCGATGTGGGCGAACATCTGTCCCACCGTGCGGACCTGGGGCGTAGGCTGGTAAGACCATAACTCTTCGGGAATCTTATCCGTGGATTTCATCACATCGCCTTTAGCGATGGCATAGATGGCCTGAGCCGAGGCGATCAGCGGGCTCTTTGAGCTGGTTTGCATGGTTTGCATGGTTTGCGCAGTCACCCCGACGGCGCATAGAAGAAGGGCGGCAAGGAGTTTCATAGAAGCCATCATACGAGTTTCGGAAGCTGCCGGGGTGAGCACAGTTGTTACAATCGTCATGATATGTGGCGACGGCTCATTTTCTTCCTCGTCGCGGGCTCGGTAGCTTTTGCCCAGAAGCGGCCGTTCGACGCGAACGCCATGATGGAGCTGAAGCGAATCAGCGACCCGCAACTTTCTCCCGATGGCAAATGGATGACGTTCACGGTGCAGACCGTCGACGTGGCGGCGAATAAGAAGCCGGCGCAAATCTGGATTGTGGCTGGTCCCGACGGGTCCGGCGCCGCGCCGCGCCAGATTACCCATGACGGCCAATCCAACCAGCGGGCGCGCTGGTCGCCCGATTCCAGGCGCATCGCGTATATTTCCGACCGCGGCGGGTCGCCGCAAATCTGGCTGATGGATCCGGATGGCGGAAATGCCAAGCAGATCACCAGCCTCGCCACCGAGGCCGACGGCGAACTGTTCTCGCCCGATGGCAAGAACCTGCTCTTTACCAGCGAAGTTTATCCCGATTGCGGCGCCGACGATGCCTGCAATCAAAAAAGCCTCGAGGCCGACACCTCAAGCAAGGTCCACGCGCATATCTACACCGAATTGCTGTATCGCCATTGGAGCCAATGGCAGACGGCGCGCCGCAGCCACTTGTTGGTAGTGCCGGTAGCGGGCGGAGCGGCCAAAGATCTCACGCCAAGGAAGAACACCGTGCCGCCGTTCTCGCTGGGCGGCCCCGACGATTACGATATTTCGCCCGACGGCCAGGAAGTCTGCTACTCCATGAACGCCGACGCGGTGCCCGCGGCCAGCACCAACTCCGATATCTACGCGGTCTCCATCAAAGGTGGCGACCCGGTGAAGATTTCGTCGACGCCGGGTGCCGACTCCAGCCCGCTTTACTCGCCTGACGGCAAGTACATCGCGTGGCGCGCGCAGTTTCGCGCCGGCTACGAGAGCGACCGTTGGCGTCTCCTGGTATTGGAGCGCGCCACCGGCAAGCTGGTCAACCTCACCGAAACGATGGATCGGTGGGTCAACAGCTTCACCTGGTCGCCCGACTCGACCCGGCTGTTCATCACCACCAACGATCGCGGCCGGCAGTCGATCCAATTGATCTCGGTGAACGGCGGCGCCGCCAGGCAGGTAGTGAGCGGCGATAGCGAAGTGGACGACATGCAGTTGACGCGCGACGGCAAGACCATGATCTACACCGAGCAGAGCGGGA
>Ga0182030_10021488_pt1 | contig 12082 bp, 7 predicted proteins | sample 812S3MmetaG_FD_121299 | JGI IMG/M metagenome (GOLD analysis project Ga0182030, IMG submission 121299) | Permafrost microbial communities from Stordalen Mire, Sweden - 812S3M metaG (Illumina Assembly) | ecosystem: Environmental > Terrestrial > Soil > Wetlands > Permafrost | place: Sweden...
GAAGCCTGCCCCACGAACACTATACAATGGAGATTCTACCGTGCCGCCGTCTACCGCTCCGAGCGCCCAGGGCGCAGTCCTCCAAATGGCCCGATACGCGCTCTTGATCGCGTTTCTTTTTCTCTTCATCGCAGTGCCTTCCGCGACCCTGCCCGACGGCCCCGGGCTGGATTCCAGTTGGAGAATCGGGCTCAATCTCGCGCACGCCCAACACCTGACCTTCGGCCGCGACATCATTTTCACTTACGGGCCGCTCGGGTACCTGCTCCTGCCCACGTTTCCGGAAGCCGAGCCGTGGGCGGCATTCGCTCTTGCCTGGGGGATCGCCCTGGTCACCGTGTACGCCTTATGGCGGGTCTGCCGCCATGGCGGGCATTGGACCGCGGTTTGCCTGTACCTCGGCGTCTTCTGGATTTCCAGTGCGTTCCTGTTCGATTTCTCCACCGAGCGTTTGCTCGCCGCCGCCCTCGCGCTATCGCTCGCGATCGTCGTCAGACTCGACGCAAAACCGTGGTTCGACGTGCTCCTCTTGTCTCTCCTCGGCGCCCTGACCCTGCTGGTCAAGTTCAACCTGGGGATCCTGGCCACATCGGCCGCGTTCTACTTTGTGGCGTGGCTCGCATGGCGTTCCCGCCCGGCTGCCCGCACACAATGGACGCCTGCCGCCATGAGTCTGATGGTTTGGTTTCTTGCATTCGCCGGCTTGTACTGGGCTTCGAATGGGACGCCGGCGGGAATACCGGCCTTCCTTCGTAATTCCGCGCAGGTCGCCGGCGGTTACTCCGATGCCATGTCCTGGCCCGGTGAACCCTGGATCTCGGTTACCGCGCTGGCCACCTGCCTGGTCCTGCCGATTGCGGTTCCGCTGCTCTCCGGCGAGTGGCGCCGCATGGCGCCCGCTATCCCGCTGTTGGCGGTCATCGAGTTCCTGTGCTTCAAGTCCGCCATGGTCCGGCAGGACTTCGGTCACGCAACGCCGTTTCAATTTGAGATGTCCATGGCCGCGCTGCTATTACTGGGTTTGGCATCCACTCCCCGCAGCCGCATCGTGGTGGGGGCATTCGCCGTAGTGAGCCTGGCGTTAGGTGTCGCCGTGGTCACCCAAATCTGGCCCGCCCACCTGCATCGTAGCTGGAATCGCTTCACCGGCTATGCCGCCCTGCAGAACCTCGATCTCTACCTGCATTGGCCGGATACCGTGGATCTCCTCGCAGCCCAAACCGACGAAACGCTCCTTCCCGACCGGCTGCCGGCCGAGTTCCTGCCCTCGCTCGCCGGCAAAAGAGTCGCGGTGTACCCATGGGAGATCGCTGCCATCCGCGCCAACAACCTGCGATGGCAGCCCCTGCCGGTGTTGCAGGCATATAGTGCCTACACGCCCTCCCTGGAACTTGCCGATGCCGGCGCGCTCGAACGGTCCGATGGGCCTGAAAAGATCTTACTCGAGTGGACGGCCATCGATCGCCGCTACCCTTTCTATGAAGCGCCGCGGAGTTGGCAAGCGCTGGTCGATTGGTACGACATCTCCCTCGAGACGCCGGAAATGCTAATCCTGCAGCGCCGCGCCACGCGACGCTTCGATCTCGCCACCCCGGCTGGGGGAACGGTGGCCCAGTGGGGCGAGACTATTATGCTTCCGTACGCCGCCGGTAACGAGATTCTGATCATGCAAGCCGAAATCCCGGAGAGCCTTTTCGGAATCGTCAGGCACACGTTATTCCGGTCGAATGTCATTGAGGTGGTGGCCGTTCGCGAGTCCGGCCTTACATCGCGCGGCCGGGTGGTGCGAGCGAACCTTCCGGACGGAGTCATCGCCAGCGACAATCCGCGGTTCTGCAGCGACCTCGATTCGATGATGGCCGCCGCACCGGAGCCTTTCCGGGATCGGGTCGTCGCGATTCGCTTTGAGACCGCGGGGCCTGCCGAATACGGACGCGCCATCCGCATCCGATGGTTTCGCCGGCTCCTTCGCCGGTAATTTTGACGCGCCTGCGGCGCTATCCATGGAGCAACTACTCCTCCGGGGATCGACCGGGGATTTCGGGTAGTCGGGGAAATTGACCTGAGCCACTCTCCTGCCATGACGTGGCGCAGACACTCTTGTCTGCGGCGCCGAGACTCTTCTCGGCGCTCCGGGACGGTGGATGCCGCTCTCGAAGTGGGTCGAGATGAGTCTCGACCCAGCAGGCAGGAGTGCCTGCGCCACAAGCGAGCCAAACGCCAACAGCTCAAGGTCTCTTTAATCGAACCACGGTGTAGACCCCGGAGGGAACCGGCCCGAACGCGTACGGCAAGGGTCCCCAGATATCCGAGTAGAAACCGGCGCCCGAGACAAGGCTCATGGTCGTCGCGCCCGTATTTGTGGGGACCGCAAAGGTTTCCTGCGATGCCACCATTTGGGAAGGTATCGGTGTCACGTTGCTGTTGTTCGGCGGGATCACCACCACATCGCCGTCCCTTTCCACCGTGAACTCCCAGAAGTCGACGGGCTTAAACCCGAGGGCTTGCATGTAGTACTGAAAGCCCCAATGGCCGGCAAAACTTACCTGGAGGCCGGACGTGACGAAGTGGTCCCGAACGTAGCGGGCCGCCGTGCGGGCGGCATTCGCCTCAGTAGCGTCCGCGCAAGCTACCCAAAGCGATACCGCCCCGGATAAGACCAACGGTAGGGCGAGAGCCGCCATCGGCAGTCTTCCGGCAAGTCCTCCCATGGCTTCGACGCGCCGTGCCAGCAGGATCCCGACGGCTGGAATCATCGGCAGCACGGAGCGGGCGTTGACGCTCCAGTTCACAAAGGATGCGAACACCAACGTACCCAGCACCCAGGCGAGCAAGAGCGCGGAATCGGCGTCCTTGTTCCGGCGCCAGTCCGAAACCGCCAGCGCCACTGCGCCAAACCCCCCGGCGATGAACAAGGCCAACGTCACATGCGTGGCCATCGAATAGCTGTGCACCCACACCCAACAACAACTTGCCAGTCCCGCGGCAATTGCCCCAACGACCCGAAACCGGCGCCGCCACAGGACGGGGGCAAAGGTCAAGGCCGGAAGGGCACATCCGCCGGCAAAACTAAGCCCTGCCAGGGCCTTGTACAACCCGGCTAGCAGTTTCGTGGGGGACGCGCTGCCGCCCGCTACGGAATAATCGGCGGCGCTTGCCAGCAGTCCGACGCCGTAAATTGATTTCGTCCAGAGTTCATACCCGGCCATGGCGGCAACCGGCAACAACAGGTACACAAGCCAACTACCCACGCGTCGTTGGCGTAACACCGAGTAGACCAGGAGCAACGGGATCAACGCGATCCCGAAGTACTTAGTCAGGGCACAGATCGCCATCAGCAGCCCGGAAACGGCGAGCAGCGCCGGCCGCTTCCGTTCCAGCCCGTCGCGCCAGCATAGAATCGCCAGGACCCAGAACGCGGCCATCATGGTGTCGCACATCACGCTGGTGCTGGATACCAGAAAGCCGGGAGCCGCCAGCGTGGCCATGGCGGCCAATAGGGGCAGGCGTGTGAGCCCGCTCGCCAGGGAATAGGTTGCGAGGATTGCCGCCAGTGCCGGCAGAAGAAAGGCGGCGTGCAGACCAGCCTCCGACCAACCGAAAAGGGCGCCTGCGCCCGCGATGTAGTATGAAGCGAGAGGCGGGTTCTTGGTCACGTCGAACATGGGCTGGGGCGTGGCGTACCACGTGACGGCGAACCCATAAGGATTCCAGGGGTCATGGGCAATCTGCTTCCCCGTCCAGACGAACAACGGATCGTCGATATGAAACGCTTTTCCGAAGAACGGTACGAGGCAAACCAGGACCAGGACCGTCAGAATCAATCGATCCCGGGTTTTCACTTTGGCCGTTGTCCTTCGCCGTCGTTCATGGTTCATAGTGTGACAGAAAAGGCTCCAGCCTGCCCAACCCCGGGTGCTCACTAACCGCATGTCGGCCGCGGATTTCGGATAGTTGGGGAAATTGACCTGAGCCATGACGTGGCGCAGACACTCGTGTCTGCGGCGCCGAGACTAGACTCTGGACTCCTGATGTCGCCCGCAATTTCGGTTGGCCCGGGGAAATAAGGTGAGCCACTTCGGGCTGCCACTCGCTGGCGAGCGTTTCGAAGGTGGGGCAGGCTTCAGTCTTCCCCAGAGGGGACCCCGGGCTTCAGCCCGCCCTCCTGCGAACCATGTGAGACCTGCGGCGGGCGGACTGAAGTCCGCCGCAGACTAAAGTCTGCCCCACCCCCCGGCTCAACCCAATTCCACGACATCAGGAGTCCAGAAGACTCATCTCGGCGCTCCGGGACGGCGGATGCCGCTCGCGAAGAGGGTCGAGATGAGTCTCGACCCAGCAGGCAGGAGTGCCTGCGCCACGAAAACGGGCTCATCCCAAATTCTGTAGTTACAGAACCGGGCCCAGAGGGCGCCCCGTGAGGGAGCGGGCCCCAACCCCGGCGGAGCGGCGGGCAGCCTGTTGTATACTGGCGTTGGTATGGTCGGCCAGTGAGAGATTCGCGAGATCGGTACATCGCAGCGTCTCTATTGGTCCTGGTATTTTGCGTATACGCCCCGGTTTCCCGCTTCGCTTATGTCAACTTTGACGATCAGTTCTACGTCCCCGGCAATCTGACGGTACTGAGCGGCCTGAGCGTGGACAGCCTGCGCTGGGCGTTCACCTCCACGGCGGACGCCAATTGGTTTCCCCTCACCTGGATTTCGTTCATGGCGGATTGCCAGTTCTTCGGGCTGAGCGCCGGGCCCCAGCATCTGACCAACGTCATCCTGCACGCGGGGAGCACGCTGCTGCTCTTCTGGCTTCTCAAACGGACCACCGGCGCCTCGGGCCCCAGCGCCCTGGTGGCGTTTCTGTTCGCGCTGCATCCCCTGCGCGTGGAATCGGTCGCCTGGGTGTCGGAGCGCAAAGACGTTCTCAGCGGGCTGTTCTGGATGCTGGCGCTGTGGTCGTACACACGCTATGCGGCGCGCCCCCGGCCAGGCGCCTACTGCGCGACGCTGCTGTTCTATTGTCTGGGCTTCCTCTCCAAACCCATGGTGGTGTCCCTGCCGCTGGTCCTTCTGCTGTTGGACATTTGGCCGCTCACCCGCATTTCGCTGGCGGCGGAGGCCGGGGTTCGCAATCGCCAGGCGCGCAAACTGGTTTGGGAAAAGTTGCCTTTCTTCGTCCTTGCCGCTGCCATGTCGGTGACCACGTTTGCCATCCAAAAGCAAGGCGGTGCGGTGAGGACTCTCGTTCAGTTCCCCGTGGGCGCCCGCCTGGCAAACGCGGCCGTTTCGGGAGCCGTCTACATCGCCAGGACATTATGGCCAACCGGGCTGGCGGCCTTCTATCCTTTTCCGGCGAGACAGCCGGCGTGGCAAGTAATCGCCGCGGTAATCCTCCTGGCTGGCATCACAATCTTAGTACTGCGTTTCGTCCGCACGCGTCCCTATCTTACCGTCGGCTGGTTTTGGTACTTGATTACGCTCCTGCCCGTGATCGGAATCGTTCAAGTGGGCGACCAGGCTCGCGCCGACCGGTACACTTACATCCCCGGCATCGGACTCTGCCTGATGTTGGCCTGGACCGGCGCCGAAGTCTGGCGGCGGTGGCCCCGGATGCGGCGTCCTCTGGCCGCCCTCTGCGGCGCCGCATGCCTGGCCTTGCTGGTGCTCACGGCGAGGCAGGTTTCCTACTGGCGGAACAGCGTAACGCTCTTTCAGCACGCGCTCGAGGTCACCGATGACAACGCGTTCGCGCACTTGGGGCTGGCCGATGCCTGGAAGGACGCCGGGCTTAGCGGCCAGGCGATCGCGGAGTACCGGAAGGAGCTCGAAATTTCCCCTCACGAACGGAAGGGACTGCTCCGGCTCGGCGTCCTACTGGCGAGCCTCGGCCGCATCGACGAAGCCATGGCGCCGTTGAATGAGGCCGTTGAACTTCGGCCCGGCGATGCCGAGGGCCATTTCTTCCTGGGACAGACTTTGGCGCAGCAGGGCCGGCTGAAGGATTCGCTGGCGCAGTTCGAAGCAGCCGTACGATTGAAGCCGGACTACGTGGACGCCCACGTTTCGCTGGGGACGGTGCTGGTGGATCTCGGACGGACCGATGAAGCCATCGCTCACTTTTCCGAAGCCCTGCGGATCGACCCCGACTCCGAGGAAGCCTCGAAAGGCCTGCGGCGCGCCCGGACGGTCCGGGATGGCGCCGGGAAGGGGTGACGCGTATCCTGGCGTGGCGAGACCATCCGGCGCGAGATCCGGGCACAACTCCGCGCATCGATTCTCGAGATGTGTGCCTTGCCGCAATCCTGCTGCTCCTGATTCTGGCTGTCTATGCTCCGGTCCGGCATTTCGATTTTGTCAACTACGACGATCTGAATTACGTTCCTTTCAATGCGCATGTGATGTCCGGCCTGAGTGCCGACAACCTGCGCTGGGCCTTCACCCACGTGGACGAGAACTGGATGCCGCTCACCTGGATTTCGCTGATGGCGGACCGGCAATTCTTCGGGCCGCCCGAAGACGTCCGTGGAACTGCCGTTCGCGCCGCACCGTACCACTTGACCAACGTGATGCTGCACGCGGCCAGCACGCTCCTTCTGTTCCTGCTGTTCAAACGGATGACCGGCGCGTCCGGTCCCAGCGCAGTGGTGGCGTTTCTTTTCGCGCTGCATCCCCAGCATGTGGAATCGGTAGCCTGGGTAGCCGAGCGTAAAGACGTTCTCAGCGCCCTGTTCTGGATGTTGGCCCTGTGGTCCTATGTGCGGTACGCGGCGCGTCCCAAAACCGCGACGTACCTGCCGACCCTGCTGCTCTATTGCCTGGGGTTCATGTCGAAACCGATGGTGGTGACCCTGCCGCTGGTGCTCGTCCTGTTGGATGTCTGGCCCCTGCGGCGCTTCCCGCTTCCGGCGCGGGGAACCGGCGGGGCCCGCGGGCCACTGGTCCGTCGACTGGTCTTGGAGAAGTTACCGTTCTTCGTACTGGCCTTAGTGATGTCGGCAGTCACTTATGCCGCGCAACGGAGCGGAGGGGCGGTGCGAACCTTCGACGATGTTCCGCTGGGCGCCCGCCTGGGAAACGCGCTGCTTTCCGGCGCGGTGTACATCGGCAAGACCGTATGGCCTACGCATCTGGCGATTTTCTACCCTCTGCTGACAAAGGTTCCGGTTTGGCAATTGATGGTCGCGGGGCTGTTACTGGCGGGGATGACGGTCCTGACGCTGCGTTCGGTCCGCACGCGTCCCTATCTTGCCGTCGGCTGGTTTTGGTACCTGATTACGGTCCTGCCGGTAATCGGGATCATCCAGGTAGGCGCCCAGGCTCGGGCGGACCGGTACACGTACATCCCCATGATCGGGCTCTCCCTCATGTTCGCCTGGAGCCTGGCGGATGTGTGGCTGCGGTGGCCCAGGTTGCGGCCGGTCCTGGCGGGGCTCTGCGCCGCGGCTTGCGTGGCTTGCCTGGCGGTCACATGGCGGCAGGTTTCCTACTGGGAGAACGGCGTCACGCTCTTTCGGCACGCCATTGAGGTGACTCCTCCCAACGCGAACGCGCACTGGTGTCTGGGAAAAGAGTGGCAGCAGGAGTTGATGTACGACGAGGCGATTGCGGAGTACCACAAGGCGCTCGCCATCAACCCGCGCGAAGTGGGCGCCATGGTGGATCTCGGCAGGGTGCTGGCCCGCGAGGGGCATATCGACGAGACCATCGATCTGTGGACCGCGGCTGTCCGGCTGAAGCCCCACGATCCCGAGGCCCATAACGGCCTGGGACAACTCCTCGCATCGGAAGGCCACCCCAACGAGGCGCTGGCCGAGTTCGCAGCGGCGATACGGCTAAAGCCGGACTACGCGGAAGCGCAAGTTTCGCGGGGAAACGTGTTGCTGGATCTGGGGCGAATCGACCAGGCTATCGACTGCTTCTCGAAGGCCCTGAGGACCGATCCGGGATCTCCGTCGGCCCGGCAAGGTCTCCAGGAGGCCTTGTCGGCCAGAGAAAGACGATAGAGCGCCACAGAGACTCCGGAACGCATCGGGTAAGTACGAAGTTCCATGTTATTCTCGATTTCGTAGGTACGAACACCAATGCTAGTAACTCTCGATTGCCGAGCCGTGGGGCAGACTTCAGTCTTCCCCAGAGGGGACCCCGGGCTTCAGCCCGCCCTCCTGCAAACGACGCGAAACCTGCGGCAGGCGGACTGAAGTCCGCCGCAGGCTGAAGCCCGCCCCACCGGAACCCACTGTCCGTTATATAAGTGAACAACATTGGTGCTCGGCAAGCGTTCGCGGCCGTCAGTTCGACGGCAGCCTGTACTGCAGGACGCTCCAGGCAGTAGTTCCGCCCGGCTCTCCGGCCTTCAGCCTCTTCACGGCCATTCTTCCGTCCGCGTCGAAGTCCACCAGATAGAGCGGCAGATCGCTCTCCCGCACTATATAAGTACCGTGCTGTAATTGCCACGATTGTTCATAAGTGGACGCTATATACTTATTCTCCGATGTCACCTGGATGCGGAACTGCCCCGAAGAAGGTTCGTAGTTTGCATAGCTGTAACAACGGCCCACGCAGACCCGGTCGATCATGTGGGTGAGGGCCAAGACCCTCAAACCGGGATCGGAAAATGCGCTTACCACCCGCTGGCCCGGCGGCAGGGTCGCCACCGCTCGCTCCATGCCGTCCTCGAAATCGTTCAGCGCGCGTTCGTCGGTGTAGAGGAAGCCGAAAAACAGCAGTGCCGCCAGCATTCCCGCATAGAGCTCCAACTTTCGGGGCCGCGCCGGCGCCAGCGCCGCACAGAGGCAAATCGCCACCCCCAGGGACATTCGCTGCGCCAGAAATGCCAATACGTTGTGGTATCCCGGAAGCAGCACGGAGGAGGGCAGGATGAAAATCCCGGCGGCGGTGAGCGAGGCAAACTGCAACGGCATGCTTTCCGTCAACCGGCGGGCGCCGCCCAGGTTGCGCAGCGATAGGGTCCACACCAGCAGAAGGCCCGCCCCTGCGGCGAGGTACTTCACGTCGAACACCACCACCTGGTCGAGCCCCGTCACGAGGGTGATCTGCCAAACACTCCAGGTGGTGTACACCCTGCTGGCGACGGCTGCGTGCAGAAGCGCTATGGCCGCCAATGAGGCGGCGAACGTCGCGGCGCGCCACTTCGCGGAGAGACGGCCGGCCACCGCCCCATAAGCCAGCAGGCAGACGGTCCACGCCACCGGCAGCGCGTGCGCCGCGAAGGCTACCGCCAGAATCGCGGCGGCAACGGCCGCTCGCCGCGCGCTCCATTTCCACACCAGCGCCAGGGCCCAGAAACACAGCCCCAGGCTGAGGTAGAAATTGAAGAATCCCATGTGATACACCCATCCATAGGCCAGCATGGCAATCCAGGGCAGGATGTGCCACGGCCGCCGGCCGGCCACCGCTCCGGCAAACGCAAAGGCTCCCCAGGTGAAGACCAGAACCGCCAGTGCCGTAGCAACGCGCTGCGCCGCTGCCGCCCCCCAGTGTTGCAACAGGTGCGCCAGGAGCAGATCGAACAGGACGTTGGTCCACTGGGGGACGATCGCCAGTCCCCGCAGACGCCCGCTTTGGATCGACTGTGCCAGCCAGGCGTTGTAAATGTGGCTGGAGAGGTCGCCCGCCTGCACGCGCTCCTGCCAACAACAGGGGGCCAGCAGCAGGAGCGAGGCCGCCACATAGGCCCAACGCCCCAGGCGCGTGCGGTGTGAATTGGTTTCATTCACGGCCATTCACCGGATCGACGAACTCCCGCGATGGAACAGGTACGCACCTACTCTGCCAAAATTGCCCAGTGGCTCTACCGCATAGCCGGGGAAGCGTCGCACGATCCAGCCGAGGGTGACATCGCTGCCGCGGTTGACGAACACGAAACGGTCGTTTTTTTCCAGGATCGGCGCCACCCGGCTGTTCAAATAAAATACCGAGCCTTCGTCCAGTTGGCCCGGGACGGGGACCACCACCCCACCGGTCGGATAAAGGTCGAAAGGCGCAGTCAGATAGGATGGGATGGGACCGCCAAAGTCGAAGCCGGGGGCCGACGCTTCGATAAAGCCGCACTGCGCCAGCACGGGGATCTCAGTGCCTTCGGTCACTTCCGCAACCGCCGCCAATGCGCCTCGCCAATCTTCGTCGAGATGGAGGGGCATCCAGTGTCCCCACGAACCGGCCACCATCAGACAGTAGACCAGGATCGATCCGGTGACCATCGAACGTGCGTCCGCGGGCTCCAGGCGGCCGACGGCCCAGCCCCCCAACAGCGCCAGGGGGACCTGCGACTCGATGAAATAGCGCGGAACAAAAATGTGGGTCGAAGTCAGGGTCGAGATCCCGAACAGGATCAGCGGCGGCAGCAGCGCCGATGCCGCTAGAAGCACGATGGTGGAGGCCCCTACTGCCCGCAGTTTCGTGGTCAGCGGCCGGCACACCTGCCAGGCGAGCAGCAACCCCACGGCCGCGGCGAAGATCGGGGCTGACGGCGTCAGTTGATTGGCCAGTTCCGTCATGGGGGGCTTCGGCGCCCAGGAGAGGCTCCCGCGATGGGTAAAGATACTCCAACCGAGAGGCGCCAACGGTAGTAACAAAATCCCCACGGCGACAGCCGCCAGGGAGATTTGCTTCATCCGGACGGGACCGCCCTCCCGCCATCGGGCCAGGGCGTACGCGGCGTGTCCCAGCAGCATCGGAAAGGCCAGATAGTGCATGTGTACGGTGAAAGCGGCGGCGATCGCATACACCACGGCGTCGCGCCTCGAGTTGCCATTGAGCCAGCGGACCAGCGCCAGTGTCGAGCCGGCCGCTCCCAGCAGCAGCAATCCGTAGGACCGGGCGTCGGAGGCGGCGACGGTTACTGTGTCCGCGCAAACGAAAAGCGCCGCGGCCGGCAGGGCGGATTCCGGACCGAACAGCCGCACCGCCAGGCGGTACACCAACACCGCGGCAACCGCAACCGCCAGAAGCGAAGGGAGGCGCATGACCCACTCCTGGGCGCCTCCGATGGCGTGCGCCAGGCCGGCCACCAGCAGATAGACGGGAGTCCCCACCGGCCACTCGATCATCCTGGCGTAGATCTGGCCTAATCCGTCCTTGACTGCCCAGTAAGTGCCGGTTTCGTCGAGCCAGAAGCTGGAATTGAGGCGCATCACCCAAAGGCGGAGAATCGCCACGCCCAGAAGCACATAGATGGCGCGGGTCAGCGCAAGGTTAGTCCTGCCAGTTACTGAAGGAGTCTCCTGCATGGGAGATTTATTTTAGCGCGAATGGACGGAATCGCGGAGTTACGAAGCCGGCGGCGATGGAGGCTGGGCGAAGGCGACTCTCTCATAGAGGTCGGCCAGGCGCAGATGGCAGTCCACCGACTTGAGGTCGATCGTGTCTTCCAGGCTGGTCTTCTGGTCGTAGTTCCAGGCGCCATCGGGCAGACGGGTATGGCGTTCGACCCACACCCGTAGGGAGGAAATCATGACATATTCAGCAAGAGACTCCAGGGAACGATACAGGTCGAGCTTCCGGGTGCGGTCGTAAACCTCGGTAGATTCGGAGAGGACTTCGATAATGACGGTGGGGTTGAGCAGGGTATCGAAGGTGTCGTCCAGAAACTGAGGCTCGCCGCAGACTACGACCACATCGGGATAGGTGTAGAGGCCCACTGGAGTGACCCGGACCCGCATGTCGCTGGAAAGTGGCTGGCAGGGCCGCCCGCGGAGTTGCTGGCGTAATTCGCCCGAAGTGTTGGTGACGATCTGAATGTGCGCAAATCGTGCGCCCGACATGGCGAACATCTCGCCCTGGTAGTATTCGCTCTTGAACTCGGCCTTACGCTCGATTTCGAGGTACTGCTCGGGCGTCATAATCCGGATCCGGCCGGCGCTGGAGGCTGGACAAACGCAACTCTCTCGTAGAGGTCGGCCAGGCGCAGGTGGCAATCCACCGACTTGAGGTCAATGGTGTCGTCCAGGCTGGTCTTTGAAATGTAGTTCCAACTGCCATCCGGCTGACGAGTGTAGCGTTCGACACCCACCCGCAGGGAGGAAATCATCACATACTCCGCAAGCGATTCCAGCGAGCGGTACAGTTCA
>Ga0182030_10021489_pt1 | contig 12082 bp, 17 predicted proteins | sample 812S3MmetaG_FD_121299 | JGI IMG/M metagenome (GOLD analysis project Ga0182030, IMG submission 121299) | Permafrost microbial communities from Stordalen Mire, Sweden - 812S3M metaG (Illumina Assembly) | ecosystem: Environmental > Terrestrial > Soil > Wetlands > Permafrost | place: Sweden...
AGGCACACCAGCGCCGGGCAGCGCCAGAATCTCGCCTGACTTGGAACGCTTGGCGAGTGCCGCTTGGACTTCCCGGCTTTCGCAACCATTCTTACGTTGGCGCTGACGGGAAGATTTGCTCATAAAGACCTCTGATTGGGTTTGACTCGTTGACAGCATTCACACCATGCAGTTCCACCACACCGAATCCATTGGTGCGCTCCCAACAAGCAGCGAATCCAGCAATACCATTTACAGGTGTGGCCCATGTTATTTCACTGGAACCTTCTGGAGTAGCAACGGCAGATGGTGCTCAGTGAAAACAAACTCTTTCAAGTCACCAACCGAGTTGCGGTACACGCAAGTCATCCGTGGGCGAACCGTGAAAAGACTTCCCGGCGTCGGAGCTTCTATTTCAGTTGCATACCAGAATCCGATCACGGTCAACTGGCAACCACTGAAAGCGAACTGGGCGCCATGGGGATAGACTTTTTTCAGAGCTTCAAAGTCATCCTCCCAAAACTCTTTGAAAGGTTGGGCTTGCACGGCAACAACCGGTTCGACCGGCACAATGACTTTCTTTTTCCAGAACATTATGGTTCTCCAATACGCCGATGAAGTCGAATCAATTCCACTGCTTTCGCCAGCACGACCTTCGGTTGCAGCATTGCCAGTGCCTCGCACATGATGCCGCACGCCGGCCGAATATGTTTCTTGTCAGAGTTGCAGCCAACGCACGGCACGATGTCTGGTGACACTCGCATGATCGCAATCCTGTCGAGGCAATGACCGAAAACAGATTCAGGCTTTGACGGCCCCCACAGTGTCAACGTCGGGCAACCGATCGTCGCTGCCAGATGCGCTGGGAACGAGTCCGGCGCGATTGTCAGCGCACACGCTTTCATCAGTGCCGCAATCCGTTCCAGCGCACAGTCCTTGAGCGAGTACCGGAACGTGTCATCCAAATCACTGCCGGCATACACCACCAATGGGAAGTGCCCGGCCGCGTACAGCATTTCGGTCAGATCCATCCAGTAGCCAGTCGGCCACATTCTGATTGTTTGGCTGGCATTGGGGAAGATCAAGACCAACTTCCGGTCACTGGCTCCGACCAATCGTTGCAACAGGTTTTTCGGGGCTGGTATCTTTTCCGCGACCCACTGCAAATCGGATGGATGAATGTTGACCGGCGGACAGATCGGCGTGATGCCGTCGAGCTTCAACAGTTCCACCCAGTAATGCCAGCGTGGACGCGCGGCGAGTTCCTTTTGCTCCCGCTCGAACGCCGGTGACAGGTCGATGGCATGTTTCCAGTCATCAGAGTGAACCTGCCCGAGCATGTCGATCAGGATGCGTTTCTTTGGGTCGCGGGTGAAACCCTTGATTCGTTGTCCCGTCGAATGACCGGCCTCCATCAACCACGAAAAAGCTATCGCATCACCTAAACCACCGGACAAAGTAGAATCCAACGAGACTATCATTTAAATTTCCCTTTCTCGATAATCTGCCGTGCCATGTCGATGTGTTCCGGTGACCATAGGTAGAAACCGCCGATTTCTAAGCATGGGATCTTAGCCATGTGACGAATCTCAATGAGCCATTGCCGTGAAACTTTTAACTGACGGGCCGCATCACCAGTGAACCTCATCGTCCTCAAGTGCGCCTGCAATTCAACGTTCAGCATGGGGTGTATTTATAGCGAGCACCTTGTCACCTGTCAAGTGCCTTTTCTTTTTATTTTACGGCGTTAAGCGTATAGGACACCCAAAGAGCAATGGCACTCTCATTTAATGCAGCGATGCAGTTCAAGGCGGCTCAGGCCGCTCGGAGAGGCGTCTAATGCCTGCTCCCACTGCTCTCTCCCTGTATGAATCCTGCATGGAAGCGATTAGCGCTTTCTACAAGGCCGGTGGTAACACGGCGATGAAAGTGAACGGCTTGGAGATCAACAAAGCGAACATTGTGCAAATGGAAGCCAGCGCCGAGCATTGGCGGCTGACAGCCATTCGCCGCGGTGAACTCAAAGCCAACATCAACGACATCCCGGTGAACGTGTCCCGGTTTTTCCAGCAAACCTACCAACCATTTTACATTGGGTAAATGCCAGCCACACTCTCAATTCAAGACCGGATTCGCTCACTCGAAAGCGCCGACCACGCTGCCGCGGTTGCCCGGCGCGTGACACCCGCCGACCAGCAGTACACGTATCGGGCTTTGTTCTACAACACCGGCCGGATGCCGCTGATGCCGATTACCCGGTCGGATGACTTTGAGTTCATCGGCGCCCGTCGTCAACTCGCCCACAACATTGCGTTCACGCTCGACCAGAATCTTCCGCTCATTGGCTGGGCGGCTCGGACCCACCTGAATTACGTTTCGTTGTTTGAGTTCCAACCCGATACCAACGATGACACGCTCAATGACGAGTTGACCGTGTGGTATCACGACCGGAACGACGAGGAACGACTCGACGTGCAGGGCCGGCTTGGTGGCGACGAGATGCTTTCCGTGTACGCCGGGTTGAAAGTTTACTGCGGCTACTCCGCGATCCTCAAGGTTGACGGCGGCCGGTGCCAGTTATTCGAGGCTTGGCAGATGGCGCGAGGCGCCGGGTGTGAAGCCGACGAAAAGAAGTTCGGTGTCAAGATCGACAATCAGGGGCTGGTGCTCGACAAGTTCGGCAAGATCGTGATGGTCGCCCTCTGCAACGGCGAATCGTCCGGCGCACTCAAACATATCCGGCTCGTACCGCGGAACGAGATTTTGATTGGCGGGTTCACCAACCGCGCCAGCACTGCCTTGTACGCCAGCCCACTCCTGCCGGCCATGGAACTCGCCCAGGACTATCTCGACGTCCAGCAGTACCAAGTCTTGCAGGCAAAGGTTGCTTCGCAGTTTGGGTTCTACTGGTTGCGGGATCATACCAAGAACGGTCCGGCAAACTTTGACCGATTCAACGCGCTTGGCTACGGCGGGGAAAACGGCGGACCAGCCCACGTCGAAAACGGCCAACCGCAAGAAGCCTGGCAACCCACTCCGTTGACCGGCATTTCTCCCGGCATGATGCTCGAAGGTCAGCAGGGTGACAAGGTGGGTTTCATCACCGCCGACATCCCTTCGCCACAATGGGACCTCCAAGGGCAACGGGTCGTCCGTATGATTCTGGCCAGCATGGACATTCCCGATTGTTTTTGGGATACCGGCAAGGCCAACTATTCTTCAATGCGAGTTTCGGCCGGGCTTTACAAGCAGTCCTGTTTCCGGGAACGCCGGAAGAACGCCCGGATTCGCCGGGGTATGAATACGCACCTGTTCCGGTGGGGCGTGGCCGATGGCACGTTGCCAATCTCATCGAAGTTCACCCCGGAGAATTTGCCGTACAAGCTCGTCCCGCGTGGTGTTTACCTGCTCGACACCGCCAAAGAACTCAGCGGCGTGCTCGCCGCGATTGGTGCCGGCTTGACAGATTTTGAGACGGCTGCTGCCGATCTCGGTTACGACAATCAACGGGACACAGTGCGTCGGCTGGAGAAGCAATACTTGGCGTTCAAGAACGCCGGTATCACCCCGAACCTCGGTCACATCAGCGTCCGGCTTAGCAATCGCAGCGAAAGCGATGAGGAAATCCCGGAAATTGAAGGCACAGCGCCGGCCTCGAAGCCAGCCAAGGCACCCCCAGCAAACATTGAGGAAGCGGAATAATGGCAATCCCTTGCAAACCCCTAACTATTTTTGACCGGCTCCGCCTTGGTGAGCGGCTCCCGAGTTCGATCCAAACATATTTCGCCCCGGCCAACGAGGTAATAACCTCGCCCGCTGGCAGTGACAACGCCAGAAGCGTCAAGGTTCACATCAAGGCGCTTGGCAAGGGTGTTATTCAACACCCTATTTTAGGTCCGGTCGTGCATGACTTCAGCACGGTCAGGATTCCAAAGCGATTGGCAATCGACGATACGCACGGTGCCGAAGTTGGAAAAGCAACCCCCAGCATCACGGAGTACGGTCTGGAGGCAGATGGTTTTGTTGTACCCAAGACCGACCGGGATAGCGCCGGTAATCTAGTCGAGGACAAGGATCATCCGTCGAGCCGGATTGCGTACAATCTCCGGGAAGATTTCCCACAAGCGGCGTCCGCCGATTGGCGCGGCCCGTTCGATGTTGAGTTGATTCCCGAAGGCGCAACGATGCAAGTCAATGGCTTGGATGTGACCGGCCCCTGTTTGAAGATTATGAACTGGGGTGTTCGGTCGCTCGCCATCTGCAAAGTCGGCGTCGATCCGTCCGCCCTCAGTGAAGCGCAACTCAACTCCGCCGGGCAAGAACTTGCGCCGGCGCCCGGCAAGGTCACAATCGCCGGTGAATCCAAAACCATCCCCGCCCCGCCGGTTGTTCCAGTTGGAACACTGCCAGTCGCGGCACAACTAAATGCAGTCAACCACGAAGGAACCACAACCATGACCGACGAAGCCAATAAACAGCAGAACGAAGAATACGCCGCATTGCAAGCGAAACACGCTCAGGAACTTTGCCAGTTGAACGCCGAGCACGCCACAGCGCGCGCCGCCGCACCCGCCGACAAGATCGGTGAGGTGATCGCTGGTCACTCGACGCAGTTGAACGAGATGTACGCCCGGCACGGTCAGGAAGTAGCCGAGCACGTCAAGAAATTCACCACGGCCGGCACTCAAGAACTTTCCGCTCCCCCGGCTGCCGTCGTACCGGCCGCTGCTGCGCCCGTTGTTCCTGCCGCCTCAGCACCGGCCACAGTGAAAGAAGGCGATCAAACCCATGCGCTACCGCCCAAGAAGAACCAAGAGCTTGCACTGGCAGGCGAAGCCAAAGTGTCGGTCGTATCGGCCTGCAACGAAGCCGCGGCAGCCTGTGCCGCCCTCGCCACCGCCATCCGTGCGGTGAACCCCGAAGTGGCTGACGACGCCACGGAAGCCGCCGACAGTTTCAAGACTGCCGGGGCCGCTGTTGCCGGTGACCAGACTAATGACGGTGAGGAAACGTGGGAAGCATTTCACGCCGCCCGCTGTCTGCTTAACGACATTGCCGCCATCGACACCGCTGAAGCCAAGGCTGCCATCGTCAGCCTCACGAAAGCTGTGACGCTGCTCTCTGAGAATTATGGTGGCAGTATTTGCTGCTACTCCGTCACCCATCAATTTATGCCGAAGTCCAAGACTCCGGCAACCATTGTCGCGCCGGTTGTGACCGGTAAACCCGCCGTGGAAACTGCCGCGCCAGCCGCCGCAGTCAAGGCCGGGAAAATCGATCCATCAGCGCAACTCAATAGCGCAGGCAAAGTTGAGGGAGCCGCCCCTGTGGTTCCTGTGGACGCCGCACCTGCGAAAACGACCGAACCCAAACCCGAACCGCAAGCGACCGACCTGCCGCCTGATCTGGCGAAACAGTATGCCGACCTCGGACTCGATCCGAAAGCCGGTGTCATTGCCGTGCTCCAGCAATACGCCGCGGTCCAAAAGACCAACGCCGACCTGCAAGAGCGCGTGAAGAAACTCGCCGGTGGCGCCGCCCCTGTCGAAGCCACTCCCGTCAAGCCCGATCCCCAACTGCTCAGTTGGCCGGCTCTCGTGAATGGCATCATCCAGGAGTACGCCGAAAAAGGTCAAGTCATCGAAGTGCAACAGGCTCATGCGATTGCTTGCGAACGGTACAAAGACGCGAACGCTAAACTGCGTATCCCGTTGAAGCAGAAATAGTCCACAACTAAAAAAGGAATCATTACCATGCCCTTCAATTCTCCCTCAGTCGTTATCCGGCAGGACCTCGCGGCCTTGCCATCGAATCTTACCGGCTACATTGCCGACAAGGTGTTGCCACCGGTAACCGTGGCAACCAAGTCCGGCGCCCGTAACTGGATGCTGGCTGTCACCGGCGGAAGTGCCACCACAAACCGGACACCCTCCGGCAGCGTGACCCGGACCATCCAAACGTCCAACATTCAGGCGTTCACCACGGTTGAAAACCGCAATGGCTTCCTGATGGACCAAGGCGAAATCGCCAACTTCGGCACGCAGGATGCGTACGAAGCGGCGCTCGCTTTGACCGGCGTCAAGCAGGTCCGCGACCAATCCGAAGCGCGGGTTGTTGCCGCCACCATCGGTGTCGGTCTCGGCGCGGGCACGATTGCCGCTCCGCTGGCCCCGACCGGCGCTGGCACGCACGCTACGCCGTACGCCCAGACCACGACCGACATTCACACCGACTTGTTCAACGGCCTCCACAACGCTGTCTTGGCGTTGCGTCCGTTCGGCAAGGTGGCGATCTTTGGTGGCGTGACTGCCATCAATACCGTCCGCCAGGACCCGACCGTGATCGAACGGATGCGGGGCTTGGTTGGCGCCGCGACGGGCGAACAGGTTCGCTCGATCAACGCCGAGATGCTGGCGCAAATCTTCGAGGCTGATGCCGTCGAAATTGCGATCACCCTCAGCGCGATTTGGCCCACGAACCGTCTCGGCGTGATTGCCGTGCCGGAACTTGGTCTCGATCCGATCATGGTATTCCAAGCCGGCCGCCGGCTGGTTTACAACTGGGCGTTGGAAGCCGGTGCCGCCCAGCCGTTGATCTGCAAACGCGGGTACGATCCGGCAACGGACTCCGAGTTCCTGGATGTCGTGGCGTATGACGCTGCGTACATCGCCAATGGCAACATGATCGGCAGCTTGTCGCTCGACGGCTCGTAGACCGAAGGCACGAACTAGAAATCAAACTCACTGAAGCCGCCGGTGGTGAATGAAGCCACCGGCGGCGGACGTGAAAAGAAAAAAAAGAATCATTCAGATGAAAAAAGTTCTTCAAGCTCTCGCAATCGCGGTACTCGGGTTGGTGTTGATGGTTGGCATCGGGACAATCGTTCACGCGTCGGCCAGTGGTGGCATCTATCCGTTGGGTAACGGATGGGTATTCGGTGCGGCCAACGATTACATCTCGCACTTCGGCGGTACGCCGGTGCAACGGCAGTCGTTGACGAACACGGCTGCTGTGTCTGGAACGGTGTCAATCACCGGTCAGACAGCAACGGCGGCAGTGGCAACCACGGCAATCCTGAGTAATCTCACTCAGAGCGTTACCATCACGAACGGCGTCGGCGGAAGCTGGACGATCACGTTTGCGACGAACTCTGTGGTCGGCACTCCAGTTGTCAGCATTGCGGCAGTAGCCGCGGTGACAAACTTAACCGGCACGACAACCATCGCCGGCTTCGCAACTACGAATCAGGCGAATCAGATCATCACGGCGTTGCGCAACCTCAACCTCGCCCAGTAACCAACATGCGCTGCTTCAAAAAACTGGTTGGGCCGGTGGCCGGGTTAATCCTGGTCGCCGGCAGCGCGCTGGCGCTGACGGTGCTTGTACAACGGACAACGGTGAGTCCGCCCACGAACACCAACGGCGTTGCCCAAGTGCGGAGCATCTACACCGCTTTTATTCATCGAATCATTCTGACCGGACCGGCCGGCGCCAGCGGGGTTGCCACCGGAACGGTCAGCCTGACCGATATGGACGGGACGGCGATTGCCAGCGCCACGTTGACAAACACGATGTTGGTCAGTGGTAGTGTAACGAGTTGGCCGGCATCGACAGTCACGACTAGTGGCACTTGGTACGCCAACAAACCGTTGCTGGCTGTCACCAACGCCAGTACCAGCAATCTCACATTTACCGCAACCTCAACCGAAGAAGAATAAGGAATCATCCAAATGGCCGAAGCACCAAAAACCAAAACCGAAGTCAAAACCGCAATCCCGGCCGCCGTCGCCAAGCCCTTCCATGCCGCAACCACGCGGGCGCAAGAGCACAAAGCGAAGCTCGTTGCCGCGCTCAGTGTCAAGTTCAAGGGGCTATTGAAGTCCAAACTCGGCATCGACGCCAACCCGACCGGCGACGTTGTCGAGGTCAACGGCAAGACGTTCACCATTCACGGCTCAAGCATCTTCGTGATCGCTCCCTGTCCGAAGTGCGGGGCGAAAATGGCGCGCATCACGCCAGTCAATGCCGCGGACGAAGTGGACGCTGTGATCAAGACCAGCGCGGTCGCGTACCATCACTGCTCACCGAAACCGGTCGTCGCCGCGGTCGTCGCCCCAGCGAAATAACCATGCCGGTCAAGTTCCCATTTGAACAGTTTTTCAAGACGCCGTTTTTCACGGTGGACGTGTTGGTTAGCGTCCCGGGTGCGACAACGCCGGTGCCGTTCACTGCGATGAAGTACCCGATTGGCGAAAAACTGGAAGCACTGGCCGCGTTTGGCGAGTCCTACAGTTCATGGGAATTTATGTTTCAGGTTGAAGATTTACAATTGGCTGGCTTGACGGGTCCGCTCCCGGATGCCACGTACATCGTCGAAAGCGGCCGGAAGTTTCAGGTCACACCGTTCCAAAATCAGCCGCATTACCGGTGGGTTGATCCCGACCAGACAACCATCGCATTCCGGTGCAAAGAGGTGGCGGCAATTTGAGCCTGCTCGATCAAGCCAAGGCCGCGCATAACCACCGGCAGAGTGACGCTCAGACGAAACGACTGACGGCGAACAATGCCGTGCTCAAGCAGAAGCTTAAAGACATTCTCGGTATTGGCGTTGAGCCGGTTGGCAATCGGTTTGTCGTGGACGGTTTGACGTTGGTGGTGCATCACGACAGCAACCTACACGTCCTCTACAAGTGCGCCAAGTGCGGGTTTGAGTACCGGAGTTTTCAAGCAGTTAGAACGCTGGCGGACTTGCACATTGCGGCAACGGAGCCGGACCGGACACATCCCTGTCGTGTTGTCGTCCGGCAACAGACGGCCACGCTCACCCCCGACCAAATAGTGAAGGCATGAGTACACCCCAAGCCAGCATTATTGCAAGCTGCGATGCCGTGGTCGCGTATTTGAACACGCTCCAGACGCCACCGGCCCCGCCGGTCACAGTCCCGCCGACACCGCCCGCGGTCAATCCATTTGCGCCGTTCACATTCACGGCTTACCGGGATTATGCGCCGGTGTTTGAACTTGCAGATCCAAGTTTGAGCAATCTTCATGTCGTCGTGTGCCCGCGCGACAAAGACACCGGCAAGATGGAAGGTCGGAATTCTTGGTTGCAGAATGATGGCATCGACATCCTCATCCTGATCAAGCCAGCCAATTTTGACCCGAGCGGCCTTGTGGCGGCCCGGCTTGCCATCCTTGATCCGCTGATGCTCTTGGTGGAACAGATTGCTAACGCTGTTGCATTTGTAGATTTCGCCGGAGCCGGTTGGATTCGGACACAGAACAATCCAATCTATGCTCCTGACGGTCCGATGGGTCTGCGGCAGTCTAAACTATTTACCTCCGTGTTGCACCTGACGCTGCGAGGGAGGGGGTACAAAACCTAATGGACATGCCCCTCAGTTATCGTTGGATGCCGGAAACCATCGTGGTGAAACACCGCAACATCATGTTGAAGGTGACACGGGTGGGTGAGTACATCCTGCGCAAACAGGGTTACATGGTCATGCAAATCGCCAAGGGGCTAATCAAAGATGCTGCCGGGCTTGATGATCATGCGGCGCCCGGCCACCCACCGCTGTCACACACCGGCAAGCTGCGCCGGATGGAATACAAATACTTCCGGGATAGTAATTCAGTCCGGGTCGGCCCGAAACCTTTCGAGGGAACAACCTATGGCGTTGCGCCCGCACTTTTGGAATTTGGTGGTCACACAACCGTTCCAACTGCCGAGATGCAGTGGAAAACCCGAGACGGTAAAAAAGTTTTGGAGCAACCATCGGTTGCCACCAATCTATTGCCGCGGCCCTACATGGGTCCGGCATTGGAGTTAGCGAAACCACAACTGGCGGCATTTTGGCAGAACGCCATGGCTTAGCCTAACACAGGAGTTAATAACATCATGGCACTAATGGCATCGAGATTAGGTTATAAACAGCGGCTCATCCTCGGCGTTACGCTGGCCAGCAGCAAATACACCGGCGGCACCGACGTCAAGTTCGTCAAGGAAGTGAAGGTTGACGACAACGTGGCGAGCCTCGACAGTACGACCCGGAATTGCAACGGGTTCAAAGGCAAGGCGCCCGGCCTCCGTGAACTGAAGTACACCTTCAAGTACATGGTTGACGACAACGACGCCAGCGGCCAACTCACCACATTCATGGCGGCCTACATCGCCAAGACGACCGTGTGCGTGGCAGCGGTTGATCCGAATGGTCAGAACGGTACTGCCGCGGAAATGTTCGTGCAACAGGCCAACACGACCGAGAACAACGATCAACTCGTGGAAGTTGATTTCGTGTTGGAACCGCACTACGCCGCGGCCATTCCGCCCCAAGACATCACCACCAACAGCTAATCCGCCATGCACTCGTTCAAAGATACGAGCGGTGCGGAGTGGAAGCTGGAGTTGACAGTTGGCAGCATCAAGCGGGTGCGGGATGAGGTCAAAGTGAATCTGGCTGACGACGTGTTCACCGGCTTGCTGGATAAGCTGGCCGGTGACACGTTGTTGCTCTGCGATGTCGTCTGGAGCCTGATCAAGCCACAAGCGCAAGCGTTGGATGTGGACGTCGAGAAGTGGTGTAATCGCATGGGTGGTGACGCCCTCGACAAAGCGAGCAAGGCACTCCTGGACGAATTGATCGATTTTTCCCCGCCCCCGAGAAGGGGGCTTCTCAAGCAGATCATGGCGAAAGCGCTGGAGATGCAGGACAAGTCGATCGCGGAAGCAACCCGAGTGATCAGCGACGGGACGCTGGACAGGGCGCTGCTGGGCACTACTGGCAGTGTTTCCGATACGCCGGCATCGTCGGTGTAGCGCCGTGGTTGTTTACACTGCGTGAATTGCAGTGCATGAGCGAGGCGAAGGAGCGGGAGAAATGGCAGCATACGAGTCAACTGTTGGCGATGTTCTGCAATGCGTTCGGCGGGAAAGCGCTGCCGAGCGATTTCGATCCGTTTGCAGCGGCGGGCCGAAGCAAGCCATTGGACCGGCAACAAGCGCGGGACTTGTTGAGACAACTCGAAGAAAAAGCGGCACAACGAAAGGCGAAATTGGAAACTGAGGCAAAAACATGATTGGCGAATCTGCCGGCTCAGTTTACATCTCAATCTTTGGCGACAATCGCCGTCTCGCCAATGACTTGAAGCAGACGGATTCGCTGATTCGTCGGCACGCGGCGGCGATGGCCGGACTCAAGTTATTCCAGCCGGGCTTATTCTCGCAGCAGCTTTCCAGTTTTCAAGCGATGGCGAAGGGTAGTGCCATTCTCGGTTCACAGTTGAACATGATGGCGGGGTTGGCGCCGAAGCTGGGTGCGCTGGCTGCGCCGTTCGTGGCGATGCGCAACGCGATGACGAGTTTCCGCACGGTGGTCAATCCGGGCGTTGTGGTGAGCCAAGCAATGGCCGGGCAGGTCAAGGCACTCGAAGCCGCTCACAAGATGCAGGCGGAGTTGAAGAAGCGGATTGGGTACACGCCGTCACAGGCTGCCGATGCAAAACAGGGTTATCAGGAAGATGTCGATAAGGCAGCGGCTAAGGTAGAGCGCGCGACGGTACGAGTGCAGAAAGCTCTGGAGAATGAGAACACAACGATTGCGAAGCAGACAGCAGCCAAGGTAAAGTTAAAAACTGCCACTGACGCCCTGACTGAGGCGAAAGAAAAGCAAGCCGCAGAGATTAAAAAAATCGATAGCCAGATTAAAGGCAACGCAATTTCAGGAGCAGAGGCGAAGGCGAGGTTGGCTCCGTATGTAAAAGCCGTCCATGACGCACACGCCCAAGTCAAAGCCGCCCAAGGCACATCCAAGCTCGACATCATGGGGGGCGGCGCGGTGTCCGGGATAATGAATCTGATCTCGGGCGTGGTGTCAGGATTTAAATTGATTTTTGGTGTAGTCAGCACCGTATTCAGCGTGTTGAAGTCCATTGCGTCCGTGGCGATCTCAGTGGCGGAAACTATCATCCACACCATCGGGAGCGCATTCAGCTTCATCGGGTCTGTGGCTAAGCGAGTCTTTCAAGTTGTCTCCGTGGCAGCCATGGCAGTCGGCACGGCATTGGTCGCCGGGTTGCGTTCCGTGTTCGAGAGAGGGAATGC
>Ga0182030_10021491_pt1 | contig 12081 bp, 13 predicted proteins | sample 812S3MmetaG_FD_121299 | JGI IMG/M metagenome (GOLD analysis project Ga0182030, IMG submission 121299) | Permafrost microbial communities from Stordalen Mire, Sweden - 812S3M metaG (Illumina Assembly) | ecosystem: Environmental > Terrestrial > Soil > Wetlands > Permafrost | place: Sweden...
CCCGGGGTGGCGCTTCGCTTTACCCCGGGCTGGTATGCTCCACGCCTTCGGCGTGCCAGAGGCTGCTCGTAGTGCGGAAGAGTTGTCATTTCATCCAAAAACGCTCTTATCTTAGCGCCATTCGGGTCAGGCGGCGGCGTGGAGGGCGTTCCAGACGGCGAGGGCGATGATGCACACCATGAAGACGACGTAAACGCGCAATGCCCAGAGGAGGACGAGCGTTCCCGGACTGAGAGCGCGGCGGCCGTAGGCCATTTTTGACGCGGTAAGTTGATCTGGTTCGAGAACTTCATGAACCCATGAGCCCATGGAATCCAGGGTGCTCGGTTCTCCGATATCCGACATGCAGGGTGATTGGCAGTTCATTTGTTTTTGATTCAATTTTTAAGTGGGAAGGAGTTTTGGAAAAACGGTGACGATTGCGAATATGAGGCCGGCAAGGACAAGCAAGACGGTGACGCCGATGCCGAAAAAATTGGTCAGAAAGGTGTTGGCATGGTTGCCCATGATCTCGCGGTCGTTGACCAGGAGAAGGAGGAAGACGATGGCCGGGGGCATGGCGAGGACGGCGATCACATTCACAATGATCGTGATGAAGACGAGCGGGGCGTTGGGGATGAGGACCAGAACGGCGGCCATGGCGGCAGCGGCAATGAGGACGGCATAGAAGGGCCAGCCGGCGCGCAATGAAGTATTGAGGCTGCGGGCGCTGCCGGTGACCTCGCCGAAGGCGTAGGCGGAGGAGAGGGAAATGGTGAGGGCCGCGACGAGGCCGGCCTCGAAGAGGCCAAGGGCGAACAAGGTGGCGCCGATCTTCCCAACATAGGGAACGAGAGCGGTGGCGAAGTCGGCGCCTTGAAAGGTGGATGCGTCGACGTGATGGAGAAAGAGGGGGGTGGTGGCGATGACGGTGGCGATGGCGGCGACGGCGGCGATAAGGGCGCCCAAGGCGGTATCGATGCGGCCATGGCGGATGTCGGCGGTGGTCAAGCCCTTGTCGACGACGGCACTTTGCTGGAAGAAGAGCATCCACGGGGTGACGGTGGCGCCGATGTTTGACATGACCATGAGGATGAAGCCGCTGGTGACGCCGCCGGGAAGAGGCCCCCAGGCGAAAAATGAACGGACTACTTCGCTGGCGACCGGATGGGCCAGGATGGCGACGGGCACGAAGATGACATTGAAGATGGCGAAGCCGAGGACGATGCGCTCCCAGGTCCAGTAGCGGCGGCTCAAGGCGACGCCGATATTCAAAAGAAGGGCGCCCAGGACGGCGAAGACGGGAGGGACGCCGAAGAAGCCAAGGCCGGCGCGGATGGCGATGAACTCTGTGACGAGGGTGAGGAGGTTGCCGACTACGAGGTCGCCCATTGCGAAGAAGCCCCAGAAGCGGCCGAAGCGCTCGTAGATGAGCTCGGCATGGCCGCGCTTGGTGGCGGCGCCAAGGCGGACGGTCATCTCCTGAACGATGAAGGCCATGGCGAAGGTGAGGGCGATGAAGGGGAGGAAGAAGCCGATGCCGTAGGTGGCGCCGGTGGTGGCGTAGGAGATCATGCTGGGGCCATCATTCTCTCCGAGCATCACGAGGATGCCTGGGCCGATGAGGAGCCAGAGGAGGGTCCAATCGCGGCGGCCAGTCCGATGCCTGCGGACGCGCCAGCGATCGCGGGCGCGCTGGAGGTCTTCCCGGGTGACGGCGGCGTCCAAGTTGATGGCAGCCGCCTCCGGGTTGAGATCCATCGAAAGCTGATTCATCGGTGTACGTGGCCTAAAGACCCAATGGACGGCCATCGAACAGGCGAAAAGTGTTGAACAGGGGTCATTATTTTAGGCTTAACTAAGATCATTATATGCAAACAACATTCCGTCAACCACCTATTTTTTCTTTTTTGACTATTTTTTTGGCCTCCCTATGGTGGGTATTGTGGCTGGCAAACATCCGACTTCAGCGCTTGGGTCCTCGACTGCGGTCGAGGATTACCTGGAGCGAATCCTGGAGCTCATCAACTCCAAGGGGTACGCGCGGGTGGTGGATATTGCCTCCGGGCTGAATATCTCGCAGGCAAGCGTGACGAATATGGTGCAGCGGCTGGATGCGGAGGGGCTGCTCAAGTACGAGAAGTACCGGGGGCTGGCGCTGACAACGGCCGGGGAGACGCTAGCGCGGAATATCACGGACCGGCACCATCTGCTGACGGATTTTCTGAAACTGTTCGGGCTGGACGACCAAGTGATCCATCATGATGTGGAGGGGATGGAACACCATATCAGCCCGCCGACGCTGAGGGTGATCGAAGCGCTGACGACGCAGCTTCAGAGGCAGCCGGCGCTGCTGGCGAAGATACGGGAACAGCTAGAGATGTAGGGGGGCGGTTGAGGTGAGGTAGCGCCTGAAAAGGACCATGCTTGCCGGTTATGTGCCCAAATGTTCTTGGGGCTTGAATGTCATCCCTTGGCGTTTTCTACTCTGCTGCCGCCCAGCCTGCAAAATTCGATCCTCCTATTTCCCATGCCCTCCCGTAGTTTCGTTCGGTCTCTTTTTCTTTCTTTCTCCCTGATGGCGACGATGCCAGGGCTTTTCGCCCAGGAAACACCCTCTCTCGCCGATGCTGACCGGGGGGCCCGGAAAATCGTATCGCAGATGACGTTAGAGGAGAAAGTAGCCCAGATGCATGGGACCTCCGATCGTCTGAGACATCGCGTGGTGGTCGGGTTACCAAGGTTGGGCATTCCTGACCTTTTGATAACCAATGGGCCTGCTGGACTGGGTCCAGCGGGACCGGGGCATGAAGGCAAGGCGACCGCTTTGCCCGCGCCGATCGCGCTGGCGGCGACGTGGGATCTGGATGCCGCACGGGAGTATGGAGCGGTTGCCGGAAGTGAATCCGCCGATTGCGGCAACATGTTTCTCGAATCGCCGGATATCAACATCGCCCGGGTTCCCCAGAACGGACGGACGTTCGAGGCTTACGGTGAAGATCCGTTTCTCGTCTCCCGGCTAGCGGTTGCCAATATCGAGGGAATCCAAAGCCAAGGGATCATCGCCAACGTAAAGCACTTTGCGGTCAATAACCAGGAAACCAATCGGCACTCCGTCAATGCCAAGGTGGATGAGCGCACCTTGCGGGAGATCTACCTCCCCGCGTTCGAAGCCTCGGTTAAAGAAGCGCATGTGGGATCCGTAATGGGGGCCTACAATCAAGTCAACGGCTGCTTTTGCTGTGAGAACGCGATATTGTTGGATCAAATCCTGAAGAAGGAATGGGGCTTTGACGGCTTCGTGAGCTCGGATTTTATGGCGGTACAGAACGGCGTTCCGTCGGTGATGAACGGGCTTGATCTGGAGATGCCAAATGGAAAGTGGTTTGGCGTTCCTCTGGAAGCCGGAGTCAAGGCAGGAACGGTGCCGGAGGCAGTGATTGACGAGCATTTGGTCCGGCGTTTCCGAACGATGATGAAATTCGGCGTCTGGGACCACTTGCCCGGTCACAAGCCGATCCCGGAGGAGAAAAACGGCGCGATTGCACGCCGGTTGGCCGAGGAAGGGGTGGTGCTGCTACGCAATGAGAAGAGCCTGCTGCCGCTGAGCGCGGCGTCCCTCAAATCGGTGGCGCTGATAGGTCCCTTCGCCGGCCATGCGATGACCGGCGGGGGTGGCAGTTCAAAGGTGAACCCCCTTTACAAGGTGGCTCCGCTGGAGGGATTGAAAAATCGGCTAGGCGCCGGGGTGGCGGTGACGTTGGACGATGGCAGCGATGTCTCACGCGCAGTGGCCATTGCGAAGGCCGTTGATGTGGCGGTTGTCATGATAGGCGAGGCGCAACAGGAAGGGCATGATTTCCCGATCGTAATGCCAGACGGCCAGGATGATCTGGTGGCGGCGATAGCAGGGGCGAATCCGCGGACCATCATTGTTCTGAAAACCGGCGGGCCTGTGCTCATGCCGTGGCGGGAAAAAGTGCCCGCAATCATTGAGGCGTGGTATCCGGGCGAGGAGGATGGGAACGTGGTCCCAGCAATTTTGTTCGGCGATTATAACCCGTCCGGTAAGTTACCGATAACATTTCCGAAATCGCTCGCCGATCTCCCAGCCCACACCACCGAGCAATACCCCGGCGTGGGTCCTTCCAAGAAGACAGTCGCCCAATATTCGGAGCGACTAGAGGTCGGCTATCGCTGGTACGACGCCCAAAATATCGAACCCCTCTATCCCTTCGGATATGGGTTATCCTACACGTCGTTCGCCTACGCCAACCTGAAACTTTCCGCCAAAACTCTTTCTGCCGCTGCTCCGGCTTTGACCGTCGATTTTGACGTCGTCAATGCCGGCAAGTACACCGGTACCGAAGTAGCGCAGGTCTACGTGGGATTCCCCTCGTCGCGCGGCCTGCCGCAGCCACCGCGTCAGCTCAAGGGGTTTGCGCGTATTGGGCTCCACCGTGGCCAGTCTGGCCATGCCCACATCGTCCTGGACGCCAAGGCCTTCTCCTCCTGGGACATCGCGACGCACGGGTGGAAAGCGGTGCCCGGCGATTACCAGTTACTCGTTGGCGCCTCCTCGCGTAATATTCTGCTGAAGGGAAGCATCACCTTGCAGTAGCATCCCTCCAGCAGAAACTCAAAATGAGGCCACAGCCGTCTCATAAGGTTTAGCCAAGGTTTAGCCAAGGTTTAGCCGGTGATTGTATTATTGCTGGGCGGGCTGCGGGGAGGCGGATGGATTGCCGGCGGCAGTAGTCGCGCGGGCTGGCAATTCCTCGGGCATACGGGTGGGAAGGGGCTGCTGCTGGCCTGAAGCGGGATTGAGCAACTGGGCGCGGAACTCAGCGTCCTTGACCTGGGCGGCCTTGTAGCGGGTATAGCCGAAGAGGCCCACGATGACGAATATGGCGCAACAGATGAGCACTGCCACAGCGGAGACGAGATGTGGTTTCATGGTTCGTGGGGAGGGGTAAATGGAAACCGCGGATTGGAGACCGCGGATTGGAGACCGTGGATTAGCCGGGCTTTGGGCGATTCTTGCAGACGCCACTGAGCTTCAACTGATCGCAGGTCGCTTCGATACGTACAATCTTGGATGCGGGAGAAAAGCCAAGCCGTTTCGTAATGCAATTTTCGAGGGTCTCGATGTTCTTGTCCTCGAACTCGACGATGCGGTCGCAATCGACACAGATGAGGTGGTTGTGCTGCGGATGCTGGTTGAAATTTGGGTCGTAATACTTCTGGTCCTTGCCGAAGTCCATCTCTCGCAGGACGCCGGACTCGACGAGGAGGGGCAGGGTGCGGTAGACGGTGGCCCTGGAGACGGATTTTTCGATGGATTTGGACATCGTGAGCAAATCCTCGGCGGTGTAATGCTGCTGGGTGCTGAAGGCCGCCTCGATGATGGCGTCGCGCTGCGCGGTCTTCCGGAGGCCTTTGTCGGCGAGGAAGGCGTAAATGCGGTCGCGAATCTGGGGGTCCATGTGCTTTCAATATAAGGAAATGCGCGGGCCGGGGCAAATTAGAATGCCGGGCGGTGGAAAAGAAACCGGTCCAGGGTGTGTTTGCAAAATCCATTCCGGCGATGCCGCGGGTCTTTTGGCGTGGGCCGGCGTTGCTTCCCGGTCTGATATTGCTTGAATATCATCCCTCGTCGCGCGTTGGCCCACGCCAAAATCCCTCGCGTCCTCGCACGAAAGCGATTTTACAAACACACCCTAGGGCCGAGGGAACGGGAACGCGGCTATTTTTTGGAATGCGGCTATTCGGCCTTCCTATTCGGCTTTCTTTACGCGCTCCCAGATGAGGTCCATCTCCGGGAGGGAAAGCTGGGGAAGGGATTGTCCCGCGCGGGCGGCCTCGGCTTCGAGGGCATGGAAGCGGCGCACGAATTTATTGGTGGCCTGGTTGAGGAGGATCTCGGCGTCGAACTTTGCCTTGCGGGTGAGGTTTACAACGGCAAAGAGCAAATCGCCGAGTTCGTCCTCGAGATTTGCGCGGTTTCCGCTCTGGATCTCGTGCTCGACCTCGGCGACCTCTTCGCGAATCTTCTCCACGATGGCGTGGAGTTGCTCCCAGTCGAAGCCGACGCGGGCGGCGCGTTTCTGGACTTTGTCCGCGCGCATGAGGGCCGGCAATGCGGCTGAGACGCCGTCGAGGGCGGAGGCATTGGCCGGGGCGCCCTTGCTCTGGCGCTCGGTTTTCTTGATCTGGTCCCATTGCCTGAGGACGGCGTCGCTGTCTCCCAGCCTGTGCTCGCCAAATACGTGGGGATGGCGGCGGACGAGCTTGTCGGCAACGTCGGCGGCAACCGCTTCGAGATCGAAACGATGCTGTTCGCCGGCGATTTGCGCATGCATGATCACCTGGAGGAGGAGGTCGCCGAGTTCCTCCTTGAAATGGGGATCGTCGCCGGCGTCGATGGCCTCGATCATCTCGTAGACCTCCTCGATGGCGCCGGCGCGGAGGCTGGCGTGAGTCTGCTCGCGGTCCCACGGGCATCCGTCGGGGGCCCGGAGCTTTGCGACGATATCGCGCAGGCGGGCCACCTGGGGCAGATGGGAAGCGGGATCGAGGGATGGAGTGCTCATGGCTGGCATTGTAGGGAATGGCGGTGGGGATTCGAAATTCGAAAATCTCTTGCAACCGAAAAGATTTCCTCTAATTTTCGAGCCGCTTCGCCGGTCGAAGGGCAAGGGCCGTCGGCTTGAGTTGAAAATGCGGGTGTAGCTCAGTTGGTAGAGCACTTCCTTGCCAAGGAAGATGTCGCGAGTTCGAGTCTCGTCACCCGCTCCATGCCTGATACTCAGGTACTTACACAAAGCCAAGGGGTTCACTGAGGCTTTTTCAGAACAAACTTCAGAACGGAGTCAATCTGGCGCAACCGTATTCAAGGACGTTCGTTAAGGAAATTCAGGTTTCGGGTGTACCGCCGTCGAACAGGAGGAAAGTCTCCAAACTGGCCTAAGCCGACCGGCAGCCTTCCGTTCTTTGACCGAAATAAAACCCCTCCCCACGCGCTGCCTCTCGATCACTCGACGCCCGGGGATGAAGGCCCGGGTTCGCTACGTCGGCCCAGACGATTCCCGGATGAGTGACAAGTTTACCGTCGTGAGCTTCTCGACCCGATTTTTGAGATGTCCGAGAGCCCGGAGTAGTGAGTTCAGGGGTCCGACTATAACGGGATTTGGCGTTCTGTTTTTTCATAACAGTTGAAACGACTCTGCCCGCTCTAGGAATGCCGGAATCAGTTTCGTAAATTCACTACCCGGGTGTATCTTTCCTGATTCGGCAGACGTACGTATGGGACTCGCCGTGGACACATCAGAGATCCCCCCGAGCAATGGAAAGCCCCACCCGATTGCATGGATATAAGCCACTCCGCCTGGGCACCCGATGGTGGTGCGCCTCGAATTGCACCCTGCGCGTATAGTTCGGAACATGAACGAAGTAACGCATTCTACTGACTCAACCGCAGACGTCCTCGTAATCGGCGCTGGAATGACGGGTCTGACTGCCGCAGTCGAATTGAAGCGGGCTAGCCTTCACGTCGTTGTATTGGACAAAGGCCGGGGCGTGGGTGGGCGTATCGCAAGCAGGCGGATCGGCGGAGCGACTTTCGATCATGGGGCACAATTCATGACGGGCCGCGAACCGCGCTTCGCCGGCTTACTTGAGGAGTGGAGGCAAGCGGGACTGGTCATGGAGTGGTGCCGCGGGTTCGCGGGCCGCGACGACGGACATTCCAGATGCAGAGGAAATCCGGCAATGACGGCAGTAGCCAAGCATCTGGCTCAGGGAATCGAGGTAATTCTGGAGAAACAGGTGATTGCATTGCGAAGATCGGGGGACGGATGGAGCGCGAAGACGGCCACTGGAAAACTCCTAACTTCGAAAGCAGTGTTGTTGACGCCGCCGGTGCCACAATCACTGGCTATGCTTGATGCGGGCGGAATCACCATCCCGCCGTCAATGAGAGAGCGGCTCGAAGGTATCGAGTACGAGCGCTGCCTGGCCGTGATGGCGGTCCTCGATGGACCCTCTCGGATTCCACATCCGGGCGGTCTTGCGCCTGATGATGAGACCATTGCGTGGCTCGCGGACAATCAAATGAAGGGAATCTCTGTGGAACCAGCCGTGACGATTCATGCCAGCCACAGCTTCAGCCTGGAGCATTGGGAAGGCGACCGGCTGGAAAGCGGCCGTTGCATCATCGCTGCTGCCGGCAAGTGGCTCGGAGCGAGGGTCAAAACCTTTCAGGTTCACGGCTGGCGGTATAGCAAGCCGATGCAGGCGGCAGAGCACCCATTGGAAATCTTGCATGAGTCACCAATGCTGGTGCTGGCAGGTGACGCTTTCGCGGCCCCGAGAGTCGAAGGCGCGGCTGTCTCGGGTTGGGCAGCAGCGGAGGCCATTTTAGACGCCCTAAATACAAACCGCGCTTGATCAGCGGGGATCACCTGGTCTCAGGCAGGTAATGCGGCGCCTAGCGTGATAGCTCGCTTGGCGAGGTGCCGGATCATCCCCCCGAAGATCAATCCGTGGATAGGATAGAGCAAATACCAGTAGGCCAGCCCGAGGAGTCCTTTCGGCGCGAAGAAGGCGGTCTGGATGAGGAGCGAGGACATCCCACGATCCTGCGATTTTACCTCGAATTGCAACCACGCCTTCCCGGGAACTTTCATTTCCGCCCGAAGGCGTAACAGGCGCCCAGGGATAATGGCTTCCACCCGCCAGAAATCGAGCGCTTCGCCCACACGTATATCGTCGGCATCGCGACGTCCCCGGCGCAGTCCCACTCCCCCGCAGATGCGGTCAATCGCGCCACGGATACGCCAGGTCCAATTCATATAGAGCCACCCTCGGGAGCCGCCTAATCCGGTGAACGCCCGGAAGATGGCATCGGTGGGCGCATCGACAACCTTCTGCCGGCGCTCAATGATCATTCCTTCCTCTGTGGTAAGCCTGACGGGAGAAACATCGCCCTGGCTTGTGGATAGCGCATCGCTCCACGCGCTTTCCACCAAGTGGTTGTCGAGCTTTTCGAGTGCCAGTCTGACGGCCGTCCGATAGTCAAAAGGCAGGATCGTCGGGAAGAGGCGCCGCGCAAGGTCGTCGCGAACAATAATCTCGTTCCGAAGGCCGGCGATAAGGGGCCGGGCAATCACTGCGGGGATGGGCGTGACGAAGTGGACCCAGTACGACGAGAGCTTTGGAGTCAATACGGGGACTGGGACCAGCCATCTCCGCAGGCCCCGGACCTCGGCGTAGAAAGTGAGCATTTCGCCATAGGAAATAACGTCAGCGCCGCCGATTTCGAGGATTTGTCCCGCGCTCTCGGGCAGTCGCAACGCCTCGACGAGATAATCCAGTACATTTCGGACAGCGATGGGCTGGATGCGGGTATAGACCCACCGCGGGCAGATCATCACAGGCACCCGCTCCGTGAGGTAACGGATCATTTCAAACGAGAGGCTTCCCGATCCGACGATTATCCCGGCCCGAAATTCCGTGACCGGCAAACCGCTTTCACGCAAGACGTCACCCGTCTGATGACGGGAGCGTAGATGGGGCGAAAGGTCGGCAGCCGGGTCTCCCAAGCCACCGAGATAGATGATCCTTGATACCCCTTGGCCTTTAGCCGCAGCACCAAAATTGCGTGCGGCTCGAAGGTCCCGTTCGGAGAAATCGGAGCCCGATGCAAGGCTATGCACGAGGTAGTAGGCAACGGTAACGCCGCGCATTGCACCCGGGAGAGACTCAGGGATGAGCACGTCCCCCTCCGCCACGTCTACTTCACCGCGCCACGGTCTGCCTTCCAGACGGGACGCATCACGCACGAGACAACGGACCCGGAAACCAGATTTTAGGAGCCTTGGTACAAGACGGCTGCCGATGTATCCAGTCGCCCCAGTCACTAAAATGAGCGCCCCGTGTGTTTCAATCATCTTCGTCTTTGAGGGGAATCCCGCACGGCAATCGGGCGCGGGCGTCAGGGTTGCAAGGGGATCATTACTTCATTGCGCCGGAGAAAAACCGGCGTCCATGGGGGATCGTAATACGCGATAACCGGGGCGCCCTGCGCGACAAGGTTGCGCGAGGTGACCCAGTGCGTGAGGGTCTCGACGGCGTGCGCCTCATTTGCGCTGGAATGTTCACCATTGAATCGGAGGACAGCAAATCTCCCGGGATCGAGCTGCCCGAGGGAGATGGTCGGGTCTGAAGGCTTGGGGACACCCTGAGCGGCGACATTGTCCGGCATGATAAAGCCCATGGTCCGCTCGCCGCCCGCCGCACCAATCAAGACGGGGGTGGTCATGGCAATTTTCTCGGCGCGACCATTGCCGCCGGTGATATAGCCGAAGAGCTTGCGGAAGCTGCTGTCCATGCCGGTCCCGCCCATGGGAGCATTGACGACCGTGAGATGGGGATAGTCACGGAGTTCGAAGTTGCCGATCTTGAGGAGAAGTTTGTAGCGAGGTGTTCTCGTCATGGCGCGGGAGGTCGCCAAAAGCCAATATGCAGCAGCACCCAAGACCGCGGCGAAGGAGACGGCGATAATCGTGGAGGTCCGACGATTTTTCATCGTTGAATCGGTTGCATAAGCGATCCTACGCCGAGGCAGACGATTTGGCCATCGGCCGCTTCGAGGGCCGACAACACCGGGAATCATCAACCCAGGCGCTGTTGACCAGAGGTGAAACCGCCACCACTGACATTTCGCCCAGGTACCGGGTCGTGATACGCTACGTAGAAATGAACTCAGACCGCTTCATCCCGCGACGGCCTCTCGGCCGCACAGGATTTCCCGTTACTGTTCTCGGTATAGGCGACCTCGCTGACAGCGCCATCCCCTTGGAGGAACTCGTGCGCACTGCCCGCCGCGCTCTTGATGCGGGCCTCAATGTCATCGACACCGCACCGGCTTACGAGGAGGGATTGAGCGAGCGCGTTGCCGGAGGCGCGGTCGCCGCCCATCGTCGCGAATTAGTATTTCTCATCGACAAAATCGATCACGTTGACAAGCCCGTCCACGGTCAGGTCGAGGCCTCATTGAGGAATCTCGGACTTGATCATACTGATGCCTTCGTTTTCCACGGAGTCTCCGACCTTTCCGTCTGGCGGCAACTCACCGCTCCGGGTGGGATGATGGATGATCTGAAAGCATGTGTGCGCGAGGGCAAGACCCGCTTTACAGGCGTGTCCAGCCATCACCCAGACGTGGTCAGAGACGCGATTCTTGGAGGGTGCTGCGACCTCGTCATGTTCCCCGTCGGCCCGTTCGTGGACGTGCGGTACCTGGATCTTCTCCCATTGGCCAAAGAGAAAGGCGTCGGAACAGTCTGCTTTAAGACCTTTGGTGCAGGCAAGCTGCTGGGCGATACTGAAGGTTATCAACGCCCGTTGAGTTCACGGCCACGGGGCAAGCTCAGCTCCGGTGGCCAGGATATCGCCACTCCGACACTTCCCTGCCTGACAGTGCAGGAATGTCTGCATTACACGCTCACGCAGGATCCCGACGTCGCCCTTTTGGGAATGAGCTTTCCCAACGAACAGGACGCCGCTTTTGCAGCGGCGCGTTCCCTCCTCACCCTAACGGCAGCCCAAATCGCTGACATCCGGGCTCGTGCCGCAGTAGCCATCCAGGGCAAGGGCAACATTTGGTGGAATCCGTCCCAAGATTCTTGAGACCTGGCTTGCCCTTCCTGAACGATCCCAATGGATCAGGTTGCTGAAGGCGAACAGGCGATGCGATACACCGGCCTGAGCCGGAGTAAACTCTACACTATGGTCGGCGCCTGTCCGGCCCGTGGATTCCGACATCCGGTCCGCAGTGTCGTCTTGCGCAAACGTGGCATGCCCGCCGCGCATTTCACAATCGGTGCGCGTGCGGCCCGAAATCCGCCTCGTAATACGGCGAAGCCATCCGCCCGCGCGGTATCAGCTTATCGATCGCCTCCAACTCCTCCTTCGAAAACTCCGCCTTCGCCGCCTCGATATTATCATCGAGCTGCTCCATCGTCCGCGGCCCGATGATCGGCGCCGTCACCCCCGCCTGCCGCATCACCCATGCCAGCGCGTATTGCGACAGCGGCAACC
>Ga0182030_10021493_pt1 | contig 12081 bp, 6 predicted proteins | sample 812S3MmetaG_FD_121299 | JGI IMG/M metagenome (GOLD analysis project Ga0182030, IMG submission 121299) | Permafrost microbial communities from Stordalen Mire, Sweden - 812S3M metaG (Illumina Assembly) | ecosystem: Environmental > Terrestrial > Soil > Wetlands > Permafrost | place: Sweden...
ATATACTTTCTTTTCTTTTCTTTCTCTTCTTTTTTTTATATCATAGAGAAGTAATCTAATCTGAATATATTTTATAAATAGTAATCAGTATAGTACTAGACTTGAAAATAGATTTATAAATAATTTATAAAGTATTAGTTTTAATAAATATAAGTAAATAGAATATATATATATATATAGTTCAAAGAAATAAGTATATCATTGATAGTATATATATCTATCTTAAATACTATAGAAATATATATATATGAAGTATAGTCACGTGATCATACGAAGTCTGTACAATCAATTGACTATACTTATCTTCTGAACTCAATATTTGTAAATAATTTGTAGAACTAGATTACAACTAATTCTCTATTATAATATATATTTAAAAGTAAAATAAATAATTAAAATAAGTATTTTAGTATTTAATAATAAATCTAGAGTTAATAACTTAGAATAAAAAGAAAATAGATATTAAAGATTTTTATAAATTATTAATTAATATATAAAACTAATTTTATTAATTAGAAATCTATTGTTAGAGGATTATTATAAATAGGCAAATCATATAATAAACTATAGTAAAGTATAGATATTTTGTAGATAAATAGTATAGTAGATTTATAGTATAATAATATTATATTAATCTCTAGTTTTTTAATCTAAGAATCTAGAGATAGTATATATAGACTATTAATATTTCTATACTTTCTAATATTATTATAGTTTATATGACAACTATTACTGTTACGGACTCGTCGTCCCACTGCCGCTAGTCCGATTATGTAAGGTTTCATAGTTTTCAGCTTTTCGACCGTCGTCGTAGAACCTTCTTCTGTACCTATTATTCTAAGAATAGAGTCTACTGCATTGTTACCACTCCTTGCCGCGTAGCTCTGTGACAATTACTGTAGATATATAATTTATTATTAGTATATAAGTGGTAATATATTATTATAATAATCATTATATGATATACTATAGGTCAATAGTATTGTCGTAGTGATACCGTCTGATATCTATTTAAGAAATTTAGAAGAATAATTAATATAAAAAGCTCAAAATCTACTAATCAGAGATCTTTATCCTCAACAACATCCCTCGGCTCGCTAATCTCTCTATCTCTGTTCAATATATAGGCATCATATAATGATTTGGCTTGGCTTGTCAAGTTCACAATTGCAGCCCATTTCCTCCTTCTGTCTACTAGCCTTTCACGCTCCTCGTCCAACTGAGATGATGCTACTCGCTTTGATGGCATTTTTTTGCCAGTGATCTTTTCAAATAATTCAATCAGCTCATCCTCCTTGTGTGATTTTCGCAGATTCTGCTTAAACGCCTTAGTGATATCTTTTGAGATCTCCTGGTTGACTTTAGCCTCGTTGTCGGTAGCATTAAGTTCTTTGTATTTGCTCGTTAACTCGGATTTGGCAGTCCACATTTGGTAGTTTGCGGGGTCTAACTCGTGTTTTTGGAACCACATATCTATCATTGAATCCAGAAGGCCTTCGAGAATTTTGCGATCGGCTTTATCAGATGCTGGAACAAGCAATGGGATATCAGTGCGATCGAGGCAGAGCCTTTCGGCCAAGCCCGCAAATAATCCTTTCTTAATCATAGGCAAAAGATTGGCGTGGAGAAGATCGTTACGAATGCCGTACTGCCTAACGACTTGCAAAGTGTGGTCTGGGTGTAATCCGAGAGCGTAAGCCGCAACTTGGATAGCGTTGGTAGTTGGCATTTTTTCATGAAGCCCTGTCTCTCCCTTATAAAACCTCTCGTAGACCGGCCTCTCACGCTCAACTTGTCTTGCGATATCCGACCAGTATGCTTTCGAAAGGGTTTTCCATCCGGCCAATTTCCCTCTCTCTGCTGCAATTTTCAAATTATTACAGATCTCTGCAAAATAATCTCCGTATCTCCCATAAAAAGCGGTTCGTTGAAGGTTTAGAATTTCTTCTTGGAGTTCTTGTGCAGAGTTTGTTTTTGTAGCCTGCATGCATGCGTTGATCTGAATCCCTTTCTCGGCTTCTCGTATAAAAGCCCGATGAGAGTCCTCGATAGCTTTCCGTTCTTCTGCTGTTGTTTCAAAAATCTCCCCTTCGTCAATATCTAGCATATCTAGCAGACCAACACAGGCATCTTTATAAAGTTTGAGAGCAATGGCTCCACCTGGCGAGATCTTGCGCTCGGGGTGGCGAAGGGTCGTATCCGCGTATCTCAAGCCTTCTCGGACTCGCTCCGCGTTGTAACCGGACAGATTTTGGAGGGGTTGAGGAGGACGAAGAATTGAGGTGACGGTTTCTTCGTATTCCGAACCTAGAAGGGTTCGGGTCAGGGCTCGTTTCCGACTTTGGACAGGATCGAAATTGACTCCTATATTTGGGATGGACGATGACATTGTGAATTGTATGCAGAGAATCGCGATGGAGAAGCGGGATGAAATTTTGTTGCGGCTTGGATTCGTGGTGGAAGAAGAAATTTTCAAGTTTAAGAAGTTAGGCCATTGCTATTTGGACTGGAAGAGAAGCTGCAACTTCTCATTAAGTCAAACTAGTCTCGCGCCGTCTTGTACCGCCCCGCTAAGAAGGAGCACCTGCAAAACAGCTTGGAATCGGATTGAAGTTTTGGATGCAATTACATAAATATGAACTATCAAGGAAATTACGTACAGGATATTTGTTTGGACCAAGGCAACAAAGGAAATGTATTACTGTTTTTTTAGAAAAAGGAAGTGAGTCATTGCTTAGATCTTTAGCGCGACTAGAGAACCATAAACACCAGAACTTAGGACTTGGAATAATCAAGAACTATTATAATAGATATTGTATAGGAACACTATAGGCCCTTCAGCTGTAGAATCGCCAGGGCACCCGCCTGTCAGCAGCCTGAGGTTTCAAGGTCACATGATCTCGCTTAGCTAGCCCCACACCACATACTTAAGGACTTTCCCGTCCTTAACCAATAGACGCCCTTACCTCCCTTCTTGAATTCTATCCACACCTACATTTTCTCCGCCTAGACTTAGCATGAGCACGTGACTTAAATCACGTGACTATTGCGTCCACTAGACCTAGAAGAGATATATAGAAATATAAAAGATCCTTGATTTCTATAGATTAGTAATTTAGATCTTTTATATACTATATATTTAAATCTTTTATAGTAAAAAGAGTTTAATCTATAGTATATAATAATAATAAATATCTTTATTTATTTATTAGTTCTAATTCTTATAAAAAAAAAGTTATCAAACAATATTACTATAACAATATTATTAATTTGTAATATATTATATAATATAATAATATATTTATTATTTATATATTAATAACAAATGTATATATTTATAATAATAGTTATTATATACTAGTAAACTATAATATTTTTAGACTTTTAGATTAAAAAACTAAAAATTAATATAATATTATTATACTATATAGATCTACTATATTATTTATCTACTTTGTTCTAGTCCTCTGGAAGAAAATACATGTTGTCTTTAAGAGCATCATTTATCCCCCCCCCCAAAGTGTACCTATATCTGAAGAGGGAGCCTGAATATAAGAATATGAATCAGTTGAGAAGGTTACCTTTATGATCCTTACCTTCGATCTGAGATTGTTTCTGATTGTCGTTCGAAAACTGCGGCACCGGAAAAGTACTACTACTTTCTTATACGGGCGAGTTAGCACTTATCGCCGCCGATATATTCTCCTTGCTTTTAATTGAAAGTAAAAGGAAAGGGAAACTTTGGAGAAATCTGACGTATAGAGTTGTTATGTTCGGTATCTTGAAGAAACATGGTTCACTTTTGGCGAGACCGTCCGAAGAGGCTCTGCTAAAAGGCCTGAAGTTTGGAATGAGTGTTCAGGTCACTATCATCCATAATTCTAGTCTGTGGCCATTTTTCTGCTTTATTTTAAAACCAAGCTGCTGCAAAGGATTTTTGTATTATGATAAGGTGACTAGACATAGAATTTTTAAGTAAATCTAAAACTCAATTTTAGCGAAAAATTGGCTCAGTGAGGAAAATTACCCCATATAGCGGGTAATGAAAACGCTTTCAAACTTATAGATTGCAGACACAGCAGACTCTCATTTTTGAAGTTTGACAATTACAACTACTTTCCAACAAAGAGAGTTTGGATCTTTGAGGATATCTCACTGTGAACGGCGGTCTTGTATCTCTCGGAGTTCCAGCACAAAGAAGACCTTTGAGTGGTATACCATGATACAGAAACTGGTGGGATTCTGCAGTTCTGAACGTTCTATATTAAATCAGTACAAAGAGCTCCGTTTGAAGCCTCCGGTGGAAAAAGATGCCTGGCACTTTCAATTTATTTCCTGATCTCCCATTAGAGCTTCAATACATAACATGGGACGGGATTGCTTGTTCCCCTCAAGCTGTCACCATCACAATTCCCGATGAAATCACTGTAGGCGAAGAATACAGCTTTGGAGTCACCACTCAAACCTCTCTAGGCTACAACTTTCTGTTGCAAGCCACACATGATTCTGAAGCCGCAGCTCTAGCCTTACGAGAAGTCGCCTTCCCACGGCATACTCTAGTGCACCCAGCGTTATTCAATTACGAACGAGATATGTTAGTCATTCCAGACTGGGAAGTGATGGGCCACTTCTTCGCGAGTCTTATACCTGAGGTTAGAGGTGGTTGGAATATCGACTTGGTAAATTTGTACCATCGCCGCCTCACTCGAGGCCACGCGCAAATCCGTTACTTAGCAGTTTGCGGGCAAAGACATGCCATGACCCCGCTTTGGCATGCAATTGCAACATTTCCTAACCTTGAGGTCGTGTATTTTGAGGAGCCGTAACCTAAGCTGCGCGAAGAAACACGCTGGAAATTGGATAAATCCGTATTCGGATCTTGAGACGGTGGAGGGTATGCGAGTGGACGTGAGAATACGGTTTATGCAAAAGTTGCGAGAGACAAATAATATTTGGGCAGCAGCCTCCGGTTTATAACATTCCGAGACTGGTGTTTTTGAGTCCGGCTCAATGGGGAAAATATGTTTGAGAACCCAGTTGGGTAAGTTAATTTCTTAAGAACACATCTTGTAATGAAGGGAAAAGCAAGAGCTCTGATGCTTGGTTGTCTGGGAAATTTTGCACTACTAACTTGAACTACTTCTAGGCCCACACATTCTGGATCGCAGTGGATAGACGATTTGCAATTAGACGCTCTGTTATATCAAGAAGTAGAACAAGAAATCTGGGACGGGCTCGTTAATCGCCCTGTGCAGCCCATTGGAGAACTTTTGGCGAATGATGATCTATTAGACCCAGCATTTTAATTCCCTCCAGCTTACCCAGCTTTCACACCACCGCCACCAGGTGCCAACACGAGGTTGCGTGCCGGTCTCACTCATGATTCGGACTCGGAACCAGTATATGACGAATGGGATAGATTCGTGGATGAAAACTCGGACACCAGGCGGAAAAGGGAAGTGAGAGAAGCGGATAGAAGTACAAAGGCTAGAAGGTCTAGAAAAGCTAAAGGAGCAAAAAAAGCTGGGAAAGAAGCCAGAAAGGCTAGAAGAGAAGCTTTACATAGTCATATTCTCATCTCCTTGACGTAAACGTAGGGTTATAAACAGCAATTTTCTTGCTCAGAACCCCCATGTCTTACTCCGTGCATGCCCTCACAGTCAATATTTCTGATATCCCCTTGTCAGTTCGAGACTTTGTTAATCACTTTCAGAGATTTGGATGGGTGAGTCAGATTGCAAACGTTCTATCTTTACCAGGTCTAGTCAGGGATTTCTAAGGACTCTGTATCACTAGTTCAAATTTTCCAAGAACTGCCAAGGTCCATGTATACTCTGATTCACTCCGTATTCTCAACCGCAGGTTGATTACGTAACTTGCTCGCTTGTCCAGCCCTGTTTTTATGGTAACGACGTCATAAGTATCTCGGTTTATATCTGCCATCTACTGTCTACATTCTTCGTTTCTCAACCGATTATCATCTTCGAAACTCAAAATGGTGTCCGAACATGTTGCCAAGCTCTGCCAAGCCGCCGAGACAGTTAGCTCAGTCCTCGCTAAGGATCCAACGGCGTCGCCTGGCGATGTCATTAAGAAACTCTATGGACATCATAAGAAAGACCTTCACTATGATCCTGAAAAACATCGATCAGTTCCGTCTGCCGATGACCTGGCGACGGCACTCAAATGCGGTCGCTGGGGTCCAACGCAACCAAGCCCTCTCTTTCTACGAGCGTTTGCCGATGCGCTCAATTGCTTAGATGCCGATCCAATGTCTGGATTGGTCTCTCCTCCTTTAATGGGTTCGCATGGAACAGTACCACTTACTGTTATTGCACCGTTAGCAGACATCGTTCGACACTGTTCGAACTTGATCGTACGCGCTGAGAGAGAAGTCTTCTTCATCACGTGCTCTTGGTCGCCTTCCGTGGCACAGAGACTAGTCAAAGATGCTCTGATAGAGCTCTCCAGAAGAGCTGGGGTGCGGGGACAACGGGTAGTAGTCAAAATGATGTACGACAAGGCATCGGCTAAGAATGCAATCGATGCCCACCAAGTCGTCAAACCCGCGGCATACACCGGGAAGGCAATTCAATTACCATCACCAGAAGAAATACCGAATCTTGACCTCGAGGTAATCAGTCTCCACAGACTGGTACTAGGAACGTTACACGCCAAATTTTGTGTTGTGGATCGGAAAGTGGCGGCGGTCATGAGCAATAATATGGAAGACAATGATAACGTGGAGATGATGACACATGTGGAAGGACCAATTGTTGATAGTATCTACGATACGGCACTAATAACCTGGAACAACCACCTCAACCCGCCTCTTCCATCACACAATGCTCCCGCAACTGAAGGCGGTCTGCCTACATCCGGCCAAGAGCCTCTTTACATGGATCGTGAACCAGCGGGAGGACTTCACGAAATCGCCGCCCGAGGACAAGCAGTTCAACTCCCAGAGCACATGCCAGATGACCCCCATTATGACAGCGATCTCAACGGAGAGATTGTGCGAATGCAATCCTGCTATTCTATGAAACCCAACGAATCGCGCCTCCAAGCCACAAATCGCCAGCTGAATCTGGCATGCAAAAATACCATCAGCCCTTCTGGCCCTGAAATTCCCGAAGGTCAAGAAATGATACCCTACATCAATACCATGACATCGGCACCCGTCCCAATGGTCCTAGTCTCGCGCCCACCCTACGGCCCCCCGAATATGCACAACGTGTTTGTGCCCCAAAACGAAGCATGGCTCTCCTGCATTCGCAACGCTGAACGCTCTGTCTTCATCCAAACCCCAGATCTTAACGCCGCGGCTCTTGTGCCTGCTCTTGCCGCAGCGTTGAAGCGTGGAATTGAGATCACTTACTACGTTTGTTTCGGATATAATGATGCGGGCGAGATCATCCCCAGTCAAGGCGGGACCAACGACCAAACCGCTCACGGGCTCGTCAAAAACCTTTCACCCTCTGAAAGACAGCTTCTGCATATCTACTATTACGTAGGTAAAGACCAAGACCACCCCATTCACCAGAGTTTCAAGCAGCGGTCTTGCCATATCAAGTTGCTAATCGTGGATGATCATGTTGGTATTCAGGGGAGTGGTAACCAGGATACGCAGAGCTGGTATCATAGCCAGGAGCTCAATATTATGTTGGATAGTGAGGAGGTGTGTCGGAAGTGGAGGGAGGGTATTGAGAGTAATCAGAATACGAAGAGGTTTGGGGCCGCGGCGGAGGATGGGATTTGGAGGGATAAAGATAGAAATCCGGGAGAGGGGTACATGGGCGATCCGGGGAAGGTGGAGGGGTTGTTTAAGGGCGTTGGGGGGATGTTGAAGAAGATGAAGGATAAGGGTGGATTCTAGATGGGAGGATGGAATGTTGAGGAGTGAATTAGCGCTGACGTGGTAAGTTATTCTTCGTCAACATTGCTTGAATATGGCTAAATTAATAAGCTCTAGGAGTTGGAGTTGCATATCTGGAGAGTGAGACTGGGAAAGAGCGAGAGTTTTATTTTGTGGGTGTGGCGTTGGGACAGATATTAGACACATTGGGCATCTCGGAGAAAGACAACAGCCATCACGAGAGCAAAAATTGCGTGCAGTTTCTGGAAAACAGTGCTTTGTCTTTTGTCATAGTGGAGTAACTCATGAACTATATACACCTTTAGTCTAGTCTATCCTCAAGTTTCAGAAATCTTTGACTCTTCATAGCGATCTGAAATGGGCTCATTCAGTCGTACGAAACGACATATTGACACTAGTAATTGATTCACATCGATTGCGTATTCTTGTGAATGAAACCAAAATCGAACGATACCCACAAACAGTGGACTGATTTCTGGCGTAAAAACGGGGGCTTGAGACGAAAATCAAACACTCATGTCTTAGTGGAGCCCAGACAGGGGAATCGGCCGATTATTTATAAGCGACAACCTGAACATAACCAAATTATATACAAAACGAGATTGGAAGTACTCGTCCTTGATTTGCAATTGCTCGACTTCTTGATTGAAACAACCATAGACTGCATGCCAGCTTCTGCCTCTACTCTCCACCAAGAACATTACCATATTTCCGACGATGCCGGCTCTTGATCCGAGAATCATCCAGGGCTTAGGCGAGGCTAGCACCCTATTACGACGAGGCACCTTACAGACATCCGACATAGTAGAGGCATTCGCCGTATGTAAGTACTGCTCTTCTAATTAAAGTGATCCATTTGTTCGTCAACTCCTCAGGCTTACCATGAAATAGTGTTCGTATCTATCTTCGGCGTTGGAGGGGCAATTTACTGGGCTGCAACTCGCTGCTAGACAATAGTAACTTGGTTAGTAGTGGGCGGGAAGCGATTGGAAGAGGTGAATTTGGTATCTGGTAAGATTAATTCTCAATATTCCATCGCGGTATCTTTCTGTCAGAAAGGGCCAAAGTTAACAGATAATCTAGTGCCTTTTCGATGATGCTGAGTGCAGGTGCTCAATCAATGATAGATTTGTTGATCGTAATTATGGCTCAACTGAAAATTGCCACTTTGCGGCCCTGCGGGTAGTCTGGAGTGGATACTGTATAAGCGGCGACGTGTTCTTAAGAACAATACAACCGTGTGTGGCCGCGCAATGGTATATAGGCCCCACCCAATTTGTGATCAAATATCTAGTTATATCATTACTTTATATTGGCCTATTAATCTGGGTCATAAATTAGAGCTTCAATCATATCAAATATCCTGGCGGACCGGTTATCCGTGTTTCGGATAGATCTGGCGAAGATTAGCAAAAACGAGGCGCCTTCCCCGCATTCTCCCCACATCATTCTTATAACACCCCAAGGGATGTTGATTGTTGCTTGTGGGAGGGAAAGTTTTCTTTCGCGGAATTAATTAAGGGGTATCCTGCTGATTTCGGCACTGTAATTTTTTAGCGATAAAACGGCAGATGATCGCTAGCAAACGCTGCAAAAGCCTCCGGGAGAGCTGTTATCAGTAGATATTAATTTGAGCAGATAAATACCTTAAACTTGCCCTTTTCCCGAAGTTCTCTTTCTTGACCGTCATATCCTTACCTCCCTCTGTACAACCTACGGCATTCCATCCGCAATCATGTTCTGCCAAGCCGCTCTTCTGGCCCTTGCTCTCCTTCCCTTTTCCCTTGCACAAGTCTCCGAGAACTTTGAAAATGGATGGAACCAAACTGAGTGGCCCATCTACGCGCCCAGCTGCAACCAGGGTGGCACGGTTACCCTTGACAGCACCACGGCTCACAGCGGAAAGAATTCCTTGAGGGTTAATGGAGCGAGTGGCTACTGTGGACACATTTTCTTCGGCACGACGAAAGTCCTCAGCGGTGATAACTACATCAGAGTTTATCTGTAAGTTTTGGTGGTAGTAAAGTTAAAATGCTAGAGGGGTGAAGCAATTTTAAGTCTTGAAAGGCAATGCTAACCTCGATCATCTCCCAGCAAAGCCACCACGGCCCTTGGCGCTGACCACGTCACCTTTATCACCATGCCTGATTCCGCCGAAGGCTCTAATGAGAATCTTCGCATTGGTGGCCAGAGCGAAATTCTGATGTACAACCGCCAGTCCAACGATGCCACCCTTCCCGACCTCTCCCCCAATGGTATTGCCAGCTCCGTTGCCCTTCCCACCGGTACCTGGGAATGCTTCGAATACCACTTGGGTACCAATGGCACTATTGAGACTTGGTTGAACGGCACCGCTATTCCTGGTCTCACCATCAAGTCTGGTGTCTCCAACCCCTACGACGACCAGTGGGAGAGTAGCTCTATCATATCCAAAATCACCGGTGTATACTTCGGTTGGGAGTCGTACAGTGGTGGCGTTAACACCTTCTGGTATGACGATATCGTCGTTAGCTCCAGCCGTGTTGGATGCTGATCTGGTGGATCTCAAATGCTATTGTAGATGACCATTTCATGGGAGGCAAAATAAAGAGAAACTTGTCCGAAGATCTAAGATATACATGTAACTTCAAAGACCTATATTTATTCGAAAGAGATCTACATTCTATAAATGGAACCGTACCGTCGTGGGAAATAGCAGTCAATGGGCCGGTTACAGCTATCCGCCCCTTTTAAGCACGTGACCCAGTAAATTCAGGGGTCCTAGGAGCCGACTTGGTCCCTTCAAAACAGTCGTGTAGAGTTGCTAAATTTGCACGGCAGAACCGAATGGTAAATAAAATTTGATTGGTCACTAGAAGAAAGAGCAAGAATGTAACCGAGTAACCTGACCAGAGGATCAGGCAAGGGTACTTAAATTCAGAGTTCACTTGAGCAATAGTATACTAAAATTGAATAATAGTACACTAATACACGCTAGAAACTCAGCACAGTATCAGAACCAGTAATTCACCTCGTTCAGTACTTGCACCCTAGTGCTCAGACAGAGAGCATATGCTAGACATATACCCAATAAACCACATTGTGTAGCTTAGATCTGGCATTAGAAAGCGGAGCATGGGGTTGGGATATGCAGTGATGATTGGATAAGATTTTGGGAAGATGGGGGATAGTAGGAGACCCTCACATAGAAATATAATAGTCAATATTTAAAAGAGCTAATAGCGAGTTCGATGAAACATATACCTAACATATACAAATGCACACAGAATACATGATCTAAAAATGGAAAAGAAAGATCGAAGATAGTATTTTAGAATATTGTCCTCCCATCAATTTATTTTAGAATATAAACGTCAATACTCAAGTATATACTTCGCTAACAATTGTTCAACTTGAATGTCCTGTTGTTAAGCTACTAGCTCCAGGCTTATTAATCTGCTACTAGGATCGGAAAGGCGTATCAACAGCACGATAACATAACTAGTATAATAATAAACTTTAATCATACCGAATACGATTATAATACAATTTACTAATAACTATATAAGGATGGATGGATGATTTTATTGATATTACAAGACCGGATCAAAGTGGCGGATATCTGGTGTCAACCGATCATGGTCAATAGAGACGAGCTCCGGAGCTCAGCAGAAACATAAGCATGGATAACGTCTAATGAACACTAGATACTAAAATCACACCGCATCAATGTATACCCTACTTAGAGATCCTCCCGAAGATTCTCTTTGAGCTTTCTATTTTTTATCTTTCTTCTCATAAATAGCGATTGAAACATTATCAGCTCTATAGTTATACTTCTTGCTCTTGTATAGTCCACGCTTGACAAGGAGTAAATATTATAATTTGTATATAAATACAAAAGAAAATTAAGTATTTATAATTAAAAATTTAGAACTTAAATTATTTAAGAGATTTGTATATAACTCTTTGTTTATAAGATTCTTTTTAATATTATACTTTTATACTAATTAATATTATATATTTATTAAATTCTTTATTAATATAAATATAGTATAATTTAATACAAATAAACTGTAATATCTTAATTAATTATAAACTTATTATATATTAGTTTTCTTTTATATCTAAGATTTTTGTATTCTTTTAAATAATTATAATATTAATTATTCTTGAATTACTTAATTATTTTTGTAAAAATAATATAAAAAAAAGAATTCTTATTA
>Ga0182030_10021494_pt1 | contig 12080 bp, 14 predicted proteins | sample 812S3MmetaG_FD_121299 | JGI IMG/M metagenome (GOLD analysis project Ga0182030, IMG submission 121299) | Permafrost microbial communities from Stordalen Mire, Sweden - 812S3M metaG (Illumina Assembly) | ecosystem: Environmental > Terrestrial > Soil > Wetlands > Permafrost | place: Sweden...
GATCTGAAGAGAAAACTCATGCGCTACATCCGCGAATACAACAAAACGCCTAAGACCGTGAAGTGGAAGTACTTCGATCCCAAACGCAGAATCACTCCTACATCAACTGTTACAGCCCACTAGTTATACCCGAATCGAGTTCAGAGAAGCGCAATTACGTGCCAATTGGGTGGTTAAATCCGCCCGTCATTCCCAGCAATCTTGTACGTGTTTTACTAGATGCCGATCTTTGGCATTTTGGCATTCTTACCTCCAGCATGCATATGGCATGGCTTCGGCAGATAGGGGGTCGACTGAAAAGCGACTACCGTTACTCTGTTGGAATTGTATACAACACATTTCCCTGGCCGGAGGTCACAGATCAACAGCAGCGGGGGATACGGTCGCTCGCTCAAGGCATAATGGATGCGCGGGCTCAGTTCCCGGAATCGACGCTCGCCGATCTCTATGATGTAGATACGATGCCGCCACCGCTGCGCAAGGCGCACCGGTCTCTTGATGACGCTGTGGACAAGCTTTACCGATCGGCTGCTTTCACTGGTGACCGAGAGCGGGCGGAACATTTGTTCGGCCTTTATGAGAAGCTTGTGGCTCCGTTGCTTACCGGCATTTCTTCTCCGGAGCGACGGTCAAAGAGACGGACCTAAAGGCGGCCCTTCCCATGCGCGTGAGCAAGCGCTTCAACCTGAAGGCATCTCAGTTCGAGCTCGATTTTATCGACATTGACACCGCCAGGGATCTGCCAGTGTTTGTTGACCCGCACTTTCTTGGGTTGCGGTCAGACCGCTGGTCCATCGAAGCCACGGCAAATGTACAGAGCTTTTTCGGCCAGTTCATTGAACTCTCGCGAGCAGGCCGCAAAGCCGAGGCGCGACAGCTCTTTTCCTATCTTGGCGAACCAAATGAAACCTGCCTCGGCCTCTCGCGCGGCCGACCTCGCGGTAACGCCGTTGGGGAGGATCTCGCGAACGATATATTTGACAGTCTTGTAGATAGCACGGCAGTCAAGACGGGTGTTCTTGCAGATCTCGAGGACGCCAGAGTTTTTGTGCGCGGAATCGATAAAGACCGCGTATCCGACATGACAACCGTTTTGATTCGAGGGCAATTGCTTCAGTACACGATTGATCAATGCAATCTGTGGGGCATGCCACTCACCGCCGAGGTCCCGTCAGGAGATGTGTGGGATGTGGGCAAACGTGGATGGATTAGCTATCTGGCACCGCGGCTTATCGTAGGCAATCGTCCAATTCTTTTGGTACCCAAGGCCATCGTTTCATTCTCAAAGCGATACACCGCTCAGAAATATCACCAACATTTCGTCCTCACTTATCTGAAGCACGAGCACCTGCGCCTGGACACTGCTTTGGTGCAAAGGCGTCGGCTCAAGAATGGCTCAATAAAGCGCTGGGTGACCAAGAAGAGCATAGCCGAACACGAATCTCCAGGGGACAAGGAATATCTCGCCGAGTTTACGGAGCGCCATGTGGAGGTTTTCGCGGATTTCAAAGCCAGGGCCGCACGGGAAGAACACTCCTTAGGAAACGATGAATTCACGAGCGCGAGCCTTGAAGACGTGGTCCGTCACTTGGACACGAGCCTTACGTCGATTCCTGCAGGAATTGATCATGCGACCGCCTATCATCGACTCGTGCTGGGAATTCTGGAACTCTGCTTTTATCCAGCTCTCATCGCTCCACGAATGGAGGCACCGCTTCATGATGGACGGAAGCGAACTGATATCACATTCGATAACGCGGCGAGTGACGGTTTCTTCTACCGGCTGCATAGCGTGCACAAAATTCCATCTGCCTACATCATGATTGAATGTAAGAACTATTCACGTGACGTGAAAAACCCAGAGCTAGATCAACTTGCGGGCCGATTTGGTGTGAATCGTGGCGAGTTTGGCCTGCTTATTTCGCGTACGGCCGACGATTTCGATACGTTAATTCAACGCTGTGCCGACGCCTATAAAGACCGGCGTGGTTTGATCGTTCCCGTCCAGGACTCTGACCTGCACGATATGCTTTCAAATCGCATGTCCCTGGGAAGCGATCCCTACGAAGAGATACTGAGTGATCGACTTCGGCGTATTGCAATGACGTAAATGGAGGCGGAGGGTGGCTGCGTCGCATAAGCTCGGATAGCGTCACGGTTGCTCAGTGTGGATAACATGAAGCAAAACCAAGTTCGGGCCCTTGCAGACGGTATGGCGTGCATGCTGCTTTCTCATGCTGCTCACGGAGTGGCCACCCGTAGTCTCACCGGCATGGGGGAGATCACCCTGAGGGACGGTCTAATTGTGGCGGCCGCCGCAGCCGGAGCGCGGCTTAGTCAGGCCTGGATCATTGATCGAGAGATTCTTCCTGAAGGGTGGCTCGATGCTGCAGTAGATGTGATGATTCACAGGAAGGGAAATCATGGCAATTTGAGATTGGTTGGGGGCATCGAGCTTAAGTGGTGGCGACGTATGGACGCAGCTAACGCTGCAAATCGCCGCCGGGACCTGATCAAGGATTTCGTGCGGGCGGCGGCGCTCTATCCAATGGTCGAGGATTTCTCATTTGTTGCACTGCTATCGACCGCGGTGTCTTGGAGCAGCACAGTAAAGACCAGCGGGACGGACGGACCAGCTATGAAAAAACTGCGGTCACATGGATCTCAGCACTGGAACCTGAAGGGACTGAGGGAATGCAGCGCGGTGAAAGGGACGATCAGGGCTTTGAATGAAAGGGTTCCGATACCAAACATTTTTCATACAGAATTAATGAGTAATATCATGTTGGCTAAACCCCAAAACAAAGTGGCTGCGTTCGCTAGAGTATGGGCAGTCCGAAAGCCGCAGAATACCCGCACGCTCAATGACGGCGAAATAGCAGGGTTACTTCAGTAAAGTCCAGAACCGAGTCCGGGATTGCCGCTAGTAGTTAGGGGTGAATGCAAGGTCACCGGTTCGCTGACTCGGGCTATAGTGCCTGCAGGGCACGCCATTGAGATGCTGCAATCGTGAGCTTGGCGAGATCTCCAGTGTGTTGCCGTCGTAGACTAAGTAGGGAGCGATTGGTAGCCTCGAGTGCCAGGGCAGTAGCATGCTCATCGCCATTCCGACCGCCGTCGCGGCGAGCGCCGCATTAGGCCAGATCACCTGTGCGCGCTCTCCGGCATCCCCATAGAGGGCCGCCTCCTGCTGGAGAAGCTCATCCCGGATGAATCCGAAGCACCGCATGCAATGGCTTCCTGGTAACGACAGAATTGTCTGACCGCTTATGCTATGTCCCGCCTCATGTCGCGTGACGTCCATGCCTAAGTCGATGAGAGGCACATGGAATCGGCGCAGATAGCGCTCGAGCTCATCGCGCGCCAGATAGCTATCAACGCATGAGAAGACTACATCACACGTGCGCAGGGTTTCGTGTTTCTCTTGCCACGTACACGCATGCTCGACCACGCGGTGTTCTGGATTGATCTTCCACATGAGTCGCTTTGCGACGCGTACCTTCTTCCATTTATGCTTGATAGCTGCCGATGTGATACCTATCAGGCGGTGTCGATGGTGCTCCTCTGCGAAGTCAGAATCGAAGAGGTGTGTCGTGCCAAAGCCGATGTGCGCTACGGCCTGAGCGATGGGAGAGCCCCCACCGCTGACACCGATAATGCCAACGGTTGTTGTGCCGAGTACGTCGTCGCTCCGCTCACCCAGGAAGGACTGGCGCTTTGACCGTTCTTTCATGTGAGCTTCCACTTTTCGCGTTGCTGTCAAATGATTTCAACGATTCTGAGTGGATAGCCTATGCCCTCAGCTGACGTCCATACTGTTCCCACAGCGGAATTCTGACTTAGGACCATTGCTCCGTGCGGACGCGTGGGGCAGACATTAAAGAACCCTGGAAAAAATTCCCTCATGCTGCGCTCATCCGTCAGACTAAATCGGGGCTCGCCCATATGGTCGTGCTTGTGCAGATGTAGGATTACCGCCGGCTCACGGTAAACGATTTGGAATAGCTTTCGGAAGGCGCTGCCTCCGATGCAGGCTCCGACGCGAGGATCATTCAAATAATCCTCATCTGCGACTGAGTGCCAAGCTTCTCCAAGAAGCAGCAGCCCAGGTTCGGTCAGCGTGGCAACGCCGCAAGTGAGAAACCCGACTCGCTCGGCGGCGAAGCCGTGAGGGCGGCATAGATCCGCATTAATTTGTTGGAGGAGGGGCCTTGGCAGGCGCAGTCGTACGCTCACCGGAGGACTCTGGCGTGTTCTGCAAAAATGCTAATCCAAGGCTGGTCCGGGGAAATCTGCTGCCAGCTCCAGGTATGCCATGCGCGGCCTAGTAGCATCACCTGCTGCCAGTTTAGGTTTCCCTTCTCAGAGATCCGTTGTCCAAGTAGGAGGCGCGTCACGTAGCCTCCCAATCCTCGCGGACACAGCACAGTGTCCATCACCAAGACGCCTGGCGGGCGCGCTAAATGGGTCTGCGGCAGGAGCACACAGGGCACGCCGCCGTCCAGATGCAAGGAAGCCTGCGGCGAGATATCCCGCAGGCCCTCCACCTCGCCGTCGAGGTCGCTCATGAGGACTTGCCTTGGCCAGGGTGCGAGACGAATTTCTCGCCACGGTGTAACTTGAGCTCCTCGTCATTGCGTATTTCCTTGAACTCACCCCGTATGACTTCGTCGAGTTCGTACTCCACGGGAACGCCCAGCGCCAACTTCAGCGCGCGGCCGGTGTAATCCCCGCCCGCGATGTGCTTCGGCTTCCCATTGAGCTCCACCTCAATCAGTTCGCGCTCGCGCCCCTTGTCTGAATCTTCAACAGTTGCTTCATTCGTTTGCATGGGTCACCTTATGAAATATGACGAATTGCTATATTCCTCTCTCGCAATGACTTGCGAGTTCGCAATTAAGTTAGCACTTGCTAATTCGAGTGTCAATTGCTAATATGCAAGCGACTTGCAGGAGCTGTAAGTGATTGATAAAGAACCTGTTTTTGACTTTGAGGGCTTCTACAGAGCCCTAGATGCAACCCGAGAATCTCGGAATTTGAACTGGAAGCAGGTTGGGGAGGAAGCCGCTGTCGGGCCGTCCACCTTGGCTCGGATGTCTCAGAATCGGCGTCCTGATGCTGACGGATTAGCATCGCTTTCCGCTTGGTCAGGCCTCAACCCTGGAGACTTTGTTCCTTTCTACGCTGCTAGAGCGTCAACGCCGGAGCCACTTGCACAAATCTCGCAAGCACTCCGTAGCGATCCTAGTCTCGAGCGCCAAGACGCGGAGGCGCTTGAAGATATTGTTCGGGCCGCTTACGCGCGTCTCCAACGTAAGGCAAATGCACCGCGGCAATAGGTGAGGGGGTATTGCCTTCGACCGCGGTTTGCGATTTCGCAGGCGCTGGTTTACATTGCGCGCCTAAGAAAAGCCATTAGTTGCGGGCACGGATGCAGTTTGAAAATGGCCTTGAAGATAAGGTGCAGCATGGATTGGAGCTTCGGTGAGCTGTTCCCTGCCCAAGTGGCCATTCGTTCCCTTTGAATATCTTGAATTCCTCGTCCGTCGGCTTGAGAACTTGCGCTTCCTTGGCAGGTGCAGTGCGCCGGCTTCAAGTCCTATGAGTCGGTGGAGCCCTCTATCATGACTAAGCCAAAGTCCAATGATCCGAAGGAGATGGCTCGGCGCGCGGTTGAGTGGTTTAAGAGCAAGGACGGCCAGAATTCGATCAAGGAATCTGAAAACCGCGTCGCGGAAACGGAGACGCTTCTCGCGAAGGGCCGGGAGATCGATCCGGCAAAGCTGCACGAGCCCTTCACCGTTTAATAGTGATCGCTATTCAGACAACGTCGCTTGACCGCGCCCGCATTTGAAGTCTTCCCGTACAGCCTCGACTGCCTGGCTAAGTTGATTGCTGAGGGCTCGCACAACAAGTCCGAAGCCGAAGTTCGAAGCACATCGCACACCCAATACTTCGACGACTATCTAAAAACCCTAGGCGTTTCGACGCTACTCGTCGAACGAAACTACATTGATCGAGATTTTCTCGAGGATTACGCCGCCTACTATGTCCGGTGCTTTCCTCTCTATCGAAAAACTTGCACAAGAATTCATGCCTTTCGCAAAGCATTCGCACAAGAGGACGTCAAAGCCTTCTTATCAGGTGATAACTCGCGCCTCGATGTGGAGGAGTTCAGGAGCGCATACCTAGGGTTTATAGTTGTCAAACCACTCCCTCGAACGGTCATCGGCCGTACGTGCCTCACAACGTATTCCGACAAGGCTACCCGCTACTTCCCGGCTACTCGCGACTTCGATGCAAGTCTGTTTGGCATAAAGCTTGGAGTCGTCAAGACCCTTCCCTTCCAGGAGCAAGACAATGTGGTCGCCGCCTGCGCCACGAGTGCCTTGTGGACGCTCTTTCAAGCTACCGCACGTGAGTTCCAACATCAGTTGTTGACGCCAATCGAGATCACCCGAGCAGCTACACATTTGCTCCCGACGGAATCCCGGGTGATACCCAATCAAGGATTGTCCACGCACATGATGGCTCATGCCATCAAGAGCGTAAGTCTTGAGCCATTTCTCATTCGCGTGGCTGAAGGCAAAGTGTTGCACGCCGCCATATATTCCTACGTGCACGCGCGAATTCCGCTCATCCTTGGCATAGACCTCGTTGAGCAAAAAGTGGGCGATCGCTACGAACGCATGGGAAAACATGCACTGGCCATCGTAGGATACAGTTTGGGAGCACTCCCAGCTCCGCTGAGCGTTTCTGGTTTGGTTCTGCGTTCCAGCCGCATAGACAAAATCTATGTCCATGACGACCAGATTGGACCGTTTGCTCGAATGGAACTCGACGGCAACCGCGTCGAAGTTAAATTTCCAGGAAAGCCGATCGACCACTACGATTCCTTGAGCACCTCCTGGAAACCAGAACACGGCGGTAGCGACGTCCGTGCGATCCCGGATATTCTTCTCGTCCCGCTTTACCACAAAGTTCGACTTCCGTGGGACTGGGCATTAAAGCAAGTTACTGAGTTCAACGAGGCGCTAGTACAGTTCAGCACGATCGAACCGAACCTGCAGTTGCTCGGACTAGAATGGGATGTCTATCTGACGACCGTCAATGAAGTTAGGGAAGAGCTTCGCAATTCACCAAGCATCGAAGCCGAGACTCGATTCGCAGCAGTGACTCGGGCAATGCCGCGATTCATTTGGCGTGCAACCGTCGCGCGCAATGAAATCCCGCTAATTGATGTGTTTTTCGATGCAACAGACATAAATACATCTCACGGACTAATCCAAGTTATCTTTCACGACGCACTCGTACGCGACTTTATCAAGAACGTCTCGAGCGTGGCTTCCATTGATACGTTGCCATTCGAGAGGAGCGTCAAGAACATTTTGCACTGGGTGAAGGAAAACATTTGACGGCGAATATCGCTGGATCTTGCAGATAGATACGTCCGTAAGAGGCGAAATGATTTCAAAGACGGGACGGGGCGGCCGGCGCCAAAAAGCCGGCACAATTCTGCAAGTGTCTGACGGTGCAGGCGGCTTTAGACAGATCATTGATCGGCGCTTCGAAATCACGGACTGGCCCATACACCTGATTGTGGCCGCAAGTCGATCTCAGGATTGGCTGAGTCACTTCGCCGCAGAATGTGAAGTTAGAAACTGGTCTTCGAGTGAAATCAGCCAGCTCGATGCCGCCGAAAACAGTGGATCACGCACAGTCTCCGGCCAGACGCCGGGTGCGGCCCCAATTATTGAATGTACTTGGGAACGACCGCGCAACGGGGGGCTCGTAGTCGCGCTGCGCCCGTCACAAGGAGGAGGATTGTCAGAGGAGGACCTCAGGGCATTTGTTGCAGACGTCGAATCGCGCTCCATTAATAAGGTAAAAGTAACTGCGCACCGACGTGGTTATCTTAGCTTCGAAGGTCTGCCATGGCGCGGCGAGCTTTGGCTCAATGATTCGCTGTGCCTATCGCCTCCAGTTCAGCACGCTCCTTTTCTCGCGGCCCCGCAGGTTGTCTTGGTGAACTCGATGGCCTCAGGGATTGGCGCGCTTGGAGTCAATGCCTCTTTCGACCAAGAGATGAGGCATCTTGCAATTTTCCTGACAGTGGTTTTGGGTCAGTACTTTCATTTGCAGTCATTTCATAAAGCTTGGGCGATCGAATATGCACAAGATGGAAAGTTTGTCCGCTGCCACCTAGCCAACCTTGGCTACGTCGAGCCGCATGGCACGTTGGCAATGCCAATCTCCGGCGGCTACCCTTCAGTACCAATCCAAACTATCAGTCGGCCAGATCTTGAAATTCGCGCGATTCGCTCGCGAGACACAGAGCTGTCAGTGCCCGAGGACATCCACGAACTCTATGCTCACTTCCGCTCTCTCGATGAGCCAGAACGCGTTCAGTTTTTGTCTGCAGGAAATGCCTTGTGTATTTCCAAGTCGCTTTGGCCATCACAGCAGACTGCCTCCGTGGCGTTTTTAGTGGTCGCCTGCGAGGCGCTCAAGCCGCGCCGGAAAGGCGCCAAGAATATGGACGCCTTTGCAATTGTGGGAGCATTGATTGGTCAGAAGGCGGTGGCGGCCTTACGCGCGTTGCCGCTCCAGCCATTTAAGATTCGCGGTGAACATTTTCATAAAGGGACGTTGCACGCAGACGAACTCTTGCCGTCCATGCTGATGGCTCCATTTGGAGATCCGTCTTTCAGTTACACCAGCTACATGCTTAGCACGGTGGCTCACGCATGTATAATCGAATGGCTTCGAAATGGCGGAAGAATAGCGCGGACCATCTAGGGCTAGATTGCGCCTGGGCGGTTGTCCGGATTTGTTAAGGATTGATCCGACGCCGCCCCACATGCATTGGTGCGTCCAGACCCATCGTGATTGGATGGGCCGGCGTCGGATCAATTCTCAACATGCTTGCTCAGTCGACCGTCGCGGGTCGGACCACCTTCGGGTGGCCTCTTCGCCTGGGCGGCCCCCAAGGGTATCCAAAGGCTGCCGTTCTTCACTTGATGCCGCGGGTCCGAGGTGGCACAATTTTGTTGAAGGCTTCGGGCAGGAGCCCGCTACCCGTCTTCAGCAAAGCTGTTACAGCACTGCCGGCAGGAATCCTCCTAAACCGTACGTGACAAACGTTTCGGGCTAGGGTCGAGCGGTAGGCGGGTGACGTTCTGGCACTGGTCCGCGGAGACGATTGTCATGGATACGAAGCCATCAGATCACCCGACCACCCTGCCCGGCATCAAGCGAGCGGCGAAGGCCATCAAGCGTGAGCGTGGCATCTCCCACGTAGAGGCGTTGGACGTTGCTGCTCAAGCTGCCGGCTACCAGAACTTCCGGCACGCCCGGAATTCGCTGGCGTCAAACAGGGCAACAGCACCTCAACTGGCGCAGCCGGCCGCAACAGCCGCCCGGTCCTTTGCTTCGTCCCAGCCTGAAGTTCCGCCGACCCCGCGTCTGAACCCCTCGGCGCAGACAACCCAGCGACGTCCGTTCACGCCCAGCGCCTTTGCCGATAATCTGCGACTGCAGATCCGCACCAACGAAAGCACGCTTCAAGCACTGCTTGACGGTCGCATCGCGGGCATGGGGTACGTCGCCAACGCATCTAATGCGCGCTCCCTCGCAGAAGCGCCTCCTTCAGTGTTCGACGGTGGCTCTACTGGCATGGGTTTTGGCGCTATCATCCACAGTGCGGCCTCGCTCGCCCGGGAGATTGAGAGACTTGGGCAGCGGATTGAGCAGGACCGTGCGCTGCTTCGGATGCACGAAGCCAAGGAGCGGCCGGATCAAGCGCACGCCGAGGGGCGCAGGGACCGGCAGCCGTAGGGATACCGGACACCAAGCCTTCAGGCCATCGCGTGGCTTGAGGAACCGGAGCGCGAATTTCGCATGGCGCAATCGGAGGTGCAGGGCCATGTACATTAACGCCGTACGAATTTTCCCTGAGGCCGTTCACTGATCGGCATGCGCGCCCGGGACAAATGCCGGGCGTGCTATTCAGGCACCGCCTTGAGTACCCCGTTGCCATTTACGCGGAAGGACCTGTAATCGTGGTGAGGTTCGTCTGTTACGCCGGCGAATGACATCGCAATTGCGCATGCTTCTTCGAGCCTCTGACTCGCCAGGAGTATTTGCCAGCACGTTTTTGAATCGCGCTAATTCGACCGTGCAGCGATGACATGAAGCGCGCGGCCGCAATCTGCATTCTATTTCTACTGGCAACGGAGGCGTTGTCCGGTTCCTCTGACACGCAAGGGCTGGCAACAGCCCTTGCGCATCTGAAAAAGACCCCGTCCAATGCAAGCGCGCAACGAGCATATCTAGCCGTGTTCCCAAAGTCGTTTAAGCGTTTCACTGCGGTCTTTGGCTACGACCATAGCGAGGAGGCCGAACAGACCTATAGACTCTCTGTGAATTACATCGATGCGCTTATTCAATGCGGCGACGCACTTCCAGACGAGACCTTCTCCCTCTTAGTAGGAATTGAGCGCAACGGAAAATGGGATGCCGATGCAGTGGGCGGTTTGCAGTACGGAACCGTGGCTCTCTCGGAGCGACATCCAGTGGAGTTTGGTCGTCAATTGGAACTTATGCCGGCCACGGATCGCGAGGGGATGATGAAGTTCTTGCTCGATGGACCCGTGCCGTCGAAACAGGCCAAATTTGTAGCGCCGCTCTCGAGCAAACTTCGATCCGCTGGCTATGAGGATCTTGGTGGGGAACTCGAAGCCCTGGTCAAAGCGACTGCGGTTCGGCCAGCTTGGCATTGAAGTGTCGATAGCAGTGCTGCGACGCTTCTAACAGACGTCGGACACTGGCACGCTCCTTGCGTCGAACTTCATGCAAGAATGCCGCCGGCGAGGCACCTGCATCTCGATCAGCATTGATTTCATTCGGGGGGCGGAGGGGGCATCGACGATAAGCCCACATTCTCGCGACTGCAAAGTTTACGAAGAGTTGGCGAGCTGACTAACTATGTGCAGCTGTTATCACCCCCAACATTGGCCGTTATTCACTTGGTTGAGTTGAACTGCGAACCTGTTAATGATTGAAGGAAGGCGACGAGATCGTCCTTTTCGTGCCGTGTCAAAATGACCGGGGAATTGCCGCTAGCGTCGCGACCGTAAAGCTCAAGCTCAATGGCATCGTCGAGATTGGCAACACTACCATCATGCATGTAGGGTGCAGTCAGTGCCACGTTGCGAAGCGAGGGTGTGCGAAAGGTCCCAATATCCGCCGCGTTTAGCGTCACCACAAAGTGTCCCAGGGCCGCAACATTTTGATTTGCTGATATCTCCGCGTTGAGATCGCGACGATCTCGACTCGTTAACGAAGCAGAGAGGCGCCCTACCAAGGCACTCAGCTCAGATTGTGTGGTTGTCGGAAGACCGGTCGGTGAGAGATGAAACTGCATATCTGTTAGCAGGGCCGAACGATCACCAATAAGGTGGCATTGCGTACAACCCGCTCTGCCGCGGAATAGTTCAAGGCCGCGGATGGAGGCGGGCGAGAGTGCATTTGAGTCGCCGCCGTACAGATAGCGGTCGAACTTGGAGTCGCCGGATAATAGTGTCCGTTCATAAGCTGCGATCGCTATTGACAGCGAATTAATATCAATCGACTCTGGATCTAGGCCGTAAGCCAACTTGAAGGAGTGGCGATATACAGGCACTCTTCGGACACGCGCAAGCAGTTCGATCTCGCTTCGAAGACCCATCTCTCGCGGATTGGTAAATGGTACCGCGGCCTGAGATTCAAGCGTCGACTCGCGTCCGTCCCAGAAAAGCGATGTCGAATAGGCCACGTTCAAGAGGCTAGGCACGTTTCGGGTACCGCCTTGCTGCTTAATGCCCTGGGCGAGAACACGAGCGTCCGTGTACGCACGCTCAGGCAAATGGCAGCTGGCGCAGCTTATGGAGCCTTTAGTTTAATTCAGGGCCTTTTCTGACTTCCGAAGCAGTCATATCGGGAGATGGTATGGACGCCGCCCTTCTCTAACCGAGGAGGGTGAGATGGAAGCGAAGAGAAAGGATTGGGATCCCCTGGAGCCCGAACGGCATCGTTGTGCC
>Ga0182030_10021495_pt1 | contig 12080 bp, 14 predicted proteins | sample 812S3MmetaG_FD_121299 | JGI IMG/M metagenome (GOLD analysis project Ga0182030, IMG submission 121299) | Permafrost microbial communities from Stordalen Mire, Sweden - 812S3M metaG (Illumina Assembly) | ecosystem: Environmental > Terrestrial > Soil > Wetlands > Permafrost | place: Sweden...
CTGCTGGATCACATAGTGGTAGATGTAGAGGCCGTAGCTGTAGTCGGCCCCCTGCAGGAGCCTGATCTTCTTCGGGTTCAAAAGGCCGATATAGATCGTAGTGTAGGCCGCCGGGAAACCGAGCAGATAGTCGCCGCCGCGCACGAACATCAGCGCGACCATCACGACTGCGCTGACCACAGCGAGGCGTCCGCTCCAGGGCAGCTTGTCGCGATATAGGTAGATCGCGACCGCCGCCAGGAACGCCATCAGGAGCGCCTGAGGAGCGACGCCGTTCTCGCGGTCCATGCCGCCGTGGCGGACGAAGACCTCAAGGTAGAAGAGGCCGACGGTGCCAAGTGCGGTGAGGCCGAGGAAAATCGCTCTGACCCGAACGATCCGGAGCAACCCTCCGGCGGTTAGGGCAGCGTAGCACCAGAGCTCCCAGGGAACCGTCCACAATTGACCATTCACGCGGTTAGATATCGGGTTCTCGATGAAAAGGCCGGGTAACTGGTAGTGGATCCAACCCACGATGTTGCAAAGATATTTGAAGAATATTGGGCTGGTGAAGTAGTCTCCGAGCGGGACCTCGGTGAGTAGGGGGCCTAACAAGATTGCGCTGAGCAGAGTCTCAACAGCCAGGGCCGGTACGATGCGAATCACGCGGAGACCGACGAAGGTCGAGACGCTATTTCTGAACAGGCTGCCCGCAACTAGGAAACCGCTTAGCGCGAAAAACATTGGCACGATGACAGCTACGGTCGGCCGAAGCGGTGTCGTTAGATATGTAAAGGCAAACTCATTCCCGTACGCCGTCGTGAACGAGTGCCAGAGCACTACGGCGGTCGCCAAGATGATCCTCATGTAGTCGAAGCCGGTGGCGCGGCCTCCGGTCTCGGTAATCCGTTGGTCGATCGTCATCAGGCGCGTCACCAATTGATATTTTCGCGTTGCCGGTACACGGCGTTTTGGAAGTTCTCATCACGGCCGCACCGCACGCAATTGCCTTCGTTATCGGTTGGCGCGGCTATGGACCGTGCAAATGCGCGTTGAACCCGGAACTCCAGCGATGAGAGGCGCATCGTTTCGGGGGGTGTTCCGAGTGCTCCGACCATGGCGATCCTTCAGGCGAAATCAAAACGGGGGTGACCATATCCACCAAGCCGGACAAAGCAATTCCCGCGCCACCGACGCTTAACCAAAGCCCGCTCCACCCCGCCACTCCCAGCACTTGAAACTGCGCCGCATTGACGCTGTTCCGTCGCATTCGGCGCCTATGGTTAGGTCCCACAACAAGGCCGGGACCACCTGCCGACCCCGTCGCCCGCCTTTCTGCGCGGGCCGTTCCCGACGTGAGCCGCAGGAGAGAGTCCCGCCATGAGCACTGTTGTCGTCGCCAATCCCGCCGCGCTGCTGGCGGCGTTGAAGTCCGCCGTGGCCGGCGGGGTGATCCTCCTGGCGCCGGGGCAGTGGCCGGCGGTCACGATCTACCAGTACCATGCGCCCGGCGGCGGCGTGGTGACGATCCAGTCCCAGTACGCCGCCCATCCGGCGGTGTTCCCGGCCTTCGACATCAGCCAGAGCTCCGGCCTGACGATCAGCGACGTCACCTTCGCCACGGCCCTGTACAATCCGCCGACCAGCAAACAGGCGCCGACGCCGTTCGTGGTCTATTCGTCCCAACGGATCGTGCTGACGGGCCTCAGCGTCCACGGCACCCTGGACAACAACCCGCAGGACGACGTCAACTGCCTGGGGCTCGAGGGCGACGACCAGGTCAGCCTGCTGAACTCGGAATTCCAGCAGTGCCTGGACGCCGTCACCGAGCGGTTCAACACCCACCTCACCATTTCCGGCAATTCGATCCACGACATCCGCAATGACGGGATCGACAACGGCGGCTCGTCCTGGGTGACCATCAGCCACAACAGCTTCACCAACTTCTATCCGGTCGGCGAGGTCGGCGTGACCGGCGACCATGCCGACGCCATCCAGTTTTGGACCCAGGACACGACCGCACCCGCGCACGACATCGCGATCAGCGACAACACCTTCATCCGCGGCGACGGCCATTGGATCCAGGGCGTGTTCGTGACCGACCAGGTGGGCCTGCCGTTCGAACGCGTCACCATCACCGGCAACGTGATCGACGGCGGGCAGTACAACGGCATCATGGTCTACGGCTGCTCGGGCCTCACCGTCGGCGGCAACACCGTCCAGCCCTATAGCGATCTGGTTTCCTGGATCCGCGTCGACCAGTGCGCGGCCGCCACGGTGGTCGACAACAAGGCCGGGGCCTATCTCTACGCCACGGACACCGGCCTGACCCAGGCTGGCAACGTGGTGATTTCGGCCATCACGCCCCGTGGCGCCGCGGGCGGCGGCGCGGCGTCGACGTCGCCGAAACCCTAGGCTCCGCCGCGATCGCGCATCACGGCTGAAACCTCGCGGCTTCGTCGCGGGACCCGCCATCGCGCCCGCATAGCCTTCCTTCGCCCCTGATCGCCAGGAGATCCCCATGACCGACCCGACGCCGGACACGGCGCCCCTTGTCATGCCCGCGAGGCCCGCGTGGCTGGCCCTGCTGCCCGACACCCGCGCCTTCCTGGCGCTCGGCTTCTTCGCCCTGACCGGCTATGTCCTGCACCTGCTGGCGACCCAGCCCAATCTCGGCGACAACAAGCTGTTCTTCGCCCTGGCCGAGGGCGTGGTGATCACCGGCCTGATTGGCGGGGTGGTCGCCTTCTACTTCGCCGCCAGCAAGTCCGGGGGCGGGGCGTGATCACGCCGGCCAGCCTGCACGCCTTCGCGCGCCACTGCGACGCCGCGGCCCTGGCGCCGCTGCTGAGCGCCGAGGCCGCCCGCCGCCAGATCGACACCCCGGCGCGGGTCTCGGCGTGGATGGGCCAGATGGCGGTGGAGAGCGCCTATTTCACCGTCTTCAGCGAGAACCTGAACTATAGCGCCGAGGCGCTGGTCGCGACCTGGCCGACCCGGTTCCCGGCAGCGATCGCCGCGCGCTACGCCCACAATCCGCCCCGCATCGCCAACCGCGCCTATGCCGGCCGGATGGGCAATGGCGATGAGGCCGGCGGCGACGGTTGGCGGTTCCGCGGACGCGGCGTCCTGCAGACCACCGGCCGCGCCAACTATGCCCAGGCCGCGGCGTTGACTGGCTTGGACCTGGTCGCCGAGCCCGACCTTCTGCTCGCGCCGGCCAACGCCGTCCTGGCCGCCGGCGCCTACTGGCAGTCCCGCGCGATCAATCCCCTGGCCGACGCCGGTGACATCGAAGGCGTCACCCGGGCGGTCAATGGCGGCCTGAACGGGCTCGCGGCGCGCCTGGTCGCCACCCAGGCCTTCCGCGCGCTCTGCAAAACCTGATTTCAACCGGCCCGCGGGCCAAGGAGACGACATCATGAGCATTCTGTCCCAATTGATCCAAGGCAAGATCACCCTGGCCCAGGCCGCCGGCGAGGCCGAGACCTGGCTCGGCCAGATCGAGTCGAGCATCGAGAAGTCCATCGCCGGCGATCCGGCGGTGCAAGCCGCCGTAAACACGGTCATCTCCGACGGCAAGGCGGCCATCGCGATCGGCGCCGACTGGGCTGGGACCGCCCTATCCGGCGGGCTCTCGCAGTTCGCCGACGACCTGGCCGGCCTGGTGACCAAGTACGTCCCGGAACTGATCGGCACGGCCGGAGGGCCGCTGGCCGCCGCGTCGGTCACCGCCATCCAGGCGCTCGGTCAGATCGGCGTCGCGGCCATCCAGCACGAGGTGGCGACCATCGTCGCCGGTCCTCCGTCCTCGGCCGCGCCCGCCGCCGCTGCGCCCGCGCCTTAAGTCTCGTCCCGGCGGCGGAGGCCGACATCATGACCCCAATCGATTGGCTGTCGGGATCCGCCGCCGCCGGGATGTTCCTGCTATCGCTGGCGGCGGTGGCCGTCTCGCACGGCGCCCACCGCCAGCGAACCGACAATATCGAAGGCGACGTCAAGGCTTTGGGCGAGCGAGTCACGGCGGTGGAGGCGCTGAAAGTGTCGGTCGAGGGGCTGAGCCGCGGGATCGAACACCTCGGCGACCGCCTCGTCGACAGCCAAAAGTTGAATGGCTCAGAGCTCGGCCGTCTGGCCGATCAGGTCGCCGCCGGACAAAAGCTGATGGACGCCCGCTTCGACGCCATGAAGGAGCTGAGCGCGCGGGAGCTCGATGAGGTCAAACACGGCGTTCGCAATATCCGTCAGGCGCTGGAGATGACACAACGTCCGGACGAACGTCGTTCTGCCAACTAGTCAGTCGAAAGTCGCCGGCCAGAAGGGTGTGGCGAACAACTCACGATCGAAAGCAGAATATCCGTCGCGGAATTCTCCGAGGAGCGGCGCCGCTGATCTAGAGTCGGATGATCGGCGGTAACTTAGGCATAGGCCGGACGCGATGTTGGAATCCATCCCCGGAATTGGCATTCACATTTCATAAACGCTGGATTCGTAGATTAATCACATTGCCATGTCGATATTTGGCCCTGGATGCCGGCCTGATGAAACTTGTGTCGATCGCGAAAGACTTTTCGAAGACCCCGCGTGGGCGAACGCCGCGTGATGGTCCGTTCAATGGCGAGGCCTTCCGGAAGCGGTTTCTCGAACCCGCGATCGATGCGGGCGAGGCCGTGGTCATCGACGTCGGCGGCATCCCGTCCCTGCCGTCATCCTTCCTGGAGGAGGCCTTCGGCGGCCTCTACCGGCGCGGGCGCCCGAAGCCGTACCTGATCCGGGCGCTGGTCAAGTTCGAAGCCACCGACGCCCGTTCGCGCCCCTATGTGGACCTGATCCAGCGCTACATGGAAGAAGCCGCGCGGCGCAGCCGGGCGTGACCGCGGCGGGCGGCTAGAAGTTGACCCGAACGCTGATCGCGCCGTCGACCAGCATGTTGGCGCCGGTGGTGAACGCCGAGCGAGGGCTGGCCAGGAACACGGTGGCGTTGGCGATCTCTTCCGGCTTGGCCATCCGGCCGGTCGGGTTCCGCTTGATCATGGACTGGAAGAAGTCCGGAGCGCGCTCTTCGATGTTGCCCCAGACGCCGCCCTTGAAATAGACGGTGCCGGGCGAGATCACGTTGCAGCGCACGTGTTTCGGCGCCCCTTCGCGGGCGACCCCCTTGGCGTAGTGGATCAGCGACGCCTTGATCGCGCCGTAGGCCGAGATGGTCGACGCTTCGGCCGCCGAGACGGACGAGATGATGATGAAGGCCGCATCGCCGTTCGCCGTGCCCGCCCGCTCCAAAAACGGCTTGGCGGCCTCGAACGAGCGGACCGCCCCCATCAGATCGACGTCGAACAGCGACTGCCAGGCCGCCTCGCTGTTGTCGATGGCCAGCGCACTGGCGTTCGAGACCAGGACGTCGATCCCGCCCAGCTGTTCGCCCGCGCGCGCGATCCAGGCCTTCAGCGCGACGCCGTCGGCGATGTTGACGGCGTCGCCGAACGCCTTGACGCCCTTGGCCTTCAGACCGCCGACCGCCGCGTCCACCTGATCGAGATTGCGCGCGCAGATGGCGACGTTGGCGCCTTCGTCGGCGAACAGTTCGGCGATCGAGCGACCGATCCCGCGCGATGCGCCGGTGATCACGACGTTCTTGCCCTTGAGTTCAAGGTTCATGAGTGTCCTTCCGGCGGATGGCGCCAGACGCGGGTTCGCCTGGCGGGTGTTCGGTTGGTGTTCGACCTCACCGCCGCGCGCGCGTCAAGGCGAAGGGCGCACGGACCCGCCCGGATTTTGAAGCCGTTCCGCCGCGCCCCGGGCCGATAGCCTGGGGCGCATTCGGCGTATCTGGGCCTAGCGCCGTACGGCCAGGAGGCCGATCACGAACCCGATCCCCAAGGCCAGGGCAAGGGCGGTAAGGGGACTTTGCCGGGTCGAGCCCTCGAGCCCCCTCAGGGTCTCCTCGTAAATCCCCTCGGCGCGGTCCGCCGCATGGCGGGCGCCCCCGTTCAATCCTTCCCGGGCCTGGCCCAGGAGGTCGCTCGCGGCGTCGCGCGCCCGACTCAGCGCGCGGTCAGCGTCGCTGCGCATATCGTTCCGTCTCATGATCTGCTTCCCTTCGGCCGCGTAGGGCGATCGGACCCTCGTTCAGAACCCCTGATCGAAACGCCGGTTCCGCGGATTTCAGCTGCGAGACGGGCAGGCGCTTTCGCCATGTTCGTGTATGAAGCCTTGCGGCCTGGGAATTCGGCCAAGAGGATGGGTCATGTTCAAATCGGCGCTTACGAAGATTCGCACGCATCTGGTCGTCACCGTCGCCGCGGCCGTGTGCATGGTCGTCGCGGTCGTCGCCCTGGGCTTTACGGTCTATGAAGCCCTTCGACTGGTGGTGATCCCCGTCGCGGCGTCCGCGCTGACGGCCCTGATCTTCTTCCTGCTCGCGGCCGGCGCGCTGGCGTTTCTGACCCTGACGCCGCGCAAGCCGCCGGTCGAGGAACCGCCGGTTCGCTCCGGGATCTGGTCGGTGGTTGACTGGAGCCGGTTGGCGCCCATCGCCAGCGAGGTCGGACTGGCCGTCACCGCGATCCTGGCGGACCGCGCGCGGCGGCGCCGCGATGACCGCGGCCGCGATCGGCGATAGACCGAAGAGTCCCAGGCTGGAGTTTAGGCGCCCTTGAAGATTTTGACCCTGTTTCTAGCGCTGGGCATGGGCGCGGCTTCGGCGGCGTCGGCCCAACCCGATGTCGCCTCAAAGCCGGCCGCCCCGGCGCCGCCCAGGCCGCTCGGCCCGGAGCTCTGGCGCGGGGCTCGCGTCGGCATGTCGCCGGAGGACATCGCCGCCCGCTTCCCGAAGGCCGTTCCGTCCAAGGGCGAGGCGCTGGCGAAGGGGCCCAAGTCGGCTCTCAGTCTTCCGGTCCAGCTCGGCGGCGTGGCCGCCGTGGCCCAGTTCTACTTCACCGTTGACGGCCTCGACTCGATCATCATCGACCGGTCCGATCTGGCCGCCCACAAGACCGACCAGAACCTGGTCAAGGCTCACCAGATCGTGGACCAGCTGACCCAGGACTATGGAGCGCCCAAGACCTGCGCCGAGCAACCGCGGGTCGCCGCCCTGACCTGCTCTTGGGTGTTGGGCGAGGCCAAGGCCACCGTCAGCTATCGGGATATCGGCGGGGCTGCGCCCGCGCTCAGCCTGAGCTATCGCAGGCTCGACGACACCAAGCCCTGGGCGCCGCGGCCGGTCAAGAAGCTGAAGATGCGTTAGGGCCGCCGCGGGCGCTCTGCGCTGATCCGCCGTCGCACCGGCGCCCGACGATCGTACTCATCGGGGATGATGCGCGAGAGAACTAGCGTCACGGAGGCGAGAACCGACGTGGCGACCACCAGCGTGGCGAGCATGGAGTTCGGATCGGACATGGGGCGTTCCTTCGCAGCGCCGGGAGTGTCTTGCTGTCAAGCTGGCGGCCCGATCGCGCCGCGGTCCAGGACTTGGCGGGCGAAGCGGCGATTTTGGCCCGCCCTGTTCAATGACTGCGCAAACCTTGATCAATCCTCCGGCGAAATCCGGGCCCGCGCGCTGGGGCGGGGACCAGGCGCCGGAGCGGCGTTCGTCGGAATCAATCCCCAGCAACGCCTAGGCTTGGTTTCAATCGCGCCCTATCCTCCCGCCACGCCGCCGACGGCGCGAAGGGGGAGGGGATCGATGGACGAGTTTGACCGCTATGACGCGCTCGCGCTGGGCGAACTCGTGCGCGGGCGTCAAGTGTCCGCCGAGTCGTTGCTGGATCGCGCCATCGCGCGGGTCGAGGCGGTCAATCCCCAGATCAACGCCGTGGTGCTGAAACACTACGAGGTTGCGCGACGCCAGCTGGCGTCCGGCCGCCCCGACGGGCCGTTCGCCGGCGTGCCCTTCCTGCTCAAGGACCTGGGCGCGGGCCTGGAGGGCACGATCACCACCGATGGCTCCCGCGCCTTCGCGGACTGGACCGCCAAGGCCGATACGAGCCTGCCCCGGCGCGCCAAGGCCGCCGGCCTGACCATCTTCGGCAAGACCGCCAGCCCGGAATTCGGCCTGACCACCACGACCGAGAGCAAGCTCTGGGGCGCGACCCGCAATCCTTGGAACCTCGAGCGGATCGCGGGGGGATCCTCGGGCGGCGCGGCGGCGGCCGTGGCGGCGCGAATCCTGCCGATGGCCCACGCCTCGGACGGCGGCGGCTCGATCCGCATTCCGGCCGCCTGTTGCGGCCTGTTCGGACTGAAGCCGTCACGCGGGCGGGTGCCTTACAATCCCGGAGCGGGCATCGGTTGGAACGGCCTTTCCACCCAGCACGCGATCACCATCAGTGTTCGGGATTCCGCGGCGCTGCTCGACGCACTTTCGGGCCCGGAGCCGGGTGACTCCGTCGTGCCGCCCAAGGCCCACGGGTCCTTCCTCGCCGCTGTGACACGCGCGCCCAAGCCGCTGAAGATCGCGCTGATCGAGGCCGCGCCCACCGGCGCCCTACTACACCCGGACTGCCGGGCGGCGCTCCTCGATGTGGCCGCGCTATGCGAAGGCCTGGGCCACGTCGTCGAGACCGCGACCCTGAATTTCGACGCCTCCGCCATCGCCGCGGCCTTTGGCGTGAGCATTTCGGTCGACATCCTCAGCCGGCTCGAGCGCCGCGGCGCCGAGCTTGGCCGGCCGGTGCGCGAGGATGAGTTCGAATCCGTCTCGTGGATGATGGCGCAACGGGGCAGGGCGGTGACCGGTCAGGCCTATGCCGACGCGCGGCGGACGTTCGATGTCGCCGCCGTCGAACTCGGCCGTCTGTTCGAGACCTATGATCTGTTCCTCTCGCCCACCCTGGCCGAGCCGCCTGGACCTCTCGGGCGACTGGGGCTCAGCCCGGCGAACATCGGGGACTACGGCCGCGCGATCGGCGCCTTCAGCCCCTATACCGCGCTGCAGAACCAGACCGGCGTTCCGGCCATGTCCGTCCCGCTCTGCTGGAACGCCGAAGGCCTTCCGATCGGGGTGATGTTCACCGCCGCCCACGCGCGCGAGGACCTGCTGTTCAGCCTCGCCGGTCAGCTTGAAGCGGCGCGTCCCTGGGCCGATCGCCGGCCGCCTGTATCGGCAGCTTGAGCCTGGCTACGGGGCGAGGCCCAGGGTCCGTCCGGGCGCGCCGGCGGCGTCATAATAGGCCTGGCCGCCCAGGACCTGAAGATCGAGCACGGTGCGGAAGCCGTTGGCGGCGGGCGCCGATCGGATCACCCGCGCGCCAGACGGCGGGCCGCTCGCGCCGTCCTTCAGGCTCTCGCTCAGGACGCGTCCACCCAGCGCGCCCTTTGCGGTCACGCGAAGGTGCAGGATCTTTTCCAGCGTGACGGCCAGGTCGGCGTTGCTGACCGGGTCGGGATCCGCGAATCCGGCCCTGAAGTCCGGTCCCACGGCCGCAATGAAGTTGTGGGTGTCCGCCCGGCTGAAGGCGCCGTGAATGCCCTGACCCTGCTGCAGGTCGCTGTCGGCCACCTCGACGCCGCAGGTGTCGGGCTTGGCGCACCCCGACGAATAGCTGCGGAAACTGACCACGATCGCCGGCGCGGGCGTCACGGCTGCGCCTTTCAAGCCGATCGCGCTCGTCGGCAATGCGCCGGGAACGGGCCCCAAATCGTCGCGGACGAACACGCCGCCCGTATAGTCCTCGGCGGCCAGGGCCTGGACAACCCGCAACGCCAGCGCACGGGCGCCGGCCTTGGGCAGCCAGATCAGGTCAACGCCCCCGTTCGCGCCGATGGTTAGTTCGGGATGGGCCGGGTCCGCGCCCAGGACCGCGTTGGAATGCCTGGGATGGAATCCGTCCTTCAGTTCCACATCCAGACCGTTCGGCTCATGCAGCGGCAGTCCCAGGGCCGCGGACAGGTCGATCGCCAGGAATCCGGGCGGCAGGAATCCCTTCGGAACGTCCCGGTAGGTCATTCGCGCCGCCACGCTGGTCGCGCTCTGACGCGACAGGGTCGAAAAGCCGTGATCGGCGGTGGTGACGATATCGGTGGTCTTGTCCAGGCCCAGCCGCTTCAGCGCCTCGCGCAGGCGTTGCAGATCGTTGGAGGCGTTGCGGATCGCCGCCATCGTCGTGGGTCCGTTGATCCCCGGCGTCAGGGTGTTCAGGCTGTCGCCCTGGTTGTGCTGCGTGCCGTCTGGATCACGCGACCAGAACACCAGTACGAAGGGACGGTGCGCCGCCTTGAACCGCGGCAGCAGCACGTCGGTGGCGACCTTGGCGAACCAGTCCTGCTGCTCGACATTGGCCACGTGAACGCCGGATCGGATGAAGTCGCCGGGGTCGGTGTTCAGCCCACGGTCGGGCGGGGGCCAGGCAAGACCAGCGGCCCTGATCGCCTGGACCACCTCCGCGGCCAGCGGCGCCCCGTCGGGGGTTCCCGTGTCGTCGTCGATGATGATCGAGCCGTCCTCGCGCGCACGAAGGTCCTGGACGCCCACGGGCCCCAGTTTGCCGATCGCCGCCGTGGAAAACCCCGCCGCGCGAGCCGCCTCCAGCAGGCTGGTCTCGTGCAGGTAGTCGCCGCCGAAACGGGCGTTCATCTGCGCCTGCGCGGCGTCGTCCTCCAGACCGGCGATGAGGCTGCCATAGCTGGCCGCCAGGGGAGGGGCGCCGACATAGACGCTGTTGGCGAAATCGCCGGTGTCGCCCAGACGGTGTCCCGTGGCGATCGCCGACGCGTTCGGCGTGGTCACCGTCGGGAAGAGCGAGTGGCTGTTTTGGAAGTCGACGCCTTCGCTGCGGACAGCGGCCAGGGCCGGCGCCGAATCCGGGGTGACGATGCCCGAACGCAATCCGTCGGCGACGAAGATGATCACATTGTGCGGCGTCGGCGGCAGGCGCAGCCAGATCACGGCGACGACCGCCAATAGCGCCAAGATCGCCAGGAGAGCTGGCCCAAACCGCGTCGCCGTCATGCCAAATCCCCACGCCCGAAAGGGGCGCCGCGGGACCATGGCGCCGATTCACGACAACTGTTCAACGTCGCCTCGCCGCGCCGCGCGCCAGGCTCAGATCTCGATCTGCCTGGCGATCTCGACCACGTCGCGCGAAGGCAGGTTGAACCGGTCGACCATCTTGACCGCGTTGCGGTACATGAACGCGAACAGCGGCAGCCGCCAGTGCGTGAACAGAGGACTGCCCGGCCGGCGAACCACCAGGTCGCGGGTGCCGAAATAGACGGCATGGTCCAGGTCGATGGAGGGGTCCAAGTTATGGATCCGGCGCAGCGCCGCGCACACGTCCGGGATCTCGACGAATCCGTAGCGCAGCGTGACCCGCCAGATGCCTTCGGCGATCGGCTCCATCGCGCAACGCTCGTCGTCGGGAACCCGCGGGATCTCCTCGAACACCACCGTCAGGGCGATGATCCGCTCATGCAGCGCACCCATGTGCTTCACGTGGTCGATCAGCAGCGGCGGGATCCGCTGGCTGGTCCGCGTCAGGAACACCGCCGTTCCGGGAACGCGCGGGATGTTCTGGCGCTCGATCGCCCGCAGGAACCGCTGCGGGTCCTCGGTGGTCCGCGCCAGGCTGGCGCGCACCGCGTCGATCCCCGAACGCCAGGTGGTCATCAGCAGGAACACCAGGGCGCCGAAGGTCAGCGGCAGCCAGCCGCCGTCGGCGATCTTCAACAGATTGGCGCTGAAGAAGCCGATATCGACGATCAGGAAACCGCCGGCGACCAGAACCGAGACCAGGGTCGACCAGCGCCAGACCTTCCGCATCGCGGTGAACAGCAGGCATGTGGTCAGCATCATGGTCGTCGAAACGGCGGTGCCATAGGCTCCCGCCAGCTTGTCGGAGCTGCCGAAGGCGATGGTGATGCCGACCGTCGCCACCATCATCAGCCCGTTCACCACCGGCACATAGATCTGGCCGTAGACCTTGTCCGAGGTCTGGCGAATGCCCACGGCCGGCAGCCAGCCGAGCTGCATCGCCTGGCGGGTCATCGAGAACGAGCCGGTGATGATCGCCTGGCTGGCGATGATGGTGGCCACTGTGGCCAGCGCCACCAGCGGATAGATGATCCAACCCGGCGCCATCTGGAAGAAGGGGTTGCCCTGGATC
>Ga0182030_10021496_pt1 | contig 12080 bp, 8 predicted proteins | sample 812S3MmetaG_FD_121299 | JGI IMG/M metagenome (GOLD analysis project Ga0182030, IMG submission 121299) | Permafrost microbial communities from Stordalen Mire, Sweden - 812S3M metaG (Illumina Assembly) | ecosystem: Environmental > Terrestrial > Soil > Wetlands > Permafrost | place: Sweden...
AGTCGGGCGCGTACATCTGGACGACGACGGCTTGGCTGGGCTGGTACCTTTTTGCCACTAGAACCAGTCAGGACCAGCATGAGCTGGTCTCCGAAGTTGCCACGAGTTGACTGGCGGTGAAGCTGCCAGTCATTCTGGGACGGTCAAACCAGTGAAAGACTTGTCGTTTCAGAACCCAGTTTCGGCGACCGACCCTGAAGCCAGATCAGTCGAAAAACCACTCGACACCGGGCGGGGCAACTTCTTTCCCTTTTCCTTCCTGTGGTTCTCGCTTATCGCACTGGAGATCTCGCTGCTGGCTCCGCTGCGCATTGCGGAGGCCGATATCTGGTTTCACCTGCGCAATGCGCAGGAGCTTCTCACAAGGCACGCCTTCCTGCGTGCGGACTTCTACACCTACACCACGGCGGGCTCGCCGCTGGTGAACTTCGAGTGGCTGTCCGAGTTGCCATACTACTTTGCGTTTCAGGCCTGGGGCCAGCGTGGCCTGCTGGCGGTGCAACTGGTGCTTCTGTGGCTTATCTTTGCCGGCGTCTATTACCTGGCGCTGCGGCGGGGCGCCAACTTCGGAGAAGCCGCATTGCTCACCATGTTCGGAGTGGCGATGGGGTCTTATGACTTTGCACCGCGGATGCTCCATTTCGGCTGGCTTTGCTTTATCGTCATGCTCCTGGTGCTGGAACGTTTTCAGCGAACCGGCAAAGGCCTTTGGGGCCTGCCGCTGTTGTTTGTCGTGTGGATCAACCTGCACGGTTCCTGGGTATTCGGGTTGGTGGTGATGGGGATTTACATCGTTTCCGGCCTGGTGGAAGGCCAGTGGGGCGTCGTCGAGGCCGAGCGTTGGCCGCCGCCCCAGCTCAGGAAACTTCTGCTGACCTTCGCCGCGTGCGTGGCCGCGCTGTTTGTCAATCCCTACGGCTATAAGCAGGTTTTGTACCCCTTCGACCTGTTGTTCCGGCAAAAGATAAACCTGGACAACATGGGCGAGTGGCAATCGGTGAACTTCCACTCCGGATGGGGCAAGCTGGCGATGATCATGATCGTCGGCATGCTGGCGGCCGCATGGTTCTCGCGCAAGCCGTGGAAGCTTCGCGACATCCTGCTGGGGGTGTTTGCGGTGTGGGCGGCGCTGAACCACCTGCGCTTCCTGATGTTTGCCGCCATCATCCTGGTGCCGATTCTGGCGCCGCGCCTGCGACTGTTTCCGCCGTATGATGCGCAGAAGGACAAGCCCTGGTTGAACCTGGCGATCAGCGCTACGATTGCGGCCATCATCGTAGTGTCGTATCCCAGTGCGGCAGGACTGCAAGGCCATATCGATAGCCTGTTTCCCCGCGATGCCGTGCATTTCATGCTGCAGAGGCAGATAACCGGCCGCCTGTTCAACTGGTACGACTACGGCGGGTATATCGAGTTTTATGCGCCGGAAATAAAGACCTTCAGCGATGGCAGGACCGATATTTTTGTGTACAACGGCATCCTCGACGACTACATCAAGATAAATTCGCTCGAGCAACCTATCGAATTACTCGACAAATATAAGATTGACTATGTGCTGTTTCCAGTCAACCACCGGGTAGGGTATGTGCTTGAGCATAGCCCGGAATGGCGAACTATTTATGAAGATAAAGTGGCGAAGCTCTACCAGAGAGTACCCGAAGGCGCGACGACTTTGACACCACATTCCAACTAGACAAATGAATCCAAAGTCAAAGCGGCTGCGATTGATCGCCAAGTTCCTCATATCCGCGGCATGGCTTGTCGTTATCCTGGAGGTCGCGCCACGGTTGTTCTTGACGCCAACCCACCTGCTGTCGCACGGGCGGCTGCTGGGTTACGACGATTCGTCCTGGAGGTTGCTGTGGGTGATGCGCCACCAGCTCCATGTGGAGCAGACCATCACTCCGGCAACTGCGAATTTGCCCAGGACCGGAGAATACGACGAATATAGCCCGACACGCGGCTGGGCGGTAAAACCAAGCCTGAACAACACGACTCCCTTTGGCGAAGGGAAGTTTGTGAATACCAACTCCAAAGGACTTCGCGGAAAGACAGAGTACGGATACGCTCGCGTTCCATGCAAGAAGCGGATCCTTGTCCTTGGCGATTCGTTTACTTTTGGAACGGAAGTCTCTGACGACGAGACGTTCTCGCACTATCTGGAATCGGACCTGCCCGACACTGAGGTTTTGAATCTAGGCGTTCAAGGCTATGGCCAGGACCAGATGCTGCTGTATTTGAAGAATGAAGGTATAAAGTATCGTCCCGATATAGTTGTCCTGGGATTCGTGTTTGTGGACGCCTACCGTAATCTATGGAACTTCTTTGCCTTTGCAAAGCCTAAGTTTGACTTGACTGGCGACGGCCTGAAGCTAACAAATGTTCCCGTTCCGACGCCGGAGCAGGTCCTGGCCCGGGAACCCTATCGATCCAGAGCTGTTGATTTGGGAAAAATTCTGCGAGAAAAGATTAACTGGGCTTCCGGCGTCAATGAGAGGAAAGCAAGGGAGCTAACCGGGCGGATTCTGGATGAGATGGCAGCTACCACTCGCAGCATCGGAGCAGTTCCGGTATTTGTATACATGCCGGTTTATGACGAAGTTGCCGATTCGAGTACTTCCAGAACCAGCCGCGAGCAATATTTCTATGATCACTGCCAGGCTGAAGGTGTGGCGTGTCTGTTTCTTCGGCCGAAATTCCGCGAGACTATCGAGCAGGGCGCTAAGTTCGAGACTCGCGCCCACTGGAATCCGGAGATGCATAGGATTGCTGCGCAGGAGATAGCGAAGTTTCTTGTCGAGAAGGGACTGGTTCAGGAAAAGCCAGTCGATGCGCCCCATCGGTGAGCGGCTTTTCGCGAGGCCGTGATTCAGAGTTGCCGGCCCCGACTTCGGCCTGGCAATTCTCGCTTCTCAAGATTGGGAAGACGAGACGTAAATGGATATCCCGCCGATTGATCGAACTAATTTATATCCATTGGCGCGAAGTAAATCTCTGAAAGTGTCCGCCAAGCGTTGCATCCGCTTGTTCTCTTCCGCCGTAACCCAGGAGAGTGTGGTACGGAGCACAACGATTCGGGGCCTGTGAGCAGCAAAGTCGGCTTCGATCTGGGGCGGAGCGATAATGTGGTATCTCACCCTCTGTTCTGGGTTGAGCTTCTCTGAGACGGGCAGAGCAAAGGGATTTTCTAATCCTGATAAAGGAACCGCTTTGGTTTGGAAGATGTCCCCGGGCCAAAAGCTGGCCACCACTTCGCCCGGACTGGCAATCTGGTCGATTGCTTGTGAAACTTCTATGACTCGTTGCAGCCTCCAGTCGCCTCCCTTATCTTCCGTTTTCACGCCCGGGACTCCATAGCCCGTTATCACATATTTGCGGAAGTCGCTGACGGATACGGCAAGATATGCAACCATCACCGCACTGCAGGCTACGATCGCGGCGAGCCTTTCACGCCTGGATTGCAGGTTCGTAAACAACTCGTTTACGGCGCATACGGCACTCACGATCAGAAGGGGGACACACAAGCAGAAGTATTGCGGGTATGCGGGCGTAGGCAAGAGACAAATGACCGCTAGGAGGACGGCGATCTGAAAGGCGAACCGTGGGGGGTATCTTCGTCCGGGTGTTGAAGGAAGAAATCCGACGCTGACAAAAAACAAAATACTCCACTGAAGCCCGTTGCCGTCCCGCGCCCCCAGGAATAGCTGAAGAACGACGACCAGCTTCTCTTGCCACCACCCGATCAGGCCCCCACCCGAGCGGATCGCATGATATCGCAAGTTATCGAAAAGGAATACATCTGGAGACGGTATGAACAGCAGAAGACACGGGGCAACCCCGATGGTGAAGCCACCGAGGAACCAGAGAATAGACTTGAGCCTGATGGCCCCATCAAGGGTGCAAAAGATCCACCACACAAACGCCGGAGCCAGTAGCAGCAAGTAGGATCGTGCATCGACGCTCAAGCCAAGCAACACGCCGCCAGCGGCGATCATCCATCGCGGAGATCCTGCGGAGAGCCGGCTGACAACGACATAAGCGGAGAAAAGAAATAGGCCGGCAAGAGTGTGGGTTTTCGCCACTGGGAACCAGGCGAAGACGAGCGTGCTCGAAGCAAACAAGACCACCGCCGAAAGGCCGGCGATCCAGTTTCGCGTCTGGGAGCAAATATGTTCATACAGTAACACGCCGAGCAGGGTTGTCAGCAAAGCGGAAAATATTCGGGCGGAACTCCACGATATCCCAGAGCATTTCATCCACAGGGCGTAAACATAAGGCAGCAGAGGTGCCTGGTTATAGAAGAAGTCCAAATACGGCTTCTTGTGCATCAGGACCAGCCGCGACGCCAGTAGAAAGTGTCCTTCGTCTCCATCTATGAATCGATGAAGCGCCAGCCATGTAAAGAAGAGAGTCTGTCCAAGGAGTACTGGAACTAGTAGCAGCCTAGCTGTGCGCGTCATAAGAAATCCTGATTAAACGAAGGCGAGCGGGGCTTACGGAATATGATCAGCAAACAACTGGAAAACAGAAACAGCCCCATCCAAGCCTTCGAGGGCGGATAGAAACAATAGACTAAAGGAGTCAGGTAAAACGGCACAAGGGGCCAGCGGGCCGGCAGTCCTCGCAGCAGGGTGAAGGGTAGGGCCAGCAGGATCAGGTCGTGCATGAGCAGATGAAAACTGAGCAGCAAAGCCAGCAGAACAGCGAAGGCAAACTTCACTTCAGGACTCGCATCGGTGCGCATGAACTTCCGCGCCAATCCAAGGCAGAGCAGATCGATCAGTCCAAGAATTGCAGGAAGCACTCGAGCCGCCGTCGGAGACACCGACTCGCCGCCGCGACTCGCTAGCTCGTAAACGAGGCCGCGCAGAGTGGGGTTCGTGCGCGGGTCTATCTGATAGCGCTCGCTTACGGCCGTTGCCGAATCATGGGCCATCGAGGACACGTAGCCCACATAAGAGCGGAGCCCGGTGGGTCCGACCATGGCCAGCGAGATCAGCGTTACCAGCGTTCCGGAGAGTGCGAAGCCCTTAAGTAGCTTTGGCTTCCAAAACAAAAGAATCAAGGCGAGCGGAACCACGATCTGAAACCTGAAGAGTCCGAGCCCGAGAAGAAATCCGGCGCGCGAGTCCAAGTTGCGACGTAGCCCCAGCCAAGAGCCAATGAGGATTAACAAGACCAGGACTGAATCCTGCTGTTCCAGCATTATCGCCAAGAAAGGAAACAGTGCGAGGACGGCGGCATATCCCGATAGCATGCGACCGCAAAGCACGGCCAGCAGCAGCGTCAACGCAAGCCAGCAGTAACAGGCTGCCTTATAGGGAAGAACCGAGAACGGTAAAAAGACCAGCAGCTCATACGGGGGATGGGTGTATACCTTCACGTCTCGTAAAGGCAACGACGGCAAGAGCTGCTGCTGCATGGAGACGTGAAGGTCGCGGCTGTAGAGGTCCGTGGCATGACCAGACCGGAGGGCAACGGCCGCGGTGTAAAACATCTTGAAGTCGCCCTTCACGAAATCAGGATTGCCGCGCTGGACGAGGACGAACGCGATGAGGTTAAACGCAATCAGAAGTGCGGCGACCAGAGCGGTGTCTGCGCGCTGAGGTTGCAGCGCATCACTTTGTGTTTCGCGGCTTGTCGCGAATGAGGTATGCTGCATTTCGAGCCGCACAGGGTTTTCCGGTCTTTCCGGAGAAATCCGTGATGACCGCGCCACGGGCGAATAACTGCTTATGGTACCGCGCTTGTTATGGTACCGCGCTTGCCGCTGTGATATTTTCACAGCGGACCAACTAAAAGGGGAAAATCTGTTGCCCGCGAACTCAGATCCGCCACAATCAGAGATAGCCTCGGCGGCCACGAGCAACTCTTGGACGGAGTTGGCGGCCAGCATCTTCTCTTTCCCCGTTATGTGCATGTTCTTGCTTGCTAGTGTGATCTTTGCATATGCTCCCCGAGGCATGGGGATAGGCGAACCGGACATCTGGTACCGTCTCCAGAACGGCAGCTACCTCGTGCAACATCACTCGATACTCCGCGTGGACACTTCCTCGTTCACGGCGGCGGGCTCAGCCTTGATCAATTTCGAGTGGGTCTCGGACCTCTTGTTTTTTCTGGCGTTCAAGGGCATGGGCCTGCAAGGGATATTCGGGATTTACTCCTTGGCAATGGTCTTGATTTTTGCAGGCGTTTATTACCGCTCATGCCGCGCCGGCGCTGACAGCAAGGATGCAGCAGTTGCTACGTTGGGCGGCATTTGCCTTGGTTGCATTTCGCTGGCTCCTCGTCCATTGTTGTTCGGTTGGCTGTGTCTGACCGGGACGCTGCTGATATTAGACGATTTCCGCAGGAAGGGAAAGGGTCTTTGGCTGTTGCCGCCTTTATTCGTCTTGTGGATTAACCTGCACGGATCATGGACCTTCGGAATGGTTGTGCTGACGGTGACAATCGTCTCTGGACTGACGGAAGGGAAATGGGGTTTGGTGGTAGCGCATCGCTGGACGCGAATTCAGCTGCGGAAGCTGCTGCTGGCTTTCGCTGCTTCGTCATCTGCGCTTTTTATCAATCCCTTCGGTTATAAACTGGTGGTGTTCCCCTTAAGTTTTCTCCGAATGCAGGGATTAATGCAGTTCAGCGAATACTGGCGGCCGGTGGATTTCAGCACCTGGAATGGGAAGTTGGCGCTCGGGATGATTTTCAGTCTTCTGGCAGCCGCCTTGTTTTCGCGCCGACGCTGGCGGCTGGATGAGGTATTGTTGGTGGCTTTTGCTCTCTGGTCTGCTTTGTCGCATGTGCGCTTTCTAGATTTCGCCGCCATCGTCATTGTGCCAATTCTGGCACCACGCTTGCGCCTGTTCCCGCCTTACCAGCGGGAAATGGATAAGCCGTGGCTAAACGCCGGGATTATGGCCGTCGTCGTGGCCTCGCTCATCTTTTTCTTTCCGTCTGCGACACAGCTCTGGCAAAGAGTAGATAGCGAATACCCTGCTGCTGCACTGGACTATATGCATCGACACCAAATCAGCGGAAGAATCTTTAGCCCCGACGAGTTCGGGGGATTTATAGAATGGAATGCTCCCGAAGTGAAGTCCTTTGTGGACGGACGCGCCATATTTGTGGAAAATGGCGTCTTCATCGACTCTATCAGCGCTCTGACGATCAGGGAACCCTTCAAAGTCCTGGACAAATACCGGATCGACTATATCCTCATCGAGCCCACATGGCCTCTGGCATATCTTCTCGAGCACTCGTCGGGGTGGCGCTTGATTTACTCTGACAGAGTTGCGGTCTTGTTCGAACGCGCCCCACCAACCGCGGCGTCTGCAATGTCGTCGAAAGTCCAGTCGAACTGAGGTGGACTGCGAGAATCGTCGCTATCTCCTCACTTGCACATGAATTCTCGCTACCACTACTCCTCACCACTTCCCCGTCGCCATATTCCCACAACCGACCTGCCGACTGAGCCGAGAATGCATCTGTCGAGAACTCGCGAGATTGGAATTACGCATTGATCCCAAAAACAAAGTTGCGCTTTGGTCGGGATGGACTGCTGCAGGCAGACGCGGTTGGCTATGGAGAGTACAACACCAACAGAATCCAAGTACCACATTCTCTCAATGCGGAGGCTGGCTGGAGAGATGCTTCGGAGCATTGGGCGGTTGTAGCGTCGGAAATGTCCAATCGCGGCATCGAACGGGGTGAACAGGAGTTGATGGGCGGGCGATAGGATGATCAGTCGACCGCCCTTTCTAAGAAGCGTCGCCGCGGTTTCCAACTCTTTGCGGTCGTTCTCTATGTGTTCAAGAACATCGATGTAAATGATCGTGTCGAACTGGTTTGCCCCGAAACTTTTAGTTGTGCCGCATACAACTTCGTATTCGCGGCGGCCATTTGTTTGATGGAGGTTCAATGTCAACTGAGCAGCGAGAACCGGGTCGGGCTCGAGGCAGACCCAACGTCGACTCCCGTTCCGATTGAGGTACGGCGTATTAGCGCCGACTCCAGCGCCCACCTCGAGGACATCGCCCGCAATGAAGGGCCGTATTCGGCTTGACCAATAAGCCTTCCAGTTGTGCGCAACCGCGAACAGTTCCAGTTCCGAACCGACATATTTGAACTCACTCATGACAATAGATACTCACGGCCTCTTCCACGAATAACAAGTAATCCCGGACCGGCACGAAACCGAGGTTCGTTCGGCTGAAAAGCACAAAGAATGTGAAGCTGGCCGCAATCGTGATGAATTGAATCATGATGATGGCAAGTGCGCCTGTTGCATACGTAGCCCAGCCCGGTATGGCCCTGTTGGTAAAGATTCGGATAATGGCAACCAGGACAATCCCTACGCCGGCTAAGAGGAAACCCGTTACCGACCCGATCAGAAGGCGCACACCAACAATGTCTCCGAAGACCGAGATAGCGCTGAGACCGTGGGAAACTAAATCGACAAAGTTCATCCTCGAGCTTCCAGCAATCCGAGTTCCCCGGGGAATCGGAATCATTGCAAGCGGGAGCTTAGATCTAAAAACGGCAGCAGCATAATGATTCCACAGTTCAGACATCGCGACGAGCGTATTAAGGTCTTTCGATGGCAGAATACTGAAATTTCCCACACGCACACTGACCCCTGTGAGGCCTCGGTGCAACACCCGGTAGAGGCGATAGAAAGAGCGAAACACAAGAGATTCTGACCGGCGTCTGCGTTCCGCAAAAATGGCTTTTGTTCCATGAACGTCCGTATAGGCATTCAGGAGACGCAGCACGCCCTCCGCTGTATCCTCTCCGTCGGAATCCATCACAAGAACAGCGTCGCAAGTAGTTGTTTCTTGAACGTGTGCAAGGCCGATCGCAATTGCTCGCTGGTGGCCAAGGTTCCGTCGTAGACGCAATATCCGTATTTCTCGGACGACTGAGAAATCGTTTTGGAAATTGTCGCTGTCGTACGTTTGTAATGAGCCATCATCGACTAAGAGAATCTCAACGATACAAGCAGCTGAAGAAATAGCTCTATCAATCGATCGAATGAGTTCCGAAGCTGAGAGCCAGTCGTCTCGGACAGGCATTAGCACGACCAATCGCAACGGCAGATGTTTAGTCACAGTGTGCGTTCCCTGCAAGAGATTGTCATAGCTGAGTTGGCAGGTTGGCAGCTAACACCCTTGGACTTTAGCACAACTAAGGGCAAACTGCCGTGATCGTTCGATGTTGGACGGGGCCTTGCCTTCTTTGCTACTTCGACCTCCAGCAGCTGGTCCGATTCTTGCCGACAGAGCCGCTACGCTAACCTTTGGAACGCTGTCCAACAGTATGGCATCCGACTTACTCTGATAAAGTTGCTGTGCTGTTCATACGTACACGAGCAGCTGCGGGCAGCTGAAACACCGCCGAAAGTCCAGCAGCCGAAATCGAAAATGAGAAAGGAGAAGAATCTGTTGCCGCCAGCCTCGTACTTGCCACAATCAGAAGCAAACCAGCCAACAGTCAGGAACTCGTTCACCGGTCTGGCAGCCAGGATATTCTCTTTTCCAGTGATGTGCATGTTCCTGCTGGCGGCGGTGATCTTCGGGTTTTCCGTAAAGCAGATTGGCGAACCGGACATCTGGTGGCATCTGCGCAACGCCGCCTACCTTTTCCAGCAGCACGCATTTCCCCGCGTGGATACGTATTCGTTCGGTGCGGCGGGGTCACCTTTGCTTACCTTTGAATGGCTCTCAGAGATCCCATATTTCCTGGGGTTCAGGGCCATGGGACTGCAAGGCCTTCTGTTGGTATATTTCGCCGTTCTCGTGCTGATCTACATCGGCGTCTATTACCGTTCGTGCCGCGCCGGCGCCGATTGCAAGGATGCCACCATCACCACGCTGCTGGCCATCTTTCTTGGAGTCGTGTCCATTGGGCCTCGCATGTTGCTCTTCGGCTGGCTCTGCATGATGGGACTGCTGCTCGTGCTGGACCGTTTTCGGCTGACAGGGAAAGGCCTTTGGCTCTTGCCGCCGTTGTTTGCTCTTTGGATCAACCTTCACGGCTCCTGGGTCTTTGGCATCATCGTCGTCGCGTTGACCGTCGCCTCCGGTCTGGTGGAAGGCGAATGGGGTTTGGTTGTGGCGCGCCGCTGGACTGCTGCGGAGTTGAAAAAACTGCTGCTGGCTTTCGCCGCTTCGCTGGCCGCGCTCTTCGTCAATCCGTTTGGCTATAAGCTGGTGATGTACCCCTTTGAGCTTCTTTCCCGCCAGCAGAGCGTGACGCAGTTCATCGAAGAGTGGCAGCCGGTGAACTTCAGCAACCCAAACGGCAAGCTGGCGCTCATCCTGATCATGGCGTTGCTGGCAGCCGGGTTGTTCTCCCGCCGCCGTTGGAGACTGGACGAAGTACTGCTTACGGCGTTTGCTCTCTGGGCGGCGCTGGCGCATGCGCGGTTCCTGTTTTTTGCGGGGCTGATCATTGTGCCCATCCTTGCGCCGCGCCTGGAACTGTTTCCACCCTACGAACGCGAACTCGATAAGCCATGGCTCAACGCCATCATTATGGCTGGTATTGTGGGCGGGCTCGTCTTCTTCTTTCCGTCACGGGCACAGTTACAGCAGAGAGTGGATGAAGAATATCCCACGGCTGCGCTGCAATTCATGCAGCGGCAGCACCTCAACGGAAGGACCTTCAACGACTACGTGTGGGGCGGCTACATGGAATGGAATGCGCCCGATTTGCAGCCTTTGATCGACGGACGTGCCGACATCTTCGTCTACAACGGAGTTTTCGACGACGTCGTCAGAGCTAACGCGATAAGAGACCCGCTCGGCATTCTCGACAAATACAAGATCGACTACGCCCTGCTGGGTCCGAAACAAGCTCTGACGTACCTGCTGGAACATTCGGCGGGGTGGCAGCCGATTTACACCGACAACGTCGCCGTCGTGTTCGCACGCAAGCCCGCAACGGCAGCGGTTGCGCCGCTGTTGAAGGTCCAGCCGAAGTAAAGTGGAATGACCCAGAAGACGATGCCGACCACTTCCATTTCGCCGTCAGAGAAAGCGCAGCCAGCAGCCGGCAAAGGTTGGAAAGCTCTGGCGTCCGAAGTTTTTTCTTTTCCCGTGATGTGCATGTTCCTGCTGATAGCGGTGATCTTCGCATACTCCGCGCGAGGGATTACGGAATCGGACATCTGGTGGCATCTGCGCAACGCCCAGACTCTTTGGCAATTCCATTCGCTCTCCCGCCTGGATACTTACTCCTTCAGCGCGGCGGGATCGCCCTGGATGAATTTCGAGTGGCTCTCGGAGGTCCCGTATTTCCTGGGCTTCAAGGCTTGGGGACTGCAGGGCCTTCTGGCGGTGTACTTCGTCGTCCTGGTGCTGATCTACGCCGGCGTTTATTACCGTTCGTGCCGCGCGGGCGCCGATTGCAAGGACGCCGTCATCGCCACCTTGGGAGCGATGTGCCTGGGCGGTGTGTCGATGGCGCCGCGCATGTTGCTCTTCGGCTGGCTCTGCATGGTTGGACTGCTGCTCGAGCTGGACCGTTTTCGGCGCACAGGAAACGGCCTTTGGCTTCTGCCGCCCCTGTTCGCCTTGTGGATCAACCTTCACGGCTCCTGGCTCTTTGGCGTGATCGTCGTCGCGTTGACCGTCGCCTCCGGTCTGGTGGATGGCGAATGGGGTTTGGTTGTGGCGCGCCGCTGGACTGCTGCGGAGTTAAAGAAACTGCTGCTGGCTTTTGCCGCTTCTCTCGCTGCGCTCTTCGTCAATCCGTTTGGCTACAAGCTGGTGATGTATCCCTTTGAGCTTCTTTCCCGGCAGCAGAGCGTAACGCAGTTCATCGAGGAGTGGCAGCCGGTGAACTTCGGCACCGGGAACGGCAGGCTGGGTCTGGCCGTGATTTTCGCATTGCTCGCAGCCGCATTGTTCTCGCGCCGGCAGTGGAGGCTGGACGAAGCGCTGCTCACCGCATTTGCGTTGTGGACGGCGCTGTCGCACGTGCGCTTCCTGTTCTTCGCGGGCCTCATCGTGGTGCCGATCCTCGCGCCGCGCCTCTCGCTGTTTACGCCCTACGAACGCGACCTCGATAAACCGTGGCTCAACGCC
>Ga0182030_10021498_pt1 | contig 12079 bp, 13 predicted proteins | sample 812S3MmetaG_FD_121299 | JGI IMG/M metagenome (GOLD analysis project Ga0182030, IMG submission 121299) | Permafrost microbial communities from Stordalen Mire, Sweden - 812S3M metaG (Illumina Assembly) | ecosystem: Environmental > Terrestrial > Soil > Wetlands > Permafrost | place: Sweden...
AGCACGAAAAGGAGGATCTTGAACGGGAGGGAGACGAGCGTCGGCGGGAGCATGAACATGCCCATCGACATGAGGACCGACGAGACGACGAGGTCTATCACCAAAAACGGGATAAAGATGACAAAGCCGATCGTAAAGGCACTTTGCACCTGTGAGATGACAAAGGAAGGGATGATGACCGTCATCGGCAAGGTGGATGCATTGGTGAATTCCTCATGCTGATCGGTGGCGAACATCTCGAGCTCTGACTTACCCGTCTGCTTGAGCATCCAGGTTTTGACAGGTACCTCACCGGTCTTGATTGCCTGCGAGGCGGTCATCCTGCCGTGCAGATAGGGCTGAAGGGCGTTGTGGTCGACCTGGTTGAGCACGGGCGCCATCACGAACAGAGAGATGAAGAGCGCTATTCCGGCCAATACCTGGTTGGGTGGCGTGTTCTGGAGCCCGAGACCGCTACGCGTCAGGCCGAGGACGATGAAGATCCTCGTGAACCCCGTGAACAGGATCAAGATAGACGGGGCGATGGACAAGATCGTGAGAGCAGCAATGATCACGACCGTGCTCGAGGGGCTGTGAAGTCCCCCGAGGCTGATGTTGAGCGAAGGGGTCGCGGCGGCGACGAGTGACCCGGTCATCGGCCGGCTCGCGTGAGGAGGACAAAGCCTTCGGTGGAACGGACATTGGTTGTCACGTGACGCTCCGACAAGGACACGCCACGGAAGCTCAGCGCCTGACTGTCAGCTCCCGCAGCTTGGAGATGGTGGCGTCCCATGCCATAGGCGTTTGCCTCGACTCCGCCGTCCATGGCGTGTCGACCAGCAATTCTCCGGCGGGCTCCAGCTCGGATACTGGGAGCTCACTTATGAGGGTGACAGATTGTGGCGTTACTCCGACGACGAGATCGCGCTTGCCTACACGAACAATGGCGACCGAGGCCGTCCTGGAAAGGGACTTTCGCCCGAGCACCTCGAGACGCGTCCGGTCGGGTACACCGACACGCTTCGCGTATCCACCAGCCTGCCCGCGCCGCGCAAGGCGCGACAGGGCCCAGACGAGGAAGAGCACCACGCACAGCGCCAGCAAGGTGCGGCCAAAAAGCAGCGCGAAAGCCATTTAATCGAGTGCTCCGTGAACGACCTCGGTGATGCGCACGCCATACTCGTCGTCGACCTCGACAACTTCGCCCCGGGCAATTACTACCTCGTTGTTTGCGATGATGTCGATCGGCGCGCCGACTTGGCGGTCGAGCTCGATCACCTGACCGACCCCGAGCTCGAGCACTGATCTGATGGGGAGCCTCGTGCGGCCTATCTGAGCACTGATCTCGAGCGGGACGTCGCGCAGCCGAGCAGACTTTCGTGCCCAAGAGTCGCCGTGGGAAGCGACAAGGCTCGCCTCTCCAGCAGGATCGATTTGGTCAATCGTCATCTTTGGATACCTCCTCGAGGATGGAGCACACGACCTTGGAGCCGATCGCTCCTTGCGCAGCCCGGGCGACGAGCACCCCCTCGGCTCTCAAGTCGAGTGGTTGGCGCAATGGGTGGAACAGGCGAATGACGTCGCCGACCTTCAGCTCGGACACCTCAGTCGACGTCAGCTTGACCGAGGGAAACTCGAGCCAGAGATCGATGTTCGCCTGAGTCACGACCACCTCGTCGACGAGAGTTGCGGCGTCGTCTCGGGATCGCGCCCCGGTGCGCATCGCCTCGGTGATCTGGCGGACGAGAGAAAAAGGCAGAGCGAGGATCATCTCGACGGGGTCGTCCTCGCCGACAGTCAGTTGGAAGCTCGCGACGAGGAACATCTCGTTGGGCCCGACGAGCTGAGCAAACTGGACGCTCGACTCCTGGGAGACCGGGACAGCGGTGACCTCTCTGACCCGTGAGAAATCCTCGGCGAGCTCCATGAGCAGTGGGTTGACAACAAAGCCGAGAATGGCGAAGTCCGTGTCGGTCAGGTTGGTGTGACCGATGAAGGCGGGTTGGGTGCCGCCGCCGAGACGGTAATCGAGGATCCGTACCACTGTCTCGAGCGACAGCGAGAGGAAGGCCGTCCCGCTTAAAGGTTCGAGCTTGAACCTCGCCAGGTAGGGCAGCTCACCGAGCAGCGTCGTCAGGTCTCGCCACGACATCTCGCGCGGCGACGAAGCCGCCACCTGAGCGGGGCGGCGGAGCGAGCTTGAAAGCTCCACACAGCTCCTCCTGGCAAAGGTGTCGAAGATGGCGTGGAGGGCAGGAACGTACTGACGGTCAAGCGTCTCGGTCCGGTGGAAGTCATGGGGTCGCACGGTTGTCATGGAAGCCCGACCTTTTGACCCGGCATCGTGATCACGATGTTGACGCGCCTGTTCTGCGCCTGGTTGGCGGCCGAGGTGTTGGGCACGAGCGGGTGGTACTGCCCGAATCCCACGAGGTACAGCTGGGATGGCTTGACATGGGCGACCTGCTGCAAGCGCTCGACGACGACGACCGCCCGCTCGGCGGAAAGCTGCCAGTTGTCCTTGTAAGGGCCGCCGGTGATGGGCTCGTTGTCGGTATAGCCCTCCACGTTCACAGGGTTCGAATGGGAGCGGATGACCGCACCGGTGATGTCAACGACCTCGGCCCCGGTCACGCTTAGAGCGGCGGAGTCGAGGCCGTAGTACGTCTTGCCAGTGATGAGCCCGACGACGAGGCCCCCCGGCCCGCTCGTCAGTTCGACCTCTTTGATGACGCCCGCCTTGACAAGCGCGTGGTGCAGCTGCTGCTCCAATGACGAAAGCGACGCGGCCTCGGCAACGACATTCTTGCCGTGCTTCTTGCTGGGTTGCGTCCTGGCCGAGGAGGGTTGGCTGTTCCCGTTGTTGAACGAGACATCCATGCCTTTGGCAAAAGCCGAGTACTTGACGTGGTTGAGGCTCGAAAGGGCGTAGAGAACCACGAACAGGGCCAGGAGAAGAGTGATCATGTCGGAGTAGGTGAGCAGCCATCGCTCCATGCCGCCGGCGTGTTCTTCCTCCTCGACCGAGCTCACCGCCCGGTAGGGCCGCCCGCTCTTCATGCCGCTGACTCCTCCGCCGTGGCGGGCTTGCCCTGGTCGCCACGCTCGCGGGGGGCGAGGAAGGGGTCGAGCCGGTCACGAAGCTGCGGACCGGTCAGGCCTTCTTGGACTGCGAGAAGCCCTTCTATGACGAGCTCCTTGCGGCGCACCTCGTCGTCAGAGAGGCGCTTCAACTTGTTCGAAATCGGGATCCAGAAGATGTTCGCCGTCATGACGCCCCACAACGTCGCCGTGAAGGCGCTCGCGATAGCAGGGCCGAGCGTGCCCGGCGAGGACAGGTCGCCCAACACCCTGACAAGACCTATGACAGTCCCGAGAATGCCGATAGTCGGGGCGAATCCACCCATGTCCGCGAAGAACTTGATGCCAACGCGATGTCGCGCGCGCATGCCGACGATCTCGGCATCAAGCACATTGCGGACTCGTTCGGGGTCCGAGGTCGTGGTGATGAGCTCGACGCCAGAGCGGACGAACGGGTCGAGCTTGGCCTCCGGGAGGTCGTTCTCGAGCGCCAGCAGGCCCATGGTGCGGGCCTCCTTGGCGGCCGCCAGCAGATGCTGGTTGAAGTCGCTCGCGTGCCAAGTCACCTTGTTCTTGATGGCGGTACGGAACGCACCGCGTACAGGCTTGAGGTCGTGCTTGTTCACGCCCGCGATAGAGACCCCGATCGTGCCACCGAAGACGAGGACCATTGAAGGGATGCTGATCAGCGTCATGGGCTTGCCGTGATCCATCATCATCGAGACGAAGATGGCGGCAAGGGCCATGACGATGCCAGCAGGGGTCATTCGTCATCGCCTCCAGCGGGCACGACCCGCAGCACCGGACCCGGGGGCTCGGTGGGCACCGGCCATTCCTTGGCCGGCATGGCAAAGGCGCGGGCGGTCACCCGCGCCTTGGCTTCGACGATCTGTTCTATGACGACCTCTGGGGGTTCCTCGACAACAAGATGCGCTCCGCCAACGAAAAAGACATTCGACTCTCGACCGAGCGAGACACTGTTGAGCTCGACCCGCTCAATTCGGTCGACGTTGAGTGCGGTCATCGTGCCGTCCTTGTTTGTGACCAGGATCACCGCGTCTCCTTTCGGGGCTCTCGGTTCGCCGGCCTCTGCGAAAACGTCAAACCAAAGCGCGTTGAGCAGGGCCGCTGTGGCTCCCCACTCGTCCTCTGAGGTATTAACGGCACGAACCCGCCGTCGCTTGCCGATCGGCGACAGCTCCATCACGCCTAAGCGTCCGGACATGGCTACGCGTTGGTGACGAGCGCCTGAAGGGCGGTCTCTGTGCTCGACACGACCTTGGTGTCGGCCTCGTAGTCCGTCTGGGCCTCGATCAGACTGGTGAGCTGGTTGGCGAGATCGACGTTGGACTGTTCCAGTGCCCCGCCGAGGAGCGTCCCCCGGCCAGCCGACCCAGGCAGGCCCACCTGGGGCTGGCCCGAGGCGGCCGTGGTCTGGTACTGGAGGTCCCCCATGTTCTCGAGCCCACCCGGGTTCGAGAAGTTGGCGAGGGCGATCGTGCCGAGCTGTTGGGACTGACCGTTGGTGAATGTCCCGGTGATGACACCGCTCTGGCCGATCGACCAAGACTGCAAGCTGCCTTGGGTGTAGCCGTCCTGAGTGGTGACGCCGACGGTTTGGTCCGTCGTGTACTGAGTCACTGCGTCGCTTGAGCCTGGAGCAGGAAAGTCGAACTTGATCGCTGTTTCCTTCCAGTTGAAGCCGGTCGGGAGCGGTTGGGTGGTCGAGATGGAGGAGGCGTCGGTCGTGACGGTCTGCGCCGCGCCGCCGTCGACGGCGTAGCTTGCTAGGTTGCCGCTCGAGTTGAACGTCAAGGTGACGCCCGAGCTGAACAGCTTCGAGCCGTTGACGGTCGCCTGCATCGTCCACTGGTTCGCGGTGGTGGTCGGGGTGTAGGTCATCGTCACCGGCACTTCGTTGCCTTGGGCGTCACAGATGGTGGCCGTCGTGGTGAATGCTGTCCCACCAGAGGGGATGTTGCCCCCCATGGTGACGTTCGCCGTCTCTTGAGGGGCGATCGTCATGCTGCTCGGGATCGTGATTGCCCCAGTCGGCCCGGTCGTCGAACTCGTCCCGGCCCAACCTTGGACTATGCCCCCACCTGCAGTGGAGAGCGTGCCGTTCACGTCGAGCTGGAAGTTCCCAGCCCGGGTGTAGTAGGTGTTCCCGCCCTGGTCGACGACGAAGAAACCGCTCCCTTGGATGGCGGCGTCGGTCGGGACACCGGTCTGGACGATGGCGCCCTGGTTGAAGTTGGTCGCCATGGCCGCAACCTGGGACCCGGCACCGATCGCGGCGGGGTCGGTGCTTGCGAGGTTGCTCGAAGAGCCGCTCCCTGGGGCCAACTGCTGAGTGAGGATGTCCGAGAACTGGACGTCCGATTCCTGGTAGCCGTCGCTGTCGGCGTTGGCGACGTTGTTTCCTATCGTGTCGATCTGGGTCTGCATCGTGCTGATGCCTGAGTCGGCAGCGGCAAGTGAAATGACGGGCATGCTGGTGTCCCTTTCTGGTCGGTTTAAGTTCTCTTCTCGGTTCTTTGTCTCTTGGCTCTGTTCTCTTGCGGCCTGTTGATCAGCCCGATGTGCCGGACGTGCCGGACGTGCCGGAGCTGTCAGACGTGCCGGAGGTGCCAGACGTGCCGGAGTTGGACGCGGAGGGAGCGGTCACGGCGCTGACGTCCCCGAGCGAGACCGAGTCCTTGCCGACCTCGAGGGTCGGGCCACTCGAGGTGAGGGCGAACCCTGTCACCGCCCCGGTGACTGGGGTCCCGGCCGCATCACTGCCCGTGATGGTGTCACCGATGAGATTGGCGGCGGCGGAGGTCTCGTCGGTCTCGGCTATTTGCTGTTGGGTCTGCACCTGAGAAAGTGAGGCGAGCTGGGTGAGCAGGTCGGCGCTGCTCGTCGGGTCGAGGGGGTCTTGGTACTTGAGGTTGTCAACAAGCAGGTTCAAGAACTCGTTGGGGGCGAGCAGGCTGTTCATGCCCGAGGTCTGCGTAGAGTCAGAGCTCGACGAGGAGCTCGAATCAGAGCCGGAAGTCGCATAAGCGCTGTCGGCGTAGGCCGAAGCTGCCGCGGTGGGCGAAGTGACAGATTCGATCATGAGACCTCCTAGAGAATCACGTGGAGCGAGTCAGCCGACTGCGGGACAGCAACACTTGGCAGAGCAGCGTCCGTTTCTTCGGTATCGTTCTCGCTTGGGGCGACCGGCGGCTCGGTGTCATGACCCTGTCTCGGTCTGTTCCCGCCGTCGGAGAGGGACAGCTGCACGTCTCCGCCATGAGCCTGGAGATCTCGAGCGAGCTCGTCGAGATGACCGGCAATGGCGCGGTGGCCTTCGGGGCTATAGGCGACGATCGAGACGTTGACGTTGGCGCCGTCGACCTTCACGACCGCCTGCACATGGCCGAGCGATGGTGGGTTGAGGGCGGCCGTCACGCTGTATACGCCGTTGCCCTCGTTTTGCGGCTTGGACAAAGCAGCGGTCAGCTCGGTGTTGGAGCCGACGAAGTCCGAGCGCGAACCCTGGGCGGAACCGGCCATCGCTTTTCCGAGCGTCGTGGTGAACTGACCGTTCGTCTGGGTAATTGAGGGCGTCGCGACCGTCGTGCTGACGGCCTGCCGACCAGCGGCTGCTTGCTGAGGGCGAAGTGGTGTTGACGTCAAGACGTTCTTCAAGGCAACCGGCTCTTTCTTTCCGGCGAGGTTTCCGTCAAGACCGGCGGCGCGACGCGAGCCCAACGCGTCGAGCCGATTCTGGAAGGCCGCCGTCGAAGGGGAGATCGGGTTCGATGGAGAAACGACGTTTGAACCGGTCTCGACAGGCTGGCCGGCATCGACGGCCTTGGCTGCCGTCTTGTCCGCAATTTCGACTCCTGGGGTCGCCAGTACGTCATGGTCCTGGCCCTCGTGCGTCCTTGAACTGTCAGCCTCGATGGCGGTACCCGCTTGATCCGCGCTGTCGACACCAGGTGCCTTGTCTGCTGCCAGACCAGTGCGGATCGTCTGCTCGGTGATGAGCTCGGTGTCGGTCCCCGGTGCGGCCGGAGGTGAGGCGATGTCCTGTCCGGACTGTTGTGAGTCACCGCTCTCCTCCCCGGTCCGAGCGAAGAGGCTGGCCGAGCGCGACGGCACCTCGAGCAGGCCCACTGCCTGCGTGCTCGGTGATGGGCACGCAGCCTCGGCCCCCCGCTCGCTGTCCGGTGGCGCGGCAACCGTTTCAGACGATTGCGTGTTTGGAACAGTCATCAAGCACACAGGCACCGTGGCCGTGTCGGCATCGGGGTGAGTCTCGCGACGCTGGTCGTCTTTGTCCCGGCTGAGAGCCTTTCCTCCAGCCGATCCCGCGTCATCGAGCATCTGGGCGAAACACGAAGCCGTATCTGTATTCCCAGTCTTTTCGGCGGCGCTCTCCAGGGGGGCGCTGTTGGTCGTGGCCCGGGAGACCGAGAGATTGGCGAGCGTGACGGACCTGGTCATGATCCGGTCGCCAATCCTGCTTCTGCCAAAGTCTTGGCCACATAGGCCGGTGTGGTGCCGTCTTGTGGCACACCACCTGCAGCTTCAACGGCACCGCCGCCGGCGGCATAGGCAGCGATTGCGTCAGTCCACGATCCAAAGGCCTTGTGGAACTGGGCCAGCATCTCAGCCGCGCCCGGGATCGCCGACGAGGGGTTGAATGCGTCCACCCCGTTGGCCGCGGCAGTCGAGGGCATGAACTGGGCGATCCCCTCGGCTCCAGCAGAAGAGACGACATCGGGCTCGAAACGAGACTCGTTGTAGAGGATGGCGGCGAGCAGCGGCGCGGGCGTTCCGCTCTTGGCGGACGCCTGCTCGACGAGGCCGGCGTACTCGAGGGGCACGCTGACATTGCCCATCTGGACACCGCTATTCGTGGAGCCGAGCGCTCCGGAAACGGTGCTCGTTGATGCGGCGGTGGTGACAGCAGAAGAACTGGAGCTAGCTGCACCCGAGGTTCCTGAAGGCACCGCGATCCGCCTGATGGCGATAGGAGTGCAAGGAACCGCCTGCACCTGGACGGTCTCGCCCGTCTCGGGGGCGTCGATCATCTTTCCGTCGCCGATGTAGATGCCGACATGGCCGGGCTTTCCTGGCGGAGCCCCGTTCTGACCGGGCTCGAAGAAGAGCAAGTCACCAGGCTGTGCCTGAGAGAGGCTCGCGACGGATGTCCCGACCTCAGACTGGTCAACTGATCCTCGGGGCACCTCCACACCGAGCTGGGCGAAGACATATTGCACCAGACCCGAGCAGTCGAACCCGCTCGGCGAGGAGCCGCCCCAGACATATGGCACCCCGAGGAACTTGGAGGCCTCCGAGACGATCGCCGACCCGGAGGACGTCGAGGAGGTGCCGTTGCCGCTCGTGGAAGCGATCGCCGAAGACGACGATGGAGCGCTCGCGAGCGAGACGATCTGAGGTTCGACCGACGCCGAGGTCAGTCCCGTGTCGCTCGAGGTTGCCGAAGTCGTGGAGGTTCCCGAGCTCGTCGAGGAGGTCGAGGTCGAGCTCACGGCATCGAGCAGGACCGAGAACGGGTCGCTCGGCGACGGGAGCCCCGAGGACGAGGGCCCGAGCGCGGCGAACTGGGCCTGGAGCTGGGCGACTACTGCCGGCACGGGGAAGGCGGGGTCAATCTGCACCCGAGGTCTCCCTCGCTCCGCCGGGATCGGTCCGCTTGGCCGCGCCGATCGCTCCGGTCGCCGCGCGCACAGTGGCGAAGTCATCGAGCACCGCGACGTCCTCATGCTGGACTGCGACGAGCCACTCGCGGCGGCGGCGCTCATCCAGTCTCTCGAGGACAGCGACGCGCCGCTCGGAGTGCAACGCGGCGAGTCTCTGAGCGCCGAGGCGGCGCTCCTGGGTGATTCGTACGACCGAGGACGACGCCATCATGGCGGCGAGGCGTTCCCCGCTCTGCTGGGCGGCGAGGAAGTCCGGTCCGTCGAGCTCGCCGTAGCAGTCGAGGGAGGACTCGTAGCTCTGCGTCGCCTCTCTCTCGAGACCGACAGCCACCGCGAGCGACCGTGCGGCGACGCCGACGCGCTGGCGGGCCTGGAGGGCCTCGACGCGGCGGACGCGAAGGACCGTCCCGAGGCGGAACGAGTAACCCTTCATGCGGCCGCCCCCGTGTGAGGCGACCCAGCCTCGCGAGCCGGTCCGGAGCCGGTGAGAGCCAAGAGGCCTGCCTGGGTCTTGTCGAGGGGCGACAGCTCCGACATGCTCTGGCGGGTGTAGGCATCGATGGCGGGTTTGAGGGCGATAGCTCGGTCCACGACGGGGTTCGTGCCGGGAACGTAGGCGTCGATCTCGATCAGGTCGCGGGCGTCGCGCCAAGCGGCGAGGAGGCGGCGGACTTCGCCTGCGGCCGCGAGGAGACTCGGGTTCGTGATGGCCGGCGCTAAGCGCGAGATGGATCCGAGGACGTCGACAGCCGGATAGTGGTTGGCCTCGGCGAGCTGACGGGAGAGCTGCACGTGGCCGTCCAGGATCGACCTCGCCGTGTCGGCGATCGGCTCGTTCATGTCGTCACCTTCGACAAGGACGGTGTAAAGACCCGTTATCGAACCCCGCTCGGCCATTCCGGCCCGCTCGAGTAGTCGGGGTAGCAAGCCGAACACGCTCGGCGGGTAGCCGCGTGTAGCCGGTGGCTCGCCGGCGGAAAGCCCCACCTCGCGTTGCGCCATGGCGAATCGGGTAAGTGAGTCCATCAACAAGAGCACGTGTCGGTCCTGGTCGCGGAACCACTCTGCGATCCGGGTGGCGAGAAACGCCGCACGGATGCGGACGAGGGCTGGCGCGTCCGAGGTGGCTACGACCACCACAGACCGGCGACGTCCCTCTTCTCCGAGCACCTTCTCAACGAACTCGGCGACTTCCCTGCCGCGTTCGCCTACGAGGGCAATGACAGACACATCGGCCGACGTGCCCCTCGTGATCATCGACATGAGGGACGACTTGCCGACCCCGGATCCGGCGAAGATCCCGAGTCGCTGGCCCCGCCCGCAGGGGATGAGACCATCGAGCACGCGGACGCCGAGCTCGAGCTGATCCTCCACTAGACCGCGGCGCAGCGGGTGGGGCGGGGTGCCGTCGATGCCCACCTCCTCGAGGCCGACGAGCGACGGCCCGTCGTCGATCGGTCGCCCGAGGCCGTCGAGAACGCGGCCGAGCAGCTCCTCGCCGACGCGCACGGGCAACGGACCACGGGCGTCTTCGACGAGGGCGCCGACGCTCAGCCCTGTCGTGTCGCCGTAGGGGAGGCAGGTGACACGATCACCGCTCAAAGCGACGACTTCGGCATGCACGGGTTCCCCGTCACGCAGCAACAGGCAACCATCGCCGATGGCGAGGCCAGTTCCCACGACCTCGATCGACATCCCGACCATGCGCACCACGCGCCCGTATCGGTGGGGGTGTGCGGCCGCGATGGCGCGGTCCCTAACGGCTGTGAGGAGCTCGGTCATCGGTTGCCCATTGCCTCGTCCAGGACTTTCCGCACCCGCTCGAGTGCCGCCTCGATCCGGGCGTCCACAAGAGCGGCGCCCACCTCGAGGACACATCCCCCCGCTGCGATGGTTGGGTCCGCGACAATCGTCATGTTCTCTGGGACTTGCGAGGCCTCCTGCACCTCGTGCGCGTCCGCCGGGTTCAACCGGACGATGGCCCCGTCGCTGTCAGGCGACTCGGCAAGTGCCCGGCGCACGGCCTCGAGACCGGGGGAGGAAGACAGCTCGAGCTCGCGGACGAGCACGGCCTCGGCGATCTGGAACGCCAGCTCCGCGGCGGCGTGCTGAAGGCGGTCGCGCTCGGTCTCGAGCACGTGACTTGCCTGGGCGACGGCGGATTCGAGTGCCTGCAACACCGAGTCCTGGGCACTGCGCCTGTGTTCCGCGGCCGCTTGCGCCTCGGCGAGCCCTTTTGCGTAGCCGGCAGAACGCCCTTCGCGCTCCGCGCCCTCGCGTATCGAGATGACGGCACCGTCGTCGACGAGCAACGCCTCAGGCTTCACGACGCATAAGGTCGCCGTGTCCCCGCGTATGACAGCAGACCGCGGTGTCAAAGCAGCTGGTCCGTCTGCCGGGCAATGACGATCTCGCCACTCGCCTCGAGCTCGCGCACGGCCCGGACGATGTTCGACTGGGCGGTGTCGACCATGGACATGCGGACCGGGCCCATGACCTCGATCTCCTCGGTGAGCTCGGCTTGGGCGCGGTCGGAGAGGTTGCGCTTGATCTTGTCCATAACCTCCGGGTCGTCGCTCGAGCCCTTGATGGCCAGTGCCAGGTCCGGGATCTTGATGCCTCTGAGCACGAGCTGGAGGGTCCTGTCCTCCATGGCGAGCACGTCTTCGAAGGTGAACATGCGCGCCCGCACCGCCTCAGCGAGCTCCGGGTTGCGCTCCTCCAAGCTCGCGAGGACCTGCTTTTCCGTGGAGCCCTCCGCACGGTTGAGCAGCTCGACAAGGGCAGGGACGCCGCCCGGTACCGAAGCGCTGGCCACACCGCGACCACGGAGCTTGTCGGCGAGCTGCTGAGCGGCGGTACTTATCGCCTCGGGCGAAACAGGCCCCATGGTGGCGATCCGGACGGCGACCTCGGCCCGAAAGTCGGCCGGCATGGCGTCGAGAAGACGGGAGCCCTCGTTCGGCGCCATGTTGGCGAGGATCACGGCGACGGTCTGGGGATGCTCGTCGACGAGCAGTGGCACGATGTCGGTGGGGTCGGCCTGGGAGAGCGAGGCGAGCGGCCCCGCGGCAGCGTTGCCCTGCAGATGCGGCATCACCTGGGCGGCGCGCTCTTCACCCATCGCCCCGGCGAGCATCCGGCGCGCCTGAGCGAGGCCGCCTTGGCCTATCGACCTTGTCGTGTTGACCTTGCCGACGAACTCGTCGAGCACCCGGCCCACAACCTCACGGTCCAACGGGGGCATGTTGGCAATCTCGGTGGCCAGGGCGACCGCCTCTTCGTAGCCCACCGCCTTCAAGAGCATCGTCGAGGTG
>Ga0182030_10021499_pt1 | contig 12079 bp, 10 predicted proteins | sample 812S3MmetaG_FD_121299 | JGI IMG/M metagenome (GOLD analysis project Ga0182030, IMG submission 121299) | Permafrost microbial communities from Stordalen Mire, Sweden - 812S3M metaG (Illumina Assembly) | ecosystem: Environmental > Terrestrial > Soil > Wetlands > Permafrost | place: Sweden...
GCGATTTGCGCCAGGTGCGTCACGCACAGCACCTGACTCGACCGCGAAATCCGCTTCAGCCGGCGGCCGATCATCTCCGCCGCCGCGCCGCCCACGCCCGCGTCCACCTCGTCGAAAACCAGCGTTCGCCCGCCGTTCTTGGCCGGGCGCGAGGCCACGCACGTCTTCAACGCCAGCGCGATCCGCGACAGTTCCCCGCCGCTGGCGACGTGGTCCAGCGCCCGCGGTTCCTCGCCTGGGTTGGCGCTCACCAGGAACTCCACGTGGTCCACTCCGTGGCTCGACGGTTCTGTTTCGCGTAAAGCGGCGCGGAACACGACGCCCTTCATGGCCAGCCCGGCGAGCTCCGTCTCCACGGCCTTCTGCAATGCCTTCGCCGCCTTCTCGCGTACTGCTCGCAGAGCCAGCGCGGCCTTCCGGTAAGCGCCTTCGAGCTGTCCGATGCGCTTCTGCAACTCCGCCCGCCGCTCGGCGGCGCTCTCTACCGCGTCGAGTTTCGAGCGCACGTCGGCCAGAAACGCCAGAATCTCCTCAATCGTATTCCCGTATTTACGTTTCAGCTTTTCGATGTGCGCCAGCCGCGTTTCCACTACTTCGATTCGCGCCGGGTCGGCCTCGAGCGCCCCCAGATAATGACGCAACTCGTGCGCCGCTTCGGCCACGGCGATCCGCGCCGGTTCGAGGATTTCGACCACTCCGCGCATCTTGTCGTCGATCGGAACAAGGTCCTCGAGCTTCTTCAACGCCCGCGCAATGCTCTTCGCCGCCGCGTCCTCGGAATCGCTCAATGCCTCGTGCGCCGCCGTGGCGTTCTCCGTCAGCCGGGCCACATTGCTGAGCACGCGCGCCTCGTTTTCGAGCTGCACGTCCTCGCCCGGCTGCAGTTCGAGCGCCTCGATTTCCTTGCGCTGCATGACCCACAGGTCGGCCAGCCGTAACTTCTCCTGCTCGCTGCGGTCGAGTTCTTCGAGCGCCGCGGCCGCCTCGCGCCATTCCTGCCACGCAGCTCCCACGGCCGCCAGTTCGGCCTCCGCGCCGGCCGCCTCGTCCAGCAGTTCGCGCTGCGCGTCTGGATAGAGCAGCTTTTGCTGATCGTGCTGGCCGTGAATGTCGCCCAGATACGGCGCCAGGTCCCGCAGCAACGTCAACGTGACCGGACGGCTGCCCGCGTAAGCCCGGCTCTTGCCGTTGGCCAGAATCTCGCGCTCGATCACCAGCTCCCCGTCTTCGGCCTCGATCCCCGCATCGGCCAGCAGCGCGCGCAAAGCGGCGTCGTCCGGCAGTTCGAAACGACCGGAGACGAACGCCCGCTCCGCGCCGGTCCGGATCGCGTCCGTCGAAGCCCGCCCTCCCAGCAACAATCCGAACGCATCCACCACCAGCGACTTGCCGCTGCCCGTCTCGCCGGTGAGCGCATTCAGCCCTCCCTGCAGGCTCAGCCGCAAGCGCTCCACCACCGCGAAGTTCTCGACCACGAGTTCGACGAGCATCCGAGCCAGATTATAGTCGTTTGCGCCACCCGCTCGCCGCGCCGCCTTAATTCCAAGCCCGTTATCATGGTAGACAGGGATTGGGATCCTCCCGACAATTCCAAGGAGTTCTGTTTTGAGCCTTCCATTCGCCGGCGCTTTTCTGCAGTTGCCGCTGTGGGATCTGCTGATGAGCGCGTCGCTGGTCTCGAAGATCGTCCTCCTCTTTCTGGTGGTCGCTTCCCTTATGAGCTGGACCGTCATCTTTGCCAAGTGGCGCCAGTTCGGAGCTGCCTCTCAGGCTAACCGTTCGTTCCTGCGCGCCTTTCGCAAGGCGCCCCGCCTGGATGCCATTGCCGCGGTCGCGGAGCAGTTTCGCGCCTCTCCGCTCACCGGCGTTTTTTCGTTGGGATACGAGGAGGCCGCCCGCCAGGTCGAGGCGCACGGTCATATCGTCAACAAGGTCGCTGTCGAGCGTTCTTTGCAGATGGGCATCAGCGAAGAACTGGCCGGGCTCGAGCGCAATATGAGCTGGCTCGCGACCACCGCTTCGGTGTCGCCCTTCGTCGGCCTCTTCGGCACCGTGCTCGGTGTCATCGACTCCTTCCAGGGCCTCGGTATGCAAGGCAGTTCGAGCCTGCGCGCCGTCGCGCCCGGCATCTCGGAAGCGCTGATCGCCACCGCCGCCGGGCTCGCCGCCGCCATTCCAGCCGCCATTGCCTACAATCAGTTCACGCACCGGATCCGCGAGTTAGGCGCCCGCATGGACGACTTCTCGCTCGAGTTTCTCAACATGACCGAACGCGGTGAGGAGTAGCGCGCGGTGGCCTTCTCGACGCAAAACGGAATGTCCAGCCCGCGCGGCCGGCGCGGCGGCATGGCTTCGATGGCCGAGATCAACATCGTTCCGCTGGTCGACGTCGTGCTCGTGCTGCTCGTCATTTTCATGCTGACGGCCCACGTGATGGAGTTCGGCCTCGAGATTGAAGTTCCCAAGGTCAAGCAGGTTCGCGACAGCGCGCAGGAAATGCCGGTGATTTCCATCACGCGCGCCGGCGAACTGTTCCTGAATGACAAGCCGGCCAACATTCATCAGCTCGGCTCTGAGGTCCGGCGCAGGTTCCCCACTGCCAAGGCGGTTTACGTGCGCGCGGATAAGGCCGTCATGTGGGGCGTGCTGGCGCCGGTGATCGCAACGCTAGGCGACGAGAAAATCGAGCCGCGCATGGTGACGCAGCCCGACGACGGCCGGCCCAAGTAGGTTCCGGCGGGAAGAATTATGGACGCGCATCGTGAGATTCTCGACGAACGCGAGTCGCTCCGGCGGCCGTTCATGGAATCTGTGGCGCTCCACGCCGGCACGGTCGCGCTGATCGTTCTCCTCGGACTCACGCACCTCGCGAATCGCCAGTCCTGGGGCAGTCCCGATTCGATGGGCGGCGGCTCGGTGGGCGTCACATCGGTCAAAGCGCTGCCCTTCATGAATCGCAGCGGCCCGACCAACCGCGTGGCCAGCGACACCGAATCGCAAGTCCCGGAGCCCCTCACCACGCCTGCGCAGAAAAGCAAGCCGGCTCCCAAAGAGCCCGATGACGCCATCGCGCTCAAGTCCAAACACATTCGGAAGAATGCCCGCGATTCCTACCGCAATCCGCGCACGCATCCTGAGCCCCTGCCCGACAATCAGCTCACTAGCCGCACCGGTCCCGCGGCCGCATCGCCCTTGTTCGCACCCGCGCCCGGCGCAGGCAACGTCGGCGTCGGCAGCGGGGCGCCGTTTGGCAACATCTTCGGCGCCTACGCCATGCTGGTCCGCGATCGCGTGGCGCAGAAGTGGCATACAGACACGCTGGATCCCCGCATCCGCACGCTCCCGACGGCGATTGTTACCTTCGAAATCCAGCGCAACGGGCAGGTGCGCAACGTCCGCGTCGCTCAGTCCAGCGGCAATATGGTTCTCGACTACTCCGCGCAACGCGCCGTCGCGGAAGCCTCGCCGTTCGACGCCCTGCCGGCGGCCTACTCCGGTTCTTCGGCGACAATTGAATTCTGGTTCACCTTGAAGCGATGAAACCTTGAAGCGCTGAAATATGGACGCGATGAAACAAATCTCTCTCATTCCCGCACTCATCCTCACGGCCCTGCTCGCCGGTCTCGCACCGGGCCAGTCCCAGCAGAGCGATATAACGATCAAGCTGACCGCCGAGGCCAAACAGACCATCGCTCTGCCGGATTTCCGCGGCGCCGCCGCCGCCGCTCAGTTCGTCGATGTCTTTAATAAAACCGTCTTCGACGATATCGAGCGCTCGGGCGTCTTCACCATGGCGCCGAAAAGCTTCTTCCCGCTGAACCCGCCGCAGCAGGAAAGCGACCTGCGGGCCGCGCCCGAACCGCCTGCCCGCCGCGGCGCGCCCGTGGCCCGCGACTGCGCCGGACGTTGCCTCTCCGATTGGGCCGCGGCCCCCGTTTCGGCCAGCTATCTGGGCTTCGGTTACGTGGCCGAGCAGGGCGGCCAGTTCGTCGCCTTCGGCCATCTCTTTAACACCGCCGTCGCCGACCTCAACGGCGCGCGCTTGTTCCGCAAACTCTACAACGCCGAATTGAATGAGGAAGGCGCGCGCCAGGTCGCTCACCAGTACGCCTCCGACATCCTCGCCAAATTCGGCATGCCCTCTCTCGCCGGTTCAAAAATCTACTTCGTCTCCGATCGCCAGGGCAAGGGCACGAAAGAGCTGTGGGTGATGGACTTCGACGGCGCAAACCAGAAACGTCTGACTTCGTTTAATTCAATTTCCACCATGCCGGCCATCTCTCCCGACGGCACGCGTCTCGCCTTCACCACCTTCGCCAAGGGCCAGCCGCGCCTCATGATGTATTCAACCGTCACCGGGCGCTTCATCCCGTTCCTCAATCCGCAGGCCTCGGTCAACGGCACGCCGAGCTTCACGCCGGATGGCAAGACCGTCCTGTTCGCCTCCTCGCTCGACGGGCGCTACACCAACATCTATACGAGCGACCTCGACGGCGGAGCGCTGCGCCGCCTGACCAATGTGCGCGCCGTCGAAGTCGAGCCCAAGGTGAATCCCAAGAACGGCAGCGACGTGCTCTTCGTCTCCGGCCGCGGTGGCCCGCAGCAGATCTATATGATGAATATCGACGGCGCAGACCCGGTGCGGCTGACCACCGGGGAAGGCGAAGCTTCCAACCCCGCCTGGAACCCCAACGGCCAGCACATGGCCTTCGCCTGGACGCGCGGCTATGCGCCCGGCAACTGGAATCTCTTTATCATGGACGTCTCATCGCGCGAAACGGTTCAGTTGACTCACGGCGAGGGCCGCAATGAGAACCCGAGCTGGGCTCCGGATGGCCGCCACCTCGCTTTCAGCTCCAATCGCAGCCGCGCATCGCAGATTTTCACTATGCTGGCCGACGGCACCGCGGTCCGCCAGTTGACCACGCAGGGGAACAACTATATGCCGGTTTGGGTGAAGTAGAATCCTCACCTCGGCGAAAAGTGGATAGAATGTCAGTGCAGTAGCCTTGAGGAGGCCATAAGGAATTCAATGAAACGTACCCAAATTGCACTTGTTCTGTTAGCCGCGGCGTTCCTGATCGCGTCGGCGGGTTGTAAGAAGAAGCAGCCCGTCGCGCCTCCGCCGCCTCCGCCGGCGCCAACCGCCGTCGCGGCCCCAGCGGCCAAAGCGGCAACCGTCAACAGCTTCACCGCGGAACCCTCCACCATCGTTCGCGGCGATACTTCGACCCTGCGTTGGTCCGTCTCCGACGCCACGTCGGTCACCATCGACAACGGCATCGGCACCGTGCCCGCTTCCGGCAGCCGCAGCGTCAGCCCGACCGACAACGCCACTTACCGCATGACCGCGACCGGCGCGGGCGGTGACGCTGTCGCCGCCGTGACCGTCTATGTCACCAACCCGCCTCCGCCTCCGCCTCCGCCCGCCGCTCCCAAGGCGAGCCTCGAACAGCGCCTGGGCGAAGTGCAGGATATCTTGTTCGACTACGACAAGAGCGAAGTCCGCGAGGATGCCCGCGCGGTGTTGCAGCGCAATGCCGACGTCCTCAAGGCCATCCTTAGCGACTTCCCCTCGGCCGTCGTCACCATCGAGGGCAATTGCGACGAGCGTGGCTCGGCCGAATATAACCTCGGCCTGGGCGACCGCCGTGCCACTGCCGCCAAGGAGTTCCTCACGCAGGTCGGCCTCCCCGCCGACCGCCTGAAGACTATCAGCTACGGCAAGGAGAAGCCGGTCTGCTCTGATTCCAACGAGAGCTGCTGGCAGAAGAACCGCCACGACCACTTCGCGGGCGCGCAGTAACGCTGCGCCCGCCAACCGCTGTCCGGCGCCGCTCCCGCTCGCGGGGGGGCGGCGCCGTTTTATGTTTTTACGGCAACCCGCCTCGCGCCACCCTCGGCGCGCCGTTCGTGGATGAAGGCAAAATGGCAAAATGAAAGATATGCGAACTGCTACCTGGCTCGTTCTCGCGTGCGTGTTGATTCCCGTCGCCGCCTCCGCCCAGAAACGCGAACTCCTCGAGATGAACCGCGACATCGCGCTCCTGCAGGAAGAGGTGCGTAATCAGAAGAAGGCCAACGAGGACCGCTTCAACGCCATCGACGCCGCTTTGAGCCAGATCCTCGACCAGGTCAACTCCGCCAATCGCCAGGTGGCCACGATGGACAAGGGCATGAAGGACCGCATGGACAAAGGCGTCCTGGCCTCCGTTTCCGGCCTCGGCTCCAAGGTCGATTCGCTCGCCGAGGATTTCAAATACGTCCGCGAAAACGTCGGCGAAATCAGCGAAAAGCTGGGCAAGCTGCAGCAGCAGGTGGTCGATCTCAACAACGCCGTCCGCACCATGCAGGCTCCGCCCGCCCCTCCGCCCACCGCGCCCGGCGGCTCCACGGCCGCGCCCTCCGGTCCGCCCGCCAGCGTCTCTTCCGACGGACTGTACAAGGACGCCCTGCGCGACAAATCGGCCGGGAACAACGATCTGGCGCTGGACGAGTTCAAGAAGTACATCGCCTGGTTCGGCGCGACCGACCTCGCCCCCAACGCCCAGTACTACGTCGGCGAGATCCTCTTTAACGAGAGGAATTTCGACGACGCGGTGCAGGCCTTCGACGCCGTTATTGCTTTGCCCCGCAACGCCAAAACCCTGGACGCGCGCTTCATGAAGGGCCGCGCCCTGGTGCGTCTCGGCCAGAAGGCCGATGCCGCGAAGGAGTTCAAGGCCATCTCCGCCGCCTCGCCCGGCAGCGACATCGCGCGCCGCGCCCAGGACGAGTTGCGCGCTCTCAACGTCGCGCCGGCGAAAAAGCGGAGGTAGACTCGACCCAACGTCCCCGCCAAAGAGAATCAGATGCCCGAACAAACTACTACCAGCCAGCCCTTTTCCCGTCCGCCCCTGTCCACCTATCAGGGACTGGCGAAGATGATCGATCATTCGCTGCTGCGCCCCGAGTTGAACGACGCTCAGGTCGAGGCCGGTTGCCATCTGGCCCTCGACTACAACGTCGCCAGCGTTTGCGCGCGCCCCTCCGACGCCGATCTCGTCGTCCGTCTCCTCGAAGGCTCCACCGTCGCCCCCTCCAGCGTGGTCGCATTCCCGCATGGCGGCGCCGCCACGGCCGTGAAGCTTTATGAGGCTCGCGATCTGCTGCGCCGCGGCATCACCGAGGTCGACATGGTGCTCAACATCGGCAAGCTGCTTTCGCGCCAGTTCCAATACGTCGAAGCCGAGATCGACGAGATCGCCCGCGCCTGCCATGACGCCGGCGCGATCCTCAAGGTCATCTTCGAGAATGCCTACCTGTCCGACGAGCTCAAAGTCGCCGCCTGTGAAATCTGCATGCGCTGCCAGGCCGACTTCGTCAAGACTTCCACCGGCTTCGCTCCCTCCGGCGCCACCCGCGACGACCTCATTCTTATGAAACGCACCGTCGGCGGCGTCTGCCGCGTCAAGGCCGCCGGCGGCGTCCGCACTCTCGACGGCGCGCTCGAAGTCTACTCTCTCGGCTGCGACCGCTTCGGCGCCACCAAAACCAAGGAAATCCTCGACGACTGGACCGCTCGCCTGGCCCAGACGGCTCGAATTCAGGCCGGTGCACCCGCCCCGGCGTGATATTCTTTGGTGGATCGTAACCCGGCATGCCTGCTCGCACGGCCTTCCCGCGCATCTGCATCGCTCTCGGTCTCCCCGACTCCGAGCGCCTCCTCGAACAGGCGCGCCGCGAGGCCGGCCAGGGCGAGCGCTTCCTGGAATTCCGCCTCGACTACCTGCCGTCGCCCGAGGAAGGCATCGCCGTCATCCGCGAGTTTCTGCGCCTGTACCCCGACGCCACGGTCCTCGCCACCTGCCGCCGTCACCAGAACCACGGCCGCTTCAACGGCAGTATTGAAGAGGAGCTCCGCATCCTCGCTGCCGCCATCGAGGCCGGCGCGCGCGCCGTCGACGTCGAAATTGAAAGCGCCGAAAACGCGCTGACGAAACTGGACCTGCTCGGCGACGCCCAGCTCATCGTCTCCTATCACAATTACGAGGGCACGCCCGCGCTCGAGCCGCTCATGCGCCGCATGCTGAAAATTCCGGCCGCGGCTTATAAAATCGTCACCACCGCCCGCAAACCCTCCGACAACCTCAAGCTCCTTTCCTTGTTGAAAGCCCACGCCCGCATGCCCCTCGTGCTCCTGGCCATGTCGGAAACCGGTTTTCCCAGCCGCGTGCTGTGCACCGTCCTCGGTGGCGCTTTTACGTATGCCGCTCCCTCCACCGCCGAGGGGACCGCCGCCGGCCAGGTCTCTGCCCGCACGCTGCGCCATCTCTATCGCATCGAGAAACCCTGGAAGGACTGCAAGGTCTTCGGCGTCGTCGCCGACCCGGTGCGCCACTCCATTTCCCCCGCCGTTCATAACCGCGCTCTGCAGGCCCGCCGCATTGCCGCCCTGTATCTCCCCTTCCTCGTCGGTCCGCTGCAGTTGAAGGATTTCTTCGTCTTCGCCGCCCGCCTCCCGCTCCAGGGATTCAGCGTCACCATTCCCCATAAACAGCGCATCATCCGCTACCTCGACGCGCTCGACTCCCTCAGCCGCCGCATCGGCGCAGTCAATACCGTCTGGCGCAAAGCCGGCAAATGGCGCGGCACCAACACCGACATCGACGGCGTTCGCGTGCCTCTCGAAAAACGCATCCGCCTTTCGAAAAAATCCGTCCTCGTGGCCGGCAACGGCGGCGCCGCCCGCGCCGCGGCTTTCGCGTTGGCCGATGCCGGCGCCAAGGTCAGCATCACCGGCCGCAACGCCGACCGCATCCGCGCCCTGGCCAAATGCTGTGGCGGAGAGGTCGTCCTCCCCGGTGAGTGGCCCGGCGCGCACTACGATATCCTCGTCCACGCCACGCCCCTCGGCATGTGGCCCCATACCGAGGGATGTTTCTTCGACGGCCCCATCCCCGCCGACATCGTCTTCGATCTGGTTTACAATCCGGAACGGACCATGCTCCTCAAACGCGCCGCCGCCGAGGGTCTGGAGACCATCTCCGGCGTCGAAATGTTCATCGAACAGGCCGCCCGGCAATTCGAAATCTTCACCGGCGACAGCGCCCCGCGCACGGTCATGCAGCAGGCCGCGCGCGAGGCCCTCGCCGAACAATCCAACCGCTCCTCCGCGCACGGTTAGACGTATGAAAGAAGCCAGTCCAGGCACGGGTCTCAGCCGCCGCCAGTGGGCTGCCGCCTGGACCGGAGTCCTGCTCCCGCTGGCCGCCCCCGCGCGGCAGTCTCCTCCGCCGTCCTCCGCGCCGCCCGAACTCGAAGCCCGGCGCGACTCCCTGCGCCTCTACCAGAACGCCATCCGCCGCGCCCGGCTTCCTCGCGAAACCGAGCCCGCCTTCCGCTTCCAACCCTGACATGCCCCCACCCCCCGTGGATGTTTTCTTCGACACCGCCGTGGGCCTCAACGCCCGCTTGAGGAAGCGTGAATTCTCCGCCCGCGAGCTGGCCGCCGCCTTCTGCGACCGCATCGCGCAGCTCGCGCCGCGCTACAACGCCCTGGCGCTGTTGTTGCGCGGTCTCGCGCTCCACAAAGCCGCGCTCGTCGACGCCGAACTCAAGCGCGAGCGCTTCCGCGGTCCCCTGCAGGGCGTTCCCTACGGCGCCAAGGATCTGCTCAGCGCCGCCGGCTTCCCTACCACGTGGGGCGCAGCGCCCTTCCGCGACCAGGTCTTCGAGGAAGACGCGGCGGTGATCCATAAGCTCTCGGGCTCCGGCGCGCTGCTCTGCGCCAAGCTCAGCATGGTCGAGCTCGCCGGCGCCGGCGGCTACCGCTTCGCCTCGGCCTCGCTCACCGGCCCCGGCCTCAACCCCTGGGATCCCGCGCGCTGGGCCGGAGGCTCCAGCTCCGGTTCCGCCACCGCCGTCGCCGCCGGCCTCGTCCCCTTCGCGCTGGGCTCGGAAACCTGGGGTTCCATCGCCGTGCCCTGCGCCTTCAGCGGCGTCACCGGCCTGCGCCCCACCTATGGCCTGGTCAGCCGCGCCGGCGCCATGGCGCTCGCCTGGACCATGGATAAGATCGGCCCCATCGCCCGCACCGCCGAAGATTGCGGCCACGTCCTCCAGGCCATCGCCGGCGCCGACGATTCCGACCCCGGCTCCGCCGGCCGCGGCTTCCATTTCGTCCCCCAGCTCGGCTCGCCCCTCGCCGGGATGAAGGCCGGTTTCGCCTCCGCCGACATCGAATCTTCTTCCGACGCCGCCCTCCGCCCGGCCCTGCGCGACGCTCTCACCGTTTTCCGCGACATCGGCCTTCAATTGCAGGAAACGCAGCTTCCGGACTATCCCTACGAGGCCCTGGGCGAGGTGATCGTCGGCGCGGAAGGCGCCACCGTCTTCGCCGATCTGATCGAGTCCGGAGCCGTCGAACAACTCGCCGACCGCCGCCAGATCAGCGCCCTCCAGGCCGCTCTCGAAACTCCCGCCCGCGATTATCTCCAGGCCATGCGAATCCGCCGCCTGTTGCAACAGAGTATTGCTAGACTATTCACCAGCGTCGACCTGTTGATCACGCCCACGTGCTTCACCGTCGCTCCGAAAATCACCGAGCCGCTGGACGCCCCCGACGCCTTCGCCCCAGCGCGATCCGGCCGGGCGCTGCGCGATCTCAGTGCCGCCGGAAACCTCGCCGGCTTGCCCGCGCTCTTTCTTCCGTGTGGTTTCGCGGACGGCTTGCCAGTCGGTATCTCATTGGTAGGAAAGCCCTTCTCCGAAAATCTCCTACTCCGCGCGGGCCTCGAATTCCAGCGCCGCAGCAATTGGCACCAGCGCCGGCCCGCGATTCAGTACTAGCCCAAACCGGAACTGATTTTTGCGCGTACCCCCACCCAATGGTTCAGGCGCAAATCGTTGGAACGCGACACAATCGCTTTATATGGAGACGGCGGCTCTCGCGTGTTCGAGACGCGACTCTTCGAAGCATTCCATGGACGCTTTAACCGGTTTGATGAGCGGATCGCAGATCGAAGGCGCCATCACCAAGCGCATTCTGTCCGGCGCCGGCTCTAAACACGGCTTCGCGGTCGTCGTCCTGGGCATCGATCGTTTCCGCCACCTCAACGAACTCCTGGGCTACTGCGCCGGCGACGAGGCTCTGCTGGAGATCGCCAGCCGCCTCCAGGCCTGGCCCGGCTGCCGCGCCGTCGCCCGCCTCGGCGGCGACGAATTCTGCGTCCTCCTCGATGCCGTCTCCGACGTTCGCGAAGCCCTCAAGTCCGCCGAAGCCCTGCTCCGCATCTTCAGCCGCCAGTTGCGCCTCGGCTCGCGTGACGTCTTCCTCACCGCCAGCGCCGGCCTCAGCGTTTATCCTGTCGACGGCCAGGACGCCGTCTCCCTGCTCCGCCAGGCCTCGCGCGCCATGATCAAAACCAAGCGCCGCGGCGGCAATGCGGTCGAGGGCGCCACCGAGCCCCCCGTTCTGTCCCCCGAACAGCGCTACCGCCTCGAGACCGCGCTGCGCCTGGCGCTCGAGCAGGAAGAGTTCATCCTGCGTTTCCAGCCCGAGGTCGACTGCGACGGCCAGTTCGCCGGCTGCGAAGTGCTGCTCAGTTGGTATCACCCCGAGTTGGGCAACGTCGAGGCCGATACTTTCATTCGCCTGGCCGAGGAGATCGGCGTCATCCTGCCCATCGGCGCCTGGGTCCTGTGGCAGGCCTGCGCCCAGGCCAAGCTCTGGCTCGACGCCGGAATCGACATCCCGCGCATCGCCGTCAACGTCTCCCCGCTTCAGTTCGCCGACCCCGGCTTCGTCTCCACCGTCGCCGCCGTGCTCGATTCCACCGGCCTCCCCGGCGACCGGCTCGAACTCGAGCTCACCGAAAGCTCCGTCATGCGCGACCTCGATGAGACCGCCGGCCGCATGCGCGCCCTGCGCGAACTGGGCATCACCTTCGCCATCGACGATTTCGGCGTCGGCTACTCGCCCCTCACCTACCTCCATCGCCTGCCCGTGGATGTCGTCAAGATCGACCGCACCTTCATCGCCCAGATCACCAAACCCTCCGGCAGCCTGCCACTGGTGCAGACCATCACCGTCCTGGCC
>Ga0182030_10021500_pt1 | contig 12079 bp, 15 predicted proteins | sample 812S3MmetaG_FD_121299 | JGI IMG/M metagenome (GOLD analysis project Ga0182030, IMG submission 121299) | Permafrost microbial communities from Stordalen Mire, Sweden - 812S3M metaG (Illumina Assembly) | ecosystem: Environmental > Terrestrial > Soil > Wetlands > Permafrost | place: Sweden...
CCGCCGTCAGGGACCGCTTTTCCGCGTCCGCCTTGGCGAGAATGTTCCGACCCGTTTCGATGTAGCTCTGTTTTTTCTCTCGCAAATCTTCTAAAGCCATTTTCAAAAACTCCAGTGTTGAATTCTTGCCGCAGTATCGGCAGCCCGCGCCAACATCCGCCCGCCTGGGTGAACGTTAGAGCGTACGAAACCCGCATAGCATCGCCTGACGCCCCGCGAGTATCACCGGAGCCAAGTTTATTTCGGGACGTTTGGCTCTGGTCCCGCTAAAGAGATCCGCTCGCGGCGCCTGCCGTTTGCGGATCTCCGAGGTTGTAGTTTCAGACCCTCAATGGGGCCTCAAAAATATCTCGGACTGATCGGGACCAAATTCGACTCATCCGCCAGTTCTCTGCGGATTGCCGCTTCCAATTCCCCGATCAGCAGACCAAGCTCTTTCGCGCCGGAAATAAACTGACCGACAGCTCTTTCCTCATCCGCCTTGAGCCCGCGGTTCTCTGTGACACCGCTACGCACCAAATCTTCCGCCTGCCCGATGAGGTAGCCTCGCCAACGGCGAAGTTCAGTCACTTGGCCGCCGGAGACGTGCGGTAATGTTCCGTTGCGAGCACGCCTCAGCAGTTCGTCTAGGTCGATGCTCTTCAGTTCTCGGTAATCTTCAGTTGTCGTCATTCGTTGTCTCCCCTCCGCCCCGGCCCGATGCGCCGCACATCCACACACCCACGGCGCCCTAACCGGCGGTAAACCGACTCGATTTCTCCGTGAGCTTCCAGGAGTCTTCGGCACTCACCTACGCAATGGCCGCTAACGCCCAAGAGCCTGCCAATCTCGTTGTTCGCCAGACTGGGAATGTCCGGAGACCGCAACGCCTCCTCAACAGCACTACGCGCGGATTTACTTGTTTCTGCCGTCATGGTCCGCCCCGTCACGATTTCGCAACTCTTCCCGCCGCATCCGTCCAAGCGCACAGGAACAAGGCGCAACTACCGACGTGTAGACCTGTACCTTTAGATTCCCGCGATAGCGTTCATACAACTCTCGCTCCGCGCGGAGTACGTCGCGCTCGGGAAAGATGACGTGCTTTCTCTCCGATCCATCGGGGAGCCGCTCAAGGATCTGAAACACCCGACGCAATCCGCCCAGGTCACGGCAATGTTCACAGCCGTCCGGCTGTTCCTCTCGTGGCCGCCGTGGGGCTATCTCGTCTCGGTGGATCTTCCGTAGCATCGAAGGCCCGGGCCAGTCGTTGTAACGTTCAAGCATGATCGCAACCAGCCTGTCTGCCTCTTTTTCAGTTAGGCAGGTTTCGAGCACGGTTTCGGCGATAGCCGCCACCGCGTGAGGCCGCGGTGGAAAGAATCTCATCGCCGACAAGCGGTCGGTGTACTTCGTAACGTCGTATGCCATCCGTCAACCTCTCACCCGAAACTGTTCTTCCAGGATGCGCGCCACCGCGTTATCGGTCGGCCGCTCCGCCTCTTCCGGTTCCACCCACGGAGTTTGGTTTAGCCACCGCTCAGGATATGGCCGAAAATCACCCTCCGGCCGAAACTGCTCCTGTAAAACTGGGAGCCGACGCCGAAGGCACTGCATGATAATCTCGCGGACCTGTGCCGTCTTGGCGTGCTTACGTGCCGCCTTGAGTGCTTGGGGTTTCGAGCGTTTTCTAGGATAGGTCGGCCAGAATTCCGCCAAGAACCACTCACGAATCTCATCGGTGTGTTCCGGTTTTGGTGGTGTTAACTCAAGGGCGCCGTCGCCCCGCGCATCGTCAGATGCGCAAAGGGTTTTAGTAGTTTCTGTAATCGTAAATGAAGATGAAAATGAAAGCGACGGTTTTGCGATCCCTACCCGATTCGGGTTCTGATCGGGTTCTGATCGGGTATCTATCGGGTTAGCGTCGGGTACCCGATGCGTACCCCATCGCCTATCGTTCCCGATCTTACCGGCGTCGGAGCATTTCTTCCGAAACGCTTCCTTGCCATCCCGGATCGATTCAATCTTCCGGTGTACCAGTCGGCCATCGGGAGCCGCTTCGAATAGCCCGCACAGTTTAGGCCAGATCTTCTTTTTGAAGCGGGACACGGGCGTGTTACTGCAAATCATGGCGAGCATAGCGACATCGGCCGGTATCGTGCCCTCCTGCCAACATAGCCAGGACAGCCGAATGTAGGCACCCTGCTCCTCAAGATCCTGCGCCATGACGTTCACGTCGCCGTAAAAGTCACGCCCGAAGAACGGCATATAGGGCGCCTGTTCCTTTGCCATCTTTAGGTACCCCCGGCCCCATCCCGCGCGTTGGATGGCCTTAGCGCCCCCCGCCAGCGTTCAACGCGGGCCATCCTCTCAATACGCCAGCGCAAAGCCCACTCTGTGCGTCTCGGGAGGTCCTGCGTTAACGCACGGCAGATCACACGCAACTCATGGTCTGTTAGATGAATCGTTCGTCTGGTAGTCAATGACTTCCTCCCCTCCCGTGCCAGCGCGGCTTTCACAGTCCGCCAGTGGGCACGCGCAACGGCTTTGAGTACCTTAGCCACCGCTGGAGGCATCCGTCTAACGTCATCTTCAGCCATCAGAAACATTACGGGAACCTTCCGTGCGTTTAAACCTCCGCCGGTTGCGACTGCGCTTCCACCGGACCGCATCGGACCATCCGCATCGATTACCGCCATAGTTCACCATTCCCAGGAAACGTTGTGACTATCGGGCCTCTAGCGATCCAAACACGGTCGCTTCAATGGCCCCCACAGGAACAACCAAGCAGGAACCCGTGACCTGCGAGTTCCACGCGGGCCACACATCCTCAATTTTGTCCTTCATGCTGTAACTGACCACGCGCCCCACGCCGTTTCTGCTAATGAACATCCATTTGGGTCGTGCATTGTTTGGGGACGTGCGCACACCCGACTCGCGTTCAACGATATCGAGCACGAACGCAGCAGCCGAAGGCTTTAATCCGAACCCAACCAATTCAGCCATGAGCGCCACTCGCAACACGTCCGCCGCGGAATACATCCGCCGCTGCCCTGTGCCTGGAGTAAGGTCGGAGGATGGCTTGATGAGTCCTCTGTTTAGCCACGTCTGTAGCGTTCCCAGGCTGACGCCAGTAGCCTTTAACACGTCGGCGTTTTGAAACTTCGCTTCAAAAATCTGCTTACTGTCCATCGAATCTCCATTTACTTTTTGCGAATCGTTTTATGCTGCAACCGATACGGCCGCGAGGCCAGCGGTATCAACTGAGCCGAACCACACCGCCCTGCTCGATGAGCCGTGTCCCGTGTGCGCGTTATCGGGGCGTGCCGCCCACTGTCCAATGCCGGCAGGTTGCCGGTTTCTAGTCACACGCTGTCGTCGATACTTTTTCCGAACGATGATCTCGAAGATCACCTTCCCGAGAAGTTCTTCCGAGTGGTCGAGCCGGCCGACTTCCGTTGGTTGCTGTACCAGCAACGCGTCAACCTGTGCCGTGGAAATCACGGCCGCCATGCTCCCGCCAGCGCATCGCGGACATGGTTTCCTCCACGCGCTACAAACCGCACACTGCGGTCCTGATCGGGTGAACAACCGCTTGTCCAACAGTGTTCTGCGGATCGTGCAATCCTCGGGATTCCCTACCAACTCGTCGTCCAAGTATCGGCTCCTCTCTTCCCTCTAACTATAGAATAGCATTTGCTATTTGCTACTGTCAAGTTTTAGTGCAACTACTTGAATCTAAAGGTGCGTCAAAAGGCAAAAGCGGAGGGTCGGGGGCGCTTTGTACAAGATTACGCCCGTCATCGCGACACTAGCGAAACCGCTTGACGTACATCGTATTTGTATCGTACGATACAGGCATGACAGGAGCAATCACACGGGCCGAGTACGGAGCCTTCCAGAAAGCCTACGATTTCTTCAACCGCGAGCTATTCGCCGGCTCTCTGCCAGATGTCCTTGTCACGCTTCAGCGCCACGCCAGAGCCTACGGCTATTTCGCGCCAGAGCGGTTCACAGGCAGGACGGAGCGCACGGCCGCCCATGAGTTAGCCCTGAACCCGGACGGGTTCATCGGTCGCACTGACGAACTGATCCTCAGCACGCTCGCTCATGAGATGGCCCACGTCTGGCAGCAAGCCCACGGCACACCGCCGCGGCGTTCATACCATGACCGTGAATGGGCAGGGAAGATGAAGGATATCGGCTTGCAGCCATCCACAACGGGCGAGCCAGGCGGTAAAGAAACCGGCCAATCCGTGACGCACTACATCACCCCCGGCGGAGCATACGCCGCGGTCTACGCGAAACTGAAGGCCTCCGGCTTCCAACTTCACTGGGAATCAGCACCAGACGGAAAGCAAGGCGGAGCCAGGGCAAAGAAGGCGGCCAGCAAGACCAAGTTTACCTGCCCTGAGTGCGGACAGAACGCTTGGGCGAAGGCGGACGCGGTTCTGATCTGCGGAGAGTGCTACGACGAAGGGGACGGAGACATTCAGGTCATGCTGGCGCAATCGGCCGATGCGGAGGCAGCGTAACCGGCTCCGCCGTGAGATTACCCATGTAAAACTGTGCCCGTACTGTGCCCATCGCGCCGAAAATGAGCGAATACCCGCGATAGTCGTTTTCAGAAAAATCAAGTGGTTAGGACGCCACGAAAGCCCATGAAAAGGTGTGATTTACCTTGAGGTGCTAGCGGGAGCAATCTCGTGGGGGTTCAAGTCCCCCTCTCCGCACCATTTCAAAAGCCGCTGTATCGGATTGATACAGCGGCTTTTATCGTTTCTGCAAGTCCGCCTGCTCCTTTGCATTCAGTTCGGCCTCCCTTTGTTTTGTGACGCCATTTGTGACGAGTCTTGCGCATGTGCCCGGCTGAGGAATTCCTCGGCAAGTTTTCCAGCCTCGAGGGTGTCGCTTTGATCGGTGATGTTGTACCGGTCAAAAACACCGCGAGTCCGGTGTCCAGTGATCTTCATAATTACGGACTCCGCCACCCCGGCGCGCCGGAGATTCCGAACCGCTGTACGGCGAAGATCATGGAATAGCAACCCGGGAACGCCGGCGGCCTGACACGCCAAATTCCAGCTCATCCGGAAATCCTTGATCGGAACCGAGCCGCGTGCGAAGAGGTACTCGCTCGTACGCGGTTGCATTTCGATATACATCCGCATATCGCCGTAGATCGGTACCCGACGGGTTCCGGTTTCCGGTTCGCCTTCTTGCCTTGCATCCAGATGCAGGAACACGCCAAATCGACCTGGTCCCACTTGATTCGGAGCAGCGCGCCTTTGCGAAGACCCACGTGATAAGCGATGACAAAGAGCAGCTTCAGTTCCTGGGGAAGTTCAGCCAGCAGATTCCGGTAATGTTCAGGTTTCAGAAACCCTTTCCGCGGCTCCCCCTCCGCTAGCTTTGGAAAAAACGGTGCCCGCCCGACAAGCAGTGGATCTTGCTGGTAGCCGAGCTGAAAGGCGCGGTGCAGGAGGCCCAATTCGCGGCTCACTGTACTGGGCTTGACATTCTTCAGTCGCTGATGGATATACTGCTTCACCTGTGCGCTCGTTATCGTTAGCTTCGCAGCCTTAATATCGCCTATGGCTGGGTTGATAATCGACTTTATTTTGAGAGTTGAAATATAGGCTTGAGCCACCCCGCGGACATCGTAGTCTTCGAGCAGGAGTTGGAAGAGATCGCTAATTCTCGTACGATCGGGTGTAAGGTATTCGCCGGAGGCGAGTTTTCCTTGGCGGCGGTGCAGGAATGCGAGCGCCTCGTCACGGTTCTTCGTCTTGCAAGACTCGCGCCGCCTCACTCCGCCGGCCACATAGTTACACCATTACCAACCGTTTCTGAGGTAGATCGACCCTTGACCGGGGATTGCTTGCTTCCGCGACATTTCATGCACTCCGTTTGCTCTGTTCGATTATTCGATCTAGGTCTTGGCGGTCAAATCGGAGTTTCTTGTCCAGGTCCACTGTTGGGATGCGGCCCATATGCACCTTTGCCTTTAGAGCGTCTTTGGTCAGGCCCAAATATGTCGCGGCTTGATCGAGCGTAAGGAGTCGCGGCGTCACGATGCCGTTATCTCGGAGCCGATGTGCTACTGCATCGGCGATGGTATCGGTATTAATCTCAATCGCCACAAATCAACCTCTCTGTGTGCATTCGCTCGGTCGTCGAGCAGGATGGTACTCAGACCCTCCCAATCGGAGAGTGTATTGCTAATGGACTATCGTCATGTTCCCGGGCTCAATTCCGCCGGCCCCCTCAAAGCACTGCCGGCGGATGATCTCGGCGACCACCAGCCAGCGATCGCCGACCGGTTCCTCGACTTTCTTGGAGGCCGTATCCATCTTGATTCCTTGCTGTTGCGCAATGAAAGCAGCACACACATTTCGGCCGAGTTGCTGGTGATATGGCGATCGCCGTATCTCTTCGATAGTTTTCTTGGTCTGGAATTGAAAAGTCCGCATACCCTTTCCCTCTGAAAACGGTCCTTGCTAAGAGTGCCAACTTCCCAAATTAGCATTCGATTGTAAACAGAGAACATAGCGTTTTAGTTCATCGATCCTGTTCATTGAGTTTTCAGGTGCCATTTTGTGAACAGCGCGAATGCTGTTCAAATTGCTGTTCGGCTCTTGACTGGAAAATGAGGGCCGCGAACCTGCTAGAATCTCCCCAATGAAAACCCTCCTGCCCCTTCTGCTGTTTTTCCAGACCATTCCAGAACAGCACAGCGAAGCATACCTAACCGTGCGGCACTATTGGCGCGTGAACGTCCAGCACGTGCGAGACGTAAGGCTCCATTATCACTACCTGCAATACCTGTGCGAAGAGGACCACCGAGGAAGCTGCGACGTTCGGTCGGCTATTGATCTGTTCCGGTAATCTCCTGCCGTAACCGCTCGATCTCCGGCTCCAGCCTTGCGAACGGACAATCGTAATCTGCTTCCGGTGGGTTGGTCATGATCGAGGAATCGTTCCACAACCCGCAGAGGATGCATCGCTTCGTGAAACCTGCAGGAAGCCCTGGCTGCGGTTCGTACTGATGTGGGAAGCCCACTGCGCTATTATCGCCGTGGCTTGAGCTTCCGGGCGTTCTTGCTGCGGTGCTTCATTGGATAGATTTTGCCGGTCAGCCGCCCAATCCTGCCGGCCTCCATGCAAATCTGTTCGAACCTGTCGATCTGTGCCGGCGTTGGGTTTTTGATTGCCACGATCTGCCAGAATTTTATGGCGAGCTTTCGTAGGGCCGGGTCGAGGGGTTTTGACGCCCTGCGCATGGAGTCATTGTAGTCTGAGCCGAACCCGTGGTGGTCGCCCATCTCGATCGCTTTTCTTTTCCTGCTGCCCCTTGTGTTCGTGCTTCCCGAGGGTTTTTCCAGAGGGTGTCAAAAACACATGATCAGTGAACTTATGTCGTGTTAGCAACAAGTTGGTCAACTCCGGATGCGTGGCAAAACTTCGAGTCGCTACAGAGTCTTAGTGAATCAGTGGCTTAGTGGTCGGTAGTCTTGATTTCCAACACATATTGAATGGAATTCCACACATGATCGGTGGAATCTTTTGCAACGAACACAAGTTCCGTGTAATAGTTTTCAGCTCCCAAATCATTGACGGCTTCAATGCCTACTCGCACTATTCCAGCCAGTCACCGTTCCCACATAACCGGGCGGCAGCCCTTTATTTCAGGGGTTCGGTCCATTGGTCATGAAAGCGCTTTGGAGCGCGACTTCGTCACGCTCTGCCGTTTTGACCCGGACGGTTTAGGCATCGAGGAGCAGCCTGTCACGATCAACTGGACGGATGCAGACGGGCGTCAACGCCGGTACACGCCAGATTTTCGCGTGGTGAGGAGAAACAGCACCGAGATTGTTGAAGTTAAGTATCGAAAAGATCTGTGGGCAAAATGGAGCGCCTACAAGCCTATCTACTTGGTGGCGCGCGATTGGGCAAGTCGGCAGGGAATGCGGTTCCGGATTGCCACAGACCGGCGTATCCGTGTGCCCATGCTCGTCAATGCCAAACGCTTACTGCCCCGACTGCACGACCCGGTTGCTGCAGAGACGGAGCGGCGTATCCTTGGAGCAATAGCCCGATTACAACCGATATCACTGTCCAATCTTGTTGAGGAGCTTATTGATCCAGAACTGCGGGCCGAAGTGATCTTGTCCGCTGTTTGGCCCCTGCTCGCCCGGCGAACCATCATTGCGGATCTCGACGTCGAGATCAGCGGGACCAGCATGTTGTCCGTGGTGGGGGCATTGCGATGAAGGCGGCGATGGCATTGACTCTGTCGCCTGAAAGCAGAGCTTGGCTGGGAGACGTCGAAGTGAAGATTGTCGCTGCTATCGGAATTGATCAAGTCCTGGTGTCGTTGCCAGACGCGTCTTCTAAATGCGTTTCGGTCGCAGAGCTTTCGACAGCGCCGCAGGAGACTAAAGCGCGGATTACCCGCTCTCCCGACCTCGCAACCATCCCCGAAGCTGACTGGCGAATAATCAATCAACGCGCGGAAGTCGTGCGGCGCCTGAGTGAATCGCCGCGTAACACAGAGGCAGACGTCCGCGAGGCCGCCGAGTCACTCGGCATCGGAAAGACCATGATGTATCGATTGCTGGCAAAGTGGCGAAGGAGTGGCGGGCTGGTAACGGCATTGCTGCCAGAGAAGACGGGTCCGGCATCGGGGCAAACATCCAAGATTGCACCGGAGATAAGAGCGATTATCGATTCTGCGATTAGCGAGAAATGGCTGACACGACAGCAGGAAACCATAGAGGCGGTCATAAGGGAGATCAGCATTCGTTGCCGGCGAGCTAATCTTCGGCCTCCAAGCCCAACCACAGTTCGCAGGCGCATTGCGGCGGTTGCTCCGAGTTCATCTTTCAAAGCCCGGCACGGGACAAAAGCAGCCCAAGCAAAATACGAACCGGTCACTGGGCAGTTTCCCGAAACGGGCTGGCCTCTTCAAATCGTGCAAATCGATCACACGCTGGTGGACGCGATGGTCGTGGATCAGGTTCACCGGAGGCCAATCGGTCGTCCCTGGTTGACAATTGCCATTGATATTCACACACGGATGGTCACTGGATTTCTGTTGTCGCTGGACCCGCCACAAGCGACATCCGTCGCGCTCTGCCTGGCGCATTCGAGTCTTCCCAAAGAAGAGTGGCTGTCCCGTTGGCGCGTCGAAGGCTCGTGGCCTGTATGGGGAAAGCCTGACACCATTCATGTCGACAACGGCAAGGACTTCCGATCAGAGGCTCTGAGCCGTGGTTGCCAGCAACACGGCATCACTCTGGACTTCAGGCCCGTGGCCCGGCCCCAGTATGGCGGCCATATCGAGCGCCTTATAGGCACCATGATGGGCGAGGTTTATCTTTTGCCGGGCACCACGTTCTCGAACATCAGGGAAAAGGGCGATTACGATTCCGAGAAGCACGCCTGCATGACGCTCGATGAAATGCAAGAATGGATGACGCGCGGGATTGATGTTTATCACAATCGCCTGCATTCCGGGATTGGAATGCCTCCTTTGGCGGCATGGAAAAAGGGTATTCTCGGCACGCCGGAAGTTCCTGGCCGTGGCTTGCCGCCACGCATTGCCGATCCTGAAAGGTTTCTTATCGATTTTCTACCACTGGAACGCCGCGCCGTTTCCAGGAGTGGTGTGCAACTGTTTTATATCGACTATTACTCCGATGTGTTGCGGCCGTTGATTGGCGAGAGGCACCGCTACATTGTCAGGTACGATCCGCGGGACCTTTCGCGGGTCTGGCTGCTTTCCAAGAATAATGAGTATTACGCCCTGCCGTATCGAGCTCGGCAGCGTCCGCCGATAAGCCTTTGGGAGCATCAAACAATCGTGCGGATGTTGCAAGAACAGGGTCGCCGTGAGGTTGATGCCGATGCGATCTTCAATCAACTCGAAAAAATGCGTACCGTCGTGACGGAAGCCGCAGCCAAAACGAAGAAAGCTCGACGACAAGCTGAGCGCATTCGCCAGGCACCAAAGCCCAAGAGTGTGCGCAGCGTTTCGGCAGCTTCGTCCGAATTCGAACCGCCGTTGCGGGCTCCGGTGCCATACGAAGTCGAGGAATGGTGATGAAGCTGGACCACCTCGCCCCAGGCGCCCAGGAATTGGCGAGGCAGTCCGACGACGTTCGGATTGAGCGCATCCTTGCGGACCGTTGGATTGCATATGTTCGGGCTACAGAAGCGATCAAGAAACTGGAATGGCTCTTGCGCCACCCGAAGAGATTGCGCATGCCCAATCTCCTCCTGGTCGGCCCAACCAACAACGGCAAGACCATGATCACGGAAAGATTCCGGCGCGAACATGGCAAGCCGAAGCACTCCGATCCCGGCGTCGATGTTATTCCGGTGTTGCGGGTCCAAACGCCGAACACAGCCGATCCCCGGCGGTTTTACAACGCCATTCTGGAGGCTTTGGGTGCACCTGAGCGCCCCGGCGATGCGTTAGCGAAAAAGGAGCAGCAGGCACTTCATCTGCTTCGACGAACGGGTGTTCGGATACTGGTTATCGATGAGATCCACAATATTCTGGCAGGCACGACACCGCAGATTAATCAGATGCTCAATCTGCTGCGTTACCTCGGCAACGATCTCCAAATCCCTCTGGTTGCCGTGGGCGTCAAGGAAGCGCTACAGGTCATCCATTCCGACGACCAGCTTGCCAACCGCTTCGAGCCATTTGCGCTACCGCGTTGGGAATATGGCGTTGAACTGACGGACCTCTTGGCAAGCTTTGAATACACGCTTCCACTTCGCCGCCCCTCTTCCCTGGCAAACCCCGTCTTGGCGCATCGTGTTGTGGCCATGTCTCAAGGCATCCTCGGCGAGATTGTCACGCTGATTACCCGCTCTGCTGAAATGGCTGTAATCACCGGTGTTGAGCGTATTGAACTCGAAACTCTCGAGCGCATCGACTACCTGCCGCCGTCACAGCGGCGTGCCTCCGCCGCGGCGATGAGGGTCGATTGAAATATCAGGTTGCAAGCCGAGGGCATCCACATCATTAGAAAGCCGATAGATATCGACTACATGGACGGACCTCTGCCAGAACGGACGTTGTGGCCCGTCCGCCCATGGCCGATGCCCGATGAACTGCTTTCGAGTTGGCTAAACCGCGTGGCGATTGCAAATGGCCTAGCGCCGCGATCGTTCTATCTGTCCTTGGCGCGGGCGATAGGGTGGAAAAGCATTGCCACGGGCTACGTGAAATATAGCAGCGCCGGCCGGTTCAAAGGAAAGGAAACGTCCGTATTGGACCTGCGCTGCGATAGTCAGGCTGCACAGTTCCTTGCTCAACGCTCTGGAATACCAGAACGGACGATCCAGAGCCTAGCCTTGCGAAGACCTAAAGATGTTCCTGTTGGAACACCGTCGCGTCCTGGGACGCTCCAGTGGGAGGTAATTGAGGCTTTTCCGGAGCGTATCCGGCCGGATAACGATTCGTCAGGGTTATATGGGCTTCTGTCCCTATTGCCTGCTCGAATGGGATAATCCATGGTTTCGGAAGTTTTGGCGAACGACCTTTTCCGAGGTCTGTACGCGGCACGCATGCCAGCTGCTCTTTAACTGTGCATGCGGTAAAAGCGTTCGACCCCATTTATCGCAGAAACCTCATTCACAGGCATTCTGTTACAGCTGCAATCAGGATCTCCGGCGGCTCGATGCCAAGGCAGCTTATCCACGCGAGATGAAAGTTCAAAGGGAGAGGTATCGGCGCGTATATGATGAAGCTGAAAAACTTGTTCGGCGTGGGAGTGAACACTCGGACATCATTCAGATGATAAGGCAGCCGATACATCACGACGTCATGTACATGGGCAAAAGACACTCCGGCCCACAGTTGGTCAAGACAGGTCTTATAGACGCTTACGGCGTGAATTCAGCCATGTCTCTTTACCTGCTCTATCGCGAGATTCATCGCGATGCCCGCGATAAGGATATTAGGCACGCGAAGCTAAGGGCTCGTAACAAAATAACATTTCCATATTTAAGTGTTTTGGCGTATCCTAGAGAGGATGGTAGATCTCACCGGAATCACGCGGCGCTTTACGGTAGTACGTGGGATTCTGGA
>Ga0182030_10021501_pt1 | contig 12078 bp, 9 predicted proteins | sample 812S3MmetaG_FD_121299 | JGI IMG/M metagenome (GOLD analysis project Ga0182030, IMG submission 121299) | Permafrost microbial communities from Stordalen Mire, Sweden - 812S3M metaG (Illumina Assembly) | ecosystem: Environmental > Terrestrial > Soil > Wetlands > Permafrost | place: Sweden...
GTTCACGGCGAACGACGCGATCATTCCGGGTCTTGTATTGGGTGGCGTGCGCTTTCCCATCACCCGCGTTTCCGTCGGGCAATTTCGTTTCGGTCCGGGACTCGCCGCCGATGGGCTGCTCGGCTCCGACGTTTTGTTGGCGTTCGATCTCGACATCGACGTTCCGGGCAAGACTTTGACCCTGTACCGGCCTCGCCTGTGTCCGGACGTCCGGCCGCCGTGGCATGAACCGTATGAACAAGTGCCCGGCGTGACCGCGATGCGCGACAGGTTGCTGATCCCGTTGCAATTGGACGGCGTGTCGGGGATGGGGATCCTCGACACCGGCGCGCAGGCCACCACGATCGGCGTGCGGATGGCCGAGCGTCTGGGCCTGACGCCCGAGGCGATGGCCGGCGATCCGATCGTGGAGCATCACGGGGCGGGCCCAGGATCGCAGCAGGCGCGGTTGCACCGGTTCAATTTGTTGCAGATTGGGCCGGCCGCGGCGCCGGAGCCGATCCTGTCGGTGTTGCCGGTGGACGCCGGCGTCGGCGACGCGCTGGTGGGTGAGGATTTCATCGATGGCCGGCGGATCTGGATGTCGTTCAAGGACCGCGCGGTGTTTATCGCCACCACGACGCCCGAGGCCGCGAAGTAGTTCTACACGACCAGGATACGCCGCGGGTTCGCCGCCGGATCGAGCCAGAATGAACTCTTGGCGATGCGTTGAAACAGTTCCGGTGGCAGCACCGTCTCCCGGGGCTGGAACGCGACGGCCGGGCGTAACGCGTGCAACCCGGGCGCGCCGAGTTGTCGGTCGAAATCCGAAGTGTCGAGGTTCAGGCTGACATTGGTGAAATCATGCACGAACGCGGACTCGCCAATAAAGTCATAGACCGCCTGCAACGCGCGGCCTGGATCGCTGGACAGGGTTTCATAACACAACAGCATCAGTTGTCCGGCGTTTGGCCCATAAAACGCCTCCCGCAGCGCGTTCCAGGCATAGCCGAGCAAACCGTTGCCGCCCGTCAGCATGTCATAACGGTTGTAAACCGTGCTGGTGGCGTCGAACGCGAAGATCTTCGACGGTTCCAACGGGTTTCGCCGCACCAGTTGCTCAAGGCTATCGACGATCCAGGGCACTTGCCGCACGCAGCAGATCATGCGGGATTTTGGGAATAATTGAGCGAGCGCGGCGAGTTTCGCGGACCACAGCCGATTGGTGTCGAACACCACCTGGCGAGGATGTTCACGGCGATAATAATTGTCGAATACGCCGGACAGCACGTTGCGTCGTCGTTCGTCATCGATGAAGACCGCGGCTTCATTCTCCTGACTCATCTGGCGCATCAATCCGTTGAACAGGAACGCGACCGGGCTGGCGATCCCGGCGTGGAATTTCGGATTCTGCCGCAGGACCGCCGCGAGCAAGGTGGAGCCCGAGCGCGGCAGGCCGGAGATGAAGTGAATGCCGTTATCCATCGCGATCACATCCCCGCCGTGCGAGCGGCGAATGGGCGTCAGACGGAGTCGCCAGCCTCGATCACGCCATCGACGAATATCGCATGGTTCCGCAAAGGTCTACCTCCGGGTCGTCATGACCCGGAGGTTGGCTCGCGTCCCCGGTTCAGCGTTTGACGTCAGTGTACGGATACTCGACATCGCCCGTCTTCAACGCCGGCGGCCAAAGAATGACCTCGGTCTTCGGATCGCGGAACTGTTCCATGTCGTTGGACTTCACGCCCTGGAACTGCACCGCCATCACCCGCGGCTCGACCCACTCGCCATTCGAGCCAAACTTAATGTCACCCACGATGGTCTTGAACGTGCCTTTATGCAGCGCGTCGGCGAACTTATCGTCGTCCAGGCTTTTCGCCGTCTCGACCGCCTGTTGCAGCACTTGCATGTAAGCGTATGCGAACGGCGGCAGGTAATAGCCAAGCGCGTCGACGCCCATCGAGGCCGCCTCGGTCTGGTACAGCTTCAGGAACGCCAGACCCTCCGGCGAGGCCAACTTCGACCACGGCAGCCAGAAATCGTAATCCACGATGCCGTTCAGCAATGGCCCAAGCTGCACCTTGATCGCCGTGCTCTGCAGCCCGACCATGCCGCCGCCGAACAGTTTCGCCTTCAGACCAACTTCGTTGGCCGCGCGAATCATACCCACGCTGTCGGGAGGATACGACGCGACCATCACGATATCCGGGTTGGTCGCCTGAATCGCGCGAATAATCGGCGAGTAATCGCTGGTGGTCGGCGGATAGGTTTTGTCGTAAACAATCTTCAACCCGAGCCCCTTCGCCACCGTCCGCGCGCCATCCATCGCGTTGCGAGGGAACTCGGCGTCGGCGCCGATCATGGCGACCGTCGTTGGTTTCGGGTTCTGCTGCATCGCCACGGCGAAGAACCCGCGCGCGAATTCCTCCTTCGGCGTCGGGCCGCCGGTGGGCTGGATCGCGAAATATTTCGGGTAATTGAACTCCGTGTTGGTCGCGAGCCCAAACAGCGCCAGGAACGTCCGGTTATGGCCGATGACGACCGGCATGGCCGGCGCGATCATGTTGGTCGCGTAACCGCTGACCACGATGTCCACTTTATCGACGTCGAGCAGCTTGGTGTAGATGCCAGGAACGGTCGCCGGATTGGACTGGTCATCGTAATAAACGAGCTTTACCGGCCGACCGAGAAGCCCGCCCTTGGCGTTGATCTCTTTCTCCCAGATCTGCATCGCGAACAGCGCCGCTTTGCCGTTCGGCGCCAGGCCGCCGGTCAACGCCATGCCAAAGCCGATCGTGATCGGGTTTTGTGCCAGCGCCGCGACCGTTCCCGTCAGCAACAGCATGACGGCCAGCAATGCGCCTCCCAAAGGCCTGCGTAGCATTCGTTTCCTCCGTACGGTTCTTGATGCGGACATCTTAGGGGCGGGTTCGCGAACGCGCCAGCGGCGGGGTGAAATCCCGGCGCTTGCCAACCCGGCGCGGCCAGCGTGACATGGCGCCAATGAACGACGAACAGCCGACCATTCGCATCACAAGGGAAAGCCTGCGCGACGGCTCCTTGATCGACGCCGCCCGGCGCCGCGCCCCGCCCGGCATGCGGATTCGCACCGACGATGAAATCGCCGCCTGCCTCGACAACATCCTGGCGCACCATCCCGCCAACGAGGATGTCTGGCTTTTCGGCTATGGCTCCCTGATGTGGAACCCGGCGATGCACTTCGCTGAAAAGCGCGGCGGGCGCGTGCTCGGCTGGCATCGAAAGTATTGCCTGTGGTTGGAGGCCGGCCGCGGCTCCCCGGAAGCCCCCGGCCTGATGCTCGGGCTGGATCGAGGCGGCGCGGCGTCCGGCGCGTTGTTCCGCGTTCCCGCGGATCAGGCGCGCGCCGAGCTCATGCTGCCGTTTCGCCGCGAATTGTTCACCCACAGCTATGACGCGCGCTGGGTTTCCGTCGCCACCGCCGGCGGTCTCGTCCGAGCCGTCACCTTCGTCGTCAATCGGCAAGGACTGCGCTACGTGCGTCGCCTGGACCTGGAGCGGATCGCGCGCCACGTCGCCACCGCTTCCGGGGCCCTCGGCTCCTGTATGGAGTATCTCCACCGCACCCTCGAATCCCTTCACGAACTGGGCCTCGACGACCGGATGTTGCGCGAGGTCCACCGGATTTGCACCCGGCGTGCGGCGGCGAAACCGATCTGCTAGAGTGGTGCAGCCTGGACCGGCGCCACAAGAATGGAGGATCCCATGGTCGATCTCGACGAATTCACCGTCACCGACGCCACGCTGGAGCAAATGGCCAGCACGGCCAATCCGCGCCTGAAACAAATCATGGACGCGGCCGTGCGCCATCTGCACGCCTTCGTCCGCGACGTCGATCTGACGCCCGAGGAATGGATCCAGGGCATGCAATTCCTCACCGCGGTCGGCCAGGCCTGCACGCCGCTGCGCCAGGAGTTCATTCTGCTGTCCGACGTGCTCGGGGTCAGCGCCGTGGTCAACGCGTTGCACGACCGCAAGGCGAAGGAGCTTGGGTCGCAAAGCAGCTTGCTCGGCCCATTTTACCGCGAAGGCGTCCCGGAATTGCCGTTGGGCGCTCAGATCGTCGAAAAGCCGACGGCCGAGGAACTGGTCGTACATGGCAAGATCACCGACACCGACGGCACGCCGCTGCCGAACGCGCTGATCCAGGTGTGGCAAACCAGTGAGCGTGGCCTTTATGACCTGCAGGAGCGCAACGGCGAGTCGCTGGACATGCGCGGCAACTTCCGCACCGACGCCGACGGGAAATATTATTTCCGTACCGTCCGGCCGAAGGGATACTCGATCCCGATGGACGGCCCGGTCGGCGATCTGGTGCATGCGCAAGGCCGCCACGGCATGCGTCCGTCGCACATTCACATGCTGATCGGCGCCGACGGCCATCGCGAGCTGGTCACCGCGCTGTATTTCGGCGACGACGATTTCATCGATTCAGACACGGTGTTTGGCGTGTCCGGCTCCTTGGTAGTCGAAGCGAAGGACGACGCGGAGTCCCCGGTGAAGGGCTTGCGCGCCGTGCGTTATGACTTCCGCCTCGCCAAAGCGGCCCCGGGCGAGAGTGGCCGTGTCGGTGCCGATCCCACAACGTTCATGAACAAGGCGGCGGAGTAACGCGAGTCGCCCCCGGTTCGCCCAACGTCTTCCGCATGAAAATCCGTGCGACGTCGGGCGCCGTCTGGATGCGGCCGAACTCTTCCCACCCGTACCGCGCATAAAACTCCGGAGCCTGGAAATTCACCGTGACCAGCGTCGCCGCGAGACATCCGCGGCGCGTGGCCTCCTCCTCCGCCATTCGCAGGGCCGCGCTCCCCGCGCCCGAGCCCCGTAGACGCTCCGGCACATAGAACAGGTCCAGAAAGAACAGCCCCAGCGACGTCCGGCCCAACAACCCGCCGACAGGCGCCCCCGTCTCCGGGTCCGCCACAGTGACGGCCAAGGCGCGCCAGTCCCGGCGATGCGCCTGACTCTCATTGTATTCCGCGAGACCGGCTTCGAGGATCGTTTCGAAGCCCGGATCCGGATTGTCCGTCAATATCAGCATCCCTGTCTCCTGTTCTGTCGCGCGGGGAAAGCTATCATCCCCCTGCTGACACCGTTCCGTCAGTAGCGGCCCACGCTTGCCTCGCCCCGCTTGCGATGACAACGATACGTCCGAGCCATCGCGCCCAGAATAAAATCGCCGCCACGGGAGAAAACGCGCATGCATGCGGATTATGTCATCGTCGGAGCCGGATCGGCCGGCTGCGTCCTCGCCAACCGCCTGACAGAAGACCCCAATACCCGCGTCGTACTGATCGAGGCAGGTGGCCGCGACTGGCATCCGATGATCCACATCCCCGCCGGCTACATGAAACTGCTGGATCACCCCACCTTGACCTGGGGCTACAAAGCCGACGCTGACTCCGGCCTCAACGGCCGGGAGATCAACTACCCGCGCGGCCGCGTGCTTGGCGGATCCAGCTCCATCAACGGCATGATCTACATCCGCGGCCAGCCCGAGGACTTCGATCACTGGGCGCAACTCGGCAACCGCGGCTGGTCCTGGGACGACGTCTTCCCGTTCTTTCGCAAGGCCGAGAACTGGGAAGGCAAAGAGGACACCGTCCATGCCAAGGGCGGCCCGCTGTTCACCTCCCCTGGCCGCGACCAGCCCTTGTTATGCCAGGCCGCGGTCGAGGCCGGCCGGCAAATGGGTTGGGAATATCGGGAGGACGTCAACGATCTCCCGACCGGATTGGGCGATCACATCGGCTGGGTGCAACAAACCCGCGGCGGCCGCTTCCGGGCCAGCACCGCCCGCTCCTACCTCCGCCCAGCGATGAAGCGGCCGAACCTTCAGGTTGTGACAGGGGCGTTGGTACATCGCGTGCTGTTCGATGACTCCCAGGGGGGGAAGCGCGCTGTCGGCGTCGAGTTCTCCCGCGGCGGGGCGGTCGAAAAGGCCAACGCGGCCGCGGAGGTCATTCTGTCCGCGGGCGCCATCGGCTCTCCGCACATTCTGCAACTGTCCGGTGTCGGCGATCCCGAGCATCTGGAACGCGTCGGCATCCCGCTGCATCATGCCCTGCGTGGCGTCGGCAAGAACTTCCAGGACCACTTCCTGGTGCGCGTGTCCGCCGACGTGAAGGGCATCGCCACGATGAACGAACGGTCCCGAGGCCTGCGGCTTGCCGGCGAAGTGATGCGTTACGTGCTCAGCGGCAACGGGATCCTGACCTACGCCGCGTCCCTGGTCGCGGCATCGGTGAAGGTGCTGCCAGAATCCGACACGCCCGATATCCAGGCGCTGTTCGCTTCCGCCAGCTACGCCCCTGGGCCGACCCGCCGTCTGGACAACAAGCCGGGCATGACCGCCGGCGTCTGGCAGATGCGTCCCTTGAGCCGCGGTCACGTCGAAGCCCGCTCCCCCCGGCCCGAGGACCAGCCGTCGATCAACCCCCGCTATCTGGACGACGAGCGCGACCGCCGCGCGGTGATCGGTGGCATGCGGAAGGTGCGAGACTGGTTCAACGCGCCCGCGTTGGCCCGCTATGTCGTGGCCGAAACCTTACCGGGCAAGGACGTCCAAACCGACGACGACTTCATCGCCTATGCGAGGCAAACCGGCACCACGGTGTTCCACGCCAGTTGCTCCTGCCGGATGGGCCCGGACGCGATGTCGGTGGTCGATGACCAGTTGCGCGTGCACGGACTGGAGGGGCTGCGCGTGATCGATGCCTCGGTCATGCCGGCGGTGACCTCGACCAACACCAACGCGCCGACCATCATGATCGCCGAGAAAGGCGCCGCGATGGTGCGCGCGTCGGCGTCAGGCGGACGCGCGAGAGTGGCGGCGTAGAACCCGGGCCGTCACCGCCCGCCTTATTCTGGGCCGTCCCGGCCCACCTTTGTCGCCCGACGCTGTCACGGCACCAGCACCGCCGCGCCCTCGAACCGTCCGGCGCGCAGGTCCGCGAGCGCCTCGTTGGCCTTTTGCAACGGATACGGCGTCGTGCTCGTGACGATCCCGACCTTCGGGGCCAGCGCCAGAAAATCCAGCCCGTCTCGCCGTGTCAGATTGGCGACCGAGACCAACTGCCGCTCTTCCCACAGCAAACCATAGGGGAAGCTCGGAATATCGCTCATGTGGATCCCCGCGCAGACCACGCGGCCGCCTTTGCGCACCGCGCGCAGCGCCAGCGGCACCAGATCGCCCACGACGGCGAAGATGATCGCCGCGTCCAGCGGTTCCGGCGGCATCTCATCTGAGCCTCCCGCCCACACCGCTCCCAGCCCCCGCGCGAAATCCTGACCGGCCGTATCTCCTGGGCGGGTGAACGCGAACACGGAGCGGCCCTGCCATTTCGCCACCTGCGCCAGGATATGTGCCGCCGCGCCGAAGCCGTACAGGCCGAGGTTCTTGCCCTCGCCGGCGATCACCAACGACCGCCAGCCGATCAGGCCCGCGCATAGCAGCGGCGCCATCGCCACGTCGTCCCCGTCCTCTCCCAACGGAAACGCGAAGCGCGCGTCGGCGATCGTCGCGGTCGCGAAACCCCCATCGCGCGTGTAGCCGTTGAACAGCGGATTGTCGCAGAGATTCTCCTGACCAGCTCGGCAGAAACGGCAAATCCCGCAGGTGTGGCCGAGCCACGGCAGGCCGACCCGCTGGCCAAGATGCAGCCCCTCGACCCCGTCGCCGACCGCGTCGATCCGGCCGACGATTTCATGGCCGGGGATGATTGGCATCCGCGGATTTGGCAACTCGCCGTCGAGCACGTGCAGATCGGTCCGGCAAACGCCGCAGGCGGCGACCTTCACCCTGATTTCGCCGGGTCCCGGCTGCCGGTCAGCAAGCTCGGTCCATTCCAAAGCGGTTCCGGGAGTCTTCAATACCATCGCATGCACGGGGGTGATCTCCGACAGTTGCTCAGACTCACACAAACGGGCTGAAGAATTGACCTACCGGCCACCGGTTCGTCATGCCAGGTCTGACCCCGGCATCTTCTGATGCAGGCCCCGTGCTCTCAGGTCGAGCACGATTTCTGTACAGGCCGATCCTCGGATCAAGCCCAAGGATGACGGGGACGGGGGCGTCACGACCGGGAGCACACCCCAGGTCGCGATCATGGTTCCCGTCAGCAGCAGCCGCGAAACCGTCCCTTGCCGACCGAATATCGTGCTTCCTGACGCTCGCGGAAGAACTCCTTATGCGTCATGATTGGCCGCCCAGGATGGTTGGTCTGAAGATGCGAGACGTACGTGTCGTAGTCGGGCACGCCAACCATCAGCCGGGCGGTCTGTACCACCATATCGCAGACGAAACGGGCTCGCCTCGCGACGCCCTCGGTCCTGCCTGGCATCTCAGTCATCGCCGGCCGCCATCGCATCGAACGCCCCAATTTCCACCGCCCCAATTTCCACCGTCGTGTCGCGCGGCGTCCGCAACGCCTTACGCGCGTCCAGGATGCCGTAAACCACCATGGTCAGCACGATCGTCGCGAACAACCCCGCCAATCCAGCGTCGAGATAGTCGTTGAATACGATCCGCCCCATTTCATGCAGCGATTTCGCCGGAGCCAGAATTTGTCCCGCCGCCGCCGCCCCGCCGAACTTCATCGCGTGCGCGACGAAGCCGACCGCGGTATCCGGACTGAACACTTTCTCGAACCCCGCGGTCACCGTGCACAGCACCAGCCAGACCGTCGGCACGATGGTGACCCAGGCGAGCCGCTCGCGTTTCATCTTGAACAGCACGACGCTGCAAAGGATCAGCGCGATCGCCGCGAGCATCTGGTTCGCGCTGCCGAACAGCGGCCACATCGTCCAGATCCCGCCCAGAGGATCGATCACGCCCTGATACAGAAAATACCCCCACAACGCGCAGGCGAACGCCGAGCCGAGGATGTTGTTGACCCATGATTCGGTCGCCCTGAACGCCGGGATCACGTTGCCGACCAGATCCTGGATCATGAAGCGGCACACCCGCGTGCCGGCATCGACCGTTGTCAGGATGAACAACGCCTCGAACAGGATGGCGAAGTGGTACCAGATCCCCGCCAGCTCCGGACCGCCGAGGAAGCGTGACAGAATGGTGGCCATGCCCACCGCCAAGGTCGGTGCCCCGCCGGTGCGCGACATGATGGTGCTCTCGCCCACCTCGTGCGCAACCTGGGTCAGCATATCCGGCGTCACCGCGAAGCCCCACGCCGAGATCACCTGCGCCGCGTGGCCCGGATCGGTGCCAATGACGCCGGCGGCGCTGTTCATCGCGAAGTAGACGCCGGGATGGATCACCGACGCGCCGATGATCGCCATGATCGCCACCAGCGATTCCATCAGCATGGCGCCGTAACCGATGAAGCGGATCTGGCTCTCGTTCTCGATCATCTTCGGTGTCGTGCCGGACGCGATCAGCGCGTGCCAGCCGGATACCGAGCCGCAGGCGATGGTGATGAACAGGAACGGGAAGATGCTGCCAGCCCAGACCGGGCCCGAGCCATCGATGAACCGCGTCATCGCGGGCATCTGCAATTCGGGGTGAACGACGATGACCGCGATCGACAGCAGCAGAATGGTGCCGATTTTCAGGAACGTCGAAAGGTAATCGCGCGGCGCCAGCAACAGCCACACCGGCAACACCGAGGCGACGAACCCATAGCCGATCACAATCAATGCCAGCGTCTCGCCGCTGTAATTGAACCATGTCGCCAGCGCCGGGGTTTCCGACACCGTGCGGCCGTAGATCAGCGCCGCGAGCAGCAGTGCCGCGCCGATGCCGGACATCTCGGCGATGCGGCCGGGCCGGATGAAGCGGCTGTAGACGCCCATGATCAGCGCGATCGGAACGGTGCAGAATACCGTGAACGTGCCCCAGGGACTGCCCCTCAGCGCGTTCACCACCACCAGTGCCAGCACGGAAAGGACGATGATGCAGATCAGTAGAATGCCGACACCCGCGATGCCGCCGGCCACCGGTCCCATCTCCGACCGGATCATGTCGCCGAGGGATTTGCCGTCGCGCCGGGTGGACAGGAACAGCACGGTCATGTCCTGCACCGCGCCGGCGAACACGACGCCGGCCAGGATCCAAAGCGTGCCGGGCAAATAGCCCATCTGCGCCGCCAGCACCGGCCCTACCAGCGGTCCCGCTCCTGCGATGGCCGCGAAATGATGTCCGAACAGCACGTATTTGTTGGTCGGCACATAATCGAGGCCATCGTTGTGCCGATACGCCGGCGTCAGCCGCTTCGGATCGATCCCGAACACCTTGCCGGTGATGAACAGCGCGTAGAACCGGTAAGCGATGAAGTAGATGCACACCGCCGCCACGACCAGCCAGGCGGCGTTCACGGGTTCGCCTCGGGTCAATGCCACCACGGCAAAGGAAACCGCGCCCAAAACCGCGACCCCGATCCACATCAGCTTCGCCTGTAGCGTCATCGCCGCGCTCCCATGATCCGGCCCGCTGCGTTCGTGACGTCACGAACCGAGGCCGCTGATCATGGCGGATTGGCACCCTTGATCCGTCCGCGCATTGATCTGGATCACCGCCTCGCCCGTGCCGCGTGGCCGGTTGATTCAGGTCAACGCAGTCCGGCTGACCGCCTGCCTAAGGTGTGATCGAGCCGGCGCGATGAACTGACCGCCGGAGCTTCCGGGCCCGCCGGGCCTGGCAGCGAATGCGCGTGTGTCCATCCGTGCGGCCGGCGCCCAGGCCGGGCAGCCGCGCTGCCGTCTTCCACCGTTCAGGCCCCACGACCGAGGCAGTCCAATGAGCACCCGCCAGCACGACATGAGTCCCCTGATCGACATGACTCGCCGCCGTGCCGCTGGCCCGACACGAAGCGCTCACCCCGTTTACGTAGACCTGCTGCCGCCCTGCAACCAAGCCTGCCCCGCCGGCGAGGACATCCAGGCCTGGCTGGGCCTGGCCCAGGCGGGCCGCTATCGCGAAGCCTGGGACGCACTGGTCCGCGACAACCCGATGCCGGCGGTGCATGGCCGGGTCTGTTATCACCCTTGCGAGACCGCTTGTAATCGCGACGAACTCGATGCCCCTGTGGGGGTTCACGCGGTGGAGCGGTTTCTCGGCGACCTGGCCACCGCGGAAGGCTGGACATTCAAAATCGACGCCCCGCCCACCGAAAAGCGCGTACTGGTGGTCGGCGCCGGACCCAGCGGGCTATCCGCCGCCTACCATCTCGCGCGATTGGGCCACACTGTCGAAATCCACGAAGCCGGCCCCGTCGCCGGCGGGATGATGCATTTCGGCATCCCGGCGTATCGTTTGCCCAGGGCCGACCTGATGCGCGAAATCCAGCGCATCGAGGCGATGGGCGTCAAAATCGTCCTCAATCACAAAGTCGAAGACGTCCAGGCGGAAATCGCCGATGGCCGCTTCGACGCCGCCTTCATCGCCATCGGCGCCGACGTCGGCAAGCATGTCGATATTCCCGCTCGCGACGCGGTGCGCGTGCTGGACGCGGTGACGATGCTGCACGACGTGGGGCTGCACGACGTGGGGCTGCATGACGCCGGCTCTGGCGAAACGCCGCTGTTGGGCCGCCGTGTCATCGTCTACGGCGGCGGCAACACTGCCATGGACGCCGCCCGCACCGCCCGCCGGTTGGGCGCCGATGAAGCGCTGATCGTCTACCGCCGCGACCGCGCCCACATGCCCGCGCACGGCTTCGAGGCCGACGAAGCGATGGAAGAAGGCATCAAAATCAAGTGGCTCACCACCATCAAGGAGATCGTCGGGCCCACGCTGACCGTCGAGATGATGGCGCTGGATGAGCATGGCCGTCCCCAACCGACCGGCCAGTTCGAAACGCTGACCGCCGACGCGGTGGTGTTGGCGTTGGGCCAGGCGACGGAAAGCGGCTTCCTGCGCAACGTTCCCGGTCTGGCGTTCGGCTCTGACGGTACCGTCGTGGTCGATGCGACCATGATGACCGGCTGCCCGGGATTGTTCGCCGGCGGAGACGCGATCGCCGGGGAAAAGTCGGTGACGATCGCGGTCGGCCACGGCAAGCGCGCCGCGCGCCACATCGACGCCTGGCTGCGCGAGGTGCGCTA
>Ga0182030_10021502_pt1 | contig 12078 bp, 8 predicted proteins | sample 812S3MmetaG_FD_121299 | JGI IMG/M metagenome (GOLD analysis project Ga0182030, IMG submission 121299) | Permafrost microbial communities from Stordalen Mire, Sweden - 812S3M metaG (Illumina Assembly) | ecosystem: Environmental > Terrestrial > Soil > Wetlands > Permafrost | place: Sweden...
CCTCGCGTGACCGGCAGTCGATTCACGTGTCCGCCGACCACGTCCCGGCCACCTATTAAATGTCATACCGCCCTGGACGTACCGCAGTTCCCCGTAATCAGGGATTTTCTCGCGAAGAGCCTGCCGTTCCGCCGGACACTGACCGCCGCGCCGTGTCACCCGGAGCCTCCCGGGACGCGCCCGCGCCAGCCAGCCAGTGGCGGGACCATCTAAACGCCCAGCCTTAAGCCGGCACGAGCGGCGGCCACCCGCCGACCGCGCCGGCCGCAAGCGTCCCCAGTTCCCGGGGCCCAGGCAGGCGTCGGCGAGGGTAGGCCCGCCGACCACATAAGCACCCGATCTGCGCTATCGCAAACCGGCACTTCAGAACCCAGCCAACGTCAGGCGGATCGCGCGCCGTCACCACGAGGCCAATGGTTACGTTCCGTGAGATCCAATGGCCTCGGCCTTGCAGGCTGGTCAGGCGAGGTACCCGGCCAGCCTGGTGGCGCGGCCGGATTACGGCGCGTTGTCCATGATGCGGTCGTAGCTGCGGCGGGCGCTGGCGCTGCGGGCGCTGGCGCCGTAGCGGCGGAGCATCTGCGGGGAGGTCCAGCCGTTGAGTTCCATCAGGTCCCCCTCGGCGCCGCCCCGGTCCAGCCAGGTGTGGCTGAAATGGTGCCGGAACTGGTGCGGGAACACCTCGATCCCGCACTGCCGGCCGCGACGGGCGATGACCTGGTAGATGCCGCTGGCGGTCATCGGGCCCCGGTTGCTGGTCCCGAGCCATAGCTGCGGCCGGTAGGCCTGGACATGCCGGGTGCGGACGCGTAGGTACCGGTCCAGGCTGCGCGCCGCGTCGTAGCTGATCTTGACCGTGCGGGTCTTGCGGCCTTTGCCGCAGACGGTGATCTCCCGGTGCCATAGGTCGATGTCGCTGTGCCGAGGGTCGGCCGGCTGGATGATCCCGGTGACCGCCAGTTCCGACAGGCGGATCCCGGTCGCCGCGAACACGGCGATCACCGCGGCGTCGCGGCGCTGCTGGAACGAACGCCCGGCGCAGGCACACTCCAGCCTGGCCAGGTCCCCGTCGGCGAAGACCGGCACGGGCTTGTCCGGGACCTGCGGCGGTCGCAGCCCGGCCATCGGGTCCGGGATCTCGTCCTCGGCAGCCAGCCACTTGAAGAACTGCTGCAGGGCACGGAACTGGTTGCTGGCATACGCGGCGCTGTACCGGCCCAGCAGCCAGGCCATCCACTCCTGCACGTCCTGCCTGCGGACCTGTTCCCAGCCGGTGCAGCCGGGCTGGCGGCGCAGGTGCGCGGCGGCGAACCACTGCACCGCCTCGGTATAGGTCCGGACCGTCCGGCCAGCCTTACCCTCCGCGGCCAAGTGCGACCGGAACGAGCTGATCTCTGTCTGCAAGCACTTAGCATCTAGCTGCTTGGGCTGCCGGGACCGGGACTGTGATGCGGTCATGGTCTTCCTCTTTTCCCCTGCGCACCACCCGCAGCAGCATCAACGCCAGCCCGAACGATCTCAATGCGCCGCATGCAGCTAGGGTCAGTCCCTCATGACGAGGTCGTAGTGGCGGCGCGCCCGGGCGCCCCGCGCGCTGCCGCCGTACCGCTGGAGCATCTGCGGGGAGGACCAGCCGTTCAGCTCCATCAGGTCGCCCTCCGCGCCGCCGCGCCCCAGCCAGGTGTGGCTGAAATGGTGCCGGAACCGGTGCGGGAACACCTCGACCCCGGCCTGCTCGCCTCGCCGCCTGACCATCTGGTAGATCCCGTTGCCGGTCAGCGGGCCCCGCCCGCCGGTCCCCAGCCACAGCCCCAGCCGGTGCGACTGCTCATGCCTGGCGCGGACCCGGAGGTAGCGGTCGACCCGGCGGGCGGCCTCATGATCGATCCGGACAATCCGGTCGCTGCCGCCCTTCCCGCGGACATGGATCTCCCGGCGGTCCAGGTCCAGGTCGGTGCGGAATGGGTCATCCGGGTCGCAGCGGATCCCGGCCAGCTCGGCCAGCCGGATGCCTGTCGCGCGGAAGACCGACAGGATCGCCGCGTCGCGGCGCTGGGCGAACGTGTTTCCCCGGCACGCCTTCTCCAGCCTGGAAAGTTCTACGCTGGTGAAAAACGGCACCGGCCTCTCCCGCACCGCGGGCGCGCGCAGCCTGGCCATCGGGTCGGGAATCTCGTCTTCGGCAGCCAGCCAGAGGAAGAACTGCCGCAGCGCCCGGTACTGCTGCCGCGCATAGGCTTCGCTGTAGCTGCCCAGCAGCCAGGTGACCCACCGCTGGACATCCTGGGTGTCTACCTGGCCCCACCTGGTCTTGTCCGTCTCGGAGAGCAGGTAGGCGGCGGCGAACCACAAAGGTGCCTCGGTGTAGATCCTGATCGTCCCGGGCGCCTTGTTCTCCGCCGCCAGGTACAACCAGAACGAAGCAACATCCGCCGCGAACGGCCCCGCTTCCAGCCGGCCTGGACGACGCCGCAGCTGTGTCGGGACTACGGAAGTTTTACGCTCATCCCCCGCTTCCGCGGTCCCGAGGCCGTCTGGTTTGCGGCTTCCGGGCACAGCAGAACCGTCACGGTAATCTGACGTACTCATTGTCGAAAAACACCATCTTCCTGCGTTTCCGCAGGCAGGAGGGCTGGCGACTGAAACTCCGGCTGGTGGTCAGGGGCAGGGTCGAACTGCCGACCTTCCGCTTTTCAGTTTTTCTCTGGTTGAGAGGGGTGGCACGCACCCGCTGGCCGTCGGACCCTGGGAACCCCGGCCTCTCGCGAAGGACGGGCGGATCAGACCGGCAGTGCCGGTGGGTGCCACAAGAACCTGGGCCCGGCCGACGAATCGTTCGAAGGACAGCCCGAAAGGGCGTCAGCCGATTCGCGGGTCAAGCCGGACCCAGGCTCCCGACCCTACGCCCGAACCACCGCAAAACGACGGAAGCAGGGCCGGGGCCGGAAGCACTACCCACATCCTCCCTGCCGATTAGGAATGCCTCCCGAAACGATAGGAATACGTGATCTATGCGCACAGATCGTCCATTCTGGCGCGCACCGGGAGGTGCCAGCCCGGCTAGCGGGATCGCTCAAGTAGGCGGTTACTCGCGCACCGTGGACGGTGGTCTGACTAAGAGATGGTCAGTGCAGCCAGATGCGCACGTATCAAGCTGCATCATTGTGGCCGATTCATCGCGGATTGCTCGCCGCTCAGTGATGCGGCCATGCACGAACTGATAGGCGAGGGTAGCGTCCCGGGTGCGGGCGCTAACGATCTATCCGGCTCCCCCATCTTTGCGTCGAGCCCTGCCGCGGCTGCGTAGTAGGCCGAACGTTCCTCTGGCTGCTGGCAATAGTCCCCGGTTCGACAAGGTCTTCGGCGCCGACTTGGGGCTGCGGCTGTCGTTCGCGTTCTGGCGCGCCGTTTCTGCTGCTGTGAAGTCACCCTGGCCAGCCAGCAGCGATTCAAGGCCAGCTGCAGCTTGGCGGGCATATCTAGAGTGGCCGCTGTCGATCGCTTTCTGGTAAGCCGCTCGCGCCCCTGCTTTATCGCCTTGCCCGGCCAGCAGCGCGCCTAGGTTGACCGCAGCATTCGGCGCGTGCTCGGGGTGGCCGCTGTCGATCGCTTTCCGGTAAGCCGCTTGCGCCCCTGCTGTGTCCCCCTGCCCGGCTAGCAGCGCCCCCAAGCGGACCCCAGCAGCTGGGGCGTAGTCGGGGTGGCCGGTGTCGATGGCTTTCTGGTAAGCCGCTCGTGCCTCTGCCGTGTCCCCCTGCTCGGCCAATCGGCTGCCGAGGCCGTACACATCCGCCGCGTTCTGTCGCCGGCTGTCAGACGCCTGCTGGGTGCCCGATCGCGTCCCGGGCCCTTTTTCCTGCTGCACCCTCTCGGACCCGGCCCACACGGGTCGGCCAGCTGTCGCGTACCCCTCCAGCAGCGACCTCTGCAGCACCAGCCGCTCCTGCTCATCGGCAGGAAGATGCTCCAGCAACTGCTTGGCCTGGGCGGCGATGTCGGCGAGGAACGTATCAGGTTCGGCAAAGCCGAACATGGTGACCTGGCCGAGGATCTGACGTGCGCCTTCCGTGTCGCCACGGGCGGCGCGGATCATCCCCACCATACAGCTGGACCGTAGCTTCAATTCGACGTCGGCCGTGTTGTCGGTCAGCATGAACAATCTCTCTGCGGTCTCCAGGTCTCCGCGCTTCAGGCAGATGAAACCGAGGCGGTATCCAGCCGTCGCCGTCACATGGCCGTAATCGGCGTTCACCAACTCCGCGAGGAAACGTTCCTCGATCGCATCGTCACCGTCCTCGTTCGCCATCCGCGCCAGCTCCAGAAGCGCGCGGGAGGACACTGGTTCGGCCCCGATGCTGGCCGCGTTATGCAGGAAACCCTGGGCTTCCTGCCGCCCGCCGCGGCCGAGCGCCAGGTGGGCCAGGCTGAGGAAGGCCTGAGCCGATGTCCGCGCAACCGGAGAACCGGTCGCCAGGGAGAAATTTTCCGCCGCCGCATCCTGGTCCCGGCCGTGCAACAGAAAGCCCAGGTGAAGCGCGGCCTCCGCCTGGATCTGGAGCGATTCTGATTGCTTCGCCCTGCAGAGCGCCTGTTCCGCGGCCGCTACCTCTTCGGTAGCCGCCAGCATCACGCCCAGCCGCAGCAGTACGTCAGCCTCACCGTCGAGGCTGATGGGGCCTCGGTAGTGGGTACGCGCTTGCCTGAAGGCCGCCCGGAGGTCGTCTTCGGCATCCGGCCTGGCATCCGAACTGACCCACATCTCGAAGCCATGGACCGTGATATCGCGGATAAAGTTCAGCCGTTCGGAGGTCTCGCTCAGCACCATCATGGCGTGCTCTGCTTCGCCTGCTATCTGCCCGACGAGCTGTGCCGTCTCCAGCTCAGAGCGGCTGAGCTCCGGGCGCTCCCGCTTGGACCGTAGCCGGACCGCCTCGAAGAACATCGGCGGCATGACGTCTGGCGGCGCTATCCCTCCCTGACCGAGGATCCGGATGACAGGTACATGCCGGAGCCGGTGTGTCAGCTCGCTGACTTCGCGGAGCGTCTCCTCAGCGACGGTGATGTCGCCCGCCGCGAGCGCGTACGCTCCGAACTCGCGCAGGTAAGACGCATCGCTGGTCGGGAACGTCAGGCCGCGCTTCAGCACCGCATACGCGGCACCAATGTTCCCGGCGTTGCGGTATTCCGCGGCGATGTCTAGGAGCCGGCTCATGTCGAACCGCGGCGCCTCGGTCAGGCTCGGAACCAACTTGAACAGGACAACGCCCTGCATGGCTGCCTGAGCAATCGTACGCAGCCCCGTCAGGCCGACCACGATCTCGTACTGGTCCTCGGTCGCGCGCCGGTATGCCTCCGCAGGCAGCACTGGGCCCAGCATGGCGATGTAACCGTGGTACTCCTCGGCCAGCTGCTCGCTGTCCGCCGCGGCGACGTAAATGAGCAGGTCATGATCAGGGTCGTCGTACAGCAGGGGGACCCACGCATCGCGGCTGGTGCCGCATGAGTCGCACACGACGGTGCCGGCCTGGCCGCTGATGAGTTGCTCGGCGAGCTTCGGGTCGGACACGACGGAAACATAGCGCGGGCCGGGGTCGGCCAGAGCCGGCGCGCATGAGGCGCAGCCTGCCCGATCCGGCTCGTCAGGTGAGCTCATCTGCGTCCCCCCTGGCCAGGCGCGCAGCCTTGAGGAGGCCATCCGTGCTCATGATGCGGAACGAGAGCTGGAACGGCTCGCCCTCGAGCACATGCTTGTCCTCGCGGCCGAGCAGCCACCAGGCGACTCTCAGCCGCAACCGGTAACGCCAGCCCTCATCGGCCGTCACCCGCAGGGTGTATCCCTCGGTCTCGCCTGGCTCCAGGACGTGATCCAGGTCCAGCAGCTCGTAGCTGCTCTGGTCCGGCTTTAGGTGCGCTTCAAGATCGTAGTATTGGGGAAGGCCTTCCGGCCGGAAGAAGTGCGGCTCGATCAGACGCTCGGCCGCTAGGAGCTCTAGGGTGATCTGGGGCACCTTCGCCCGCGCCGCCGAGGAGTTCGTCAGCGTGAACAGCACGCGGGCTGGCCTGCCGGAGATGCTCACCTCGGTGATCGAGCCGATGTCAAGGGTCAGGCCATCCGCCTCCGGCGGCTGTACCAGGCGCATCGCCTCCGCCCACTTGGAATCGGCTACCTGATAGTCCCTATTCGCCTTGATGACCTCGGGGAGGAACTCCGCGACCGCACGCGCCGGTACTCCCCACCCGCCGCGGTCAGTGCCGAGCGCACGGCTTGTCTTCAGCACGCCGCACACCACCCCCCTGGTGAGATCGAGCAGCGGGCTGCCGCTCATCCCGGGAACGGCTTCGCCGGATGACAGCTTGAGGAGCGCGCCATTGCCGGTTTCTTGCCGGCCCTCGTAAGTGAAAGTACTAGGCTCCTCGGTGGGCAACGGCGACCATGTCGTAGTGAAGCCCCGGGAATGCAGCCGCGTGTCCAGCTCCGGAAATCCCGTATCGAGCGCGGCACAAAGGTTTCCAGTACCGGCCGGCACTTCTATAACGGCCAGATCAGGATAAGGAAATGGTCCATGGCTGGGAGTCTCCCCTGGGTACCGTGCGGTGACTTTACCACGGAGAACCCGGTCGCCCCAGAATACGGAAACAGCATCACCAGGATTAACATTCACCACGTGCGCACAGGTGAGAACCGTATCCGGCGCCACGAAGAAACCGGTACCGCCCCCGCCCCCGGTAGCGATACGGACGATGACCAGCTTAAGCAGGGACTCGACCGCGGCCGTCACGGCTGCGCACCGTACAACTCGTCCAACAGGGCCCCAAGGTCAGACAGCACGCCGGCAGCAGTGACACCGGCGCCGCCAGTTCCGTCCGCGCCGGACAGGCCGACATCTCGCGGACCCGGCCCGTGCGCGACCGTCATGGCGGAAAGGCCGTTGCGGACCAGTGCCCTGACCGCCCTTCCCTTAACCGTCTCCTCGGCCGCCACCTTCGTCGCCTCCGCGGCCTCACCGGCGCTCCTTGTCGCCTGATGGAGTGCGTCGTCGGCTTCTTGCCTGGCTCGGGCCGCATCGCCCTTCGCGGACTCAGCGGTCCCCCTGTGCACCTCGCGCCCGAATAGCCAGCCAATGACCGTGAACACGATCGCCTCCGCGCCGCCGAACACAAAAACACGCCGCTGCCACACCGTTTCGTCGCCCCGCGCCAGGAACATCATTGCCACTATGAGGGCGACAAAGCCGACCAAAAGCGCGACAGCAACCACGAATTGCCAGGTCCACCTGGCCGCGTTCAGCGTGGCATCATCATTAGCTTGATCGCTCAAAATGCTCCTCACGCAGAAGGACCTGAAATAAACAGTTTACAGCGATTCTGTCAGGTAGGGACCCAGCCGCAGAGCTCCGACGCAATCCAGACTTATCCAGTTTTGCGCAGTCTGCGGCGATAGGGCGGTATCTGCGCAGGGTTGTCGGGCACTGTTGAGTTGGGCCTTCTCTACGGACGCCAGAGCACGGTTACAAGGTCGGTTGGATCAGATGGTGAGCACGAGCTCAGCGAAGGCGATGCGTAGCCGGTGGCGGCTCGGATCTCGGTAGCGATGTCGTGGTGGCCACGGTGCAGGTTCTGCACGAAAGCATGGCCCGCGGCGATAACCCGGACAGAGCGATGGCATTTCAAGCCGCGCATGGGCCGCAGCCGCGCTTTTCAACCGTCCGTGGTCCGTCTCGACGGGGTTGTTCGCATGCCGCTCAACAGTGTGCAGCACCGATGAAGACAGTACATACAACACTCGCGGGTAGGCGGGTGCGATCGGTCGTGACCTCGGCCAGGACGGTGCCCGCGTAGCACCCTGGTTCGCCCCGGCAAGTCTGGAGGCCTCTATGTCTGCGAACTGCTTATTAGTTTACCGGATTCCAGTGCCCGATAATAGATTTCCTCGTACTTTTTCGGAGGAATATCTGCGCTGTATGAATGGATCCGATCCTCGTTATACCACTGCACCCAGTCCATCGTCGCGAGCATCACGTCATCAACCCCCAGCCAGTCCTTCTTCGGGTCGATGAGCTCACGCTTGTAAAGACTGTTAAGCGCCTCTGCGGCAGCATTGTCATATGAGTCACCTTTACTCCCGACCGACCGGACAGCCCTCTCTTCTGAAAGCCGCTCCGCGTAACGGATAGACGTATATTGAACGCCACGGTCGGAATGATGGACCAGGCCGCCGAGGTCCTCGTCCCGTCGCGACCACACCGCCATTTCCAGCGCGTCGAGCGCCAGATCGGCGCGCAGGTGGTCGGTGACCTGCCAGCCGAGAATGCGGCGCGCGAACAGATCCATGACGAAGGCGGTGTAGACCCAGCCGGAAAATGTCCGGACGTAAGTGATGTCCGCAACCCAGCGGCGGTTCGGAGCGGCCGCATCGAAGCACCGTTCGAGCAGGTCGGACGGCCTGTCAGCCGGATCGCCGGGCAGCGTCGTCGGCGGTCTCTTCCGCCCCGGGCTCACCCCGCGGATTCCCAGCTCCCGCATCAGCCGCTCGACCGTGCACCGGGCCACCGCGATTTCCCGGCTATTCAGCTCCAGCCATATTTTCCGCGCCCCGTAAACCTTCCTTCCCTTATCCCCTTCCCATACCTCCATGATTTTCTCCTTAAGAACCATGTCACGGATATCCCGCGCCGGCGGCTCAGCCTGACGTTTCCTCGCCTGGTAATACGACGACACGGGAAATTCAAGGACCACGCAAACCGGCTCGACACCGAACCGGTCCCGGTGCACGTCAACGAACTCGACTAGCGCGGTAGCCTCGGGTCGAGTTCCCTCGCGAAATAGGCGCTGGCTGCTTTCAGGATCTCACCAGTTGGCTGAACTATGTGTGGCGTTTCCGCAGCTCATAGTGCTGGTGCAGTAGCGTCGCCGGGCATGGGAGACGGACGGGACCTAGCCTCGCTTGCGGTGCCGGCGACGGGGGAACTGATAGCGGTAAATGACCGGTATGAGCCATTCAGGATGACCGGGCCGGATGGCGTGACAGTCGAGCCGGTCACGGAGTTTTTCCGGGACCTGCTCGCTGCGGGCCGGTCCGAGGCGACAGTCCGGTCCTACGGGATGGACCTGCTGCGATGGTTCCGGTTCACCTGGGCGGCCGGGATCGCGTGGGACCGTGCCGATCAGCGTGATGCCCGTGATTTCAGCCGGTGGCTGCAGCTGTCCGGGCGGGGAGGGAAAGGTTACGCGCCCGCGGTCCGCGCTCACAGCGAGACGGTCCTGCGGGGCTTTTACGCTTATCACCTGGAGGCTGGGACCGGGCCGGTGATCAACCCGTTCCCGCTGGACCGGGCCCGGCGGCGCGGCCGTTCCGGCGCTCATCACAACCCGATGGAGAATTACCCGGAGCAGCGGAGCGGCCGTTACCGTCCGCGGCTGCCCTCCCGGGTCCCGAGGGCGGTCAGCGACGAGGAGTTCAACGCGATCTTCGCGAAGCTGCCGTCGAACCGGGACCGGGCACTGGTCGCGTTCTACGTGTCCACGGGAGCCCGGGCATCGGAGTTGCTGTCGGCCACGGCGGGCGGGGCGGATCCAGGACGGCAGCTGATCACCGTGGTCCGCAAGGGAACGCGGGAGCTGGCGCACCTTCCGGCGTCGCCGGACGCGTTCGTCTGGCTGCGGCTTTACCAGGCGGAGATGGGAACGCTGATCCCGCCCGGCCGGCGGCAGCCGCTGTGGTGGACGCTGCGCCGCCCGGTCCGTCCGCTGTCCTATCACGCGGCGCACCGGATGTTCGAGCGCGTGAACCAGCAGGCCGGAACGGCCGCAACTCTGCACGCGCTGCGGCATACCGCAGCGTTCCGGATGGCCGATGACCCGTCGCTGCCTTTGACCGACGTGCAGGCCGTTCTCGGTCACGCCCAGCTGACCACGACTCAGATTTACACGACGCCCCGGGCCGAGGACGTGATCCGCCGGGTGCTGGCCCATCACGGCGAGACCGAACGGCAGGCAGCCGCGCGGTCCGCGGCCGTCCCGGCCTCCGGTTACCGGCCCGAGACGCTGGGCGTGCTGTTCGGGACCGGGGCATCATGACCGTCAGGCTGCACAAGGAACTGCAAGGCGAGGTGCCCGCGCCGGTGCGGCTGCGGCGTGAGGCACGGCAGTCAGCATGGGACGCCTCGCGCACCGGGTTCCCGGCCCGTCCGGATCCCGCCGGCTGGCCGGCCACTCATCTCGCGCATGAGCCGGCCCTGGAGCTGATTACCCGGCCTCCGTTCACCCTCCCGAACCCGGGCACCCGCAACATGCAGGCCCGCGGCGCGGGTCTGGCGCTGGACTGGCTTGCCGGGTTTCCCGGCGGCACCTGGCAGCAGCGGTGGCACGCCAGCGGCGCCGAGGACGCCGGGGCCGGGTGGAAGCAGGACTGCGCCGGCTGGATGGACGCCCGCGGCATTCACGCCGGCAACCGGATGGACGAGCTGTCCATCCGGCTGATCCTCGCGGTCTGCGCGGACATCGTGCGTCCCGGCCTGCCCTGGCTGACGGCCTCCGGCGTCAGCCCCGGGGCGCTGGCCCGGAATCTCGAGCGGACCCGCGACCATGCCGGGCTCTCCAGGCTGCGGAAGGCCATCGACGACGGAGCTGTCTCGGTCGGGGCAAGGCACGCGGCCATCAGGCGGGCCGCGGTCATCATGGCCGCCAAGGGCGGCACGCTCACCGAGATCGTCTCCGGCGACTTCCTGGAGCTGCTCGATGCCGAGCGCGGGGCCCGCAGCAGGACCCGCGACTACAGCGCCGTGTCGTGGCGGCTGCTGCGCCAGGCCGGCGCGTTCGGGCCGCGGTCACCTCAATCGCTGGCCCCGCTGCTCACGGTCGGGCAGCGCAGCCCTGCCGAGCTCGTCGACCGCTACCAGCTCGCCTGCCGCCCTGTCCGCGACCTGATCGTCGATTACCTGCAAGAACGGCAGCCCGCCCTGGACTACCGCAGCCTGGATACCCTCGCCCAGCAGCTGGCCCGGAACTTCTGGGCCGACCTGGAACACCACCATCCCGGCATCGCCAGCCTGACCCTGCCGCCGCCGGTCGCCGCCGCCTGGAAACAGCGGATGCGCACCCGGACTGACGGCACCGGGCAGCCTGACGGGCAGCGGCTGGCCAGCCGCCACACCCTCATGTCAGTCCGCGCTTTCTATCTTGACCTGGCCTGCTGGGCCGCCGAGGACCCCGCCCGCTGGGGCCAGTGGGCCGTTCCCAGCCCGGTCTCCAAGGCTGACACCGAAACGCGCAAGGAAGACAGGCGCCGCAAGTCCCGGATGGACAGCCGCACCCGCGAGCGGCTCCCCGTCCTGCCTGTCCTGGCCCGCTCGGCTGCCGGCTGGCATGACCAGACGGCCAGCACGCTGATGACCGCGCTGGCCGTCCCGCCTGGCGCAACGTTCACCGCCGACGGGCGCTCCTTCACCCGGACCGCGCCCCGAAAATCCGTCAGCAGGACCTGGGCGCGCGACAGCGACGGCACCCGGCACGACCTGACCTGGGAAGAAGACCACGCGTTCTGGACATGGGCGATCATCGAGGTGCTGCGGGCAACAGGCATCCGGGCCGAGGAACTTCTCGAGCTGACCCATCACAGCCTGATCCAGTACCGCCTGCCGTCGTCCGGCGAACTGGTGCCGCTGCTGCAGATCGCCCCGTCCAAGACCGACACCGAACGGCTCCTGGTCGTCTCACCCGACCTCGCCGACGTGCTCGCCGCGATCATCACCCGGCTCGCCGGCCCGGACGGGAAGATCCCGCTGACCGCCCGTTACGACGAGCACGAGCATGTCTGGCAGCCCCCGGCCCCGCTGCTGTTCCAGCGCCGCAGCGGAACCGAGCTCCGGCACATCTCCTCCGGCACCATCCGGAACATGCTCAACGCGGCACTCGGCCGCACCGGGCTGGCCGACGCGGCCGGGCAGCCGCTGATCTTCACCCCGCACGACTTCCGCAGGATTCTCTCTGCTTAATGACCGTGTTGCGATGGCCACGACAAACCTGTAAGCGGAACTGCGGCATCTGCCCGCGGCTACCTCTTCCTCGCTGCCGCTTTTC
>Ga0182030_10021503_pt1 | contig 12078 bp, 8 predicted proteins | sample 812S3MmetaG_FD_121299 | JGI IMG/M metagenome (GOLD analysis project Ga0182030, IMG submission 121299) | Permafrost microbial communities from Stordalen Mire, Sweden - 812S3M metaG (Illumina Assembly) | ecosystem: Environmental > Terrestrial > Soil > Wetlands > Permafrost | place: Sweden...
CACGATGGAGAAATTCAGTTGCTGTTCAGGCGGTAGTGAACCGACGAGCGCCGCCTGCCCACTGGAAACTGCGGGGCGCACGTGATTGCGCAGTCCTTGAGGCGATTGCTGCGCATGGCCGAGGGAAAAGAACGACAAGAGAAGGGGGAAGACGAACAAGTGCCGGAGGATTGCTGCTTTCATGACAAACCTCTTTTAAAGATTGGTTTGGCAAGGATTGTATAGCATCAAACGTCTGGCTAGATTACGCGTCGGCGGCGCGCATAGTGCATAAAGTGGCAGAGAGATCAATAGCGTGGAGTTAGTTGGCTTATTTGGCGGACCTTGCGGTCTGACTGTATAGGCAGAAAAGCTGACGACGAATTTACACACTATCGACACATAATCTATTTGTTATCTGCAAGATAGCAACACTATTCACACGTATTACGCACTCGGCCATGTTACCGAGAATGCAAATCCATTAAAATGAATCATATACGTAATGGGCGGCGGCTACCGAATAGTATCTGCAAAGCGTTGATAATAAAAGTACTGTTGAAATAGATTATCGACGGTTGCCCCCATTGTTGCCCCCGGCGATACAGCATCGCGCGGATTGTTGCGAACCAAATCCCGTCTTTGCTTCGATAGGCTACGGATTGTACCCAATCTGTAAAGGCACTCTGAGGTTTAATTTCGAAAGCGGACTTTCCCAACCGCTGTGAATCTCTTCCGTCCAGAATCCGATCCCTACAGAATCCGCTCACCCTTCTAAGGCCTGCCCGACCTTCAAACAAGAACTCTGCATTGGGCAATGCACGGACATCCAACTGGACCCAAAACTGTGTGCAAAGCGCGGATTGAATTTTCTGTTCTTGTAGACTTGTTTCTCGCCTTCGGCTTTGACACTATACAGCCCATGAAAGCTTCTTCGCCCGAATCAAATCTACATGCCGGACAAGTCGCAATCCTGCGCTTGCCCGAGGTACAAAGGCGCACAGGCCTGTCCCGAAGCACTATCTACGCATACGCCTCACGCGGTCAGTTCCCCGGCGCGGTACCTGTTGGACAGCGTGCCGTCGGTTGGGTCGAGGACGAAGTGTCCGGCTGGATTCAGCGGCGGATTGCCGGTCGTCAAAGGCCATGAGGGGGGTGACACTCCACCCCTGACAGGGTTGCCGCAGGGATACCAAAAGTAGCTCTGGAGCAACCTGCCCAACTCGCATTGAAACACATCCCGAAGAGGAGACTATGCGGTTGACCCGCCTATCGCGCTCAGTGACTGCCAAGGTCACCGACCAAGAGTTCGCTGAAATCGAGCAACTCACCGCAGGAAGCAATCGCAACATCAGTGAATGGGTGCGTGACTGTTTGCTCCGCGAAATCCAGCGCCCGCGATCTTCCGCCGAACACGAGACATTGCTTGCCGAGGTTCTTGCGCTCCGCTCGATCATGCTCAATCTGGCGTTTCGGTCCAATGCCGGAGAGAAGCTCACTGAGCAGGAGATGCGCGAGCTGATCCAACGCTCCGACCAGGACAAAGCCCAAAAAGCGCGACAGCGACTGACAGACGCCACGTTGGCAGAGACAGGAGATGAATATGAATAGTAGCGGCGATTTTCCGAGCAGGTATCAGGTGTGGACGATCAGTGTCTGCCTCATCACCATTGTGGCCTTCTTCTCGCTTGTCTGGCTGACCTACGAGACACAGACAACTTTCGTCCAGCGTCTTTACCTCCGCCTGTATGCAAATTCGTGGTGGCAGAGCCAGTCGATCAACAGTACTGCGAGGTACAGACTCCTCGCAGTGGAAAAGGCGAGTGGGACCTGGCGATTTGCCCTCGATGGCGAGGTGGAACCTGTCATCACTGCGGACGGCAGGCAATCGTACGCACTGACCGAAGTGGCCACCGCCAGAGGCTTCGTCAAGTTGATAACAGAGGATGTGATCCAGAACAGCCAGCAGCTTCACGCCCAGCTCGCCCACTACATTTACCAGGACCAAACCCTTTGGGACTACATTCAGCGCCCCGCGTATGGCGCGCTGATCGTATTCATTTATGGGCTCTTGGTTGCCGTTCCCAAGGATTCTGCTCGGGCGCGTGTCCGCCGATATGGCCGAGTTGTTGACGGCCCGGAACTGGTCAGCGCGGCGGAGTTCAACCGTCGCAAACCGTCGGATGGAGTCGGCTTCGATCACATCGAGCCGGGCTGGTTCAGCCGCTTGCGCAGACAAAGCGTCATGCAGGTTCGCATTCCGCGAGAGATGGAGAGATACCACATCATGATCGTCGGAGACACCGGTTCCGGCAAGAGCGCGCTCTTCCGCCAGTTGCTCATGCAGATTCGCGCGCGCGGTGAGGCCGCAATTGTCTACGACCCGGCGATGGAATATCTGCCGCAGTTCTATGACGCGCGGCGCGGAGACATCATCCTTAATCCACTGGACGCGCGCGCGCCCTATTGGTCGCCGGCATTCGAAATTGAAGACGAGGCGGAAGCCTTGACTGTGGCCACGAGCATGTTCCCCGATCAAAGTGAGCACAACCGATTCTTCTCAGACGCTTCCCGGCGGCTCTTTGCCCATCTGGTCAGCTTGAAACCGGCACCAGAGGCGTTGATTGACTGGATGTGCCATGTGAAGGAGATTGACCGCCGCGTCAAAGGCACGGAATTGGAAGCGATGATCGATCCCCATGCGGGACCGCAACGGGCAGGCGTCCTCGGTTCATTGAACATGGCCGCCAGCGCATTGAAGCTGCTGCCAGGCGAGAAGGATACCCGGCAACGCTGGAGTGCGCTCGAATGGTCAAGACACCGAAAGGGATGGATCTTCATCACGGCCCCGGCGACAGCGAAGGAACGTGTGCAGCCACTCATTACGATGTGGCTTGATCTGTTGATGCTTCGCCTGATGAACGAAGGCCATACGGACAAGCCCCCAATATGGTTTGCGTTGGATGAGGCCGCGGACTTGCAGCACGTGCCTCAGCTTGCAAAGGCCATCACGCAAAACCGCAAGTCGAACAACCCGATGGTGCTCGGCTTTCAAGGCAAAGATCAGGTTGAGATGTTCTACGGACGATTGGCCAAGACCGTACTCTCGCAGCCCAGCACGCGCATCTATCTCAAGACCGGCGAGCCGGATGCCGCCGAATGGATCGAGAGAGCAATCGGTATGGTATCCGTCGAGCATCTGCGGGAGACATGGTCCACAGGAGCAGATGGACGGAATCAGTTGAGCGAGACGATTGATCCTCCGCGCTCGGAGCCGCTGATTTCCTATTCAAAAATTGCGGGACTTTCCAGGCTGCAAGGTTACATGAAGCACGGCAATCTGGTCGTCCAACTCAGTACGCGCTACATTCAGCTCCCACACTGCTCGGAGAAGTTCATCAAGCGCACGCCTTGCGCTGAGCCGAACGAGGAAGTTGTGCCGAACGTAGGTTCGGCTGTGCCGGGCTCCGTGCCCCAGAATAGCCAAGGTTTGTTCTTTGAATAGGGAGCAGCGATGCTGACGATTTCCAAACCCATCAGCGCAAGCCAGGCGCAGGAGTACCATCGCGCGGAGTTTGCCAACGCGAAGGACAACTATTACACCGAGGAGGACCGTGTTCGAGGCGAATGGCATGGCCGTCTTGCCGAACGGTGGGGTCTAAAGGGAGAAGTGAATGAGGCGCATTTTGCCCGCTTGAGCGAGGGCCAACATCCGCACACGGGCGAGCAGCTTGTACATCACCAGACTCCGCGAGAATACGTCAGGCCGGATGGCGAACACGTCAGGACGATGGAGCATCGCGCCGGATGGGACGCGACTTTCTCCGCGCCTAAGAGTGTCTCACTGACCGCGCTTCCCGGCGGCGATGAGCGCATTCGGAAGGCGCACCGGGAAAGTGTAAGCATTGCGCTCGACAAGATGGAGCGATACGTCCAGGCGCGCATTGGAGGCACTCTGCCCGCCGAGACGACGGGCGAGTGGATTGCGGCACGATTCGAGCACGACTCCAGTCGGCCCGTAAACGGATATTCTGCCCCTCAACTTCATACCCACGCCGTCATCTTCAACATCACCGAGACGCCGGACGGAGTTTCTCATGCCCTCCAGCCGCAGGAACTCTTCCGGACGCAGAGGTACGCGACCGCCGTGTACCGTGCCGAGCTAGCCGTCCGTCTCCAGGATCTCGGCTACGAGATCGAGCGCGGCGAGCATGGTAGTCCGGAGATCAAAGGGTATTCGCAGGAATACCTTGAAGCCTCCAGCCCGCGCCGGGCACAGATCGAGAAGCACATGGAGGAACACAACGTCTCTGGCGCGGAGGCCGCTCAGATTGCCGCGTACCAGACGCGGGAGAAGAAGCAAGATCAGTCGCGCGAGGAAGTTCTCGCCCAGCATCAGGCGATGGCGGAGAAGTATGGAAACCAGCCGCAAGAGGTCGTTGCGCGCGCTCACCAGAGCGAGAACTCCGAGCGAGTTGAACGCATCACACCGGAGTCTGCCGAAAAGGCCATTCGAACAGCCGTTAACCGGAACATAGAACGGGATGCAGTTGTTGACGAGCGTGCGATTCTTGCCGATGCGCTCCGCCATGGAATGGGGAGCTTGCACGCGGATGAAGCCCACGCCGAGTTTGCCAAGAGCATCGAGGCTGGACATCTGATTGAAGTTGCCGCGCGTCCCGGAAGCGCGGGCCACGCCTACACCACGCCGGAGATGAAAGAGCTTGAAGCCGACGTTCTCCGGCATTGGAGCGAAGGCCGCGACAAGCATCGGTCCCTTGCGCCAAACAGCATCCAGAACGCGGCTCTTGCTTCCCACGCGCACCTTAACGAATCCCAGCAGTCTGTCGTCAGGGCGATTCTCAACAACCGCGATCAAGTCATGGGGCTGGAAGGCGCAGCCGGAACCGGCAAGACCACGGCGCTTGAAGCCGTCTGCGACGCTGCCAAACAGGCCGGCTTTGAGGTTGAGGGCCTTGCGCCAACATCCCGTGCGGCACAGAATCTCGAAAGCGCCGGCATTGAAACAAAGACCATGGCACGCCACTTGACCGAAGGCCAGCGCGAGAATTCCAACTCGCCATGCCTCTACATTGTTGACGAATCGAGCATGGCCAGCACTCGCCAGATGCACGACTTCCTGAAGAGCATCCACGCAGAAGACCGCGTGCTGTTCGTTGGCGATACCCGGCAGCATGAAGCAGTGGACGCCGGGCGTCCCTACGCGCAACTGCAAGAAGCCGGGATGCAAACCGCGCAACTCACCGAGATCATCCGGCAGCAGGACGCCGCGCTCAAGGCCACTGTAGAGCGGCTATCTATGGGCGATGTGGAGGGCGCGATTCGGAGCCTCGCCGCCCAGGGCCGTGTCCACGAGTACACCGAGCGCGAGGAGCGCATTCAAGCCATTGCCCGCGCGTACGTCGAGCAGCCGGAAAACACACTGGTCATTTCTCCAGACAACGCCTCTCGCTTAGAGATCGCGACGACCATCCATGCCGAGATGCAGAAGCTTGGCAAGGTCAGCCAGGAGGAACAGCAGGTGACTGTGCTTGTTGCCCGCCAGAACATCACCAGTGAGGACCGGCTCTGGGCGCAGAACTACGAGCCAGGCGACGTTCTGCGCTACACGCGAGGCAACCAGACCATCGATGTTGCCGCGCGGGAAATGGTCTGGGTCAGTGCCACCGACGATCACGAGAATCTGATTACGGTGGAGCGGGAGAATGGAGAACTCATCACCTACGATCCTCGGAAGGTGAATGGCGTCACGGTGTACCAGGAGGCAGAGAGGACTTTCGCCGAAGGCGACCGCATCCAGTTCACCACTGCGTTTCATCCGCAGAAGATCGCCAACCGCGAACTCGGAACGATTGCAGCTTTGGACGAGGCGGGCAATCTGAAGTTGCAGATGGACTCCGGGCGCACGGTCGATTTCAATCTGCACCAGCATCCGCATCTCGACTATGGCTATGCCGTGACCAGCCACAGCAGCCAGGGCGAGACAGCCGACAACGTCCTGATTCACGTGGACTCCGAGCACGCCCACAAGGGTCTGATCAACAGCCGCATGGCCTATGTAGCCGTCTCACGTGCCCGGTTTGACGCCCAGATCTTCACCAACGACGCCGAATCTCTTAGCCGTGAACTCGGCAAGAACGTTTCTCATTCGATGGCGCTCTGGCCCGACGAGGTTAAGGAGTTCACCAATTCATTAGCTCATCTCGGCGACGACCATTCCGTGTCGATTGGCTTTGAAAATGAAGTTGTTGCCATCGGAGAGGGGTTCGATGTATAGGCTGCCCCTCCTCGGCACAACGGGACACTTCCAACAGCGCGCGAGACTCGTCACGATACAGATTGCACAGTCCATTTCCTCACTCGTCCCCTTGAGCTGCCACGGTCCAGATTCGTTTCAACGGCAATTCGGCTCTCAGATCCTCGTCGAGTTCGTCGTAGTGAGCGAATAGCTGCTCAAGGAGTTCTTTCCGGCTCCAAAGGCGCACCTTGAAAAAGCTCGTTGCCAGCTCTTTATGCACGTTCGGCCTGAAGCCGCTCCATGATACAAACAGCCCCTCAGAGGCAGAGAATTTCGAGACCGCTCCGAGCAACTTGTCAACAGTTGGACGGTCAATCGGTGCGGCTTCGGATTTGACCTCTACGCAAAGCCTTGGCGCGCCAAAGCCCAATGGGCCGGTGCCCGCCAGAATGTCTGCCCCACCATCAGCCCCCTCGGGGCTGCGATACGTTGTATACCCCTGAGCCTTCAGAATTGCTTCAACCAGGGTCGTCAGTGCGTGTCCCTTGAATCGCGCGGCTATGAGCTTGTCGATCTGGTCGTTCGCCAACTCTTCCAGGTTGGCGCTCTTTGCTGCCTCGTCCGTGCTCGGCTCTCCAGAGTCGATCACGTCCGGAATCGTCTCTGGCAGCCAGTTGTTCTTCTGCATTGCCTCAAGCCGGGCTTCAGCGTTATTCCGTTGTACCCGGCAGATGGTCAAGAATGCGCCAAACGAATAGAGCAAGTCCTGCCCGAAATTGGTTCTTGGCACAGCGTCGGCAATCCATTTCACTGGTCGCCAGTGGAAATATGGGGATGGCCCCGCTGATTCAAAATGGTAGTCTCCAACGATCTCGCCGATCTGGATTGCAGGTTGGGTCTTCAGGGGCATCACGACCCAATCGCCCTTCGCCATTCCATGCGCGAACGGCCAGACTTGGCTTACCCAATTCAAAATGGCTTTGGGCTTTGTGTCCGGGTACCGCTCCGTCATGGCGCTTTCCAGCGCGTGGCGGTCAGGCATTTTGGAAAGGTCTACACCAAGGTTGTCCCACGTGACATAGACGCGTTTTTCTTGGATAAACTTCTGTTCGAACTCCCCGTGTGAGCCGGCCCGTACAAGCCAAATTGCCATTGTCCACTCCCTTCGGCGCTTACCGCCTTCGCTTAACCCTCTTGCCTGAAATCTCTTGAGTGAGATGCCCTTCTTCTGCCGTCATGATGACAAGGTGAAACGGTCAGGAAACGCATTCGAGGAAGCGGCGAACAATCCGGAAAGCGGGTTCATAGCACTCGATGGCATCTTTCGTCGGAACAAGTTCTCCGTGGAAGAGGGTGCAGCGTAGCTTGTAGACGGTTTCGACTACCCCAGCAAACAGCGCGTCTTTGCCACACAGAAAGCCGTATACACCGCATTTGATCTCTCGGTTATTGGGGTCCTTATCCTGGAATGATGTTAAGTCGCATATCCACTTCGGGTTTGCTTCTTTGTAAAGCTGAGCCAAAAACGCTTGCAGGTTTTGAGTGAGCGCACGGTATGAAGCTATGGCCGTCAACCCGGTTAGATCGAACTTCGGTTGGCTGTGGGCGAGCAATACGTTTCCATTCCTCCCCTTCACTTCCGTCTCAACCTCCCCGCCCGCATTTCTCTGGACCAAGAACGGGTATCCCCAAAACGTCTCGGACTTTGAAAAGGCAGAGTTGTCTTTGAGATAAACATCTCTCAAGCTGATTCGAGCCTTTTCTTCCCCTTTACCCGAGTGGATTTCATATCCTTCCAATCGATTGTGGAGCATACCAATCTCCGCGCGAAACTGCTCTGCCTCCTCGCTTGCGGTTTCGAGCATCGGGCGAAGCTTGCTCAGAACCGGATTTCCCTGCCACTTTATCTCGGTGATGATCTTTCGGTCCTGCGTTTCTGTGTAGGCACTCCGATACCACGCGTTGAACGCAAGCCACGACTTCACAAACTGGCCAACATAATCGATGTCGGACAACGAAGCCACTGCTGGCTACGCATCCATCCTGCTCAGGGGACACGAGCGCGGAGAGACGACGGTTGGGTCGCACGGTCGAAGTGACAAGATCGCCCTTTCGGGCGTACCAAGTTGCTCGACTTGGAGCATCTTGCATTGGTACCACTTCGGTTATGGCGGATCCATCACTACGCAAATCACTGATTTCCATGTAGCGAAAGGTCCCGTTCCCTGACGGAGCGAACCGTTCACGGCGCGGTGGCGCTGCATCGCGAACGCATCTTTCGCCAGAGCTAAGACGGTTGATTAGGTCAGCGACGCGTGGTGCGAAATACTCAGAATCCAATCTTCGGGCCGCGAAGGCCAAAGAGGCTCGTGCTGTGTAAGTTAGTGGTTCGGATGGCTCCCATTCCGCAAGACCGAGGGCAGAAGTAAGAATTGCTTCTGCCTGCTTTCCTTTGGCGAGCGCCTCGGCACGAGCCGTATAGGCCATCTCAACCAACTTCGCACAACCGGATTTCAGATCATTTCCCGCGCGAAACGTTGGAAGATTGCGCACGAGTGTAATGGTGAGGTGCGGCTGTGCCGTCTGCGAGCTGGAACGGAGCAACTGTCTGTTGAAGAATGCTGTTTGAGCATAGATGTAGAGAAAGAGTCGATCTCTGTTGGAAAGGATGGAGCTATTGAGGAAGATCAGGTCACGACTTGCTGCTGCCTCTTCGGTCACCAAGCCGACGCGGGCGACGGAGCCGCCTTTTGTCAGGACAATATCCCCATCATGAACGCGTGCAAGAGTCGGGAATCGGTTGCACAGCTCAGAGGGAATCCGTAAGCAGTTTTCAAAGTCAATAACAGAGTCCACATCTGCTACGCGCAAGAACGGCAGTTCGCCAGTGCCGTAGTATTCTTCGATTGCGGGATAAAATGCACTCCCGTCAACTGCTAGGCCCAGACGAGCGAAGGACTGGAAACTCTTCGCGCGTGACCTGACAAGTGTTTGGTCGGCAAGGTACTGTTTTTGGAAATACTCCGGGTCAATGCGTCGCGTTATTGCACTTGCCATCGCTTCTGACAGCGGCACGATGCTGATTTCCAGCCCCTCCAAGAGGCGCGCGAAGCGCGCCGAATCGAAGGGGCCTACACGAAAAAACTTAGTTCTTCCTTCTTGGCGAATTCCTCGAATGCTTCCGCGATGCCATCATGTGTGAGCCCATCGTGGTTGTAGAGGTCGTGCTGAATGACCCAATGGCCGTGCGCGTCGCGGAGGAGCTTTCCGTCATTGCCTGGCGCGATGATCTTGTCGCCGCTGGTGTCCTTGCTCTGCTTGCGCTGGGTAGCGAAGAAGATGTTATAGTCATCCACTTTCTGGCACATCGGACCGACATTCGGATCGTTGTTCCACTTCTGCACAAAGAGGACGCTGGTTTTAGTTCCAGTGTGGGGCTTAAAGGTGTTCTGATCGAGGCCGACGACTGCGAGGATGCGGCAGCGCTCGGCGATGAACTGCCGAACCCGCTGGTCGCTGCTGTTGTTGAAACGACCCTGAGGGAGGACGATGGCCATGCGTCCGCCGGGGCGGAGGAAGTCGAGATTGCGCTCGATGAAGAGCAGGTCGCGCCCGACGGCGCTTTCTAGCTTTCCGAGTGATCCATCCTTATTGAGCTTGTGCGCCAAGTCATAGGGAGCAAGCATGTCGCTTTGCTTTATATCCCCAGCAAACGGTGGATTGGCCATGAGGAGGTCGAACTTGAAGTTGCGGTAGTCGCCTTTGCTGGCCTGGAGCTTGCGCAGCTTCTTCCAGCCGTCGTGATACGTGTCTGCCCACTCTTCTTGCTTGGTGGTCTCATCCCATTTCTTCCAATCAAGGGCATTCAGATGGAGGACATTCGTCTCGCCATCTCCGGCGATCAGATTGAGGCAGCGGGCGACGCGGACACTCTTGTCGTCGAAGTCGATGCCGAAGACCTTGTCGCGTGCATATTCGGTACAACGCGGTGGCTTCTCGTCCATAGTAAAGAGATTGGACTGTGGGAGACCTTCGTCCTTAAGAATGGCCTTCCAAACATGAAAAATGGAATGAACGGGGAAGCCAGCTGAGCCGCAGGCTGGGTCGATGAGCGTCTCGTCTTCCTTAGGGTTTAGCATTCGGACACACATATCGATGACCCAGCGCGGCGTGAAGTATTGGCCCTTCTCGCCCTTGGACGATTTATTGACCAGGTATTCGAAGGCGTCATCCACAACATCAAGATTTGAGTTGAACAGCTTCCATTCCTCCAAGGAGCCGATGCAGACTTGAAGGTGGTCGGGAGTGAGCTTGATTCTCTCGTCGGGAAGGAAGACGCCTCCCCATTTGGCCTTTGCTTCGTCGAAGAGATCCTGGATTGAAACCTTCAATTGAGCGGCCGTGTTCTGATTACGGAACCGAAGGAACTTCTGCCCCTTCCATTTGCGGTGACATGCAAGTTCGTCGTAGAGCTTGGTGAAAATGAGCTTGAAAACCTCCTCGAATACATCGACTCCGGCATTGGCAAGGACTTCATCTTCAAGATCTTCGATGATTTGCCGAAGTGACCGCGCCTTTATGCCTTCAGCTTCGCGTTGTCTTTCTTTCTCTATAAGTGTCTCAATCGTCCATGGCTGCCCGGCGATGTCCTCAATTGTCTGATTTGCAGTGGGCAGTTCCGGGATGACGACGAAGTAGTTTGGATTCTTGCGGTGCCAGACTACTTGCCGAAGTCCATCGCTCCAGAGTGCAAGCGGCGCACCTGTCGCATGGCAGTAGCTCTTGAGTTGATCCTTACCGCCCTTTTCCGTCGGCTGTTTTACCTCAACGATGATGTATGGAACTGTAGGGCGGTCCGGATCAAATACAACAATGTCCGCGCGCTTTGAGGAGTCGCGTCCGAAGGTAATTGGGTATTCGACCGTGAGGCGGGAGAGGGGGTACTTGAAGTCGTACTGAAGGCGATGAAGCCAGAGTTGGCGGATGATTTCCTCGGGCTTGGCGACGACATCCTTGCCGCGCGCGAGGCATTTCAAATAGTACTTGCCGCCCTTTTCGGTTATATCGGCTTCGACAGCAGCCTTACTTCTTTCGCTGAAGACATCGAGCGAGAACTGACTCTTTGAATTGGCAAGGAGTTCATTAATGGTCACGAGAATATCTCCAATCGGTTGATTGCGTGGGATGCACTGCGCGCAGCGACTTGCCAAGGCGTCGAGAAGAGGGAAAGTGCCAGGAACCACAAGTGCCTCTCGTTGACGCGGCCTAAACCGGCGGCGACGAAGTGCTCAAGCCATCCGATCATGAGTGGACTCAATTTGGTTCCGGCCTATTCTTCCAGAAAACTGCGATCATGCACCGGAATCGACCAGAAACGCTGGCGATTCATAAGAGATTGTCGATGCATCTTTGCGCGGAAACCATTCTAGATTAACACCTTGCGTTGCACAACCGGACTCCTGGCCACTTCCTCCGGTGCCCGTCGGTTCCCCAGAAGCAACAACAGGGGCAAAAGCAGCTAAGGGGGCTCTGCCCCGCTCGCGCCCGCAAGGGGTTTCCCCAGGCTTCCGCGCTTCGCTTGTGCAGCCCTCCGCTGCGCTCCGTCCTTTCCACTTGCCGCTTCGCTCCCGTTTCAAGGATGGGCGATCCCCCTCATCCAGCAAGCCTCCGCATCCATCCTCGACGCGCTCTTTGCAGAAGAGACCGAGCAACTTGCCCAAGCCAGCTGAGCCCATAGCCGGGAGCGGGTGTTCTGGCGACACCCGCTCTGGAGTGGAGCCCATCGTGGTGGGATGAGGCAAAGGAGACGGTATTCAGGAGATTGCGCGGTTCTGGTGTGA
>Ga0182030_10021504_pt1 | contig 12077 bp, 13 predicted proteins | sample 812S3MmetaG_FD_121299 | JGI IMG/M metagenome (GOLD analysis project Ga0182030, IMG submission 121299) | Permafrost microbial communities from Stordalen Mire, Sweden - 812S3M metaG (Illumina Assembly) | ecosystem: Environmental > Terrestrial > Soil > Wetlands > Permafrost | place: Sweden...
GTCGTGCAGCGTCTAAGATCGGGCTGCCAATCAAGGGCGAGAATGAACTCGGCTGCATTATCCGTTCAGCTGAATCGTGGCATCGTATTTGCTCGCACTTGCAGGTGCCGGGCAACGATGGTGCTTACGAAGGTGTCACCTTCTTGCGCATGGGCACCATTCTCGATAGCCCCGTTGGGCGTCAGGAAATGCTGCGCTTGAAGAATCAGCTGGTGCAACTAAAGATCGCTTAGGCTGCTTCGTGGCATGGTGTCGTATGCGGTGAGGGTGCCTCCGCAGGAGACCGGGAAGAGAGCTGAATTTCTCTCTTCCCGGTCTTTCCGCGCCATTTCTTTTTTCGTCTTCTGTTGCACTGACTTTTCAAACAAGGTCGGGAAGTCTCTGTCGCTGTGGTAATAGAGACTTCTTTCTTTGTTAGAATTAGTAGCAGACCGGTCTACTCCATCAACGCAATAACTTTATTGCAGCGAGCTTAATTCGAAACCAGCAAAAGCGCAGTATCAATCTGTCAGTTTTAACACCTGAAGTCACATGCCACAGCTTGTTCCGCTTTCAGCTTTAATACGTAGTTTCACAACACTCTTACACGCAATTATCACGTAAGAGCTGTCATTAATATGGTGTGGTGAATCGAATAATAGCTAGCGAAGGGCACCAACAAAATGATTTCCGAACTTGCAAACCTATCTGAGCCGAAGCGGCTTTATTCGCGGCGCCCATCAAAATACGAGAATGTTATTCGTATCGATAATTGGGGCGCATCGGTAAAAGACAATTTTGATGAGGCCCAACCGGCGTATTTGGAGGAAAGCTCCACGCAGCGCCCAAAGAAAAGTTCTCGAAAGTATGATGACGATAACTGGGAAACCGAACGCGAGCAGCGTCGTCAGCGTGCTTACCGACGGCAACAGGCCCGTGAGATTCTGTCACCGCCAACTAAACCGATAAACGAAAAACTTCTCTCCACCGCACTTGTAATTATTGCCATACTATTTTTTATGCTCGCCTCAAAGGACAGCATTCGCCATCCCATAACAAGCCAAAACGTTTTCGCAGGACTAGACAACAACAATAACATCAATTTATCGGAGACTCCCATATTTGTGCCCGATCAAATAGCAGAGACAACGACCGCAGTGCCTCCAGCGACAAGCGTCATACAACAAAGCGCACCGCTTTGCCAGCGATTCTCGTCGTACGCAACTGCCATAGGAAGAACATACCTGCCAATCAGCAGTGGAGTAGAAGCTCACGGCAGCACCTACATGCCAATCGGCGCAGGCGCTGGGACCAATGGCAGCTCAATTCAAGCAGCAAACACCATCGCACAAAATATAGAGCAAAGCGCTCCGGTTTTTGCAGCCAGCAATGCCACCAATTCAATACCAGCTCCAACAAGCGATGCTGCCACGATCGGACCGCCGGTGAGCGGACCTCTAGGTCGTTTCAGAGTATTGAGTCAACTCTTTGACAGCACATACGGCTCGGTCGCCGGTGACAGCGAAGGACAGGAGTAGGGCTTTCTACCAAATAGTTTTTGTCTTTTAAAGCCTTTTAAAGCGTTTATGCCTGGCGCCGAGAAGGCCGCACCGAAAATGAATAAACCGCCCAGCAGCCCAACGGCGAGATAGCGGAAGACATCGACGCCGCCGATTGCATAAGCGCCAGCCAGACCACATGCTCGTTGTGAAGGTCGAGATGGAATGCTTCGTCTTTGCTGTATCGGCGAGCCCCTCCGGGGTCGAAAAAGGCAAAAAAAAGTGCAAAAAAGGCAAAAAAAAGATGCGGAGGAAGGTGCACCACTGGTGCAAAACCTTCCTCCGCTTCGTCTACTAATAACGCTTATGCGTTCTGTTTACACCTGGCTTGAGCCCGGTTTTTCAGACCTCCGCGTTGACCTTCTTGCGCCAGTTGAAATCGGCGAGGTAAACGTCACGACGAACGCGTCCCGGCCAACCCAGCGGCTGATGCTCCTTGAGCACGTGCCAGGGGTTGAACGAAAGCGCCTCGCCGTCCGATTCACGCAGCGGCTTGTCGGTCTGGAGGTAGGTGAGTTCCGCCACGGGGACAAGCTTGCCGCGCCAGAGCTTCGACGAATCTTCGACCGACTCGTCGGGCAACTGCAGCTGCACGCAGAACGTCATCTTGACCGGACCCTGCTTCAGGCGCTTCTCGATGCCATGCAGCATGTAGTCGGCGTCGAACGGATTCGGCAGCGAGAAGAACGGCGCCGATTCCTGGGCGATGAGCGCGTAGTGAGCCGCGTTGTCGCCGCAGAGATAGGGCACCTGCGAAAAATAGTCGATGTTCAGCGGGTTCTTCACGAACTTCAGCATGGCGCCGGCGATGTATTTCAGAATCACCGGATGTTCCCTGGCGATCTGACCCATTTGACCGCGCGCCATCATGACCATGTACTTGAGCTGGTCGACGAAGAAGGTGCGGTCGTTGGCGAGCAGGAAGTCGTGCTCGGTCGAATCTTCCGAACCATGCAGCAGCTTCGCGCCGGGCACGTTGTAGAGCTTGATGGCGATGCCGCGGACGTTCGGGAAGATGTCGGCAAGAGGGGCGCCGTTCGAGAACCGCACGTCTGCGTCATAGCTGGCCGGATTGGCGAAAAGTCCGACCTTGAGCGCAGCCGGAATGTCGGCGAGAACTCGGAATTGGGCGCGCACTGTACCGTGCGATTTGCCGTGCACATCGCGTTTGGCGAGTGTGCCTTTCTTGTGGGTTTTTTCCTGCTTCGAGATGGTGGCGTCGATGATGGATTCGATGCCAACGGCTTCGTTGGGGCTTGCCGTTTCGAACTTCGGGTTGAGGTTGATTCCCATGGTCAGTTTTCTCCTTGCAAAAAATGGTTGTAGTGGGTTGTTTGACGAAGCACCGCCTGCAGTGCTTCTGGAAAACTGGGGTACTCGGTTACGCGTGTTGCTGGCTGCTAGCGACGGCTATTGTCGTCGTTGCGGCGGTAGGTGGGTCCACCATAGTTGCGGTCGGCGCGGCGGGCAAGAAAGTAGATGAGCATCGCGAAGATGCAAACTGCGATGAGCCACGGTGAAGCGATGATTGCTTTGAACAGGCCGATGACCGCGCTCAGAACAAGAACAATGGCAAACAGCGCGAGAACGCCGATACCTATATCGTCGCCTCCTCTCATGATGTAGTCCTTTCAAAAAAATTGTTCGGGGTTGTCGTTCGGGGTGTACTTCGCTGTGAGGAACTTAGCGCTCTTGGCGAAGCTGGAATATCTTGCTCGGTTCTTACTCTCAAATTTGTTGCCTGCTCGCTCAATCATCCTGAAACCTGAGAAAACTTGCTTGGTCTTTCAACCAGGACGAAATTTGCTGAGGCTTAGTGTTCTTGTGTTTTTGCAGATTGGAAGATTCTGCGATGAGCGACCAGGGGATTTGGGATGGGGAAACGATAAGATGCCTAACCCTAGGGTTAGTGGACTGTCAGGCGCAATGTTTTATCCAGGGGATTCCCCACTTGTAACGTTAATTGTTGCTACTCCTTGCGCCACCGTGATGCGCCACAAGGGCTGATAGCTCGCGCTATGTTTGTGCCCGGGAGCGCGGGCGGGACGCACGCGCTCGGGGAGGGTGTAGTTTTGTGCAGTGTTTTAGGTGTTAATTACGTTTCTTCATCACCTAAATACGTGATGCGGGTTGTCTCGAAAAGTCCGCTGGGTGGGTGATTTCGGCTTTACGATTAGCCCTGGCGTGCCAGCCGCGCCATGCGCGCAAGGCGTATTGGGGGCTGTTCATGGTGATTGTACGCCATAGGCGTTGTGTGGAAGCGCCAAATACGCTTGGCTGGAGGTACAACTCCAACACCTCTCCACACCACCAACAAGCGCACCAAAAATCTCTCCAGACAATAACAACAACCCCAAACAAACGCTTATTCCGGTGCGCGGACTGATGTTGGCCTGTAAACCCTTTAACGAGGAGCTTTCTTCCTGTGAACCTTCTCAGCCATTTCGACGAGTTGCGCTCTACCAAACCGACCACTTTTATGGGACACGTCAATAAAGTTGCCGGACAGGTTGCCTTTTGCGTGGTCAGTGCCGGTGCGGCGCTTCTTGTTCTCGGCATCGTTCTCATCATGCGCATCGCCGGCCGCGACACCTCGCGCTAAAGCGCAACAACAACGGCACACGTTTTTTTTTCAACAAACAGAGAAAGCGAGAAAGCATGACCGCGCAAAGCATCCGCAAACTCATGGACTCCAAGCTCAACTTCATCGACCCCCGCCATGCGCCTAGGGCCGACGTGTTCTACCAGTCGCTTCTGCGGCGCCTTGGCCTCGATGACGCTCAGCTCGAGCGACTCTACGCGCTCAGCGGCTCCAACATCAAGCGTTTGCTCACCTATCTGCGTGCTCAAGACCTGCATCTGCTCACCGCCGACAACCTCCGCGACGCCGCCAACGGCACCGGACGCTTGCCGAACGTGATCTTCCTCAACGAGGAAATCCGCAAGCTCGATCCGCATTTCACCACTCTGGTTTGATCCGGCGCAAGCCAGCCAAATCAGCGCGACTCAGGTCGAATTCTCGACTGACTGACATAGCATCTTTCTGCGAAAGGAACTGCAACAATGTCCGCGAAGAAAAACGCCAACAAGACCACCAACGCTGCTTCCAACAGCACTGCGGAGAGCGCTGAAGGCACGTCGGTTCGCACCGTAGTTGTCGACAGCACTCGATTCGAGACCCAGTTCTACGGCGAAATCGGCGTCGTGCTGCTCGCTTTCCCCGACGAAAACGGCTTCGCTCGCGATGGCGTTTTCGTCGTCAGCAAGAAGGAGCCGCACGGTATGGCGATGACCCAATGGCGTCGGCGCATGCTCGGCTGCCATCCGGTGCGTTTCCCCCTCACGGTGCACTGACACTCCCACAACGGACGACGCTACCAGCCTCTATCATCTCCAACTTTGAGGAAACATCACATGTCGAATCCTTTCATCGTCCCCGGCCCCTACGCTGAAGTCGACCAGATTCTGAGCGACGCTCTGAATCACAAGGGCAAGCGCGAACACGCCCAGGCGGCTGAGCTTCTCGCTCGCGCCACCGCCATTCTGGAGACCTTGTCGGCGACCGACTCCTGCGCCGAAACGCTCGAGCGGCTCGAAGACGCACGCGACTACACCGCAAGCAACGCGCGCCAGGCTCAGCAAGCCGCTTCCTGAGCGTCTCAGTAATTAACAGCTGCACGCATTTTGTGTGCAGCTGATTCTCTCTTGCCGCAGACTCACGGAGACTACATGACTAAGTTCGGCGTGAATCTCGTTGTCATCTTGGTGCTTACATTCGGTCTTGCAGATCTGCTCGCCGTGGCATTTTGCTATCCAGTCAAGGCGGACAAAGGTCGCTGCTACAATCGCAGGCTGCCGATTATCGGTCGATATCTGTTTGGAACGTTTGTTGCGCTCGGTTCTCTCGGTATGTTCGGACTTTCTCTCTTCGCTATGTCCGGATGTTCGCTGCTTTCTTTGGGGGGCGCCAGCCTGGCTGCGCTGTTCCTTTCAGCAGGGCTTGCGAGCTACCACAAGCATATCGAGCCGCCCCGCGAGCGGATCCTGGCGATGATGCGTGAATACTCAACCGGTAGCGGCTCCTTTGTGCAATCTATCGCCACTGTTCTGGGATTGATTGCCGGCGCCACCGCATTTGCGGCGATCGTTGGCGTAGTCACCCTGCTGGTCGGCTGAGTTCTGTTGAAGGCATTGAAACTTCCTTGGTCAAGAAAATGGAGAAACAATGAGCAAAATCGGCAAAGTTCTCGCAAAATATCTCGAAACTCCCATGTCGTCGGCCGGCGAATCGCCCTGGTTGGCAGACAGAGGGAAGGAAATCGGTGGCGTTCAGTCTGCGCTTGCCTTCGGTTTCGTTCAGCTCTGGCTGCTGCTCGCTACGGTGCATTACGCCATCGTTGCTGGTGTGCTCGTGGGCGCGGCGGTATTTGGCGTGCTCTTCGCCTGCTGCAACGTCAAGTGGCGCAATGCCGGCAACCTGTCCACGTTCGGCAGTATCATCGGCGGTGCCATTTCGGCTCTGCTGCTCGTTAACGTCATACACACGTATGATGGCAGCACGCTGAGCCTCTTCGCGATTATGATCGGGTGGGTCGCCAGCGGTGTACTCAACGTGCGCTTCAGCTATTATTTCTGGGGCAACCCGATGGTCGGCGAGGGAACCGGAGCATTCTTCACGTTCAGCATGGGTCCGGCATATTTCCTGCTCTGGTCGCTGTTCTTCATCATCATCCTGCCGCTTGAGCTCAGCATCAACGGCTACCACGACTGGCGCAAGAAGAAGAGCAAGTAGCTGGACTCGGGCGTGTTCCAATCTGCGTCGCGAGCGAAAGAAATGGACGCATGTAGACATTGGCAAATAGGGGCTTACTCAGCCCCTATTTGTACTTTTTGCCAGCTTTTGGGCACTTTTTCTTCGCTTTGCCTCGATCTTCATCAGCGCACTGAGCCTGTTTAGACGATCTTTCAGCCTATTGCCATTTTAAAGGCTTTAAAAGCAAAAAAAACTTAGAGGAAACCTTTACTGCCTTTCCGCATCAGAAAGCGCAGGAGGAAAATTTCGATGAAAGTGTGCACGCCATTTCTTTTGACATTGCTGTTCTTCTCTGTAATTTCCGAAGGCCCATCTGAAGCGCAACCGCTGCAAGCGTTGAGCGCTAAGGTCAAGCAACAACAACGGCGAGCAGGGGGCAACTTGCGTGAAAGCCAGGTCTTGCTCGAAAACGATTCGCTCTTTCCCACACAGAGCCGAACACAGGCTATGAGTCTGGAGACTGAGACAGGACATTTGACACCTGAAGAAGATGCTGTGCTGTTGCCAATTTTGCGCCGCCGACCAAATCAGCAGGCTGTGCGTGTTAAGCCGCAACAACGGCATCGCCCGAGCGGACCCTTAATTCGTAATTACTAACGCGCCCTCATCTAGTTTCTTGTGCTTTTTGCATTTTAAAACCGATGCAATTTGATTTTAAAATGCAAAAAGCCAAAAAAAAGTCCGAAGTAGGGAATGGAAATCCATCCCCTACCTCGGCTCTTCTTCTGGCTCTGTAGCGCTTGCAGTCCTGCGGCGCTCGAATTAGAGCACTTGCAGTTTTGTGGTGCTCGTTCTACAGCGCCGCGACTTCGTCTTGTTCACGCTTAGCTGTAGAGCGCTTCGACTTCTTCTTTGTAGCGCTTCGCTGCTTCTTCGCTGCGAATCTTCAAGGTCGGTGTGAGCAAGCCATTGAGCACCAGGGCTTCAACAGGGATGATCTTCACCTTCTTCAAAGTTTCCCAGCGCTCGAGTTTGCTGTTTGTAGCGGCAACAGCTTCGTCGACTGCCTTGATGATTTCAGGCTGGGTCGCGATGTAAGCTGCCGCGTCGACGCCGGCCGGAATGGCTCGTCCAAGCAGCTGCGTCGCTACGGTCTGGTTGATGAAAACCAAGCCGGAAATGTACTTGCGTCCATCTCCGACAGCGACAATGTATTGCACAATCGGATGAGGCTCGAGAGCTTTCTCGATCTTCTCCGGCGCAACATATTTGCCGCCTTCCGTTTTGAGCAGACGCTTCTTGCGACCGGTGATGAAGAGGAAGCCATCTTCATCGAGCCGCCCGAGGTCGCCTGTCTTGAACCAGCCGTCGGCGGTGAATGTCTTGGCGTTTTCTTCCGGCAGGTTCCAGTATCCCTTGAACACCAGGTCGCCGTTGATCTGAATTTCGCCTTGTCCAGAGCTGTCGCCCGGCTCAGCTACGATGCGAATCTTCGTGCCCGGCAAAGCTTGGCCGACCGAACCGACTTTGTTGAGTGGTCCCTTCTGTCCGCTGAGATAGTGAGGACGATTCGCTGTCACGGCGCCGGTTGTCTCGGTCAGACCATAGCCCTGCAAGAGCTCAAGACCGAGCCCGTTGAAAAACTCGATCACGTCGGGGGAGATCGGAGCGCCGCCGGAGAGCATCACGCGCAGCTTGCCGCCAAGTTCTTCGCGCACGCGGCTGAAGACCAATTTGTCGGCGAGCCAGTGCTTGAAGCCGGATTTCTCCTGCTCGAAAGCCCAGTGAATCAGCTTTTTCTTCATGCCCTGCGCCTGAGCGAATTTACTCTCGATGCGCTCTTTGATCTTGCGCCAGACTGCGGGCACGCCCAGCATAATCGTCGGAGAGTGCGTCTTCAACGCTTCACCTACTTCGTCGACCTTGCAGAAAACAACGGTGCAACCGTTCCAGATTGCCATTGCCATACCGGGCACGCGTTCGTAAACGTGCGCCAGGGGCAGGAAGCTGACGTAGAGATCGCGCTCGGGATCTTGCTTGAACCCATGAGCGTTCATCGCTTCGCAGGCGGCAGCAATGTTGCCGTGTGTGAGGCAAACGCCTTTGGGCACGCCGGTCGAACCCGAGGTGTAGATGATGGTGGCAAGATCGCCCCGCAGAACGCCGCAAAAGTTCCGCTTGTTGTAACCGCGGCTTAGAACGGCAAGCTCGGCGCGAACAGCTGGCCAGTTGTCGGCGTGATCGACAAGTTCAGGGCTGGCTGTGCGGACATGCCAGTTGATGAAGGGGCGCTTCGGCAGACCGTTCCAGACCGCGGGAGGAATCTCGTCAAAGTGCACGGTTTTGCCGCGAGTCACTTTCTCGAGCTGCTCTTTCTCGTTTGAGAAAGTGAATTTGGCGCCGCAGTTTTCGAGAACGAAATTGACCTGCTCGGCTGTGGAATGGGGATAGATGGGCACGGTGACGCCGCCGAGGCTCTGAATGGCCAGATCGGCCCAGACCCATTCAGCTGAGTTCCAACCAAGAATGGCAGCGCGGTCGCCGTGTTGGAAGCCGTTTTGACGTAGAAATGCCATGATCGTGGCGACTGCTTCACCGGCACCACGCCAGGTGACCGAGGTCAATTGTGGCGGGTAGATAATTTGCGGCATCATTCCCGGTCGGGCGGTGCCGAGTATGACCTCGGGCGGCACGTCGGTGAATGGATTTTTGACAATGACAGCGTCGGCTCCTGGATTCGTGAATACGAGATTCCAGAAGCGCGAGATGAGAGTGTGTTGATGCATGGGGCTAAACTCCTTGCTCTGATCACACCTGTGGGGTGTGTTAGTCGTAGGCATTCGTCGCCGCAGCAAGAGCTGAGCAGCTTGCTAGAAGGCGGCGGCGAAAAGTGCAACTCCGGGCACGACAGACAACCTGGGCATAGAACGACTTCGCTGATTGGCTGCTCGAGGCGGGCTAGTCAACGAAGAACCGCTACGCGGTTTGAGTTCTAGATTTCAAAATGGTGTTGGCGTTTTGCTGTGAGGGTATTGTTGCGGAGTGTTGCTGGTTGTTGTGTGCGTATGGAGACCAGTTGAAGTTATTCGGTATCAGGCACCAATAGCAAGGGAAAATGATGTGAAGCGTTTCAGGTTGGTACAAAATTCTTAGCCGGTTATGCCCGTGATGCAACGTTTCTGGGAAATTTACCGTCGCGTTCAAAAAAGCTGGCCTAACGAAGTGAACTGTGACCAGAAAGGAAATAAATTATTTACGCACCACTTGGCAAGTTGCTTCCGTCCAATCTGGCACCACGGGTGGTGACCTGTTGATTTGGCGCAAGCCTGAAATGTTTGTGCTTTTGTGGCTTCAGCAGTGCCTTGCGCCGATGGCGAACTTGTTAGATTATCTTGACGCAATTCTGTTTTGGGTCTGAGTTCTGGTGCCCCAGCAGAACAAGACTCTGGAAGCTAGTGTTGCTGAGATAGCTGTTTATCTTATTTTGCGCACTAGAAATTTCTTAGATTACGCGCCAGGTGTGCGCAGCGTGCCGATCAGCAATGGGATGCAGTGATGACTGGATTTGCCACCACGCTAGTTTCTTTGAAGCAAGCAGGTCTGATTGACGAAGCTACTTGCTCGCGTCTGTCACTGCTTGCGAGAGACAGCCGGCTCTTCGTACAAGACTGCGCTGAAAACGCGGTCTGATGGCAAGGACAAAAGGCGCCCCGTTCGGAGCGTCTTTTGTTCGTTTTCTTTTTTTAATGCTGCAAATTACGGTTTTTTTTTGTTCTTTCTCTTTTTAATTCTAGCGAATTACGGCAAACATTCAGCGTTTTGGCATTTTAAACCTAAAGCTGCCTGGAAGGCAGCGTTCCCAGGTTCGAAGGATTGCTTAAAAGTGCCAATAGAATCAGAAAGGTTCCGGATTTTGCGTTATATCGATCGCTTTAGCCCGGCAAAAGTTTCTCTGCTGACTGCTGCAAGGTGCTGCGACAAACCCAGCCATCGCGTCCCTTGTGTTGTCCGGCCTTAACCTTAATGTGCACAGCTTGCTTCTCTCGCGCATCTTCAAGGATGATAACTTCGGTATTATTGTCGATTTCCAATATGGAACCATTGAGAGCCCATTCTGTGAGCTGATTCTGATTCTCGACATTAATGAGTTGATTGACGCTTGGTTCTGCCATGAAAAGCGCGACGGCAGGCTGCTTGTACGATGAAACTTTATAAGAAAAACTTTGCGCCTTTTTTAGAAAGCCCAGATTGATATTGAATAAAAAGCAAATCAAATAAACAATGCCGGCAAGCATAAGCACGCCGATCGCCATTGCTATAAGCGCTCCAAGCAAGTGCAAAAGCCAGAGCAGAATAGCAAGCCCCACAGTAGCCAGGATGAAAAGTGCAATCAGTCTGAAGAGTAGTGCAAACAAGTCGCTTCGCTCGCCTCCGTTTAACTTGGAATATCTTTGGCAAACATGACAGCGTTACCGCCTCGCTTTATGGTCCAGAGAAGTGCGTCGACCGCATTTCCGAACAGCTCTTCCACTGTTTCGCCATGAACCGGAAAATGTGAAACAGCAACACTAACAGTGATGGCAAGGTTGTCGAAAGGGCGGGGTAGCTGGTGCGCATCCATTTTTGTACGGATGCGTTCGGATGCGACTTCTGCGCCTATACCGCCTGTCTCAGGCAGAATTACGCCGAAAACATCTTCACGGCAGCGCCCGGGTATGTCTACATCTCGGATTGAACCCAAAAGCAGTCGCGCCACCGCTTGTATGGCTGCGTCTCGCGCGGCTGCTCCAACTTTTAGCGAGAGAACTTCGTATTGGTCGAGTCCCACAAGAATGAGCGAAACTTCGCGCTTGTACCGCTTTGCCCGGCGAATTTCGTAATTGAGGCGCTTGTAGAATGTTTTGAAATCACAGGTGCGTCCGGTCAGGTCTAGCAAGGCGCGCAGTTCAAGCTCGTCTTCGCTGAGATTTGGATCTTCAACTTCGCGGTCGGCAAGAAGCTTTGACTCAGTGCGCGGAATTTCAAAAACTGGAATTTCTCCAGTTTGCCAGGCTAAGCGTTGCTTCTTGCTCTGCAAATCGGCAAGCCGGCGCTGAAACAAAATTTCCTTTTCCGTTCGGCGTGGCTGATCAGGCGGTTTGCCCGGCTCGACCATAAACTCTCCCCACGATATACATCCCCGAGAACTATACCCTCTTGCCTTGCTAAATCCCACAGACGGCGCATTAGACTTCCCTTTTGCGTTGCAGATGTACATTCTCGGTGACGAAAATCACAAAAAGCATTTAAAATGCAAAAATTGGCTAAAGCTTGAAAAAAAATTTTGGAAAGTGGCGAAGAAACGACTACGCAGACCGGCGAGCAGCGCTTGGTTTTTGTGATTGCGCTGTTGTGGTCTTCATGGTGAAAACCACAGCGTTTGCACGAATTTCATGTTGGCTAAACTAGCGAGAAGCTTGTTGCTCCGCCTTTGTTATTCTACGCGACCGTAATCATCGCTATAGCGAACAATGTCTTCTTCCTCGAACGATTCACCGATTTGAACTTCGATTATTTCGACCGGTTCGTCACCACCACAGGTGATGCGATGTTTTGTACCGCGTGGAACATAAACGTGCTGTCCGTAAGTCAGATCGATGGTGCTGTCATTTAGCGTGACTTGCGCTATGCCTCTGATCACAACCCAGTGTTCGTCGCGGCTATTGTGACTTTGAAGGCTTAAGCGCTGACCAGGATTAACAAGCAGTCGCTTCACTTTTGCCCGTGCGCCATCTTCGAGAATAAAA
>Ga0182030_10021505_pt1 | contig 12077 bp, 9 predicted proteins | sample 812S3MmetaG_FD_121299 | JGI IMG/M metagenome (GOLD analysis project Ga0182030, IMG submission 121299) | Permafrost microbial communities from Stordalen Mire, Sweden - 812S3M metaG (Illumina Assembly) | ecosystem: Environmental > Terrestrial > Soil > Wetlands > Permafrost | place: Sweden...
GCAGCCGGCGACGAATTTCCGACACTCACGGATTTGCCCGGCGATACCGTCCGCGGCCCAGCTACGGCCTTCACCGATTTCGCGTGGGGGCGAGGCAAGGAAGTCTCAACGCAAATGAACGCAAACAAGCAGGGATGAACGCAAATGGCATGATGCCACCCGCCAGACTGTTGGGTGGAAACCGCCCACTGCCCGCGCAACTGCCTTTGCGTTAACTGCACTTACGCGAGGTTCGGCACCGGCGTGTCGTGTTGCGATCACGCGACGTAACGCAGGGACGCCGGGCGGCGCCGTGCCGCTATAGATCGCCGGGACACACCCGGCCATGACGATTGGGAACGCAATAGAAACCATAATCCCAGACTAAGCTTGCTCACGCGGCGGCGCGGGCGCCTGTCGCGACGTGGCAGCGGACGCTGTGCGCGGGTGTGAGCTCGGCCAGAACCTGCGGCGTTTCGCAGCCGGATTGAGCCAGCGGGCAGCGCGGGGCGAAGCGGCAGCCGGTTGGCATCCCGTTCAGCGGCGGCACGCGGCCGGGGATTGCGGCCAGGTCCTGATCGGGCATGTCCAGGCGCGGGATCGCGGCGAACAGCGCGCGCGTGTAGGGATGCGCGGGGTTGGCGAAGATCGCGTGCACCGGGGCCTGCTCGACGATCTGGCCGGCATACATCACCGCCACCCGGTCGGCGATCTGCGCCACCACGCCAAGGTTATGGGTGATGAACAGCATCGCCATGCCGTGCCGCTCACGCAGATCGGCGAGCAGGCCGAGCACCTGCGCCTGGATTGTGACATCCAGCGCGGTGGTGGGTTCGTCGGCGAGCAGCACGGCGGGCTCGCACGCCAGCGCCATCGCGATCATCACGCGCTGGCGCATGCCGCCGGAGAACTGGTGCGGGTATTCGTGGAAACGCCTGGCCGCGGAGGGGATCTTCACCTCCTCGAGCACGGCGAGGGCCTTGGCGTCGGCGGCACGGCGGGACAGGCCCTGGTGCACGACCAGCGCCTCGGCGACCTGGGCGCCGATGGTCATCACCGGGTTCAGGCTGGTCATCGGCTCCTGGAAGATCATCGCGACACGGGCGCCGCGCAGCTTCTCCAGGGCCCGCTCGGCCAAGGGCACCAGGTCGGTGCCGTCGAGCAGGATGCGGCCGGCGGCGATGCGGCCCTGCGGGCGCGGCACCAGGCCCATGATCGAGAGCGCGGTGATCGACTTGCCGCAGCCGGATTCGCCAACCAGGGCCAGGGTCTCGCGCGGGGCGATGCTGAAGGAGATGTCGTCGACCGCGGCGTGCCAGGCACCCTCGATGCGGAACTCGGTGCGCAGGTGGTGTACGTCGAGGGCCGCAGTGGCCAGCGCGGGCGTGGGACCGGCCGACGCCTCAGCCGTTGTGGTCACCCATCCGCCCGCGGCACCCACGGGATGCGGGCGAACTCGATGCCCTCATCGCTGAGTGCCTCGGCCTGGTCTTGGGTGGTTTCGCCGTAGATGCTGCGCTGCTCGCTCTCGCCGCGGTGGATCTTGCGCGCCTCGTCGGCGAAGGCGGGGCCGACATAGTCGCAGCTCTTTTCGACCTCGGCGCGCATGCGTTGCAGCATGGCGCGCATCGGGTCGGGGATCGGGCCGCCGGCCATGGCCATCGGCGGGCCCGCGGGCTGCATGGGCGGCTGCGCGGCCGACGCAGGGGCGGGCGGCGCGGCGGTCGGGATGGGGGCGGGCAGTGCCTCGCGGGTCGACACAGCGGGAGCCATCAGGGCACGGGCGATCTTGGTGTCGCCGCAGGTCGGGCACTCGACCAGGCCGCGCTTGGCCAGGCGGTCGAACGCGCCGCTGTCCTTGTACCAGCCGTCGAACTCGTGATCGTGACTGCAGCGAACGGTGTAGTGGATCATTCTTGAGCCTGGAGGAGCGTGAGTCTCAGTTGTTAGCATATGGCGCAGGTTGGCGTTAGCACATGGCGCAGCTTGGCACTCAGTGCAAGGGAGTGCCAAGCCCTGCCCCAAGTTCCCTTTGCCGGCCTGCCTCAGCCGGCCTGCCTCAGCCGGCTTTCAGCAGCGGGTCGAGCTGCCCCTTGGCGTCGAGCGCCACCAGGTCGTCGCAGCCACCGATATGCCGCCCATCGATGAAGATCTGCGGCACCGTGCTGCGGCCGCCGGCGCGGCGGATCGAGTCCGCGCGTTGCGGCGTGCCGTGCGGCGCGTCGATCTCGTGGAAGGTGACGCCCTTCTTGGTTAACAAATTCACCGCCCGCGCGCAGTAGGGGCACCAGGGCTGGGTGTAGATTTCGATTTCCGGCATCAGGCGGGCTCCTTGTTGGCGCGTAGCGTGGGTGGTTCGCGGGCGCGCGGCAAGGGGTGCATGGCTTCCCGGCTGGGGATTGGGGCATGGTTTGGGGGAAGGGGTTGGCCGGCGTTGCGGTTGGCTTCTGGTGGCGGTGTCGCGCGGGCGGTGAAGGAGTAATTTCCCAAGCGCAGGGTCGGCGTCAGGTGGGGGCGCCTGGTCCGGCTCTGGCTGCCCGACATGCGCACAACGAAGCGCGAGGGCAATGCCAGCGGGGGTCGGTGCGACGATGTCCGCGGTTCGGCGCGTCCCGCGGTCGTCGTTCCAGCGGATGTGTTCGATGCACTCGACAGCGTCACGGATTGCCCTCTGATGCCGTACCGGAGGAAAAATGAAAACAGATTGTTATCGATGCTTCGGCATGATGGGATCGAGATAACTTCTACAATGCGATTCTTCCGGCTCTTGGAGCATCGGTTTGCTGGATGCGCGGATCGCCTTTCTGCATTTGCGTTAAAATACTTGCTTCCTTCCTCACTTGCTTCCTTCCTCACTTGCTTCCTTCCTCACTTGCTTCCTGGGCGCCACCACGATGCACCGAAGCCGTTTACGTATCGGACACGCTGATCCCGATCAGCTGCCTGATCAACGGAAGCTCGATCGTCCAGGTGAAGGTGGATGCGGTCACCTATTATCATGTGGAATTGGCGCAGCATGACGTGCTGCTGGCGGAGGGCCTGCCGGCGGAGAGCTATCTCGATGTGGATGACCGCGCGAACTTCGCCAATGGCGCCACGCCGGGGTGGCTGGCTGCCGATCGCCGCCGTCCGCCCGCTTTCAGTCGTTCAAAGTTTTGTGCGGCACTCACAAAGTGATGATGCGATCGCCGGGGGCAACACGTTCGGAACTCTATACAAACCTTGCTGGATCAATGATTTTGCCGCCGCTCCACGACCCTCCACCTTGATGAAGCGCTGACGAGACCTTGTGATGAAACCTCTGGCTACGCCGACCGTTCCGACACGCAAATCGGGGATGGACCCGTTCGTCTCGCTTGGCCTCGCAACCGTCCTGGTATTTTTCCTGGTCAGCGGCGGCGTTGCCTACCTGAATATTCGGACCCTGCGCGACGACAATCAGAAGATTGTTCATTCCCACCAGGTCATCACGACCCTCGATGGGATGCTGTCGACCATGCAGGATGCGGAGACGGGACAGCGCGGCTTCCTGCTGACCAATGACGAGCATTATCTCGAGCCATATATCACGGCTATCGCGACGGTGCCCTCGGAAGTGGATGAACTCGCCGCGCTGACCAGCGACAACCCAAGGCAGCAGGCCAGGATTGGGCCGCTCAAGCTGCATATCGCCGCCAAGCTCGCAGAACTGAAGCAGACCATCGACCTGCGCAGGACGCGGGGCGCCGAGGCGGCGCTCGGCATTGTCACGACCGACCGCGGCAAAGTCGAAATGGATGCGATCCGAACGCAACTTGCCGCCATGGATCGGGAAGAGACGGATCTCCGCGCGCAGCGCATTGCCGAAACGGAGAACGCCTACAAGATCGCGCTCGTCAGCGGTATTCTCTCGTGCCTGCTTGGTGTCATCCTGACCGTCATCGTCGGCTACCTGATCCGGCGCGCTGCCGTCGCGCGGCGGCGGCAGGAGTGGCTCCAGTCGGGCCAGGTCGGTCTCGCGTCCGCGATGCTGGGCGACCAGCGCATGGGGCAACTCGGCGATAATATTCTGCAATTCCTGGCGCGGTATCTCGACGCCCATGCCGGCGCGGTCTTTGTCGGCGGTGGCGAGATCTATCGGCGTGTCTCGACCTATGGTGTTCCCACGAGCGACGGCGTTCCCGAGCACTTTGCCCCAAAGGAGGGTTTGCTGGGCCAGGCCGCGACGGAGGGCCGGCCTTTCATCATCCGCGATGTACCCGATGGGTATCTCAAGATCGCGTCAGCGCTTGGCCAGGACAAGCCAAGGCATCTGATCATCTCGCCTGCGGGCGCCGATGGCACGGTCAATACGGTGGTCGAGCTGGGCTTTGTCCACGCAATCGGCGAAGACACGCTTGCCCTCCTGGAGCAAGCCTCGGAGTCGATCGGCGTCGCGGTGCGCTCGGCGAACTATCGCGCGGAGCTTCAGGAGCTGCTCGAGGAGACGCAGCGCCAGTCTGAGGAACTTCAGGTTCAGAGCGAGGAACTCCGGGTCTCAAATGAGGAGCTTGAAGAGCAGAGTCGGGCGCTGAAAGAGCAGCAGGCACGGCTGGAACTGCAGCAAGCCGAATTGGAGCAGACGAACGCGCAGCTTGAGGCACAAGCCCAGCAATTGGAAACGCAGCGCGACGATCTCGAACGGACCGCCGCCGCCGTGCAACTGAAAGCGCGGGAGCTGGAACAGGCGAGCCGGTACAAATCGGACTTCCTGGCCAACATGTCGCATGAACTGCGTACGCCGCTGAATTCATCCCTCATCCTGGCCAAGTTGCTGGCGGACAATCCCGAGGAAAACCTGACCGACGAACAGGTCAAATACGCCAGGACCATCCAGTCATCCGGCAACGACCTGCTGAACCTGATCAATGATATTCTCGACCTGTCGAAGATCGAGGCGGGGCATGTGGAGATCAGGCCCGAGACCGTGTCGCTTGATCGCCTGGTCAAGAATATTCAGCAGGTCTTTCAGCCGATCGCGCAGGAAAAGCAGCTGGCGTTTGATATCGATATCGCGCCGCAATGTCCCACGACGATCGATACCGACCTCCAGCGGCTGGAACAGGTTCTCAAGAATCTTTTGTCCAACGCATTCAAGTTTACCGAGCAAGGTCAGGTGGGATTGGCGATCAGGCGGTCGGGGGATGGCCATGTCGCGCTGTCCGTCACCGACACGGGCATCGGCATATCGGCGGACCAGCAACAAAGCGTATTCGAGGCGTTTCGCCAGGCCGACGGGACGATCAGCCGCAAATATGGCGGCACCGGGCTCGGGCTTTCGATCTCCCGCGAGCTGGTTCGCCTGCTGGGCGGCTCCATCCAGCTGAAAAGCAGCGAAGGCAAGGGCAGTACATTCACGATCATTATTCCCGCGGAATACAACCCGGCCCGGGTGGCACCGCGCGACACGCGGGTGAGTGTCGCTGTCGAGCCCGTTGTTCAGCGGGCAATGGCAGCGCCGTCGCTACCGGCGACGCTGTTCCGTAAAGTCGATGACGACCGCGACACGCTGACGAACACCCAACGCATTCTGCTGATCGTCGAGGACGATGAGATTTTCGCCGGGATCTTGCGTGACCTGGCACGCGAGATGGGCTTCCAGGCCTTGGTTGCATGCACCGCGGAAGCGGCGTTGAACCTCGCGAAACAGTATATGCCGAGCGCGATTGTGCTCGATGTCGGTCTGCCGGACCAGTCGGGTCTCGCCGTGCTCGACCGCCTCAAGCGCGATGTCCTGACCCGCCACATCCCGATCCATGTCGTTTCGGCGAGCGATAATGCGCAGACCGCACTTTCGTTGGGCGCCGTCGGCTACATGGTCAAGCCTGTCAAACGTGAGGACCTGGCCGAGGTCCTGAAGAAGCTCGAAGCGAAACTGTCCCAGCGCATGCATCGGGTTCTTATCGTCGAGGATGATGACCTGCAACGTGAGGCGGTCGCCAAGTTGCTCACCTCGCATGAGGTCGAGACGGTGGCCGCGGGAACCGCCGCCGCGTGCCTGGAGCTCCTGAAGGCGCAGACGTTCGATTGCATGGTGCTCGATCTCTCGCTGCCCGATGCCTCGGGTTATTCCTTGTTGGAGACGCTGAGCCGCGAGGACGCCTATGCTTTCCCGCCGGTCATCGTCTACACCGGCCGCGACCTGTCGTCGGACGATGAACAGCGGCTACGGCGCTATTCGAAATCGATCATCATCAAGGGCGCGAAGTCACCGGAGCGCCTGCTCGACGAGGTGACACTGTTCCTGCACCAGGTCGTCGCCGAGCTGCCGGACGAACAGCAGAAGATGATCCGCAAGGCGCGGAACCGGGACGCCATCCTCGAGGGTCGCCGCATCCTGGTGGTCGAGGACGACGTCCGCAACGTGTATGCGCTGACCAACATACTCGAGCCGCGTGGCGCGCGGGTGGAGATCGCCCGCAACGGCCGGGAGGCGCTTGATGCGCTCGAGAAATCCCTCATCCAGCCCGGGCAGGCGATCAACCTGGTTCTGATGGACGTGATGATGCCGGTCATGGATGGGCTGACGGCGACGCGCGAAATCCGCAAGCGGCCCGAGTGGAAGACGTTGCCGATCATCACGCTGACGGCGAAGGCGATGCCCGACGATCAGGAGCGCTGCATCGAAGCGGGGGCGAATGACTATATGGCAAAGCCGCTGGACGTGGAGAAGTTGCTGTCCCTTGTGCGTGTCTGGATGCCGCGGTGAGAGAATTCAGTGCCAGAAAGAGTTGAAGACCTTGAAATCCAGTTGCTGCTTGAAGCGCTGTATCAGCGTTACCACTATGACTTTCGCAACTACGCGCTGGCTTCCGTCAAGCGGCGCCTGAAGCAGGCGCGCGAGCAACTGGGGTTTCGCAGCTATTCCGCGCTGCAGGAAAGCCTGCTGCACGATCCTGCGATGCTCGGACGCCTGCTGGACTACCTGACGGTGCAGGTGAGCGAAATGTTCCGGGATCCGTCCTATTTCCGGGCGATCCGCGAGAAGGTGGTGCCGCACCTGCGGACCTATCCATCGGTCAAGGTCTGGATCGCCGGATGCAGTTGCGGGGAGGAGCTTTATTCGTTCGTCATTCTTTTCCGTGAGGAAGGCCTGGAGCAACGCACGCTGTTTTACGCCACGGACATCAACCAGGATGCGCTCGCCAAGGCCGAGGCCGGTATTTACGATCTCGACCGGATCCAGCTCTTCACGGAGAATCACAGAAAGTCGGGAGGCAAATCGTCGTTGTCGGACTATTACAGCGCGGCTTACGGCAAGGCGTCATTCGACAAGACCCTGCGCAAGCGCGTGGTGTTCTCGGATCACAGCCTGGTGACCGATGCGGTTTTTGCCGAGATGCATTTGGTGTCATGCCGGAATGTCCTGATCTATTTCGACCGTGCCTTGCAGGACCGGGCGATCGGCCTTTTCAAGGACTCGCTGGCGAGGAAAGGCTTTCTGGGGCTGGGGTCCAAGGAAAGCATGCGGTTCTCCCAACATGCGGGATCGTTCACGGATTACGTTCGGGACGAAAAGATCTACCAAAAGAGTTCAGCGTGAGCAGAACGATGGCCGAAGCGGTGGTGATCGGCGCGTCCGCTGGCGCGCTTGAGGCGTTGTCGATCATTCTTCCTGGGCTGCCCACCGATTACGGGCTGCCGGTGTGCGTTGTCGTCCATCTCCCGCCGAACAAAAAAAGCCTCCTGACGGACCTCTTCCAGACCAAATGCTGCGTCAAGGTTCGCGAGGCCGACGATAAGGAGCCGATCTGCGCCGGTACGGTATACTTTGCACCGCCGGGCTATCATCTGCTCATCGAGAGGGACAAGAGTCTTTCGCTGTCGAACGACGAACCCGTGCTCTATTCGCGGCCATCCGTCGACGTCTTGTTCGAAAGCGCCGCCGACGCTTATGGTCCAGGCCTGATCGGCATCGTGCTGACGGGTGCCAATCAGGATGGCGCCAGAGGCCTGAAGGCGGTTGCCGAGGCCGGTGGCACGGTCATCGTGCAAAGTCCCAGTGGCGCGCATTCCTCGGCAATGCCCGAGGCGGCACTCGCGGCATGTCCGGGCGCCCAGGTTCTGTCGCTCGCGGAGATCGCCGTATTTCTGCGCGACGTTGAGAAGGCATGACACCGATCATGAGCCAAGTTCACTTTCTCCTGGTCGACGATCTGGAGGAAAATCTTCTGTCACTGGCGGCGTTGCTGCGTCGCGACGGCCTGGTGCTGCTGAAAGCGCGATCGGGCGACGAGGCGCTGGAACTTTTGCTGCAGAACGATGTGGCGCTGGCGCTGGTCGATGTTCAAATGCCTGGCTTGAACGGTTTCGAGCTGGCCGAGCTGATGCGTGGCAACGAACGCACGCGGCGCGTTCCGATCATCTTCGTGACGGCGGGCAATGCCGACAGCCAGCGCCATTTTCGCGGCTATGAGGCGGGCGCCGTCGACTTCATCCACAAGCCTGTCGAGCCCGACATCCTGCGCAGCAAGGCGGAGGTATTTTTCGAGCTGTACCGCCAGCGGCAGCAGATCGCGGTGCAACGAGACGAGCTTGAGGCGCAGGCCGCGGCCCTGAAGGAGGCCGACCGCCGCAAGGATGAGTTCCTTGCCACCCTGGCGCATGAACTGCGCAATCCGCTCGCCCCGCTCCGCCACGGGCTTGATATCCTGCGCAAGAGCCCCGACAGCGACGACGCGCCGGAAATCCGCGACATGATGGACCGGCAACTTGTCCACCTGGTCCGCCTGATCGATGACCTGCTCGACGTGTCACGTGTGAGCCAGGGGAAGATCGAACTCCGCAAGCAGCATATCCAGGCGGCGGAGGTTATTCGTTCCGCGCTGGAATCAAGCCAGCCGCTGATCGATGCCGCGGGACATGCACTCACCGTCGAGGTGCCCCCCGAACCGATCTGGCTCGATGCGGACCTGACACGTCTTGCCCAGGTCGTCGGCAACTTGCTGAACAACGCGGCAAAATATACGCCTGGGGGCGGCCGGATTGGTGTCGCCTTGCGCGCCGACGGCGACGACGCGGTCATTACGGTGTCGGACAACGGTCTCGGCATTCCGGTGGATATGCAGTCGAACGTGTTTCAACTGTTCGCCCAGGTTGAAACCCATACCGCCCGCGTGAGAGGCGGCCTGGGGATTGGCCTCGCGCTCGTGAAGCAGCTCGTTGCCATGCATGATGGGTCGGTCAGTGTGGCAAGTGCCGGGGCGGGCCAGGGCAGCGTGTTCACCGTCCGGCTGCCACTGGCCGATGCCAACACGGAACTACAACCGGCAACGCAACAACCGGCCGTGCCACCGGTGCCGACCCGGCCGCTCAAGGTGCTGATCGTCGACGACAATGTCGCGGTCGCTCAGACGGTCGGCTGGATGTTGGAGGAGATCGGGCATCAGTACCACCTGGTGTATGACGGGCGGGAAGCGCTGCAAGCGGCGCGGGACTTCAGGCCGGATGCCATTTTGCTGGATATCGGTTTGCCCGGGATGGACGGCTACGCGGTCTGCCGAGCCTTTCGCCAGGACGATCTGTTCAAGGATGCGCTGATCATTGCGCAGACGGGCTGGGGGCAGCAACGCGACAAGGCGTTGGCGTCGGAGGCTGGATTTGACCATCATCTGGTCAAGCCTGTCGCCTACGCCGAGCTGGAGCGCCTGCTGGTCCGGTGATGGGGGATGGGCGTCGGCGACGAGTCCTGGTGCGGATTTGGGGGAGGTTATTCCGGAGGCGACCGATCGGGATTGGGCGGGGAGTGTCCGGACCAGGAATGAATGTGTTCGGGTGATTCGTGCGCCGGAGCGGACGTTCAGGTCCGCGGGGTCAAATGACAATTCTCGACCCAAAGTTTATTCGGAACAACGCCTCAGACCATCCAGGGTGCATCAACCTCCGCGCACCGGATTCATGCAATAGGTAAAGCCTGGGCAACGGGAAAGTCCCGAGAGATAAGTGATCCCGTTTTGACTCGTATTTCCCGAATTATGCGTCGTCCGCGTTTGGCAGGCGGCGGCGGTGCGGATTGCACGATCCACGGCATGCATCACAAACCAATCGAATCAGGCACGCGCGGGGTAAAGGCGAGGATGTCCGCGTCGCTTGCCGCATCGCTTCCCGCATCGCTTCCCGGGGCGGTTCCTCAGGTGCGACGCCAATGGATGGCTCGTCGCGGTTGAGTAGTTTCCGAACCTTTCCAGCCCGATTGCGCAAGTTTACCGTCGCCGTTGTTGGATAACTTGCTCTTGTGATCAAGAGCAACTGGAGTGCGCCTATGAGTTCGGCGACAATCACGGCGCATGTCAGTGTCCCGGCCCATGGCAGTGCTCGGTGGCGATACCTGATCCTGTGTGTGCTCTGCATGATCATGATTGCCAACTTCCAATATGGCTGGTCGGTATTCGTCCTGCCGTTGCAGAAGGCCCATAGCTGGGCGGTCGCCGATATTCAGATCGCGTTCACGATTTTCGTTGCGCTGGAAACCTGGGGGACGCCGCTCAACGGATGGATCGCCGACAGATTGGGTCCGCATTTTGGGCCGCGTATCGTGATGGGTGTGGGCGGCATCCTGATCGCGATCGGTTGGATCATCGACTCCTATGCCACGTCGCTGACAACCTTGTATGTCGGCGGCGCTCTGTCCGGCCTCGGTTCCGGAGCGATTTACTGTGCGGCCGTCGGTACGGCAGTGAAATGGTTCTCCGATCACCGCGGCCTGGCGGTCGGTTGTGTGGCGGGCGGCTTCGGCGCCGGGGCCGCGCTGACCATCATTCCCATTCGCATGGTCATCGAAGCGTCGGGGTACGCGTCGGCGTTTTTCTGGTTCGGATTGATCCAGGGTGGCGTCGTCGTGGTTGTGTCGCAATTCATTCGCAACCCCGAGCCGGGCGAAGCGCCTAAAATCGCGAACCGCAAAGTGCAACAGACAAGCCGCAGCTATACAGCTCCCGAGGTGCTGAAGAGCAAGGTATTTTGGGTCCTCTATGTGCTGGACCTGCTGATGTGTGCTGGTGGCTTGGTTGTGACTGCGTCTCTCGCGCCGATCGCCACGTCGTACCATGTCTCCAGCGTGGTGATATTCCTGACCGCCTCAACGCTCTCCGTGGCGCTGGTATTCTCCAATATCATGAACGGCGTTGCCCGCCCGCTGTTCGGCTGGATCTCTGATCACATCGGCCTCTGGCAGACCATGGCGATCTCATTCGCGCTCGGGGCCGCGAGCTATTTCTTCCTCTATGAGCTGGGCGATCTGCCCTGGGGATTCGTTATCTTCACAGGGATGGTGTTCTTTTGCTGGGGCAACATCTTCAGTCTGTTCCCGTCGATGTGCACGGACCTGTTCGGGGCTAAGTATGCGACGACGAATACCTCGATGCTCTACACGGCGAAAGGTGCCGCGGCATTCCTCGTGCCGCTGGGAGCATTCGCTGCGAAGACCACAGGAAACTGGAACGATGTGCTGCTGTTAGCGACGGCCATCGATGTCATCGCTTTTTTCCTCGTGCTTTTCGTCCTGCGGCCGGAGGCCAATCGACACCATGCCGAAGATATATCCGCCGCCGCCCTGGCGGTGAAGGCGGCGCAAGGACCGACAGCCGTGAAGGCGGCCTAGGGACCGGCGGCCGCGAAGGCGGCCTAAGGACCGGCGGCCGTGAAGGCGGCCTAGGGATCAGCGGCCGCGAAGGCGGCCTAGCGAGCGGCGACCCGATCACCACCGAACCGATCAACGATTAGGAGAAACCGATCATGCCCCTACCCCTTGAAGGCATCAAAGTTGTCGACTTTACCGGAGTCCAGGCCGGCCCCTCCTGCACCCAGATGCTGGCATGGTTCGGCGCGGACGTGCTGAAGGTCGAAATGCCAGGCAAGGGCGATGTCACCCGAGGCCAGTTACGGGATAATCCAAATCTCGACGGGCTGTACTTTACAATGCTCAACAGCAACAAGAAATCGCTGGAGCTGAACACGAAGACGCCCGAGGGCAAGAAAATCCTCACGCAGTTGATCAAGGAAGCCGACATCTTCGTTGAGAATTTCGCGCCCGGCGCCGTCGAGCGGATGGGGTTCGGCTGGGAGCAGATCCACGCAATCAA
>Ga0182030_10021506_pt1 | contig 12077 bp, 8 predicted proteins | sample 812S3MmetaG_FD_121299 | JGI IMG/M metagenome (GOLD analysis project Ga0182030, IMG submission 121299) | Permafrost microbial communities from Stordalen Mire, Sweden - 812S3M metaG (Illumina Assembly) | ecosystem: Environmental > Terrestrial > Soil > Wetlands > Permafrost | place: Sweden...
AGACACGGAGAAAAACAAACGCAAAAGCAAGAGCTGAGCACACGGAGATGGGGGAGACCACGGAGGAGTAAAGTTCTCGAGTTGTCAGAGCCCCGGTAGATTCGGGGAAATCGTCTCCGTGTGCTCCGCCACCTCCGTGAACTCGATTTTTGCCTTGGGTTCGTTTTTCTCTGTGTCTCTGTGCCCCTGTGGTGAATCTTGTTTTGGTTGTGGCTATGCCGCGCTAAGTCTCAGCGGCTCCTACTTGAGTTTCTTGAGGATGGCGTCGACGTAATCGCGGGTTTCCTGGATGTCCGGGATTCCGTTGGCGGCATCGACGGCTGCGGGGCCGGCATTATAGGCGGCGAGCGCCAACTTGTTGTCTCCTTTGTATTTCTCGAGGAGCTGCTTGAGGTATTTGGCGCCGGCAGTGATGTTTTGTTTGGCGTCGAAGACATCGTTGACGTTGAATTCGGCGGCGGTATCGGGCATGAGTTGCATCAATCCTTGCGCTCCGCGGCGGGAAACGGCACACGGACGGTAAGCCGATTCCTGCTCGATGACGCCGCGGACCAGCGCCTCCTGAAGATCGTTGGCTTTGGCGACGTTTTCGATGAGGGGCGTGACGATCTCGGCGGCGATGGGGTCGCAGGGGGGTTCCGCCCCGGGAAACGACGGAGATGGCGCCCAGGGCATCAGTGTGGCGCCGGCGGCTTGCGCCTGTCTGCGAACGGCGGCGCGCTGTTTTTCGATGGATGCATGCATGAGTTCGGCGGAAGAGGGTGTATGGGCGGACTTATTGGGGGTCGGATCGGGGGTGGTAGCAGTTTGCGCGAATGCAATAGAGGCCAGGAACACACACATGCATCTCATCTATATGCATATCGGCAAGAACGGCCCGGGACTTTAGGATAACTTTACCAGCCTAGGGGCTTGCCCTGATTCTGGTCGTCCAACCACTTCTTCAGCGGCGCGAAATAGTCGACAATGGCGGTGGCGTCCATCTCGCGGGTACCGGCGATCTTCTGGAGAGCATCCTGCCACGGCTGGCTGAGGCCCATTTCGAGCATGCCGTTGAGTTTGGCGCCGGCGTCCTTATTTCCGTAAATCGAGCAGCGGTTGAGGGGGCCGGTGCATCCGGCCGTCTGCGAAAGCGCGCGGTGAAACTGAAATTGCAGGATGTCGGCCAGAAAATAGCGCATGTACGGCACGTTGGCGGCGACGTGATATTTGGCGCCGGGGTCGAAGTCGGACTCGGAACGTTCCGCCGGCGGCGCGATGCCTTGATATTTGCGGCGCAGGTCCCACCACGTCTGATTGTATTTGTCGGGCGGAATTTCGCCGGAGAAGACTTTCCAGCGCCACTGATCGATGAGCAATCCGAACGGCAGGAAGGCGATCTTCTCGAGAGCCTTGTGCAGCAGCAGGCCGATGTCCTGCGAGGTATCGGGCGCTTTGTCGAGCAGCCCCAGCTTCACCAGATAATCGGGCGTCACGGAGAGGGCGATGGTGTCGCCGATGGCCTCATGGAAGCCGTCATTGGCGCTGTCGCGGAATAGGTAGGGCCGCTGGCTGTAGGCGCGCTGATAGAAATTATGACCCAACTCGTGGTGGACGGTGAGGAAGTCCTCGCCGGTGACCTGAATGCACATTTTCAGGCGCACGTCGTTGGCGAAGTCGATATCCCAGGCGCTGGCATGGCAGACGACGTCTCGGTCGGGCGGCTTGAGGAAGAGCGAGCGCTCCCAAAAAGTTGGTGGCAGAGGGGCGAATCCGAGCGAGAGGAAGAAGCCCTCGCCATATTTCACCATCTGCTTATAGTCGGTGTTCTTTTTCTGCAGCAGGGCGGTGAGATCGTAGCCTGGGTCGGCGCTTGGGGGCGCCACCAGTGGGTAGATGTTGCTCCAATCCTGAGCCCAGAGGTTGCCGAGGAGGTGGGCCGGAATGGGACCGCCGGCGGGCACGAGATCGCCGTATTTTTCGTGCAGGCGAGAGCGCACATAGGCGTGTAGAGAAAGATAGAGAGGGCGAACCTGATCCCAGAGGCGGTCGAGTTCCTTGGCGAAATCGTCGGGCGGCATGTCGTACTTGGCACGCCACATGGCGCCGTTGTCCTGGAAGCCGAGTTCCTTGGCGCCCTGGTTGGCGAGTTCGACATAGCGGGCGAAATCGGGGCGCATGGGGCGGGAGATGGCATGCCAGCCGGTCCAGGCATCGAGCAGTTGTTTGGGGTCGCGGCTTTCGGCCATGACTTTGGTCAATTGCTCGATATCCTGGCAGCTCGCGGGGCCGCTGGGGCAGTATTTTCCCTTTCCGTAGGTACCTTCCAGACCGGCGGTGATGCGCGTCAACTCCTCGCTTTGTTTGGGATCTTTGGGAGTGGCGAGGGTGAGCGAGGTTTTGAGCAGCTTGAGCTTGCGGGCGGTGGCGGCATCCAGGCTGAGGCCTTCGAAGCGGGTGGCGTCCTTGGCATATGCCACCTGCGCGTTGATGGCGCGCTCGTCGATTTTGGCGTCGATGGCTTCGGTATCGTCGGTGATGTAGGTATCCTTGATCCAGTCGGCGCGGCCGGAATCGATATTGAGAGTGAGCAGGTTCCGCTCGGCGTCTTCCGTGAATTTGCGCGCGTCATCCGGCGTGGCTTTGGGCGCGCACGCATTGAGAGCGGCGAGGAGCGAAGCGAGGCACAGAACTGCCTGAATCTTCATGCCTACACGGTAGCGCACTTTTGCGCGGAGGGAGGAGCGGGTCACTGCACCCCAGCGGGCGGCCGTACATTCGTGTACTCGTAACGTAGCAAAGTATGGGACTTAGAGATGGGGTCGTCCGGATCGTGGTCTAGTTCCACCCGCAAGGGCAGACCTTTGCTTTTCGAGATCCAAGTAGTGGCGTCCGACTTCATACCTTCGATTTCGGCATGGGAAGCATACACTGCGGCAGGTTCGCCGTTTACTGCTTCATCGCGAACGTACCGGCAACTGTACTTGCTGTTGCGGCGATTCTCTTCCTCCTGCTTTGCCATCGCGGCCCCATCCATCTTACTGCGCGTCCATTTGGCGCCAATCAGGATATAGATGGCGGTATTTGCGCCGCCGGAATAGATCATCTCGCTCATGTTGGTCTTATTGCCGCGAGAACCGGTGCCTTCGCTGGAGTACAAATGAGTGGGAGTGACCAGCACCTTGCTCATGGCATCGAAGACCTGCTTACAACCGTTATCGGCGGCGTACACCGGCGCTGCGAAGCAGATCGCCAGTAAGATCGCAATGTTCGTCTTGTGTGTTTGTGGCATTAAGGTTCCTCCTCTTATTGCGGCATGGGCTTGGTGCTGAACGGAACATCGAACTTGCCGCCGGTGACGGTGATTTTTGTTTTGGGTACGTTGGGGGTGTCGGGACTCAGATTTAACGCGCCGGAAAAAGTGCCCGCTATGCGCGCTGCGCTCAGGCTGGTGACGTTGACACTCGCGGTGCGAGTGGTATACCGGGCTTCATGGGTTTTATCCAGCTCGATGGTGACGTAGAGATTGGCATCGTCGATGGCGCCGGTTTTCTTGGGAAAATCGAACCGTAGCTCGTGAGGCGATTCCTCGCCGGCAGCCGGCGGATTATCGTGGAGCCACATACGAATCTTGAGGCCGTCGCTCTTTCCATCGGTAGAGGCATAGGCCACGTTGAATTGCTGGAAATCGTCGATGGCGCCGCCCGACACCGGAGTGCCATCCACTAAGGCGGAGAAAGCAGACTTACCTGATGAATCGGCCGCCGCCGGGGCGCCCGGGCTTGCCGCACTACCGGCACGATCGGAGCACGACGCCAGGAAGACGCAAGATAGGAAGACGGCCGCGGATGTTCGTTTTCGCATAATCGCTTCCTTCGCTACAGCTTTGCCAATACGGCGCGAGCCACGTTGACGCTCTTAGTCTCGGCATCGGGCACGGGCCCCGGAATAATGCGGATGAGCACTTCGCCTTTGAGAACGTTGAGCCCCAGCTTCGGCAGGCGGAGCGCGCGATCTCCGAGGCCCGGGACCTCGGCGGTCATATTCACACCCTTGGCTCCCGCCGCCTTGAAGAGTCCGCCGAATAAGGCGCTGCTGGCAGTGATGGCGGTCATTTGCGCCTGGCCGTCGGGATCGACAATGAGCATCAGAAGAGGCACTTCGGCGCCATTGTTGTTGGCCTGTTCGCCGGCGCCGACCGTGTCTCCCATCCGCTGCAACGCCGATACGGCATCTGTCCCGTCATTGGACGGTGTCTGGAAGCTCTTGACGGCGCCGGCCACCTGTTCGTTTGCCAGTTTGGTGCTGAGTCCGGCCGGGCCGAAATACCAACAGCCTTCCTGAGGCTGTGCCTGCGAGCGCTCGATCGGTTCCCCGATCAGTTTGGCCACTTCTTCGTTGGAGAGAAAGTCGCACGGTTTGGGGAGACGAGCGGGTGAGACGGAGGAATGCGCCGGCGAGGCTTTCGGCAGTTCCACTCCGTAGGCCTTTGCCTGTTCGACAACCGCTTGTTTCACTCGATGGCCCAGGTACCACAGACCACCGATGGCCGCTATGCCCGCGATTCCGAGGAATGCGACCAGGGCCAGAAGGATTTTCAGGCCGGATCCGGTCTTGGCTGGGGCTTTGGTTGCAGGCGCGGTTGCAGGCGCGGGTTGCTGCATAGGTGGAGGCGCGCTACCGGCAGACTGGTGACGGGCGCCACAGTTCGGGCAAAACGTGACATTGGCTGCTTGGGGAAATCCGCAACCGCTGCAAAAACTCGCCATGATCGATTCCTCCGTGTGCGCGGTTTAAACCGCTATGAGGGATTGCGCAAACGCGAGAGCAAATCGCTCAAATATATTTTGCGGCCGTTTATTTGCCCACACCGGCCAGGAAATTTTCCAACCCGTGGGCGAGTTCATCGTGCAGACCCCCTTTGGCATCGGCGGGCAGCAGGCGCAGGGCATCGCGCTCGGTTTCGACGGCTTTGGGGGCGTCGCCCGTGCGGAAGTAAGCCCAGGCCAGGGTGTCGAGGAAGAAGGGATTCCCTCGCCCGGTGGCGGCCACCGCATGGCCGGCGAGTTGGAGCGCTTTGCCGGGGGCCTGCAAGTCGGGCCAATCCACCTTGAGGAGGGCATCGGCGTATTCATTCCACTCCACGGCGCCGGCGCCGGGCTTTTGGGACATCTGCTCGAGGAGCTGCAACGCCTGTTGGGCCGTGTCGTGTGCCCGCCCTTTCTCGGCCCCCTGGGCCAGGCGGCGGGAGAACGCCAACAGGGTTCCGGCCAGACGAAGCGGCGAACGCAGGTCCGATGGATCGATTTCGACCGCAATTTCCATCGATCGTATGGAGCGGCCGAAGGCATCCAAGCTGCCCGGAATATCCCCGCTGGCGGCCAGGCTACCGGCGAGGATGGTCTCGGCGGAAGAAGCCAAGCGCCGGTATTCGGCATTACTGGGCGCGAGCGACTGCAGTGCTTGCAGCGATTCGACAGCCAGCCTGGCTTGTACGACGGCATCCTGAGGCTTACCGGAAAGACGCAGCGCATTGGCGTACGAGCCTTCCGCGGTGGCGATGAGACGTTGCACCTCGATATTGTCTTTTTGCGTCTGCGCCAGGGGAGACAATGTCGCAATGCCTTCGCGGCACGATTGCAACGCGCCGGCGGTGTTGCCGGTCGCCAGGAGCGCGATGCAGAGTCGCTCTTGTACGGTTCCCAGAGCCCGGGCGAACGAGGGATCCTCAGGATGCGCTCGCCGCGCGGATTCCGCCATGGTGCGTGCATCTTGATAAGATGCCAGCGCCTGGGTGGCCTCGGACGCCAGAAATTCTCCGTCGCCCAGTTTTGCCAGACTGAGCGCCAGATCGCGCCGGTCTCGGGGCAGGGCGGCAGCGCGGCTCACGATCTGCCTGCGAAGCTCCACGGCGTGCCGATAGGACTCGACCGCCGCGCCGGCATCATTCTTGTCCGGCTGGCGAGCATCGACGCGCAGTTCCCCCATGCGCTCGTAAGAGGCGGCGAGGTCGCGCTGCAGACCGATATCTTGCCCCGAATCGGTATTCAGCAGTTCCAGCTGATGCTGCACTTTGGCGACGATCAGGCGGCGGGCGGTGTCGGAGCCGGCAAGATCGCGCACTCCGTCGTAAAGATCGAACAGTATGGACGAAGCGAGCGCCCGCACTTCCTGGTAATGCTCCAGCGCCTTTTGCCGCTGCTCGGCGGCGACGGCCTGGGCGCGTTCGGCGGCATCCCTCTGGCGGTTGGCGGCCGCCCGCTGCTGCTCGGCTTCGGCGCGCGCCATTTCCGCCAGCCGGGCCTGCCGGAGGGTGACCAGAATGCCTGCCATCAAGAGAAGGATTACGGCGGCGGTAGCGGCCAGTGCCAGCCACTGCCTGCGAGCGAACTTCCTCAGGCGGTAGGCCACACTGTTCCCGGTTGCCAGGACGGGCCAGCCTCGCCGATAGCGCCCGATATCGTCGGCCATCTGTTCCGCGGATGGATAGCGCCAGGAAGGTTGTTTGCGAAGCGCCGTGAGGACGATGGTATCGAGCTCTCCGCGAATCTGTCTGGCGTGGTTGCGGGCAAGCGCGCTGGGCGGCGGCGGTTCGTCGTCGCAGATGGCGCGCATCACCTCATGAGGAAGCCGGCCCTTTCGCTGAAAGGGATGCTCTCCGGCAAGCAGTTCGTAGAGCAGAATCCCGAGTTGGAAGACATCGCCCGAGGTGGAGGCCGGTTCGCGGCGAATCTGCTCGGGGCTGGTGTATGCCGGTGTGAGAAGAGCTTCGGTAGGTGGAGCGTCGGCGGTGCCGGCTTCCGTCTCGATCAGCTTGGCGACTCCGAAATCGAGAAGCTTTACGGCGCCTGCCTCGGTCACCAGAATATTACTGGGTTTCAGGTCGCGATGGACCGTCAGATTGCGGTGCGCGTACTGGACCGCATCGCATGCCTGCAGGAAGAGATCCAGCCGTTGGGAGACTGTCAGCCCGTGCGTCTCGGCATACTTCGTGATGGGGACGCCGTCGACGTGTTCCATGACGAAATAGGGATCGCCATCGGGTGTCTCGCCGGCGTCGAAGATGGACGCGATATGGGGATGTTCCAGACGCGCGAGAATCTGGCGCTCCCGCTCAAAGCGGGTGAGAAATACCTTGGAACCGAGGTCGCGGCGCAGGATCTTGATGGCCACGCGCTTGCGGTAACTGCCATCCACACGCATGGCCTCATAGACTACGCCCATGCCTCCGCTTCCGATTTCGCGCTGGAGGAAATAAGGGCCGAGCTGCCGGGCCTCCTGCTTGCGATGCGCAAACGCCTCTACAGGCGGACGGTCGAGCAAAGCGGCGGTACGTCCATGTTCGGCCAACAGACGGCGTAATTCAGCGCCGAACTCCGCATCGCGATTGGAAATTTCCTGCAACGTGCGGGCGCGCTCCTCGGGGCGCAGTTCCAGAAGTTCTTCGAACGATCGGCGGAGTTCCTGGTATCTCTCTGGCGTCATGGCACAACCATCCCGCGTTTGGACGGGGTTATGATAACACTGGAGGGCGGATGGTTCCGAGCGATTCCTCTCATGTCACCGCCCTTCTGGCAGGCTGGCGCGAGGGCGATGAAGAGGCCGGGCGAGAGCTTGTCGAAGTGGTTTACCGGGAGCTGAGACGAGTGGCGTCGGCACACCTCCGCAGGGAATCGAACGCCATGACGCTTCAGCCGACGGCGCTGGTGAACGAGCTCTGCGTCAAGCTGCTATCGAACCCCCCGGTGAGCTGCGAGAATCGGCTGCACTTTTTGCATCTGGCGTCCAGACAGATGCGCCGCATCATCGTGGATCACGTCCGGCGGAAAACGGGGCTGAAGCGAGGCGGCTTCGAGACGCCTCTTTCCCTGGATGAAGCGCGCGATCATGCGATTGAGCTGGACGGCCGCATCGCAGACGTGAACGATTCGCTCACTCGGCTGGAGGCCCTGGACGCGCGCGCGGCGTCCATCGTGGAGATGCGTTTCTTCGGCGGGCTCACGGAGGCGGAGATCGCGGACGTTCTGCAAATCTCTACGGCTACCGTGAGGCGCGACTGGGAGTTCGCCCGCTGCTGGCTACTGGCCCAATTGGGGCCGGCGGCGCAGGGTTGACTCCTTTTGCGGGAAGGCCTGAGGACGTGTTACGATTTGAGAGTCAGACTGACTTTAGCGGGGACGTAGTTCAGTTGGTTAGAACGCCGGCCTGTCACGTCGGAGGTCGCGGGTTCGAGCCCCGTCGTCCCCGCCATATTCTTCAATCACTTCCGAGCTTTCCTTTCCACTCCGAGAATCCCCTGTGTCGGTAGCTGTGTCAGGAAGCTCTTTGGCGATGAGCTCGACTGTCTGCCGCTCGATCACCGGGGGACAAGTGCTCATAGCGTTCCAATTCGCGACTGCGGTGCCCTGTGAGCTTTTTGACGATGGCTTCAGAAATTCCTTGCAGGAACAGGATGCTCGTCGCCATATGGCGTAGGCCGTGAATCCTTAGGTTCTCGATGCCGGCCCGCTTGCAAGCAACCTGGAAGGGCTTGCATGTCCCGGTCAGCCGGAAAGACGTATTCCGGCGCCGTGAGTCAGGACTTCTTTGGCGCAACGAAAGTAGACGGTGTACGCGCGAGAAGAATTGGGAGAATGCCGAACCATGACCCGAAGCGGGACGATCCCGTGATTTCTCGCGCAGGTAAACCGGGCCGAATGCTACTGTGCCGGTTCCTTCACGCGGACGATCCGGCCGCCCCGCACGTCGCGCAGCGTCTGGATCGTGCCACTTGGCCAGCGGATCTCAATCAGATCTGCGCCTGCGTCCTTGCCCAAGCCGAAGTGAACGGGTCCCGCGCTGGAACTGGCGTAGCCGGCCGCCGTGGAGATTTGGTCATACTGCGTCATGGACCTGCTCACGATCTTAATACGCGCGCCAATTCCGTTCCGGTTGCTGCGAGTGCCTTCCAGGGCGAGTTCCAGCCAATGTGAGTCGCCGGGGCTGTCGTTCATCCAGATCTCGGCCGGGGCGCCGATGGCGGAGACCACCACATCCAGGCGGCCGTCCCCATTGAGGTCGGCGACCGCGCTGCCGCGGTGGCGCGCCGGTGGCCGCGCGGCGAGGCCGGCTTCGGCGGTGAGCGCGGCGAAGGTCATGCCTCCCAGGTTGCGGAACACGGTGTTGGGCTGTTCTACGGTGACGCGCGGCGCGGCCTGGAGCGATTGCACGTGGCCACGCGTGACGAACAGATCTTTCCAGCCGTCGTTGTCAAAATCGGCGATGGTCGGCGAGTATCCGGCCATGGGCAAACTGAGCCGCTCCATGTGGCTTTGGCGGGTAAAGTCGGCGAACTCGAGGCTGCCGCCGGCGGCGAGGTTGCGGAAGATGGGGAAGGTCTCGTCATCGAGGGCCGCCAACGCGATGTCCGGATAGCCGTCATTATCCAAGTCGCGCGCGTCCACGCCCATTCCGGAAATGAACTTTCCATCCTCGGTCAACGCAACGCCGGTTTGGAACGCGGCTTCTTCGAGGCGCACCTTGCCCTCGGAGGACAGGTTGCGAAAAAACAGGTTATATACCTTGTCGCAAGCGATGAACAGGTCCATGCGGCCGTCGAGATCGAAATCCGCCACGCCAATCCCCATCCCTTTTCCCGGGTGCGCGGCAATTCCCGATTCCCGCGAGATATCCCGAAACCGTCCGTTGCCAAGGTTTAAAAAGACTTGATTGGGCGAGGGTTTGTAGAACCTCGGATGGCAATACTCACGCGTCTCTTTGTAATTGCAAACCGGCTCGGTGGCGACATCCCAGCGCAAGTAATTCACCACCACCAAGTCGAGTAACCCGTCGTTGTTCAAATCGACCCAGGCGCCACCCACGGACCAGAGCGGGCCGTCCGCATCCGCGGCGCTTGCGGCCAGTCCCGCCTTTTCCGTGACATCGGTGAAGGTGCCGTTGCCGTTATTGTGATAGAGCGTGTTGCGATGCACGCCGCCGACGAAGATATCCTGGTAACCGTCGTTGTCATAGTCGCCAATCGCCACCCCAATGTCGTAACCCGTGCCGGCCAGCCCCGCCTTTTCAGTGGCATCGGTGAAGTGGCCATGCCCATCGTTGAGAAACAAGCGATTGGAGTAGCGCGGCGCTGTCTTCTTGAGCGAGACGATATCCGCGCCGTTGGTGAAGAAGATATCCGGATAGCCGTCGTTATTGGCATCGAAGACGGCGACCCCGCCCGCCATGGTCTCGGGCGCATGCTTCAGTGGCGTCTCGCAGCTATCGAGCTGAAAGTCGATCGGGCGCCAGGCAAAACGAATCGCGCCCGGAGCGGGCGTGTCGGCCAGAATGCGCCAGCCGGTAACCAGGATTATCGAGGACAGAATGGCGACACCGCCGAAGACTCGCACCGGGAGGGAAGCGCGCATGATCTCAAGTTAGCAGGAGTGATCCGCTGTAGGATCGGGGAAAAGGAAGGCCCAGGCGAAGATTTCGCCCGGGCCGTTTACAGCTGATCGATGCCATTAGAACAGCAATTTCAGTGACAACTGAACGTGCCGTTCGGTGCCAGCCAAGGTGCTGGTTATCTTGCCAAAGTTCGAATCGCCGTAGCCGCTGTCCGGCATTCCGAACTGAGGGTGGTTGAAGAGGTTGAAAAACTCGCCCCGGATCTGCAGTCTGAACCGCTCGGTAAACGGGATGTCCTTGAATACCGAGAAGTCGACATTCTTGAGCGAAGGTCCGTAGTTGGTGTTGTCTCCGAGACTGCCCTGCGTCAGCGAAGCGGGAGCGGTGAAGTTCGAAGTGTTGAACCACTCCGACGGCGTGCGGCCCCCGGAAGGTGCGGCGTTGGCGCTGAGTCCTGACGCAGCCATATCGGGGAAGCAACCGGCCCACACACCCTGGCAGCCACCGGCGCTGACCGTATACGCCTGGCCGGAGTGCAACGTGAGAATGGTATTGACCTGCCAATGGCCAACGAAATAGTCCACGGCCTTGCTCATGTTGTTGCCGAACTGCTTGCCGCGGCCGAACGGAAGGTCGTAGGTTAAACCGGTGGTGAAGTTCATGCGGATGTCCCACGCGGCGCTGGAATAATCCAGGCCATAATTGGTGTTGTCCTTGGTCTGGAAATTGTTCGAGCCACTGAGGGTGGTGCCGGTATTGGCAAGAGCGTGGCCATAGGTAAAGGAACTGATGAACTGCAGCCCCTTTGAGAGGCGCCTTTCCAGTTTCGCCGTCAGGGCCTCGTAGTTGCCGAAGCCGAAGCTCGCCGTTCCCGAAATACTGCCGATATCGGGGTACCTTCGGAGACCGTTGCAGTTGATGGCGGAATCCAACGTGGCCAAGTTCGGGCAGGGGTTGTCGTCGGGCTGGAAAAGCTGGTGCGATGAGTGGTTGCCCTGGTAACCCACTTCAAGGGCTATGTCGTGCCCCAAATCCTGCTGAACAGTGACGTTCCACTTCTGCACCATGGGGTTATCGAAGTTCTCGGCCACTTCGCGAAATTGGAGCGAACTGACGGGATAGGTAGTGAACACCGTGGTGGGATAGCCGTATGCGATTCCACCCGTGGCCGCTCCGTTGGCAAAGAACGGATCTGGCTGGAAGGCGCCGACGCTGCCCGGCCGGTTCAGTTGGGGTGACTCGTTAAAGGGCGCCGACTCGCCTCGATTGGGATTTCCTCCCTGCTGTTCCTCGCCGCCATAGAAGACGCCATAGGCGCCGCGGATCACGGTCCTGGTTCGGATGTTATAGGCGAAGCCCAGGCGGGGACCAATATCATGTTTATCCCACGGGATGAGGTACTTGGAAACACAGCCGCGGCACACCGTAACGTTCGGAAAATCGGCCGGGTAAGTGACTCCGCCGAATGTGTATGGCGTATTGAAATTCGGAGGTAACGGCGCGTTTGAACTCGGGCCGGTGGGAATCTGGAGGGTCAGTGTGTTGACGTCAAAATTGGACTGGCGCCCAAACGACTCGCCAATCGGCGACCACAGTTCGTAACGGACGCCGTAATTAATGGTCAGCTTCGGGGTTATCTTCCAGTCGTCCTGAGCATAAAAGTCAAACGACTGACGTTTCGAAGAGATGAAATTGGTGGTCGAGATCTGCCC
>Ga0182030_10021507_pt1 | contig 12076 bp, 8 predicted proteins | sample 812S3MmetaG_FD_121299 | JGI IMG/M metagenome (GOLD analysis project Ga0182030, IMG submission 121299) | Permafrost microbial communities from Stordalen Mire, Sweden - 812S3M metaG (Illumina Assembly) | ecosystem: Environmental > Terrestrial > Soil > Wetlands > Permafrost | place: Sweden...
GACGGCCGCGGCGTCGTCCACTACGTCAACGGACTGCTTACGGATCTGACGGGCTATGAACTGCACGAGATCATCGGTCAAGATGTACAGATTCTGGTGCCCGAACGCCTTCGCGAACGACTACTGAGCGCCCGTCGCGAACGGCCGCACATGGCGATGGCTTCCATCTGGAACGACCAGGACTTGACGATCCTGCGTCGCGACGGAATAGAGATACCCGTGGAAGTCTCGCGGTCCCCGCTCGCGTTAGAGGAAGGATCGTGGGTCATCGTGGCGATTCGTGACGTCAGAGTGCAACGTGCGAATGAACAGGCTCGCGCGGACGCCGAACTTCGATTCCGTGTCGCTTTCGAGAACAACATGGCGCCCATGACCTTTGCTGACTCCAACGACCGAATCATTGCCGTCAATGACGCCATGTGTGAGATGGTCGGCTTCACGAAAGAAGAGCTACTGGGTTGTGACTCGACGCCGTTCACGTATCCCGACGACGTCGGCATCACTGAGAGCACGCACCAACGACTCATCTCGGGCGAAGTGGAACAGGAACGCTACATAAAGCGGTATTTGCGAAAAGACGGTCGCGTCATCGACGTCGAGGTTTCGCGCTCCCCAGCGCGCGATGTCGACGGCAAGATTCTCTATTTCGTGTTCTCCGAGCGCGACATCACCGAAGAGCGAGCACTGGCTGCGCAGCTCTCGCACCAAGCCCTTCACGATCCGCTCACCGGTCTCGCCAACCGGGCTCTTTTCGAGGACCGCCTCGCTGAGGCGCACGGTCGGGTCGTTCGCCAGGGGGGCATCGGCGCGGTTCTGTTGATCGACCTCGATGACTTCAAGGGTGTCAACGATACGCACGGTCACTTCGTCGGCGACCAGTTGTTGACGGCGATCGCGAACCGGCTCGAACTCATCACGCGTAGCGCCGACACACTGTGTCGCTTCGGGGGAGATGAATTCTTGTACCTCGCGGAAGGACTCACCTCGCCGAAAGAGGCCGAGATGCTCGCGGAGCGACTGATTCGGGTCATCGCCGAGCCCTACAACATCGCAGGTTTTCTGATCGAACAGCGCGCGAGCATCGGCATTGTCATATGGGATTCGACGTGCACCAGCTTCTCCGAAACGATCCAGAACGTGGACGCCGCACTCTACGAGGCGAAGCGAAACGTCCGTGGTCACCACGTGGTCTTCACTCCTACAATGCACCAAAACGCAGTCAGTCGATTCTCCTTAGTCCAAGAGCTTCGCCATGCGTTCAACGCCGGCGACCTAGCGATGCACTATCAGCCGATCGCCGATCTCACGACGAGTGAAGTGGTCGGCTTCGAAGCATTGATGCGCTGGAACCACCCCGAACGCGGATGGGTCCCACCCAATGATTTCATTCCACTCGCCGAAAAGAGCGACCTGATTGTCGAACTTGGATCGTTCGCGTTACGAGAGTCCATCCGCGAAGCCAGTAAATGGGCGAGCGAAGGTTCCTCGTCGCGGCGTCCGTACGTGACCGTCAATCTCTCGGCTCGACAGTTCCTCGACCCCGGATTGGTGCCGACGATCGAGAGACTTCTACGCGAAAGTAGCCTCCCTCCGGACTTCCTCATCTTGGAGATCACCGAAAGCGTGGCGTTGATCGACATCGACGAGACGATGACGGTCCTCGAACTTCTTGGCACATTGGGTGTCGGCATCGCACTCGACGATTTTGGAACCGGATTCTCCTCACTGTCATACCTCGCGAGACTTAATCCCCGAATCATCAAAATCGACCAGTCCTTCGTGCGACCCGTCGACGACTGCCTTCGTAACGACACGCTGCTTGAGACGATCATCTCGATGGGCCAAAAACTCGACATGACGATGCTCGCAGAAGGCATTGAAACCGAGCCTCAGTTCAACCGACTGCGCCGATTGGGATGTGAACTCGGACAGGGCTATCTCTTCTCCGCGGCAGTGCCGAACCACCAAGTCGAGGCAATGGTGGGTCAGGTCTTCATCACCCGTCCTTAAGCGTGTTAGTTCTTTCGAGTTGAGGTCGTCGGCTTAGACTTCGTCCGTGCTGGTCGACGGCGGTCTTTCATTTCGAAGCGATGACGTGGGCGCCGAGGCGCGCGAACTCGAACTCGCGGGCTACGACGGAGCCTGGTCGGCCGAAACCGGACACGACCCGCTCATGATCGTCGCCGGTGCCGCAACAACCACCACGACGTTGGAACTCGGCACCGGCATCGTGGTCGCTTTTGCGCGCAGTCCAATGATTACCGCCACCATGGCCAATGACGTGCAGCTGCTGTCGCACGGTCGACTCCTCCTCGGTTTGGGCTCGCAAATCAAGCCCCACATCGAGAAGCGCTATTCGATGCCGTGGTCCCATCCGGCGCCGCGAATGCGCGAGTACATCTTGGCAATGCGGGCCATTTGGGCCTGTTGGAACGAGGGCGTTGCACTCAATTTTCGCGGCGAGTATTACCGACACACGCTCATGTCACCGTTCTTCAATCCCGGCCCAAACCCCTACGGCGCGCCGAAGGTCTACCTAGCGGCGGTCGGGGAACTGATGACCGAAGTCGCGGGTGAAGTCGCTGATGGCCTTCTGGTCCATCCCTTCTCCACCGAGCGCTACGTTCGCGAGGTCACCTTGCCGGCACTCGAGCGCGGACTCGCCAAGTCCGGACGAGTAGTGGAGGACTTTCCAATTTCATTCTCCGGTCTCATCGCGACGGGTGACACGGAAGAGGAACTGGCGGACGCGATACGTCGCGTGAGGGGTCAGATTGCCTTCTACGGATCGACGCCCGCGTATCGCGGCGTGCTCGAACTTCACGGTTGGGGCGACTTGCAGAGCGAACTCAACACTCTCTCGAAGACGGGGGAGTGGGAGAAGATGGGCGAGCTCATCGATGACGACGTCCTCAATGCGTTCAGCGTGGTAGCCAAACCGAGCGACGTGGGTGCCGTGGTTCGAACGAGGCTCAACGACGTCATCAGTCGCTTCAGCATCTACGCGCCGTACGCGTTGAGTGACGGCGCTCGTCGAGCGATCGTGAGCGGACTTCGCTCGTAGGCGCGCGGCGCACCCAGATGAGACGGCTCGAGGAGGATCCCTCACCTGGGGAATCCTCTTTTTTCGCCTAGCGCAAAACTAAGGTCGAGAGGTGAGCTGGAACGAGGAGCCGTGGTCGTGGGAACCGACCCAGGACATCCTTGATTATTTGGGCTTCTCTGGCGTCGAGACGACGCGCGACCAATTGGCCCGCCTCCATCGCCGTCGACTGATCGGCGAGCCGTTTCACGACCAGAACGGCGGGCGCAGTTCGCTGGCCCGCTACCCCGCGGGGACCGCCGAGCGAATGCTCCGCATCTCGCAGTTGCGCTCGAACACGAAACAGCTGGACGAGTTGGCGTGGCGTCTGTGGTGGGAGGGCTTCGACGTCGAGCCCGACCTCATTCGCACGTACCTCTTGAAACGAACGACTCGCTGGGATGAACAGTTGCGAGAGATTCGCGTGGTCGCCGGTGAAACGAAGGACGACGAGAAGGGCGAGCGCGACGTGCTCGAGGAGGTCTTCTTCGAGCACCTGAAAGTTGGTCCGGCAATGGTGTCGGCGCGCAAACGACTCGGTCGAGGCTCGGAACTCTACGCTGAGTTTTCCGCCCTTCTGATCGACTTGATGCACGGTGACCTCTCGTCGCTCAATCGAACCGAGGGCCGTCTCTTCGATCGCGAGGCGACAGGTCGCGCGGTCGGCACGAACTCCGAAGAGTCACGACGGGCGGGCGAAGTCGCGCTCCAAGCGATGCAGAACAGCATGGACACGGCCTTTATCCAATTAGTCACGTCCCTCGATGACAAAGAAATCGAGAACGCTCGTCCGGTGGCATTGCGACTACTCGGACTCATCGCCAACGTCGGGAGCATCGTTCAAGAGGTTTTTGGGGGATCCGGCCACGGCCGTGACAACGTGGGCAAGAGCCTTATCACGATGGCCGAGAACTCCGAAGATCAAGTCCTCGCGCTGCTCTTGACCTCGTCGTTCTTGAAAGACGACCGGGTTCGAGAGGCCTTGCCCGAAATGACGGCCGAACCGGCGACGGCTCCGGCAATATCGTTTTTGGACTTTCTGCGGTTACGTTATTTGGCGATTGAAGTACCGGGCTTCGTGGCCCTACTCGCGCCAGCCCTCGTACAAGAGGCGTTCGCGACGCCCGAGGGCGCCGAGAAATGGCGCGCGACGTTCGACGAGTATTGGCTCAGTCACATCTTCGAACTTCACGAGGCCATGGCTCTTCGCCCCGATTTGTTCGCGGAGGAGCCGCTCGAACCAGGCGAAATAATAGAAATCGAAGTCGAAACTAAAAAAAAAAATCTAAAATGAGGTTCTGGGAAGGTGAATGCAGTCGTGCATTCACTGACTGGCGCGGGCTCCAATTCGGAGTCGAGGATGGTGCGTGGCTCATGGAAGACAGGGGACTCAACGTTTCCAATGAATCGTTGATGTCGACGTAGCACCTCGCTTCGCGCGAGACAGGGCAATCTCTCTAGATTTTGCCGAGTTCACCGGTCGTACTGTGCGCTCGCTGATGGCAGCCCGTGCACAGGTACTGGCAGTTCGACATCTCGTCACCACCGCCCGCGCTCAGTGATTTCTTATGGTGAAACTCTTTCGCGGGAAGGCGACAGTGCCCGTAGTGAGGACACCAGCTGGCAGTGCACTCACACGTGCCTCTCGCTCGCTGACGGGCCAAACGTTGTACTGATTCGGAAAAGCTCACGTGACCCACCTTCGCAGTCCCACTATCTCCCGGCATTACCAGGAGATAAAGCGTAGCGACCGCACAACAACCTTGCTAGAACGCCAGCGACGTACCAACCATCGACACGGTTTCAGCGAAGGGAACGGCGCGCGAGAACAAGAAACCTTGACCAAGAGAGCAGTGCAGTTCGCGAAGGGTCTCGAGTTGTTCCACCGTCTCGATCCCTTCCGCGAGCATCGTCATTCCGAGGTTGTGCCCGAGCGACACAATCGTCTCAAGCAGTCGATCACTGTGCTTGGTTATCGTCACCGGTCGAACGAATGACTGGTCGACCTTGATGATCATCGGATTCAACAGTGCGAGATACGAGAGCGAGGAGAATCCGGTACCGAAGTCGTCCAGCGCCACGCCAATGCCGAGTGCGGTCAACTGCTCGATCATTTTGAGCGTGTCGGCAATCTCCATCAGCGCCACACCCTCCGTGATCTCCAGTATGAGTCGGTCGGCCGGCAGCGAGCATTCGTCTAGCTCTCTTTTCACCAGGTTGAGCAGACCGGGATCGTGGAATTGACGCGCGGAGAGGTTCACCGAGACGTAGGGCTCAGAAAGTGAGTTCTTCGAACGTCCCCATTCGCTCGCTGCCATGATCGATTCGTGCAGCGCAAACGCTCCGAGGTCCAAGATGAGTCCGCTCTGTTCCGCCAGTGGAATGAAGTCACTCGGCGGCACCCAACCTCGCTTCGCGTGATGCCAGCGCATCAAGGCCTCGAAGCCGACGACTTCACTGGTGGAGAGTCGAACGATCGGTTGATAGTGCATCGCGAGTTCGTCGGACGACACTGCCTGGCGCAACTCCTGGACGATGGAGAATCGATTCACCACCTGGTCGTGCATGCCGGGCACGTAGACGAAGTGTCGGCCCTTGCCGAGTCGTTTGGCTTCGTAGAGTGCGACGTCGGCGTCGCGCAAGACGTCGGACACTTCGGCGTTCGAAGAGTCCCACACGACGACGCCGAGGCTCGCGCGTTGTTCGAGGCTAAGTCCGCCAATGGCGAAGGGCTCATCGAGTGAACGAAGGAAGCGCGTCGCGATCAGTTCAGCCTCCTCGGGTCCCGTAATCCCTTCGGCGAGGTACAAGAACTCATCACCACCGAAACGACAGAGCGTGTCGGTCGTTCGAGTCACGCCGTCGAGCCGCCGCGCGACTCCTTCGAGGAGCTGGTCGCCCACGAGGTGTCCGTAGGTGTCGTTCACACCCTTGAAGTCATCGAGGTCCAGTAGAAAAAGCGCGCCGTGACCTCCCTGGCGCAAGATGCGCGAATGGGCGTGGGCGAGGCGATCATCCAAGAGCGCTCGATTCGCGAGACCGGTGAGCGGATCGTGGAGCGCCTGGTGTGAGAGCCGGGCGGTGAGCATTCGTTCTTCGGTGATGTCACGTTCTGAGATGATGAAGTACAAGGTTTTGCCGGTCTTGTCACGAGCGGGAGATTTCGAAACTTCGGCGACGATCATCCGACCGTCCTTGTGGAGGTAGCGCTTCACGTAGCGCACCTGGCGAATCTCGCCTTGCAAGAATCGTGCGTGCGACTCCTCGGTGATGCCGACGTCGTCGGGATACGTAAAGGGCTTGGAGTCAAAGCCGATGAGTTCGTTTCGCGTGCGCCCCACCATCGTGCAAAAGGCCTCGTTCGCCGCGATGATGCGGTCCTGTAAGTCGGTGAAGACCATGGGCGCCATGTTGTCCTCGAAGGCCAGGCGAAAGTGTTGTTCGGCTTCGATGCGAGCCTGTTCCGCGGCTCGCTGGGCGCTGTTGTCGCGGATGGACCCGACGGTCCAACGGTGACCGTCCACGGTGAGGGGTGACAGTGCAAAGTCCACCGAGCGCTCGCTGCCGTCCTTGCAGAGCACCGTCAGTGCTCGGTCGTTCCAAATAAGTCGCGCGTCCGGGTCTCTGGCGTATTGACGTCGAGCCTCTCCCTCCATGGGACGAAGAACCGGAGGGATCAGAATCTGGACGTTCTGACCTACGAGCTCGTCGTGCGTGTACCCGGTGAGGTACGCGAGTTCGGCATTCACGTAGTGCATGACACCGAGGACGTCGATGAGCGCCGTGCCGTCCGGCAGGGCCTCCAGGAGATTCTGCCACGAGATCGACAGATCTTCAGGAGTACTCACTTCAGTTCATCGCCCAACTAAGTTGAGCGCCGACGGTTGCACAATGCATTAGTTGAATGATGGCACAGTGCGTGCAAAAGCAATGCATTTCGCCACGTTTCGCGCGTCCCAATGCGACCTGTAGCGACGAGCCCGCGGGGAATTTACAACGGGTTGTCCTCGGGGTGTTCCGCCACCCACTCGGCATCGGTTGTCATTTCGGGATGATCCTTTAACCATTCAGCGTGACGGGGATTGTTCGGATCGAGAAGGTCGTCAGAGACGTCCGATACGAACTCATCGTGGCTAATTTCTTCTGTCTTCAGTTCAGGCGTTGGAATGGCCACCTCGGGTATCGCGCCCGGACCGGGACGAACCCCCACTTGACGACCGCCGCCGCCTGGTCGAATGTTCGGGTCGGGGGCATAACTGACTCCGCGACTGTCCGTCTTGCGACGTATGACTACGGCACCAATGATCACAACGGCCAGGACAATCACCACGATCGCGTAAATCATCTGACGAACCTCGTTTCATTTGTCGGCAGTCCGACGGTTGATTGTCGTTACCCCGTACGTAGCGAGCATACTGAGCAAGGTCAGGCTGCAACGTGGCCACTCAGCGCGAGTGTCGGGCGTCGAACTCGACCGTTGTTACTACCATTGAGCCACGAGGTGAATGGTGTCCCAAATACTCTTTACGGCCTTCAGCAACCGAGCTGACGCGGTCCAACTCGCCCGAGAGGCCGGTCGGCAACTTCAAGCCGACGGCATCACGTCAAACCTTCACCTGCTCAACGTCGACACCGCGCCCGAAATGGACGCCTCGACCCTAGTGGTGAGTCTCGGCGGTGACGGGACGTTTCTCAAATCCGCGCGACTCGCTCACGCGCTGGGCGCCCGTGTGCTCGCGGTCAATCTCGGCCGGCTCGGATTTCTTCTCAATGTTCCATCAAATGAAGTCGTCGCCGACGCGAAATTGGCACTGTCGGGCGATGACGTCGTCGAACGACTCGCGCTCTTGATTTCGGTTTCCGGGACGAACTTGGAGGAGTTTGCCCTCAACGAAGTCGTCGTCGAGCGCGCCCTCGCTGGTCACATGGTGCGACTCAAGACCTACGTCGATAGTGACGAGTACCTGACCTACAACGCCGATGGCGTCATGGTCGCCACGCCGACGGGCAGTACCGGCTACAGCTTCTCGGCCGGTGGGCCAGTTGTCGAAGCGACGTTGCCCGTGATGATTCTGACGCCGGTCGCGCCGCACTTCACAATCGACCGATCGATCGTTGTCGCCGACGACAAGGTGATTCGTCTGGTCGCCGAAGACAAGCCGGCCATCATCGTCGCCGACGGACAAAACATTGGCTCGTTGGGCGCCGGTCAATTCGTCGAGGTCCGTAAGAGCCCGGCGCCGGTTCGAGTTGTCGCCACCCGGAGCTTCGACCTCGCGTCACGCCTTCACGAGGGTCTTCGAGAGGGCCATGCCTAAGTCCCAACTGTTGGAGTTGTACGCCCACGGACTAGGAGTCATACAAGAGGCTCGCCTGGAGTTCGGTCCCGGCTTCAACGTACTCACCGGTGAAACCGGAGCCGGGAAGACGCTTCTCTTGGGCGCCCTCGATCTCTGTTTGGGCGGCGACGGCTCGGTGACGCGCGCGGCGATCGCCACTGACATGCGCGCGGCGGCCGTATTTGACATGAACGGCGAGCGTGAAATTGTCCTCACCAGGGAGTCGGGCACGTCGGGACGCCTGCGTAGCGCCATCGACGGCGCCTCGAGTAGCGCCGAGGCACTGCGAGCACTGGCCGATGACCTGATCGTCATCCACGGTCAACACGACTCGCTCACACTTCGCAATCGCGGTGAGGTGCTTCGCCTCGTCGACGCTCAAGGACATGTCTCCGTCGAGGAACTCTCCCGGATCCGGCGTGATCTACAAGAGGCGCAACGGGAACGAACCTCACTGGGTGGCGACGCGGAGGAAAGGACTCGAGAGCTCGATTTCGTGGCGTTCCAGATCGACGAGCTCGAAGCCACGGCGATTCGTTCGACCGTAGAGCTTGAAGAGACATTGGAGGAACTCACGCGTCTGAGCGAACTGCGCGACGGCCAGGCGGCACTCGTGGGAGTACTGGACAACTTGGACGCCGACGGTGACGAGGCGGTTCTCACACAGTTCGCCCGAGCGATTAGTCGATTACCCATCGGCGAGGCCTACGACACCGCACGCGAGTTACTACGAAGTGCCCTCGAACAGTCGCGCGAGGCGGTTCACGAACTCGCCGCACTTTCAGAACCGGAGTCGTTCGATGCCTCGGCATTGAAAGAACTGGACGATCGCGCGACCGTCTTGCAAACGCTCGTGAGAAAATACGGCTCCTTGTCGATCGCACTGGACACACTCGACGATCTACGTGAACGTCGGTTGTCACTCGTGGCGGCGTCGTCTCGAACCGCGGTGCTCGATGGAGAGATTGAGTTGATGACAGAGCGCCAAGCGACCTTGGCCGAGCAAGCTCTTCGAGATCGAAGGACGGCCTGTGAATCGCTGACCCGAGCCGTCGCCGGACAGTTGTCGCGCGTGGCGCTAGGCCACGCGGAGCTTCGTTTTGTCGTTGCCGGTGACGACGGATCAGAGGCACGGATCCTCTTCACTCCCAATCCTGGCCAACCGGAAGGTCCGTTACAGTCGCTGGCGAGTGGGGGAGAGTTGAGTCGAGTCCTCCTCGCACTCTCACTCGAGTCAGCCCACGAGCACGTCGTCGCGGTCTTCGATGAAGTTGACGCCGGCATCGGCGGTCAGGTGGCCCAGCAGATCGGCGAGTGCCTGCGCGAATTGGGCCAACATCAGCAAGTTCTTGCGGTCACACATTTAGCATCGGTCGCGGCGAAGGCCGATCATCATTTCGTCGTCGAGAAACAGATCGGCCGTGACGACGTGACGACGTCGGTGCGGGCGCTCAGTGGTGACGAACGGATCGAGGAGGTAGCGAGAATGCTCGCCGGTGACCAGATCACACTGGAATCGAGGGCGTTAGCGCAACAGATGTTGGAAACACAGCGTTAATAGTTCCGTTCGGTCTCACGGCGTCGCTATGCTGGTGTTCCGTGGAAGCGGCGGTTTACGAATGACCAAATTCGTCTTTGTAACTGGTGGTGTGTCGAGTTCTCTGGGCAAGGGATTGACCGCCTCGTCGTTGGGTCGACTCCTCAAATCTCGGGGCCTCAAGGTCACGATGTGCAAGCTCGACCCGTACTTGAACGTCGACCCCGGCACCATGAATCCCGGCGAGCACGGCGAAGTCTTCGTCACCGACGACGGCGGCGAGACCGACCTGGACCTCGGTCACTACGAACGATTCATTGACGAATCGCTCTCCAAGATGTCCAACACCACGACCGGATCGGTCTATTCGAACGTGATCGCCAAGGAACGACGCGGTGACTATCTGGGAAAGACCGTACAGGTGATCCCGCACATAACCGACGAGATCAAAGAACGCGTTCGACGACTCGGCACGCTCGGCGCCGACGTCGTGATCGTTGAGATCGGCGGCACCGTCGGGGACATCGAGATCGTTCCCTTCATCGAATCGATCCGCCAATTTCGCCGTGACGCCGGCCGTGACAACGTCTGTTACGTCCACTTGACGCTCGTGCCGTACCTCGCACCCTCCGGTGAGCAGAAGACGAAGCCGACGCAGCACTCGGTGACCGAACTGCGTTCGCGCGGTATCCAACCTGACGTCATCGTCTGTCGAAGTGACCAGCCACTGTCGGACGGTCTCAAACGCAAGATTTCGCTGCTCTGCGACGTGCCAATGCAGGCCGTCATCTCCGCCGTCGACGCACCCAGCATCTACGACATCCCAATCACGATGTACGACGAGGGCTTGGACACAATGGTGTGCAACACACTCGGCATCGACCTCGAGGCCAACCCCATTGATCTCAGCGCATGGCGCGACGTCGTTCGCCGCGTGCACAGCACCACCAAAACGCTTCGCATCGGCGTCGTCGGCAAATACGTGACGATGCCTGACGCGTACCTCTCGGTCGGCGAGTCGATTCGCCACGCCGGATTCGCCATCGGTGCCAAGACCGCCATTGAGTGGTTGGAGGCCGAGCGCGTACCGACCGAGATCGACTCTGAACGAATCCGTCAGCTCGACGGCATCGTCGTGCCGGGTGGTTTCGGCGAGCGCGGCGTCGAAGGCATGATCGCCGCGGCGCGCATCGCTCGCGAGCACGACATCCCCTATTTGGGTCTGTGCCTCGGGATGCAGGTGATGGTCGTCGAATTCGCCCGGCACTGTCTGGGGCTGAGTGACGCGCACTCCACGGAGATCTCGATTAGTACGTCGGCACCGGTCATTGCGCTGATGGCCGAACAGATGGACGTCACCGACCTAGGCGGCACGATGCGACTCGGAGCCTGTCCCGCGATGCTGGACGAAGGTTCGGTCGTGGCCGAACTCTACGGCACGACGGTCGTGTCCGAGCGGCACCGCCACCGCTACGAATTCAATTCGCGCTACCGCGCCCAGTTCGAAGCGGCGGGCATGCGCTGTTCCGGCACGTCGCCCGACGGCCGCCTCGTGGAGTTCACCGAGATCGCCGATCATCCGTTCTACGTCGGCACCCAGGCACACCCAGAGTTCAAGTCGCGCCCCGATCGTGCGCACCCGCTCTTTCTCGGCCTCATCAAAGCCGCCGCCGCGCGCGCCGAGGGGCGCGAGCCGCACATCATTGATCCGGAATCGGTCGACGCCACGTTGTGAGCGAGACGTTCCGAGTCGTTGGAACTAAGAAACTCCTTCAGTCCCACGTATTCGGCGTGGAACGACGCACCGTCGAGCACGACGACACGACCTTCGAGCGTGACGTGGTCACGCATCTCGGCGCGGTCGCGATCCTCGCACTCAACGAACGCGAGGAGATCGGCATGATCCGTCAGTACCGCACGCCGTTCGATCGCTTTTGTTGGGAGGTGCCCGCCGGGACACTTGACGTGCCCGGTGAGGACGCGCTCAGCGCCGCGCAACGCGAACTGCTCGAAGAACTCGGATGCGAAGCGACGCAGTGGACGCTGTTGGGTCGGTTCATGACCTCGCCCGGTTGGTCGAATCAATTGATGACGATCTTCGAAGCGCGGGGTCTCACC
>Ga0182030_10021508_pt1 | contig 12076 bp, 19 predicted proteins | sample 812S3MmetaG_FD_121299 | JGI IMG/M metagenome (GOLD analysis project Ga0182030, IMG submission 121299) | Permafrost microbial communities from Stordalen Mire, Sweden - 812S3M metaG (Illumina Assembly) | ecosystem: Environmental > Terrestrial > Soil > Wetlands > Permafrost | place: Sweden...
ACTACCAAATCTAACTGTTCAAGAGATTCAAGTACTTTATAAGCATTTGTGCGGCTAATATTTAATTTGGTCATTAGGGCCTTAGGAGCACTGGCACCATTCTCCATAAGGTAGATGTATGCTTCAGCTTGTAGCTTTGATAGACCGGAATTGATTAATATTTCTTCCATGAAATCATGATATCATATTTTATTATTTTTGTGAAGTTTAACTTCACACAATATATTTTATCCCTGTTATAATTTTGTAGATTGTGAATTACTATTGACAGATATATTAACTTGTACTATACTAGATTTAATTAATTTTACGAAAGGTTATAAATGACTGAATTTTTATCGAATCAGCAAAAAGAACTTGAAATAGCACATACTGCTGCATTAGTTGAGGATCAACTTCGCACTGGCTTTTTTATAGACATTGCGACAGCAAAAGTTGATTTTTTACCAGCACAGATATCTCCAAGCGAAGTAGCTGAGATTGTTTTACCTGAACCAAAGGGCGATTTGTCGTTTGAACCTAGATGGACTTTAGTTGATAAAGCTTTATCTACAGAACCCACAAAGAAAGTTATCGTTGAAAATACTGAAAGTATTATCTCTACAGTTGAGCAGCTCAGCCTAAGAAGATTAGTCAAGGGCGAGAGACAAGCCGAGGATATTCAAAAGATTGACCCAGAAAAGGCTATATTTCTAGTTGAGGGCGGTGCCAATAAAACTTCAGTTGTGCGAAGAGGAGTTGCCGTAAAAGCAATGCGTGAGATATATGGCGACGATTTATCTGCGGAAACATTGTGTCAATTTGGTAGCGATCGTGTCATATCTCCAAACAGAGAAATATCCAAGCCAGACGGCTCAAAAGAAACTATTGCTAATGCCGAACATAAGGTAATTCGAGACTTAACGGGGGACTTACTACCTTCCGAGGAATCTTTCACTGAGTTTGAGGCAAACCTTGCCACTGCTCTAGCTGAGGGTTATCAAATTACTAAAGATTTCAGCTCGAATGACAATGAGACTTTTGCCCGAAAAGTAGAATTAAGACACACTAACAGCTCTTTGCCATGCTTACTACTAATTCAACCTGTTGGCAAAGGGCTTGAAGCCGGCTTTGATATTTTGAAGAATAGTTGCGCGGATAAACAATTTGTCATTGCAACTAACGGACAGTACAGAGAAAAAGATGTTTATCAGGCAGAGATGTGGGCTAAAGACAATAACATCGAAATGGCTCAAGCAGTATCTCTTGGAGATGAGCCTGGTGATAATTTCCCCTTCCGCGGCGACGAAGTTGTAGTACCGAATCGACCAGAAGCAGCGTATATAAATGAACTCGTAATACTCTATCGTTTGGCTCTAAAGCGATTGTCTAAAGTTGTTGAAGGACAGAATTAAAGGATAACGTGGGAGATTTATCAGACAGGAAGTTGTCATGGCAGGGAATAAGTATTGAAGACGCTGCAAGCTTATCTGATGAGCAGCTTAGAGACTACCTTCCTGTCATAGATCAAAAGCTCGAAAGATTATGTAACGCCATTCAACACTTAATGAGTAACGGCCGTAATTATGATTTTGTTACTATGGATTTTATTTTAAATCCTCCCCTCTCAGAAATCGATATCGAACAGGCCCGACCAAGTGCGTATCAATAAAGGAGAATACATTATGAGTGAACAAGCAAATATGTCCGGCAAAGACATCGCTAATGAAGCTATCGATAATTTTGAAGCAGCCGCTGAGCTAAGATTGACCGGCGAAATGACAAAAGAAACTTTTAATGAAGTTGCAGACGTAACAGGCCGTACCATAGGAGAAATAGCATTTGGCGCATGCGATTTTCCGCATTACTGCAAGTTCTACGGAGAAAGACCTAGTTTTTGTGACTGAAAAATTAAGAAAAAATTCAGAAATCCTATCAGAGTCATCCTTTATTCCAACTCGGGAGGGCGACAGTTCTGAATTGGATGCGCTTACTGTTTATGGTCAAGTGATGCGACGTGTCGTTTTACCTCCATTTACTAGGGACGATGCAGTGAAAAAATATCCAATATTAATGAACAGCTACGTAGGCGGCCAAATATATTTAAACGAAAGCTACACAATGCCGTATATTACATATAGTGTTTTCGGTGAAGAGGAAATATATTTTAGCTAGAGTCACGCAGTTGGTTTGCTCCAGCTATTTTTTATTGGGCCAACTTAGATCATGTCTTACACCGTCGCCATCTTTGGGTTTTGGGCCACCTATAGCAATTATCTGTAGGCCGTCTGGTCCCGCTTTAAAGGCACGTATTACTTCTGGTGCAACTCTAATAACATCCCAGTGTTTTATTTCGACAACCTCATCATCTAACAAAACACTTCCGTTGCCTTTAATAACTACATAGGCTTCCTCTTGTACTTTATGACTATGCGCCATTTTAGCCTGATAATTTGCTTTATAACGCGTTAAAGTAACACCCAGGTCCCTTGAATCAAGGTATTTGCGTGCAAATCGCATATCGATATCATCAGATTGAGCTGAGTTTTCAATATCCAAGAAATTTACTTTTGTGTAGTTTGACATGTAATTATCCCCTTAATAAATTTTAAGTATACTACCAAAAAGAAAACTCCCTTGTAAAAAATCAACTATTCCACAAACTTAGACACAGTTTTTAAACATCTATGTATGCTTATGCTTGTATTAAATAAGGTGCTGGTTTAAAGTTATTAATGTCACTGTGAGGTGACTACCATCGCAAGATGGAATGCACTTAATCAGCAATGGTTATTTGCAAGAAAAGGACCTGGCAACAGGTTTTTTTCTTTTTAGGGGAAACCTAGCGAAATATAACGTCTTATTTGTTTGACTTTTATACGCTTTTCAGGTATAATAAAGCATTATGTCTCACACTGTTTCTGGTACTGAAACTATGCCATTTGTCCTAAGCCCTGAATCTTTGGAAATGGAGCGAATAGAGTTTACTTATAATTTAGTAAACCACGGGCTAATGAGTCGTGAATTTGCCGAATCAGGGTTACTAGACAATTTTGAATTGGACAACGAAACTGGTCACGACGCAATTAAACATATACTAGTTGGTGATCTTATGGGAGGTTGTCATCACTTAAGAACTGTTGCAGAGCTTGGTATAACAAACAGAAGAATTGCTTCAGAAATTTACGATCCTGTCAGACCAGAAAGAAAAATTGGCAAATTTAGGAAAGAACAAGAACGACACGTAAATGGTGCTTTCAGATCAAACATCGTTGAAATTGAAGAAGACGGCATAAATTATAGAAAGTTAAACCAGATTGAACTAGGTGGTAAGATACTAGAAGTTGCAAGTGGCTCGACTATGTTTCCAGATGAATGGAGTGCAGAGGATGTCCTAGGTGCAATTGCATGGGTGGCAAAAACTCCTCCTTCAGAAGAATCATTAAAAGGTGTAAGCCCTAGTCTGATTCATAAGGCCGTAGTCAATGGCGTAAAAATTAAAGTAGTCACCTATAAAGAAACGGGTAAGATAATTACTGGTACACCAATAATAAGAAGGAGATAATAAATATTATGACAAATCCAGAAAATTTAAGTTTTATGAAATCACAGCACCGAGCATTTGACGGGGAAGTATATGATATTCCTTTATTGTCAGATGGAGAAATAAATCTAAGTCTTGATTCAATTGCTTTGGTTAAAGCGACCGAAATATTAGCTGCGCAAATAGACGTAAAAAAAGGAGGAATTGACAGCCTAACTGATAAGGTTGGTGAGCTATTAACAGGACAAGACCAAGATAAAGGCTTTATTATTGAAGGCGAAAATGGTACTGGGTCAATTGCCATAGACCCACAATTAACCCAAGTTCTGATCCCAAATGATGGCAATTTTCCAGTTAGTACCGACCTATTCTTCAATATGCTCTACCAATGGTCTCAGTACTATGCATAGTTATTAATTTACTATTCTTAATCTTTAATTCGTAGTTAAAGTAAAACGATCAAGTTTTTTATTTTCCCATTCAACCTTTTCTAGCCAGCTCGCCAGCGGTCTAACAAATATAAGCTTGGCGCCATACTGAGCCTGATATATAACACAAACCTCATCGTCGGCTTCTGTTATTGCTAAGTTTATAGCCTTATACTTAAGATCTGGGTTTTTATAATGGTAATACAACCCATTGACTTGAACCTGTTTACTAGCTTCTTCCAGCTCTTTTAATATAACTGCTTGGTCTTTATGCATATATGGAATACATTGTAACAATTAAAAAGAACACTAATACTCTATTAGTGCTCTTTTCTTGGATAACTATGGACGTATCTAAACTAAATACTAGTAAGAACGTCTAAAATTATTGCCACCACCGCCCCTTGGACGTCGGTCTTCTTGTGGTCGAGCTTGGTTAACCATAATTGATCTACCATTAATCTCTTTGCCGTTTAAGGCGCCGATTGCTGCTTCAGCTTCTTTGTCATCGTCAAATTCGACGAAGCCAAAGCCTTTTGATTGACCACTGTCTCGGTCTTTAATTACTACTGCACTTGTTACTTTTCCGTGCTCTTGGAACATTTGCTCCAACTCTTGGTCAGTAACACTATAGGCAAGACCGCCTACGTAAAGTTTCATAGCCATGTTAATATATCCTTTCTTTAACTGTTATTGCTCGCGTTAAATATTGCTGCTCGCGAGTAATATTTTCAGCCTGATTGGACTTATTTATGACAACGGAGAGGTAATAGTAACCACTTGCTAAAGTAATTATAACATAGTTAGCTATGTCCTAAATTAGTGATTATGCAAAGATTGGGCTCGCTTTTAAGGAGCTAACAGAGTATAATACTAAGTGGAAGGTACTTATGTACAAATATTTAATCGGTCAAACTGCCAACGGTAATGAGGTATTTATAAATCTTATATCATCTTCTGCCGGACAGTATTTAAGCCGTCGACCTTATGTTCTGAATTTAGTTAAAGAAGTTTTAACTTCGAAGACAATCAAAGGCCCCCGAATTGTTATTGAGCATGACATGGGTCGAGTCATAGGCAAAAGCGATATCGTAGAAACCAGCGAAAACGATACTATTTACTATGCTCAGCCTAATAAAGCTAAAGTTTTCTCAAGATTTGCAAAGAACAGATATTCACAGCCTAGTAACCTGTTAACTATTATTGTGGAGCGGGATGAGACAGGCAATTATGACGTAATCGATACCTGGATCGGACCCTCAAGTCCACCGTTCCCAGGCGATGAAAACGAGTCGACCAATAGTAAGATGTACTGGGAAACACACGCGCTTGTGCACGACGCTCAATCAATTCAAACAAAAACCATTACCAAAACCTGCCCCTACTAGTTTTGGCAGAACTGTTCTTGCTTATCGATAAATATTGTGCTATAGTTATGGTATTGTTTCTAATGGATCCGGTACTAGAAGTTATTGAATCGATTTTCATTCGGAAAGCAATCGATTTAATAAAATTTAAGTAACCAAAGGATTCATTTTTTTATGTCTTATTACCAAAATAAAAGCTTCAATCGAGGCGGACGAGCTAGATACTCAAATAATAACAACCGATCTTTTTCTCGTGGCCCGAAAAAAGCCTATATCAACCCCTCGAAGTTTATTAAAAGTGCTGAAATTGAAGATGTAGCAGATTTTCAACCGAAACATGCTTTTTCTGACTTCAATGTACACCCATTAATTAAAGAAAATATCGCTAAAATGGGCTATACGAAGCCTTCACCAATTCAAGATCAAACCATTCCTATTGGTCTAAATAGGCAAGATGTCGTCGGAATAGCAAATACTGGTACCGGTAAAACTGCAGCTTTTGCAGTGCCTCTACTAAATCGCCTAATGACTGAGCAAAATACCAGAGCCATAATTCTAGCTCCAACCAGGGAACTGGCTCAACAAATTGAAGAGCAATGCCGGCAACTTGCAAAATCTAGCGGAATTGATGGCGCACTACTTATTGGTGGCGTGCCAATGGGCCCACAGTTGAGAGAGCTAAGATTTAATCCAAGAATAGTTATTGGAACACCTGGACGAATCAAAGATCACTCTGAGAGGCGCTCACTTAATCTAGCTAACTTTAATATCGTAGTTTTAGATGAAGTAGATCGAATGCTTGATATGGGCTTTATTAATGACATTACTCACATTTTAAGTAAAACCAGTCCTCAAAAACAAAGTTTCTACTTTTCAGCAACTTTAAACGATAAAATTAAGTCTATAATTAATGGCTTTTCAGTCGATCCCGTGCATATTTCGGTGAAAACCGGCGAGACAGGCAAAAACATTGATCAGAACGTCGTTAGATTTAACTCAAGTCGAGATAAAATTGAAAAACTTCATGAGCTTCTTATCCAAGATAAGGTCGCTAAAACTCTGGTCTTTAACGACACCCACAGAAGTGTTGAAAAACTTGCGACCGAATTAGGTGCAAGAGGTTTCTCTATAGATGCAATACATGGTGGCAAATCTCAGTCGCAAAGACAAAGGGTACTGAAAAAGTTTAAAGACAATCAAATTAACGTTTTGGTCGCTACTGACGTTGCAGCGAGAGGTTTAGATGTTTTTGATATCACACATGTCATAAATTACTCTTCACCTCACTCATATGAAGATTATGTTCATAGAATTGGACGAACCGGACGAGCTGGAAAAATAGGTTATGCCTTAACCTTCATTGAACAATAATCAAAGTAAAATAATAGACTTCTGTACTAATTACACTAAGCTATATTTATTCATGCATTAAAGTTAATTTATTAAGGATCAAATATGGGAACTTTAGAAGACATGGAAGAAAATGCTAAAAAAGCCGCTGACGAAGCAATAGCCAAACAAAAAGCAAAGAACGAAAAGAGTAGCGTAGAGAATAGTGATAGCGAATAGAATAACATAATATTGACATATCTAAATTCTTATGTTAATATTATAATATGTCTATTCCAAAATCAAAAACTAGTCCGGAAAAACCAGCAACAACACCAGACACAGGCTCAAAACAATTAGTATATGGTTTCGATATTGCAAAAGGCTATTTAACAGCCAAAGAAGGAAGTAAATTAAATAGAGACGCTGAAGTTTCTTTATCAAATCCTATCGCTTTACTAAAAAGTCTAGGCAAGGAGCAAGTACCTGAAGAGCTTCAAAAGAGATGGGACAATCTATTAGATTTTAGTGAAGCTGTATATAAAGTAACTGAAGTAGACGAAAGAAATTTCGTTGAAGGTTTGAGCGGATTAGAAAAACTTCAAGCTAATATGTCTGTCGGGAACATTGATCGAGATTATAGAGGATCAATTTCTGATGTCATTAAAATGGCTTCAACTTTATTCTACGAAACTTATGCCTTACATCCTCACGATAACCAGTACTACAGCCAGAATATTGAACACATGCAATCTATTTCGCAAAGACAGTAACAAGAAGCTCAGTTATAAATTTTAATTGGCTCTTTTGGAAAACCTTGTTTAATAGCTTCGCCTATTTTTTCTTGTAGATGGATACTTCTAAAAGGTATCTTTTCAAAGACATTTAAATCTATCCAAACTGGTGTGTGAATGTTTAAACCAAATTTATTCATAGTCGCTTCTTCTGAATCTGGATGTAACTCAACTTCGCCATGAGGTGCAACTGTACAAATAAAAGTATATTGTTCGTGGTAAGGCTCCGGCAGTTCCTCTATAAAAGCTAGTTGAGTACTCGTAACATCTAGTCCGGTTTCTTCCTTTACTTCTCTTTTTACTGCTTCTTCCTGAGTCTCACCTTGTTTTACACCACCACCAACTAAAGTGTAATATTCGTTTCCATTTTTGTTTCTTTGCATGAGCAAAATCTTATTATTTTCAATAATTATTGCTCTAGCTGCTTGTCTCATGACCTATATTTTATCTTAGATTTAATAATTTATACATTTAAGCTATAATCCTAACTTATGCGAGGCTATGAATTTGAGACGGTTGATGGTGGCAAGCAAGTAATATTTATGACTCAGCCTTTTAGGTTAAATGATACTTCAGATCCTCAAAGATGTGCCTTATATGCTACTGACATCTTGGAGGTAGTTGAAGCTAAAACCAGACTTCAGTCAATTAATGATCTAACTTCTGCCTGTATTTTACTGACTATGCTCCAAAATGATGATCGTGTGGACGGAACGTTAGGTATCCGTCTGCAAAATCCCAGTAAAACACGAGGGCCTATTCTACCAAATAGCAATAGGACCTATTTTGCTGATACTACAATTGCCGAAACAGTTGATGCTGAAATTGCTCATATTTTTGATGGTTTTAGCGAATATCAAGCTGATTTTTGTATGGATTTAGGACGACGATTAATGGAAATATAGTCTTATCCACTAAAAGCTTCAAGTAATATTATTAACAGATTTCTCTCAGCATACTATTGTATCCTATGGCTTAGAGACGAGAGTGAGAATAAGTGTGGAGGTTTTACGTTATGACAAAACAATTAAAGACCAAAGACAAGTCATCCATTCAAATAAGAGAGTGGTGGCGTCAGTATCTTAATTAGATTTCCTTTGAATTTCAGCAGGTTCAGCACTTAAGCTGATCGGCCAGAGTCTATATGATTTAACGACAGCAACTTCAAAAGCATAGTAGAGTACCTGGATCTGTAAATACAGCCAAAAAATTAGACCAAGTGACAGTGCGAAGTAGCTATAAAGTGCATCTAGCTTCTTAAGTTCGTGAGCAACAACGATACCACCTAGGGATTGCAGTATGACTAGACCAACGGAAGCTATTAGGGCACCGGCCCAGGTTTCTTTGTACGGTATATGTTTTGGTAGATTAAAGTTAATCAAAAAGTTAAATAACCAGAATAATAAGAAAATATTTATAAGATACGGTACTACTCTGTAATCTATGTCTCCGTTTAAATTACTAGCTACGCCAGAAATTATTGAAGCCAAAATAAAGCCAAAACCACCAACTATTATTACAGTTAGGCTTTTATACAATGTTTCAGGGAAATTATCCCTTTCTTTTTTAGGTATCTGCCAAATATCTTGGACACCATTTCTAAAAACGTTGGCAACACCTCTTGTTCCATAAACAGTAAAAATTAAACCAATTACAAGTACTAGACCGCTTGTTCTCAGACGATGGACATGCACAGTTAGCTGACTCCCGAGTAACGGAAAATAGTTAGTTAAGCCATGAATGATGGTGTTCTTTAGATCTGAGTTAGAGCCAACAATAATATCTGTTAAAGTGGTCAAAATAAGAAGCATTGGGAATAAAGATAAAAAACTATAGTAAGTTAACAGTGCCGCTTGTCTGCCAGCTTGGTCATCACTATATTTCTTTACTACAGCCACTATGAAAGAAACTATCGGTATTTTCTGTTGAGTAGAGTTAACTTTTGATAGTGTTTTTTTAATATTAGCCATAAAACCTTATTCTACATACTTTATAAGAAACTTTACAGCTTTATTGCAGTAGATGGATTAATAATTAGTATTACTAGAAACATAAAAAAGGGGGAATATTTTTATGTCATACGAAGAAGAAGAAAACATAATGGAAAATTTTGAACGTAAATGGAAAGCCAAACAGAAAAGAGATTTCATAAATAGGATGGAGCGAAAGCTAAATCACAAAGAAAAATTAAACCGCGTTTAGAATTTGATTCTTCTCATTAAATCGTCAATTAGTGAAGGACTTTGATGTTCATAAGGTAGTTTGCCATCCAAAGCACTTAGTATTTTTTCCTGGTCGTTTACCGAAAAATACAGGCTCACGTTTATAGCAAATCTTTTAAGCGGCATAAAATTAACACTTATATATTGCCCTTCTTCTTGAATGTTAAACATTCTGAACTCTTCATAAGAGTAACTTTTTTCTCCGATACTAAAACCACTGCTATCAACTTTATACGGTATTTGCCTTGGTTTTCTCGATCCATAGACTGCAAAGACTACAGAAAGAACAATGACGACAGCCATCGTAATTACGTCTTTCATTAAAACGTAGACGACTACTGACAGTACTACTGCAAAAACAGCTACATAAATGTACCAAATAGAATTCTTTTCATAGGATATAAACTCGGGCGCAGTCCAGCTTATAGTCTCGCCTTTATCTGTTTGGTCACTGATTGATAGATCGGATTTAACAAAACCACCGCTTTCTTCTTGGTCTTTATTATCTGTCACAGGCACTTGATCACCACTAGGTTTATTGGGGCTTTTAGCTTTACTATCAGGTGGCACTACTACTGTCGGAATTTCATTAGCCATAAGTGTAATTGTATCTCATTTCTAAATCTAAAGACAAAAAAAGCTATAATTCTGGTATAATTACCTCCGTTAAGAAATATACTGGAAGGGTGTCCGAGCGGTTTAAGGAACATGTCTTGAAAACATGCGTGCCGGAAACGGTACCGTGGGTTCGAATCCCACCCCTTCCGCCAAGATAAATTACACGGAGAGGTACCCAAGTGGCTGAAGGGGTCGGTTTGCTAAATCGATAGGGGGGAGAAATCTCCCGCGGGGGTTCGAATCCCCCCCTCTCCGCCAGTTTTCATTAACGTTACACTACAGTCATTTAGACAAAACTCCCGTGGCTTGCAGCATGAATACGTCTAAACTTCAGAATCCGTCTCTTTAGTGTTGAAATTTGCTTGTATTTCCTCTGTAATCGCTTGCCCCGCTACAACCATATGTCCTAAACCAATGCGTCCTAAGTATCGAGCTTTGGCTGTTTTTTTCCTAGCAGCCTCAGCACTTTGGTGCCGTATATTCTCAAGTTTATTAGGCAAGTTGCTGGCATAACTGACTATGTTTGCAGTAGCGATCTGACCAAGAGTACCAACTACTAAGCTAGCCTGTGCGATCTTTTCGGCGCCAAGCTTGCTTACTGAACGTAAACGGTTCGAGATTGCGTTGATGCGTCCATCGCTGTCCTGGTCTATAGAGGTTGGGTCAATTGCCCCAGCGAGAGGTGCGTACTTTTTTTCGTACTTATCTGAGCTAGCTATATTGGCACCTAGAAAATCAGATAGAATTGCAACATTGGCACCAGTGGCCATTTTTCCGCCATGTACTTTTCTAATTTTCTTTATATCGGAGCGTCGTTCTCGCATATAAGATATAAGAGATTGGCTGTGGTCAAAGCCTTTTCTAACTTGTTGGGTGTCTGGAGTAACAGGCACCTGTGGCTGGACAGTCTCATTGTTCAGAGGCGCAATACTTGCTTGAGGCGGCAAAGCTTCAGGGGCAACAATAGTGGGAAGAGGAAGTGTCGCAGAATCTGAATGTTGTATCTCTAGGTTCATGATGTATAAATTCTTGGGTTTATTTTTCTTACTTTTGTTTGATAGTTTCTAATGCTTATTATAGCTGATAAATTACTAATTGTCAATAATATCGTAAGATACTATATGCTACTCTCAACAACTTAGCGCAACATAAACTCGTTGGGTTGGTGGCCTAGTTTTTATTATTTTAGTGCTCAGAGCACTCTATAATGGCTTTAAAATAGGAGAAGACGGTCTTATCTTAAATTTAGTTTTTCTTCTTTTGTTATTTTATTTTGTTACAAATATTAATAACCTGGCTCTAGAGTTGCTGTTTTGGGCGCTAGTCTTAAACAATTTGAAATACATCAGAAACTCTAAAACTACATGAGCGTATTAAGAAGATAAAAGTTGAAGTAGCCGGAACCTAAAATTAGCAACTTCATGCCTCTTGATAACACTGCATTTCTCTTCTTGTACATAATCATAAACAGCATAAATAGCTCAGGCAGAAAATCTAGTGAATACCTTGCTCCGTACTGATTTCTGCCTATACCATAGTACGACAAGACAAAGATACAGCTGACTATAGCACTAACCAACAAATACCTGTCTTTTGATTTAAATGCCGACCATTTATTTGTGAATAAATAGAGAAGATACGGCGACGTAATGAAAATACTTAAGCCATTATTGTTGTTTTGGATAAAAGGGAACTTTATGGTCCATGACGTCGTTGTCTTTGCCACTGCCGAGGGGCTACCTAGGATTAGATAATATAGGTTTGACGGTATATGAACCGGGCTAAATATGCCTAG
>Ga0182030_10021509_pt1 | contig 12076 bp, 6 predicted proteins | sample 812S3MmetaG_FD_121299 | JGI IMG/M metagenome (GOLD analysis project Ga0182030, IMG submission 121299) | Permafrost microbial communities from Stordalen Mire, Sweden - 812S3M metaG (Illumina Assembly) | ecosystem: Environmental > Terrestrial > Soil > Wetlands > Permafrost | place: Sweden...
AAACCCATGGTTTTGGACGCTCGCCTTTGTCGCTACCTATTGGGGCTTTCTGACCTGGAGGATGCACAACGGAGGACGACAGGTAGCTCCAGTTCTCATCGTCAACATCATCGCAGTCTTGGGAACCACGATCGTATTGTGGGGCCGATTTAGCCTGGGACGCAGTATCGGATTTGTCCCGGCGCAGCGCGACATTGTGGTGCACGGAGCTTATCGTTTTGTTCGCCATCCGATCTATACAGGTCTGTTTCTCGGACTGCTGGCCGACTGCTTGTCCCACGGGTCGCCACGGAATTTCTTGATCGATGGCCTCTGCGTGTTCTGGTTTGTGATCAAGAGCCTCGTCGAAGAAACCTTTCTCAAAAACGATCCTGCATACGCCGCCTATCTCCGGCGAGTCCGCTGGCACTGGTTCCCGGGCGTGATCTGACACTGACAGTTAGTCGAGGGCGCGGGGATTCAACTTCAAAGGTAAGTACGGCAAATTTCTCAGTCAAATGCTCAGAGAAGATCGACCTCTAAATCTCTTATGGAGTAATCGTCTTAAGTTATGATTTCAAGACCTCACAGCCGCTCCACTGGATGCTTCCGGTTCTCTTCTGCACTGGCGGCAGCACTGGCCTGCATTGTCCAGCTGGCCGCTTCCTCGTCGGTCTTCGCCAAGTCCACAATCGCGCACTGCACGACTCAATCCGCGCAATCAAAATCGGAGCTCGCACTTTCAGCAGAGCAGATCGGTTACCTGAAAGCGAATCTGGAAAGGCACGCCTAGGTTTCTCGATGCAAAAACGGCCCATTCTTGCTTCTGATGCACGCGCCCACGCTACTGGAATTGGGCGTTATACCGAACAATTGTTGATCGGGCTGCGTACTTCGTTGCCTGGAGTTGAAATGTGGTGTATCGTGCACCCCGCGCACGGAAAGAAACTTGCAGCTTACGCGGACCGCATCATACCGAGCTCCGCTCCGATGTACTCGGTAAAGGCGCAAATGTCAATTCCAGGGCTGGCGGAAGGCGCGACGCTTCTGCACTGTCCTCACTATGACATTCCGGTGCTCTATTCGCATCGCATGTCGGTGACCATACACGACGTCACGCATTTGCTTGACCCAGCTTTCAAGAACACCTTGAAATCCCGCATTTTTGCGAAATCTATCTTGAAGCTTGCAGTCGCGAAAGCCCGTCGGATCATAACCATTTCAGAGTACTCAAAACGGATGATCCTCGAACACTTGGGCGGAGACGAGAACAAGATCTCGGTCATTCACCGTTATGCCAGTCCGATTTTTGCTCCGCTGCCGCGGCTTGAGGCCAAACAGATCGCGCGCCGCCAGTTGGGTCTCGATCGGGATTACTTTCTTTTCGTTGGCAGTCCGAAGCCCCACAAGAATCTGCCCGTGCTCTTTGAAGCGTTTTCGCGGCTGCGTGCCAACGGCCACAGCTGCGAACTGGCCATCATTGGAAAAGACAAAAACAACGAGCCGGTCCTGCGTGCGCTCGCAGTTCAACTTGGAATCGACCAGCGAGTGCGTTGGATTGAATCTGTCTCGGACGAATTGCTGCGAGCCTGTTATTCGGCAGCGGAGGCAACGATCCTACCCTCGAGACAGGAAGGCTTTGGCTTGCCGGTCATCGAATCCATGGCCTGCGGGACTCCTGTGATTTGCGCGGATGCCGCCTCCCTGCCGGAAGTGGCCGGAGGCTGTGCCCTCCTGTTCGACCCTTCCAGCCCCGAGGATTGCGCGGCCCAGATGTCCAGGATCATCGAGTCCTCTCAGCTTCGCGACGAACTTCGTCAAAAAGGGTTGGAGCGCGCACGGCACTTCGACTCGGCCAGGGCCGTCGCCGAGCACACTCAACTCTTTTCAGAACTTTTGGCTAGTTGACCAGGCAAACTATGCAGGACACTCTCGATCATCGATCGAAGGCCCCCGCTGCTATCCACCAATTCCGGCAGCCGAGCCGCTCCAATAGGCGAAGGTATTTAATCGACCACATGCCCACACTCCAATCTACTTCGGATAGAAAGCACGTTAGAGGACTTACCCATATGCTATTTCGGTATCTGCGACTTATGGCATGTCTTACTGTGGTATTCGGAGCCGCTTTTGTTCATGCGCAGACCGCGCGCCTTTCCGGGCAGGTCCTCGATCCCCAAGGCGCGGTCATACCGAAGGCTGTCGTCCAGATAATCAACCAGGACACGAAGGCTAAGTTGGAGGCGACGGCCGACGACAGCGGGCACTATACGATTGCCTACCTTACCGCCGCCAATTACAAGGTCTTTGTACACGTTGACGGGTTCAGCGACTATGAGACCTATGTCGCTCTTGGTATGGGTCAGGCGCTGGAGTTTGATATCCAGCTTTCACTTCAACAAGCCACGTCTGAGGTAACTGTTTCAGGAACTGTTTCAGGAACTGAAGTGGAGACGCAATCGTCCGACATAGCTGGGACCATTACCGGCACGCAGGTACCAGCTATTGGCCTGAATGGCCGCAACTTTTCGCAATTGACTACGCTGGTAGCCGGAGTCAGTAATCAGACGGGTCAAGATGAAGCCAGGGTCGGAGTTGCGGGAAGCGTCTCGTTCAGCATCAACGGCGGCCGGACCGAGTACAACAGCTTTCAAGTCGATGGATCTGAGACTCTGAATGTTGGGTTACATAAGGATAAAACTTCGCTGATTATCACCCCCAGCATCGACGCGATCCAGGAAATCAAAGTGGTAACGTCGAATTACAGCGCTATGTATCCGAGCGTGGGAAGCGGCACCACCATCGTTACCACGAAATCCGGCACGGACCAGTGGCACGGCAGCCTCTATGAATTCCTGCGCAATGAGTTCATGAATGCTAAAGGATATTTCGACGTTGGCAACCGTGCGCCCCTCTACCGCCGAAATGACTTCGGGGGAACCATCGGAGGCCCCGTCTTTATTCCTCATATCTACGAAGCTAAGGGGAAGACCTACTTTTTCTTTTCAGAAGAAGCTCGCCAGGAACGCGACCCGTACGCTTACCGGCAGGCAGTGCCCTCGATCGCAGAACGCCAGGGAGATTTCTCGGATGTATGTCCGTTGCTGCCACCGGGGGGAGCTAGCACCGTTTTTTTCCGGCGTGCTCAATACCCCGACTGCCCCACCCCCGCTACCATTGCGTCGCCATCCCCGCTACCCGGGCTGGTACCCACATTTGGCTTCAACCACATTCCCTTGAACCGGAATGCGCTCTTGATTCTCGGAACAGGCATTATTCCGCTACCGAACGCGACCTCGGGCTGCGCCTCCACCGTCGGCTCATGCTATAACGGCGACGTATCTCTTCCCACTCACTGGAGGGAAGAGTTGGTTCGTTTCGACCACGCTTTTACGGATACACTGCGGTTCAACGCTCACTATATTCACGATGCCTGGAACACAAGTACTCCAGTTCCACAATTTGCGTTCATACAGAACACTTTCCCGACAATACAAAATGATTTTTACGGTCCGGGAGTCAGTTCGGTTGCCCGCCTGACGAAGACTCTGTCTTCCACTCTGCTGAATGAACTGGTTGTAAGTTATACCGACCAGAAAATCACGCTGACGAACGTACCTGGGGCGAACGTCACGCTGCAAGGCGTGAATCTTCTTGGTGCGCCAGGCGTAGGAATGACAACCATCTTTAATAACGGTTCCGGCGGGAAGATACCCGGCATAGTGATCGCAGGTAACAATCAGGCATACGGCGGCAAGGGTTTCGCCGTAGACCCAGCTTATTTGCCGTGGGAACACACCAACCCGGTCTATAGCTTGGCCGATAACCTCACCAAGATCTTCGGACGACACAATATTCAGATGGGTGTGTATTGGGTCGACTTTCAACGCAACCAGACCAATGGATCGATCGGCGCAGCGACGGGCGATACTCAGGGAGTGCTAACGTTCAGTAACGTCACTGGGGCAAATAGCACCGGAAATAGCGTTGCTGATTTTCTCTCAGGACAGTCAATTGCAAGTTTTCAGCAAGACAGCGCGCAGGGCAGATACCGTCAACGATATCAGGTCGTCGAGCCTTATATTCAAGATGATTTCAAACTCAATTCGCATTTGACTCTCAACCTAGGTCTCCGTGTCAGCTTGTTCGGAAACTTCCATGAGGCTAACGATGAGGCCTACAACTGGGTGGCCAGTAACTACAATGCTGCCCAAGGAGCTTCGGTCACAGTAGGCAGCCAGGGACAACTGATTGACCGCTCGACTGGCCTTAGTATTGAAATGAATCCCAATAATCCGGGGCCATCCCTCGATCCCCGTGTTTTAAACGGCATCGTGCAGTGCGGTAAGAATGGAATCCCATCGGGCTGTGCACCAAGTCACCTCATAAACCCCGCCCCGCGCATTGGGTTCGCCTGGTCCCCGTTTGGCACGCGCACCGCAATCCGGGGTGGCTACGGAATGTTTTTCGAGCACGGCACCGCAGATGAGGCTAACACCGGGTCACTCGAAGGCGCCTCACCGCTGGTGTTGGATATGACGCAACAGAACCCAGCGGGATGGAACAGCATCGGAGTTGCGCCGGACGGATTGTCATACACGTTCCCGTTGAACGTCACCGCGATCCCGACTAGGACAGTGTGGCCGTACGTACAGCAATGGAGTTTGAGTGTAGAGCGCGAGTTGCCGCAACAGATGTTTGCGGGCTTAGCCTATGTTGGCAGCAAGGGAACCTATCTTCCAGTTCAGTTACAGATTAATCAACTCCAGCCGCTGCCGGCGTCTGAGAATCCCTATGGCCCGAACCAACCGCTCCTCGTCAGCGGGTTCAATCCAATTACTGCTCTAAACCCCACCTACCAAAACGGAGGGGATTGCAATGGCATTTTGCCCAACGGCACGGTGGTTTCGGGTCCGGCCCTTACGAATCTTCTTACTGCTTGCTACGGACTAGGCCAACTGGCCACGAATCCAAATTCTCTTCGTGAGTTTGCCCCTGGCATCGGGCAAATCTATTCGCTCCAGAATGTGGCGAATTCCTCATACAACTCCCTGCAGTTCTCATTTCGGCGAACCAAAGCTCCATTGGTATTGGGCATAGCCTACACTTACAGTCACTCGATCGACGATGCCTCCGACCGTTCCGACGCGTCGTCTGTAAATTCGCTCGACTTGGAATCCAGCCGGGCGAGTTCTAGCTTCGACCAGCGCCATTTGCTGAATGTCAGTTACATCTATGACTTACCCGCGCTTCAGTGGCTGTTTAGTTGCTGGCCGGCGAGCTGGGCCGCCCCGGGTTGCGAACAGAAAAACGCTCCTTCCAAAACAGCTCAGGTTCTGCTGAACGGATGGCAATTGTCAGGGGTCACCATATTTCAGACCAGCACTCCCTTCACAGTGCTCAATATCGGAAGTCCTGATGGCATCGGGACGCCGGATAACGCCGGGGTTGCGAACGGAAGTGGAGCGGGATCTTATCCAGATCTGTGCGGCGACGCGTACGGCGCGATTCCACAGGGCGGCCAGAACTCGTCCAGCTTCGGACCACTGCTTCTGAATCCTGGCGCCTTCTGCGCGCCTCGAGGTCTTACCTTCGGCAACGCGGGCAGGAATGTACTGCGCAACCCGAATCGATTCAACACTGATCTCGCCCTTCTCAAGCACTTCAAGGTGAACGAGACTTCCTCCATCGAATTTCGTGTCGAGACGTTCAACTTGTTCAATAACACGCAATTTCGCATTTATGACCCTACCCTCGGAAATCAGGCTAACAATACGGTGAATTGCTATGGCGGATTAGGATCTGGATACTCCGCAGCCGGAGGAGACGGCACCAACTGCATTACCGGCAGTGCCTTTCTCCATCCCGTAAGTGCCCACCGCCCCCGGACGATGCAGCTGGGTCTTAAGTGGGCTTTCTGAACTGAGTGGCCTAGCCCTACTCACACTTTCAATGGCAACAAACTTATCCAAGAACACGCGACGATCTTTACCTTTGCGGAATTATCGAGCAAATGGTAGTAGGTCTGGAGTGCCAGCTTCGACCGGAGAGTCGGACCTGAAAGGAACATTGGTGAAAGTAGAAGATTACACAGCCAGGGCCGCTCTGGACATGGAAGAACGGTATTTGAGAATCGATGAAAACGGCATCTACAAGCCGCATCAGCCGATTTATGGATTTCGACAACTTCCTAGCGAGCCGGACCACGTTCTGCGGTATGCCATTACCTTTGCCATGCTCGATGTCTTGTCGCGTATCTCATTTTCTACATTACTGGACGTCGGCGGTGCGGAAGGCTATAAGGGATTTCTGGCTCAATCCTTGCTCGGTGCGAGCGTTGTAACCACCGACCTGTCTCTAGAGGCTTGTAATCGTGCCCGGGAGATATTCAATCTAGATGCCCGCCCGGCTGACATCCATTCTCTGCCTTTCGCCAATCAAAGCTTCGATGTAATCACATGCAGCGAGACCTTGGAACACGTGCCAGACCTGCGCGCAGCGGTTATCGAACTTCTCCGCGTGGCAAGGACGGCCGTGGTTATTACGGTTCCGCACGAATCGGAAGCAAGCGTAAAGGCTCACATGAAAGGATCATGTCCACACATTCACTCACTGACACCAGATAGTTTCAACTTTGTCTCGGACTATGGCTGGCGAATCGTCTCGGTCCAACGGCTAATCCATCCCTTGGGGATTCGGCAGCTGATGGCGACGTTGGATGCGAGGACGCGACCAGAGGACGGAAACCCCGTGCGGCGACTTGCGATAGCTGCCCACAATGCAATTCGTCCAGTCACCGAGCTCTTCACCGGGCTCCGGACTGCTAAGGCAATGATTGCCGTGGATCGTTGGGCTTGCCGCCTCAGTGGACAGTTTTCGGCGATGGTTCTGGTGGCCGCGAAGGAAGACTGTGTCGGTCATCGGCGCCGCAAGGTCGAGTTAGACGCCATTCTACGTTTTGCGGTCCCGCGGCATCCACTTTCGCATGGCATACCACTTAGGAACCCGGTGGTCAGGTCCATCCGCGGTTAGCGGAGTGGGCAGCACTGAGCGGTGCAGGTACTTTTCTCGAAAATACCTGTTGGAATTCCCATTACACTAACAACCGCTGAACAACCAATGAAGTCCTTGCTCTTCTGAACTGACTAAACTGGATCAAAATCTTGATAATGCCGATCTCACACAGGCAGACACAGCGATGAAGCGAATAGGCGCGACCGTAGCCAAAAACGCTTTCGCTAATGTCATGCGAGGCGGAGCAACCGCCGTCGTGGCTCTGACTCTGCCGCATTTTCTGACTCGCAGCCTGAGCCATGACCGATTCGCGGCTTGGTCGCTCTTGCTGCAGATGTCGGCTTACATGACTTATCTGGACTTTGGTGTACAGACGGCGGTTGCCCGGTTTCTCGCCGGGTACATGGAACGCGGCGACGAGCAGCACCGCGACCGCCTGGTCAGCACCGCGCTTGCACTCTTGTCTATGGCCGCAGTGCTGGCGATTTTCCTGATCGTCGTTGTGTTGTGGCAGCTGCCAAATTTGTTTCAAGGCATTCCTTCTGACTTAATGCCGGAGTTTCGGCTTGCGGCCAGCATTATAGGTGCGAGTGTCGTCCTGGTTCTGCCCTTGTCGGCATTCTCGGGAGTGCTTCTTGGGCTGCACCGCAACGAATACGTTGCCCTGGCTGTGGGTGGTAGCCGGTTGCTGGGGGCGACGGGAGTCTTACTGATGGTGCGGCACACCCATTCACTGGTCTTACTGTCGGCCTGCATCGCGTCCGCCACGGTGCTGGGCAGCTTGTCGCAGATCGTGATGGTGAGGCGACTGTTACCGACTCTAACCGTTTCGCTCTCGGGCGTGCGGGCCTCGACGGCGATGGAGTTGGGAGGGTACTGTGTCGGCCTAACGGTTTGGACCGTTGGAATGTTGTTGATAAGCGGGCTCGACGTTGCCATTGTGGGGCACGTCGATTTCAAAGCGGTGGGCTACTATTCCATTGCCGCGGCACTGGTGACGCTGTTCGCGGGAGCACACACCGCAATTTGCATTGCATTTATGACTCCTCTTGCGGCGTTGCACGCCGCCGGCGAAGTGGATCGTATCCGCGGGGTTATCATCAATGCCACTCGCCTCACTACCTTTGTGAATGTGCTCGCCGTCACGGTTACATTTCTGGGAGGTAAATTCCTTCTCCAGCAGTGGGTCGGGGAGCCCTATGCGACTCAGGCTCTGCCCATTGTTGAGATCCTGATCCTGGCCCATGCAGTACGTCTAACCATGAATCCGTTCGCATCCGCATTGATTGCGACCGATCTTCAACGACACGGAATCGCTCAAGGCGGTGTCGAAGGAGTAATTAATCTGATCTGCAGCATCATCGGAGCGTACTGGATCGGACCGTTAGGCGTAGCCTTGGGCACCCTGATCGGTGCCGTCTGCGGATTGGCCTGGACCTGTCTGCTTACGGTTCGCCGGACGTCGGAAGTTTCGTCGGGACGGCGATTATTCATTTCCGAGGGTATCTTGCGCCCGTTCCTTTGTACTCTGCCTTTGGTGATATTTACCGCCGTCATGCACGATCGTGCCTTGACGTTGAATACAATTGCACTTCTTGGCCTGTCTGCCTTGGCAAGCTATTTGTTGATGCATCGTTTCGGCCGCCTGTTCCCGAGATCGTTGCAATTCGGCAAACCGTTCTTGCAGCCCAGATAGGAAAACGTAAATGCCAGGCCCGTGCGTAAAGATCTAGTGGACGAAGAATCTCCCGTTCGCTATGCAAAGGAACTCATGATGGAACTGCTTGTAGCCATGAAACGCGCCTTACGATGCACCTTCTTCTGTTTATTGCTCTCAGGGACATTGGCAATAATGACGGCTTGCGGTGGGAGTACAACACCACAGCAGGTCGGCTTGCCGCCTCCGCCTGCGCCGGGACTGGTCAACTCCTATCTTGGACAGCCGGGCGATTCTCCATCGCAAAATGCACTGTGGAACATAACCATCGATCGGAACAAGAATGCGTATTCGTATGGTCCCTCGGGAGGCACGGCAACTTCTGGGTCAATTGCCACGCTGAACAACAACTTCGTCATCCTGCTGGATCAGAACGGATATCAGAGCGGTCTGGCGGTGGAAACTCCCGGCGAAGGCGTTATTCTTCGCCCCGGCGACAGTACAGCGCCGCTGGTGTTTGCGGTCCAACAGGCTTCTTGTTTCGGCATTGGCGGCAATGTGAAGTTTATGTATGCGTTGTCCCCTGGCCTCTCCAGCTCGAACACAGCTTTCTTCGGTCAAATCTACGCCGCTAACGGCACCGACGGGAGCACTTGGCAATTCAATAATCAGACCAATCTTATTTCGCCTTACGAATTCCAGTTGGAAGGCAACAACGTTCCCTCCGATGCGTCGTTTCCGGGTTATCCGGGCGATTACTCGGCGAACTGTACTGCAGCCTCGGGAGCGGCAACCGTCACCGCCGCCCCTCTGGCTTATTTCGACAACGGATCCAGTTCCTTTGCTGTGCCCACGCAGTTTGTGATCAGCCCTTCGGGATTGTTCTTCGAGAATCAGAATTACACCAACGTGCCGGCGTCTGAAGGTTGGCAGTACGGCAACGTGGCGGCGTGGGGCGTGAGCGAGTCGGTGAATCCATTGGGCATCGGGGGTACGGCGTCCGTAAGTCTATTGGGATTTCTGTTCGAATCGAATCAAAGTACTTCGACTTATCGAACCCGGCTGGTGGGTTTCGGTAATGCGCCGATCTCCGGAACGACCATGACGGGTGGAACGTTCCCCAGCGAAGATCCGACGCAACCGGTGACCGTGAATATGAGCATGACCTTCAATAGCCAGGATCCGCTGAACAATGGTTTGTACTACCTCGCCAAGCTGACGATTCCCAATGACTCACCCTCGGGTTTCACCGACAGCTGCCTCAGTTACGGCATCAATCAGGCAGGAGCTTCTACCTGCACGAACGACGGAGTGGCGATGATTAGTCTGCAGAACGGCATCTACACCATCATCATGAGCGCAACCGACACCAGCGGGAATCAGAAAACCCTCGTGCTGTTCCAACAGTAAGGACTGGGTAAACAGTTCAGTTTGGGAATCGTGCAGTCAAGAAACCAGCACTTATCCTGAAAGTTCAATCGAACAATTGTGACGGAGACGATGAATGAGTCGCGGGAGCGTCATGCATAAAAGAAATCATTTCAGCATCAGCTCGATGATGGCGTTGATGGCAGGAATCTGTCTGGCGCTGGGATCGCTCAGCTGTAGCAGCGGTAGTTCCAACAAGATCGCGATCTCATTCGCCAGCGGGACGCTCGCCCCTCCCACGTCCCTGGGATTGTCCGCGATTGCCAGCTTCGCTGCGCTGGTAGCTGGAGATCCCCAATCGCAAGGGGTGAATTGGACGGTCACGTGCACGCCCGCGCCCATTCCCCAGGCCACTTGCGGCACAATTACTGCGCACACGGCGAGCGGCTACCCCACCACCTACAGCGCTCCCTTCAATTTCGACGAACGGACAGTCCCGGTTGGCGGAACGGTAACCATTACAGCCACGTCGACAGCCGACACGAGCCAGAGCGTGACTACTACGATTCAAATAACGCCTACGCCGCCGATTTCGGTTGGCTTTAACGAGGCCCCTCCGGTCTCAATGTTGACAGGCGCAACCGCCAACCTGGTCGTGGTCGTCTCGAACGACTCTACCGGCGCTGGCGACGACCTGAGTCTCAGTTGCGGGACCACGAATGGGTGCGGCACGATTGTGCCTGCACACACGGACGGGACGGTGAGCAGTTTTGCCGTTTATACCGCTCCGGACGTCATCCCCGCTGACGGCAGCGTCACCATCACCGCGGCATCGACGGCAGCCCCCAGTCAGACAAATAGCGTGACCGTTACCATCAAGCAGGCGCCTCTTAAGGTCGCGCTTTCTCAGGCGCCAACGGTCAATCTACCCGTTGGAACTGCTACCAACCTCATAGCAGTAGTAACGTTTGACCCCAACAATGCGGGCGTTAACTGGAGTGCGTCCTGTCAAAGCACCTCATGCGGATCGTTTAATCCGGCCCACACAGCCAGCGGACAATTGACCACCTACACCGCCCCGCAAACTGTACCTACGGACGGCCTGGTCACCATCACGGCTGCCTCGACGACCACCCCCACAACCACCGCGACAACCCAGGTCACGATTACTCCGGCAAGCCTGCAAAGCAGTCTGCTCAATGGGCGCTACGCCTTCCTTTTGCAAGGAGTCAGAGCGGGAGGCACCTGGGCGATCGCCGGCGAGCTGTCGGCCGATGGAGTTGGCGACATCAACGTGGCTACGGAGAGCTTCCTGGGCGACAACAATCTCTACACGCTCTCGGGCACCTACTTCATCCAGAGCGATGGCACCGGAACCATCACTTTGAATGGCGCTCCTACTGGCCAAGGTTACTGGAACGGCGGGCAACAGGTATTCCAGGTGGCAGTCGTCAGTCCCGGCGTAATGTCCATGGAAGAGTTCGATGGCTATTACAATTCCACGCTCCATGTGGCCTACGGCGGAACTCTCAATGGCACTCTATGGCAGCAAGATCCGACGGCATTTCGTCAACTCTCGCCCGTGCTTTACTCTTTCCTGCTTTCGGGCTTTGGCCCCAACAATGGGCCCAGCTTCTACGGTGGGGTTCTCAGCGGACTTCTTGACACCTTCACCATGGATCGGTCCATCTCCGGAGTGATCGACTCCATGTCCGGATCGACTGCGACGGACAACGTCTCTTCCGACGGTAGCACTGGGATTCTGCAGATGAATTCCTATTCGTTTCAATACTACGTAGTGGATTCCGGACACTGGATACTCATCGCCGGCAGCGGCACAACCGACCTCGCTTCCGGTCATCTCTACTCGCAACCGTCCAGCGCCTCGTTTCCGGCCGGCAACTTTGCCTTCACTGAAGCGGGCGCCTCTCCTCTGGCTGAAGGAAGTACCCCGCTGGCTCTCGGCGGGATTCTCGCAGTCGATGGCTCTGGAAATGTAACGGGGACTCTGGATGCGAACCTGAACGGAACTGTCGGCAGCGCGTCCGTTACCGGAAC
>Ga0182030_10021511_pt1 | contig 12075 bp, 10 predicted proteins | sample 812S3MmetaG_FD_121299 | JGI IMG/M metagenome (GOLD analysis project Ga0182030, IMG submission 121299) | Permafrost microbial communities from Stordalen Mire, Sweden - 812S3M metaG (Illumina Assembly) | ecosystem: Environmental > Terrestrial > Soil > Wetlands > Permafrost | place: Sweden...
AGTATGAGTACGAGTATCAGAGAACTTGAAGAAGGTCCTAGTAGAGGTCTACTAGTAGACATTGCGTGAAGAAAACGAATGTTTTACTATCCTCGTGTTCGTCAGTGTTCGTCAGTGTTCCGCCAGAAACGCCGCAACGGTTTGTGGGTTGGACAAAATATGTTGAGTGCTGGAGTGCTGGAGAGCTGGAAGCACAGAGGCTGCTTGGATCAATTTGGGCCCTCGTCTGATTTGATATCCTCCACTTTGCGGGTGGAAAACCAAAGCCTCGCGACAGGGAAGCTATTCGCCAGATTTGATTGCCCTTGCATACGTCCCCTGCAGAGAGATGAGAAAAAAATGGACAAAGCTGTGACGATCAACCTCATGAGGCAAATCACATTAATCGCCGGACGTTGTCACGAATTTATCACGAATTTATCACGAATTTACCACGAATTGTTGAACGACCGGGCGATGGCGTTTTCTGGTGGATAGGGGGTTCTTGGGCTACTGGGGGACTACTGGGCTTCTGGGGTTCTGGGCTACTCGCTCTTCTTCCTGCTCTAGGCGCTCATCCTGAACGCGATTCATGCAATCAAACCAAAAGCTCGTCAATAATTTGAAGATCAATTGTGGAAAAAGGAAATTTATTCCACCAATTCTGTAGTGAACCCTACACCTTTCACCTTTCACGTCCACGTCGTTGTACATATCCCCCATCCCTTGTAGCGCCTCGCCTCGTCATACGGGGTCAGGATAGCAGGGAGAGTACGACACCACCAAACGGTCTGACAGACAGGGATCCAGTGTTCATAAGGAGCAATTGCTTGGATTTGCTTGCCCTTAAGCTCATTCAGATCTCGACCAGGGACGAGAGTCCTCTTTTGTATTTTTCTACCCAACACGAACCTCCTCTCCTGCAATGCAATACTCCACTTCTCCCTGACGTCCCTACTGCATAAATATGCAATGTTAAGCTCCATATCACTACGAACATCTAAAACTCACCGCAATGACTCCCTTACAGCCAAACAGTAGACTGCAGGTCCCATCCATGGACGGTCTTCTTTTCCATTCTTCCACCACCCTTCCAAGCTCGACCTCGGATCTCAATCTTGACTCGGCGTCGTTCTCACCTCGAACTCTCTACGCACAATCGTTCCAAGACCGTCCTAATTCGTCTCGGAGCCTGCCATCCAAACAGTATACGCGCAAAAACATGCAGCATTTTACAGGTTTTACGACGACAGAGGACGAGTTCGATGCATTGCCTCTGGCAGTACGAAGAAAGGTACGTGATAGGTTCTACTCTTGAATTCCTCCACAGACTTTGGCTCCCCAAATTATCTCCACGCCTATGGGATCCCGCTCCTCGGGTAGCTTAGAATTTCTCAACATCCACACCAATTACCGTAACGCAACCTATCAGTCCGTCCAAGCCCGTTGGCTGATTCCCAGACTACTGGACGCGCCGTCCCCAACATCAACTCCACGACCATTCCAAAAAGGGCGGTGAAATTCGCGCCATTCCTCTTCACTCCTGCCAGTCCCGCGAGCTGCGGACCTCGCTATGGGCGCGTTATGCAGGTCCCTCAAAAGCTTCACACTCGTTCCCGCAAGAGACATTGACCGTCGACGATATTGTCTAGTTTCTTTTCGTACATTGGGGCCAATTTTTGCAGACTTAGTTCTAACCCCCTATCAATAGTACTTCTCAACCCTCGAACGATTGAGGTTCGCACAAAATTCAAGATCAAACGCCCTCAATGATCTTCCCCCCGTACAGAGGAGTCGAAAGAGTTCACTGGCAGATCGTCGTGGCCTGATTGTTCCAGACATCGAATCACAACGGAAAGGCTCGCCCTCCCGCCGATTACGGAAGATTTCAAGACAACACTCTGTCTCAAGCGACGAGGCGTCGTGGTTTCTGACTTTACCAGAGAAGCTCAAGAGGAAGCAGTTTACAAGGGAGGAACAGGTGGTTTTGGCTGGCCGCCTACGAGAGAGTGTTATACTTGATGCTGCCGATGAAGCAATATACAAAGCATCTCGTCGAGCCAGTCGTAATCTGACACCTTTACTTGGCCCTCCCACCACACCTTCGATGCAAAGGATCAGTTCAGAGAGTAGACGAACCTCTACCGAGACATCGAGTATGGCCGCAGCCATGTACGAGAGCTTCAGGTGGATGGACGAAGAGGAGGATCTAGATCTCAAGCTTGTCTTAGACGACTATCATGCGAACCTTGATGGGTTTGTTATACCAACCCCCAACAGCCAGCGACGTCCATCTTTCCGAAGACAAATGTCAATATCCAAGATGCCGTTTGGCAGAAACTCCCTCTCGTCACTGCCCGCACGATCTCCCAAGACCGAACCCCACCATGGCCGACAAAAATCGAAGACCCTATCACTTATAACACCGAGGCATGGTCATGCTGTGCACGAGTCAATATCATCAATAGATCCAAATGCTACACATTACCAGGACCCTGAAGCGCGATTGAAGCTCCGGGTATATTTGGCATCGCCACAAAAATTTGACGAAGCCATAGAATTCGGCTTCCCATCTATAGAGGGAGTGGCGGAGGATAAGGAGAACAAACCTCCTCGAATTTCTAGAGACATAATAGGGAGAAAATCACACGCCACAGAAGCTGGCCAATCGTTTCTATTGAACGATATAGACACTGCTTCCCTCTTCGAGGACGACTCGTCCATGATGGAGCCTGACTCACCCCTAACACCATTGGACAAAGATCCTGCTATTCGACCTCATCTTCGATCATCCCCCACCGATGGATCCAAAGGCAGCAAAACCTCGGCGGATTTCTCACATCTTGGCATTACCAAGCCAACCGTAATCAAGCAACAAGAAACATATACACAAGCGATGGCAGGAAGCAGAGAGATGACGTTGAGAATGACGCTTACGAGACCTGATTTGCGCGCTGATGAGAACACGTTATACGGCTGGCAGAACACGAGAAGCCCACTACGAGAAGAGCCCCTTGGAATAGAGGAGACTGACGAAAACGAAATTCGGGGACCCTTTGGAGGTCATGATGGCTGGGGTCCCATTGATAAGGAGAATGGAGTTGTCAAGAGATTCTGGAACAAAGTTAGGAGTTCTCAAAGAAAGAGCTCGTAGGAGATGTGTGTCAAGAGGTCCCATTCTTGTGTTGTACTTTAGCGTCTGGAGATACTATTTGCTTTACTTGTTGGCATAGCGGTTGGTGCATCAGAGCACAATTGATACCACTTATGAATATACTACATTAACTCAATTGTATCGCCCGGCTGCTACATTTTACTGACCTCTAACTTTCTCGAACCTAATCTTTCTTCCTGCACCCATTTCCCATCGAGATCCTAGAGGAAACAAAACATTCCTGAATTAAGTTGAGATTTCAAAAATCGAAATGGAAGGCTAGAACCAGTCAGAAATTGCGATCTCCTCAACTATTTCTCAATGGCTTCATCAACGGCTTCATCAACGGCTCCATCAAGCTTCGAGCAGGTTATCAACCGGATTTTATGAGTTCTCCGAGGTATTTATGCCGGTTATGCACGCATTAACGCTTCTGTCACATTTCGGATTTTCGAAGTCAATTAGTCTATGCGTCTAATGAGGCTGTTTCGAAAGGAGTAAGGCTGAAGCAAGATGAGGAAGGTTCATATATAAAACGTGATCGGGTGAAGATGCCCTTTTAGGTTACAGTACCTTAGAGAGAAGACGCCGCAACGGCTTCTGTAAATCGAAGACACGTTAGGAAAGCAAAGATATCTTTATATGTGTCTTCTGGGCAAAAATAGTAAAGTAGCATCTAATCCATGCAAGTTGATAGGGTCCCCTGTTGCGCGTCAAGCTCTATCGGGTTTCCATTGTGGCGCTGCAGGTAAACTCGTTTCAAGAGCTGACACTCAGCCACTACTGCGACCGACTCTCAAAAAGACCACGCAATCAGTATCTCCAAGACCGTTGTACAAAATTCCAATAAGATTTCATCCATTGCCCAAGACCTTAGTACTCTCTTCATCAAGGCGTTTCTTGGTGAGCATCAACGTTGCTTGATGCGCTTCTTATCTATATCCTATCCGCGACAATGAGGCTACAGATAGGCCCAGCAAGATGGCGGAGCCTCCTGTTCTCGACGCTGCTCTGCACTGGCGCTCTGGCGAAGAAGGACAAACCTGCTGTGGTGACGACAACTTTTGACTTTGTTCCCGTGGATGTGCAGTACTTCGATGATTCCGATACGTTATTATTCGAAGACCGAATTGGGAGAGAAGTCTATAGATCTGAGGATGCGGGCGAGAGTTGGAAACCCGTGGCTGATGTTCCACAAGGGAAATTGCTCGAGTTGGTAATGCATCCGTATGATAATAAACGAGCGTATATTATCACGGAGGAGAGGACGCAGTGGATGACGTCGGATAGAGGAAAAAGCTGGGAGGAGTTCTATACAGATTCGCAGGCTAGCGTTTTCAGGAAGGCTTTGACTTTCCACGCTGGGGATCCAAACCGTATCATTTTCAACGGAATGGATTGTACCGGTATCTTCTGTGAGGAAGTGGTAAGTCCTGATAGTGGTGCTTTATTAAACATGGTTGCTGATCAAGAATCCACAGACTATGTACACTACTGATGGATTTTCCGAACACACGAAATTCCTCCGATCAGATACTGATGGCTGCCATTGGGCTAAGTCCTCGGAACTCTTCACAACTGGGCAAAAAGACTTGGACAATGACAGAATTATCTGTGTAGTAAAAGGTCGATTTTCACCCTGGAGAAAGGACTATCGACTCCTGATATCAGACAACTTTTTCACCGCATACGATGGCGCTGTCCAAGAATTTGAGCCCGAGCTTGAACCGAAACGTACCGTGCAAGGTATTGTAAATATGGTCGTGGTTAAGAAATACGTGATTGTCGCGGTCAGCGCAGAAGGCACCGATGAGTTGGCATTATATGTCTCGGACGATACAATCAAGTGGCACAGAGCTATCTTCCCTCACGATCACAAATTGACGCAGCCAGCATACACAGTGTTGGAAAGCACCAACTACAGCATCCAGATTGATGTCATGAACACCCGACCTGCGAACCCAATGGGGGTTTTCCTCAGCAGTAACTCGAATGGCACATACTTTACAAGAAATATCGAGCACACGAACAGAAATTGGGAGGGTTTCGTTGATTTCGAGAAGGTGGCTGGAATTCAAGGAGTGGTATTGGTGAACACGGTTTCGAATTGGCAAGATGTGGTGGACTCTGTAAAACCGAAGAAACTTATTACAGAAATCAGTTTTGATGATGGCCGAAACTTCCAGTCACTGAAATGTGATGGAGAAGATCTTCATCTACACTCCGTCACCGAATTGTCGAATGTTGGGCGTGTGTTCTCAAGCCCTGCTCCAGGTTTGGTTATGGGAATAGGCAACACTGGGAAATATCTCAAGGATGCCAAGAAAGATGGCAATCTCTATGTTTCAGATAACGCAGGCGCAACTTGGAGACTTGGATTGAAGGGCCCACATAAGTATGAGTTTGGAGACCAGGGTTCTATCTTGGTGGCAATTCAGGACGATGGAGAAGCGGTTGACAAAGTCAAGTACTCCCTTAACCACGGCAAAGATTGGGATTCTGTTGATCTCTCAGTCAAAATGGAGCCGCTTCAGTTGACCACTACCAAGGATTCGACGAGCCTCAAGTTTTTGCTTGAGGGATTTGAACCTAAACAGAACAACCCACAGAGCTATATCGTTGCTTTGGACTTCGATGATATGCATGAAGGAAAGTGCAAGGATAGTGACATGGAGGAATGGTTCGCTCGTGTGGATGAGGATGGCAAGCCTACCTGCCTGATGGGCCACACACAGTCCTACAGGCGCCGCAAGGCTGATGCCGATTGCTTTATCAAGAATGAGTTCGAGGATCCAGTACCCATATCAACGCCATGCGAGTGTACAGACGCCGATTTCGAGTGTGATTTTAACTTTGTTAGAAGTGACGACCGGGAAAGTTGTGAACAACGCGGCAATTTAATCATTCCAGAAGGAGCTTGTAAAGGCTTTGATTCTGAGACTACATTCCAGGGGTCTTCTGGCTGGAGAAAGATTCCTGGCAACGATTGCAAAGGGGGTGTCAAAAAGGACGATCCAGTCCCAAGGAAGTGTTCGGAATCATTTAGCCCCCCAGCTTCCGGGGACATTTCCCACACGCAGCATGTTTTTGAGGGCAGGAATTTCAGGAACAAAGTGTACCTTGAAAGAACTAGCCTGAGCACTGGTTTGGGAGATGGGCAAGAAGATGAGACAGTATTGGTGCAGACGGAAGATGGCGTCTTCTTGTCGCATGATCACGGCAAGGAGTGGAATCAAATCCTTGAGGGAGAAGAGATCGCTCGGGTTATTCGTCACGCATATTTCCAGGACGTAGTCTTCTTCCTCACAGACTCAACAAAGGTCTTTTATTCTGTAGAACGCGGAGACAACATTCGCCACTTTAACACCGAATTCCCACCGAATCGGGATTCTCTTCCGGTCATGAGCTTCCATCCGAAGAATAAGGATTGGATTATATGGACCGGCCGTAAGGATTGTGAAAGTGAGGAAGGTTGCCATTCCGTTGCCTCTCTCACACAAGACAGAGGTGATGGCTGGAAAACACTACAGCGATATGTTGGCAAATGTGAATTCATCAAGGAGCCAGAACGTAAACTGAGTAAAGAAGAGCAACAAAAGCGCGAAAAACTTATCTACTGCGAGACCAGAGAGAGAGAAAGCAACGATCCAACAAACAATCCGATGCAATTGGTTTCCAGCGATGATTTCTTCAACGATTCTCCAACCGTTCACTTGAAGAATGTGGTGGATTTCGCAACGATGTCTGAGTTCATTGTCGTCGCTACAAAGGATGTGGAACATCAGTCATTGAAGGCCTCGGCAAGTGTGAATGGAGAAGGTTTCGCCGAAGCTTCCTTCCCTCGTGGCTTTGTTGTCGAGCATCAACAGGCCTATACAGTCCTCGATAGTTCAACTCACTCCGTTTTCTTGCACATTACTACCAATAATGAGAATGGCCGCGAGTATGGGAGTATCATCAAGAGTAATTCGAATGGGACATCCTATGTTCTTAGCTTGGACGGTGTGGACCGAGATACTACAGGATATGTGGACTTTGAGAAGATGAGAGGGATTGAAGGAGTTGCTTTGGTCAATGTGGTCGCCAACTACGATTCTAAGAACTACATGAGGGACGGCAAGAAGCTAAAGACCATGATCACCCATAACGATGGAGCTGAATGGGACTACATTCCACCCCCGGCTAAGGATGCTGAAGGAAAGAAATTCGATTGCGGTAGCAAGCTCGAAAAATGTTCATTGAATATTCAGGGCTACACCGAGCGAAAGGACAAATCTCACACCTATTACTCTGCCTCAGCTATCGGGTTGATGATTGGTACTGGCAATGTCGGAGAATATCTCACCAGTCTCGATGAGGCTGATACCTTCATGACTGCCGATGGTGGTATTACATGGAAGTCAGTCAAGAAGGGCGAATACATGTGGGAATTTGGTGATCAAGGATCGATTGTCGTGATCGTCAAGGACGATGAACTAACCAATGTTGTCTATTATTCTTTGGACGAGGGTGATTCCTGGAAAGAGTACAAATTCTCTGATAAGGAAATCAGGATCCAGGATATCACTACTGTTCCCAGCGACAATGCACGGAATTTCCTCTTGTGGGGCAAGGACGATGGCAAGCCAGTCACCATCAACCTTGACTTCACCGGTCTCACCGACAAGCAATGCGAACTTGATGAAAACGATGTTGAGGCAGGAGATTATACAATCTGGCAACCAAGGCATCCAAAGCAAAAAGACGATTGTCTTTTCGGTCACGTCTCGCAATATCACCGTAAGAAGATTTCTTCGAACTGTTACAATGGGAGAATGATTCCTCATCTTCACGATATCGCAAAGAATTGCACTTGCACCAGACTCGATTTCGAATGGTATGACTATCCCATCTCCTCCATTGTACTTAACTAACAGAAACAGTGACTTCAATTACCAGCGCGGACCCGACGGCTCCTGCAACCTCGTCAAAGGCTACACACCACCAGACCACTCTCTCATTTGTACCGAAGACCTCTCCGTCGAAGAATATTACGACCCGACCGGCTACCGCCGCATTCCCATCACCACCTGCGAAGGCGGGCAAACTCTCGATGTCAGCGTTGCCCATCCTTGCCCTGGCTACGAAGACAAATTCAACAAGAAACATGGTCCCAGTGGAGTGGGTATCTTCTTCGCTATTACGATACCTATTATTGTGGCTACTGGTGTTGGATACTGGGTTTGGAAGAATTGGGCCAACAAGTTTGGCCAGATTAGACTTGGTGAACAATGTACGTTCCTGCCTTCCTCCTTCCATGTCCCCCTTCCCCCCTTTCAACCCCAAACTAACGAAAACTTAAAGCATCATTCGATGGTGAAGCACCATACATCAAATACCCGGTAATGGCGATCGCCGGGCTCGTAGCCATCATCGGCGCCATCCCACTCCTTGCATCTAGTCTCTGGCGCTCAGCCATGAACGCGATTGGCAAAGGACAGCGCACGAGGTTTACGACGAGAGATAGTTTTGCGAGAGGCATAGGCGATTACGCGATTGTGGATGAGGATGAGGGGGAGTTGTTGGGGGAGGATAGTGATGAGGAGGTGGGGGTATGATTATCATCCGCCTAGGATCATGATGCGAAGTTAAAAATGAAGGAAAAACAATGAAGAATAAATATTTAGTATGGATAGGCACAGGATGATGAGTGAGCAGTAGATAAGATTATGGCTAGGAAGAAAATAGTCATTCCTTTTTGTTTATTACATTAGATTAGCGGGTGCGGTCTGATGGGACGGGTATGGATGGCAATTGTTGTATATTATCTGTATGCATCTATATATCTATGACTAATATGCTTTTTTGTGAATCCCTCTGCCTCTCTGCCTTCTTTGTAAGCCACGCACGGCAGCAGCCCGGATTGATAGATTGCGTCACAAGTACATGATTGAGAAGTTCTTGGTAGACTGGAAATATGACTGCAGATGCAAGGAGGAATGGTTTTCGTAGAGGGGAGGTATCGCTCAATGTGGAAATCGGTGATGGTTGTTTGTAGGAGTTTGAGAGAATAAGAGAGAGAATTTGGGAAGGAAAAGGGAGGGGAAAGAGGGGGTTGTGAGTGGGCTTCAAGATTATGTTTCATGAAAAGGTTATAAGGAATGGAAAAGGATTTCCTTGTATCCAGCTACCTATCTGAATGTTTGTGTACATTCTGCTTTAAACGAAAGATATAATTTCCCTACCACCCCTTGGTATATCTAGTCCCGAGACTTTATCGCTTATCCTCCCTCCCGACCCCACCCCTAAATTTTCTCAACTGGCTCACTCCCTCCCCTTAAACCCTCACTCTCAACATGCTCCGTCCCAAACTGCGCCCCCTTCTCCTCATCCCCATTCCTCCCCACAGTCCCCTCTCCAATCCCATCCCCATGTTCATAACCCCCACCCCCCTCCTTTCTCACCATAACCGCCGCAATTTCCGCATCCAATCTACTCTCACCCGGTTTAGTCCTCCAAGCATGTGGACCCCCTTTACTAAACATAATCTCAATCTCCTCCAACGTCTTGCCACATGTCTCGGGATACGTAAAGAAAGCTTGCACCGCAGCCCCAAAACAGAGAACTCCAAAAATAATGAACGTTTTGTAAGTGATGTTTAGGAATGCCGGGGGCACGAAGAGTCCGAGTGCGAAATTGAAAAGCCAGTTCGCAACGGCTGCGAGGGACATGCCTGTTGCGCGGGTTTCCAACGACCAGACCTCGGCAGCGTACACCCAGGCTACGGGTGCGAGAGTTAGGGCGTAGATGATTATTAGGAGGTAGCAGAATGCGATGACAGTGTGGGCTGGCCCGCCTTCAACTTCGATAATTACATTCTTGTTGGGTGGGTTACCGACGCCTCCTGGTACGATTTTACCGTAGGAGCCGAGAACGCCTCCAACGACGAATTGACAGATTCCCATGCCGAGTGCACCGTAGATTAAGAGCGGACGACGACCTGTTTTGTCGATATAGAAGAAGATTACTGAGGTGAAGACTATGAATAGTGTATATTGAACGCCGGAGGATATGAGATTGATGTTTCCAGTGAGACCAGCCATTTGGAAGACGTAGACAACGTAGTAGGTCATCACATTTGCACCGGACATTTGTTGCCATGCTCTGAGATATTAGTTAGTTGTGAGTCTGGAACTGCGAGGGGATGACTTACTGAACACTCATTCCCGCAAGAGTTCGTTTCCACATCCCACGATAGACGAACTTGCGCCAATTGCCAGGAGCTTCACGTTCAGCTTGAAGAACAGTCCAGATTTCTTCCCATTCAGCAACGACGAGGGGGTTATCAATGTGTCCTCCAGCTTGAATATCAGCGAGGGTCTTGATAGCCTCCTCAGTACGCCCAACCTTTGCCAGCCAACGTGGTGATCGTGGCAAGAATGGTAAACCTGCCATGAGGAAGACAGCAGGGATATATTGAATTCCCCAGGCTGTACGGAAAGACGCGGGGCCCTCGATGAAAGAACATCCATATCCAGAGAAGAACATAATGAAGATACCCCATTCAATAGCCAACTGTTGAATAACAATGATGCTTCCTCGCTTATCGTGCTTCGCAATTTCGGCGAGATAGACGGGCACTTGTGAGGACGTAATACCGACGCAGACACCGTTCAAGATGCGTCCCGCGATCAGTTGTCCAAAGTTCTTGCAAGAAACTTGAACGGAGGTTCCAATGAGCCACCAAAAGCAGGCGAAGAAAATAGAGTCGCGACGTCCCCATTTATTAGATATAGGCCCCGCCATCAAGGAGCCCACCACTGATCCTGCTGCTAGAGCCGAGCCAATGGAACCTTGAATGATGCCATGAGGATTATCAAAATAGTCGACATATTGCTTCGTGCCGACAATTGCACTCATAGATGAGATATCGAAACCGAAGCTTTGAAAGTGTGAGCCTTTGTGAAGGATTGGTTCTTGGAAGCTACTTACAGCATGCCACCGACGGTAGCAATCATAGCAACGAAGTATGTGTTATAGATCTTTGGAAATGTTGGTAACCCCATCTTTGCTTCCAGGCAATGGCCTTGGCTCAAATTTTGACAAGCAACAACTGAAAGGAAAAGAAAAGTAAAGTAAAGTGGTGAGGCACTCCTCTCTATAGGTTGTGCCTGTGTGACCGGTAGGAAACAGGTAGGGATGAAACTTACCTCCCCTACCTCCCGACGCAACTTTTTTATCAAGCTTCGAGGATCCCCACTATCTAGCAATATTCAGGCAAGATTCGCATGAATCTAACGCACTATCGAGTGGCAAATGACATTTGAATGGAATGTAGACACGGTACCGTAGAAAACAGCCTCCACACAACGAAGGTTCTCCAAACTGGGGAAAGAGTGAGGTTTTAGACAGCTTGTCATAGGAGCGGGTGCGAGGATTCAGGAAGCGATATCACCACTAGAAAAGCTTGAAGTGACACGGATCTCCATCTTGCAATGGGAATTGGAGATGCGGAGAAATGCCATCTTTTCCTTGGCGGGGCCGCTTGTTGCTGATTCGTGCGCATGTAAAATTCGCCCTCGATTGACGTGTAGGCGTTCAAGCCCTACCGCTTGTGGCTTGGGAAACGAAGAAATCCTTGCCATTTTCGAATACCAATCGTTGTGTGCTGTGACTGCGGACACATTTTTGGACTCGAGCGACCGGACTGTAGTGGAGGATGGGCAAAGAGCCGGAACAGTTACCGGATAATAAATGTATGATTCCTGAGTTTCTGCTATGGCAAAGTGATCCGCAATAGCTCCGTAGATGCACCAGCAATCAATACGCCAGAGAATTTCCTCTTGATAATTGTTTGATTGGTATAATGCAAGTTTCTGGGCTGCAGCTCTGCTGTGCGACAGATGGAAGAGCAAGACGACAAGGCTCCTTAGTAGTTCCTGCAGTGTGTATAGTTAAAGAGG
>Ga0182030_10021512_pt1 | contig 12075 bp, 3 predicted proteins | sample 812S3MmetaG_FD_121299 | JGI IMG/M metagenome (GOLD analysis project Ga0182030, IMG submission 121299) | Permafrost microbial communities from Stordalen Mire, Sweden - 812S3M metaG (Illumina Assembly) | ecosystem: Environmental > Terrestrial > Soil > Wetlands > Permafrost | place: Sweden...
GCCTTATTTTCCGCGCCTGCCGGACGCATCGCCCTGATTCCGCTCATGTTCCCGCAGAGTTACCAAACGGTATCCCCGCAGCAACCCGCTGGGGGTGACGTGTCCTATCCTCCCGGTGCAAAGCACCGCGCTCTTCGGGATACTGGCCGGGAGCAGGATTTCAAGGCTGCCACTGACAGCAAGGCCGCCCCGAACAGCGGCCTGTGCCTGCTTTAGCGAGATTGAAAACTACCTCGGCGGGCAGCGTCAACTAGCTCCGCGACCGTTATTGTCTGCTTCGCCATGGATCGCTTCTTCTGCGAGGGTAGGAAGCGGAAGAGCGATAGCAGCGTCGGCTCGGAGCGGAAATACACCGACGAGTCGAAGCCTGAGACATCCATCGAACACTTTTTGGATATCTCCAGCAATGCATCAACTGCATCGTCCCCATCTAGCTTCAGGTCCTCTACCAGACGAGTTTCTGGCCTCACCTGCTCCTTCGCTACCCCACTCCTGCGAGCCAACACTGACACAACCTGCTCTTCTGGGTTCATTGGCAGTTCCCGCCTCCTCGCCCTGCGGGGTCTTTGTCTGCACCCGGTTGAAAGTTCTATTTCTTCGGAAAGCTGTTATGTATTTCTTCAAGCGTCTTCCCCGCATACAGACCTAGGAGAATATCTGAGATTCTCAAGAATCTCTGTTCCGGATACTTTTGATAAAACTCCGTGATCCGATCGGCGAAATGGGACGAATCTCGACTTGTGATCGTCGCTCTTTCCGAACACCGCTTTGAGGCCTCCATTGTATAAGGTCCGTTCATTTCAGGTGTGGACGCTACTAGGCCATTGGCGCAGCCGCTGGTATAGCCATGGACATAGCCTATCGTATATGCGCGGACGTAAACACCACGTGACTGTGCATCCCATCTCAACCATTCATCGCCCTCGCAACAAATCCAGTTCGCTCGACAAGTGGCCGTCACGGTGAGAAATAGCACGGTGATAAGTACCGATCGTGAAAGAAACATTTTGCGCATTGCGATTGTTCTCCTTTTCATTGATGTTCATAAGTCATCTGGAAATACCTTTTCGGATCATTGCCATACTCTTCATGAAGGATTTCAGCTGACGCGGGGCGCTTTTGTTCCGGGTCCCAAACGGCAACTGGGCGTCTGTTGAATGTCCACACCCTCTTGACATCAAGAAACTGCCCCCTTCCGGCACCCTGCGTGTCCTCAAAATCCGGGAAACTCTCATCACAAGAAGGCGTACACGTTTTCGGGCGCGAACCGGGGGTCGCCTTGAGTACCGTTTCATGCAGGTTGATATCTCCATTAACAACAGAGCCAAGAGAGCCGTCCTTGTTGACAGAGTGAGCACGGTATGTGACCTCGCGGTAGGTATTGAATGTATTCACAGTAAGTGGCCCAGGGGCGTCCGCCGCCACTACGATCCCCGGCACATAGCCCGTCACACCCACGAGCATCGCCGGTCCAAACCAGCCAGCGACTGATTCAGAGAGCGTAATTGTAAGCCCTCCACCATCCGGTGACTGCCCTGAATGATCCTCCGAATTGACCGGATCGTTTCCCGCGTAGACATACAGATTGAGCCCGCCCTGGAAGCCGACCGGATCGCTCTGCAAGAATCGGCCCAGCGCCGGCGAGTAGTAGCGCGCGGGCATGTAATAGAGTCCGGTCTCACTGTCGTACCGGTAGCCGGCGTACTGGTAGGCCAGCCACGTGCCGCTCTGCGGTTGGCCATAGTCCGAGTAGGTATAGCTCTCGGCCGGGCCGCTGCCGCCCGGCGCGGTCAGCGCCACCGTCGAGCCCTTCATGTCGTGGTGCACGTAGACGATCTCTTCGCTCCCATCCCCTCCGGCTGGCACGACCGCTGCCAGCGGCAGACCGCCCGCACCGCGCACCGTGAGCCGCCAGGTCGCCGAGGTCTCATAGAAGTCGGCGATCTCCTCGCCCCCGGCCAGCACGAAGTCGGTCGCCACCGGCGCGGCCGTGTTGACGCCCACCACCTTCTGCTTGCGCTCACCCAGAGGGTCGTAGAGATAACTGCTCGCGCCCCATGCACCGTTCTCGGCCTGGACCATCCGGTTCTCCACGTCGTAGCTGAGCGTATTGTAGCCGTCGTAGGTCAGGTTCTGGTTGCCGTCGTAGGTCATCGAAGCACCGCCCACCGACGTCAGCCCGTTGTCCGCGTTGGCCGCGCCGTAGCTCACCGTGCCCGTCTGCGGCACATACTGGAAGAGCGGGTTGTTGACGGCTGCCGAGTTGAGTTGGTGGTTCATCAACCAAGTGTAGTTGAAGGCTACGCTGCTACTGGAGCCATTGTAGGTTTGGGTCAGCGTGTTCAGGTTGTCGCCTGCGTCGTACTGCGAGTAGGCGTCGCTGGTCCCGTCGCCGTAGGCAATGCTCTGCGCGCGCGAGAGCGCGTCCCAACTGTATTGCGCAAGCAGATTGTTGCTCCCGCCCTCGTTGACATACTGCATGCGGTTCATGGCGTCGTACCTATAGGTGACCGAATAGGAGCCCGTGCCACTGGTTCCCGCCGGCCAGACGACCTCGGTCTGGTTGCCGACTCCATCGTACGCCACCTGCGTGTTGCGGCCAGTTTGGTCCGTGAAGCTGTTGGCTCGACCCGCCGTATCGTAGCCGATTTGGTAGGGCGTTGAACTGGAGCCGTCCGAAGCCTGTAGCATCCGGCCGGAATAGTCATAGCCGTATGTAACCGTTCCCGCCGCCTCGCCCTGCGGGTTCTTGGTCTGCACCCGGTTGAGAGCGTCATAACTGAAGCCGATGGTTTGGCCGGAGCGCGTGGTCTTCTGCGTGACGTTGTTGTTGGCGTCATACTGGAACTGCTCGGTGGTCGAGTCGGGGTAGATGGTGCTGCTCAGGCGGTCGAAGCCGTCGTAGGTAGTGCCGGTGAGGTTGTTGTTGGCGTCGGTCATGCTCTTTTGCCTGCCGTTGAGCGTGTAGGCATACGTCGCCTGCACCGCGGCCGAGGCCACCGCCGCCGGCGTGCTCGCACCGCTGCCCACGCTGACCTGGTAGGAGCGGCTTAGAACATCGTAGGTGCTGACACTCACCCGGTACTGTCCGGACGATACCGGCTGCGTGACCGTGGACACCCGATCCGCTCCGTCATACGCTGTGGTCGTGGTGTTGCCCAGAGGATCGGTGACCTGATAGACCTTGTTAGACGGCGTGTAGGTATAGGTGGTCGTCTCCCAGACTGGAGAAACCTCTGTCGAATTCGTGGTGCAGGTCGCCGGGGACGAAACGCTGGGCGTGTTCTGCTCCCGATAGACGTCCTTGACCTGCCCGTTGGGATAATAGTCGTACTGGGTGATGCTGAGCGCATTCGGAGCGTCGGTCTCCGTCACGCGCCCTAGCGCATCGTGTACCGTGGTGGTGACATTGTTATTCGGGTCGGTCGTCTGACATACGTTTCCGTAGCTATCGTAGGTGTACTGTGTAATGTAGTTGAGACGGCCGTAGTCAACGGTCATCTTCTGCACCTGGTCCGCATTGCCCGGGAAATAGTCGTAGCGGGTGACGCGGCCTTCGGGATCGGTTGCCGTCTGCATCAAGCCGATGGACGTGTAGGTGAAGAGCGAGGTGGGCTGCGCGGCGGGGGCGCCTGGCTTTGGCACAGCAGGCTGATCGACCTCAATGACGTTTCCATAGCTGTCGTATTTGTAGGTGGTGACGTACCCCTTCGCATCCGTTAGCTGGTATGGGGCTTCGGTATTCGGCAGCGCCGAAACGGGCTGGATATAGCTGATCTTTTGCTGCACCGCGGAGAGTCCGGATCCCGGTTTTGGATATTGCGTGATAATTGTGGGATTGAACAGCGAGTCGTAGGTGTATGTTGTGGAGTTGCCCTCCGGCTTGGTTGTCGAAACCAGCAGGCTCTGCCCGTTATAGACATTGACCGTGGTCGCATTCAGGTGAGAGGCATTGCCGTAATCCTGAATCTCTTCGAGCACGTTGCCGCGCTGGTCGTTGTAGTAGACATGCCGGTTCCCGGCCGGATCGTCGATCTCCATGCGCGCTCCGGCGGCGAACACCTGAGACGTATTCGAGTTAGCGTCCTGCTGTTTCCACACGTGTCCCAAGCCATCGTAGTAATTGGTGATGAAGGCATTCGTTGGATTCGATGGATAGAAAATCTGCGTGAGGTGCCCCGTGGTATCGTACGTTCCGGAGGTATCGTAGGAGTACGTCGTATTTTGTTGCCGAGCATCGGTAAACTGGGTGAGGTTGCCGCCCGAGATCGTGTAAGAGACCTGCCGTCCCGTACCGTCCGACACCGACGAAATCTGGCTGCCGCTATAGTTGATCGTGAGCGATCGCCCGGTTGCGGAATTCGATACGCCGGTCAGGTTCCCTCCCGCGTAGCTGAAACTCGCCGAAGCGCCCGCGGCGCTCGTCAAGCTCGCAATATATACAGGGCCGCTGGTGGCCGTAGGATTGCCGTTAAAGGTCATCGTTACGCCGGATTTCGTCCGGTAACGGAGGTTCCCTCCATTGACATCAAGAATCGTCGTCGATCCGACAGGGGACGAATAACTCCCGTTCGCCATCTGCACGAACTCTTCGGTATTCCAGCCTTGCTGCACGGTGACAATGTTGCTGGTCACCTGGTCAGTGAACCAGCGGTTCACAATCGCTTCGACGACAAAGTTTTCAAGGTTCGTCTGGCCATCGAGTGCCTGGCCGTTCATCAGGTCGGAGGATACATACAGCGCCGCAATCGACCTGACCGCGTTGAGCGGCCCCCCCTGCCCCATACCCGTGAATCCGTCGCTGTTGACGGAGGCCGAAACCGCATAGTTATGCGTCCAGCCATTTCCTAGCGGCCCAGCGATTTGTTGAGCGTTCGAGTCATAAATTCTTTGGAAATTAAGGCCGTATGGGAATCCTTTCGCTCCCACATCCAGATCGTCGTGCTGATATTGGGCGGATCCCTTTTGTAGACTGATCGGATCGCCGGCGGTGGCTCCCGAGCCTGGATTCGTATAGGCAACGCTTACGGTAACATTAGAAAGTCCTTGGGCTTGTAAATTGTCTTCAATCAGCTGTTGAAGCGCAACAGGGGTTCCAGAGAAGCCACCGTTCATCTGGCCTGAAATAAGTTCCCCGTAAAGCATTGAGGACCCGGAAGAATACATAGCTTTGTAACCCACGCCGGTCCAATCTCCGATAGCGATCTGCCCGTTGCTGGGCGCGATCACCCGAAACCCGTTGCTGACATAACTGTCGATCGTAGTTAAGTCGCCGGAGTTGTAGTTGGGCGCCAGGATTGGCCGTATGGTGCTCCAATTGTTGCTAGTGGCGCTGTTGTTGATGTCGTAGATCGTGTTGCCGTTTTGTACAGCAGTATCTATGAGTTTTATGGCCGACGCGGCAACAAAGCCCGGAATCCGGGCCTGGGTCTGCTCCAACGAAGCCGATTCGAACGAACTGGAGACTCCCGACGCATCGACAAAGGCCGCCAGCGAGTTTGCGGTTTGTGTGCTTGCTCCATTGATTCGCGCGGGCGTGTTGATGAAGTTCATCGGCAAATCCACATAAGGTCCAACAGTGGAATTGCCGACTGCCTCCCCCACAATCCCGCCTCCATAGAAGTACTGCGTAGTTGTGCCTAGAAGACGGTCCGCGATCTGCTGCTGCGCGGCGCATTCCGCCAGCCAAGTCAGGCCCAGCATTTCAAGACTCTCGCCCTCCGCTAATTCCGAGTTGGAAGCCGCACCGCTCGCAATCGCCTGTTTGAGCAGGCTGCGGTGCTTCTCGATCATGCCGCGCCCCACCTGGTCCCAGCCGGTTTGAATCACATATCCGCCGCTGCCGCCACCCTGATTGGTCTGTGCGCTGATGTACTGCAAATGCGTGGAGCTCGCAAAAGTCGCCCATGGAATCGTGATGGCGAATTGAATGCCCACTTGTGTACCCTGGCTCGACGCTGAGCCGCTGGTGACCGCAGTTCCATCCAGATAAAGCGTGGGGACGAAGGCCGAGCTAAAGAAGATTGACAACCGATGTCCGTAGATGTCGCTGGAATTGTAAGCCTGAGCCGTTGCGCCCGGAATAGTGATAGAGATTGTCGCATCGTATTGGCTCGGAATCGCAGTCCAGTCGGTCGGCGTGTTGGATTGATTGGGATTTGAAGTCTGGCGCAGAGTCTGCCCGTTGGCGAGTGGAGTTGGGACGATGACGCCTCCGCCGATAATGTCGCTTACCCCGGCGGTCGGATAGTTGTTTTGAATATAGGATGTGAGGCTATTTGCGTACGCCGTCAGATCGCTCCGTAACTGGGTTCGGTTTATGCCCTGTATTGAAGTAGATGTGAGTGAGGCAGGACTGGCGTCCGCGAGAAACTGCGACCTGGAGTAGCCCATGGCGGAGGCGAGGCTCCCCACAACTCCCGGTCTCCACGAGTGTGCCTTAAAAGCGGGATCGAATACATACTGGGTTCCGTTAATGCTGACTTTCACCCATATATGCCCCATCCCTGTGACATTCCCGCTACCGTCAACCGAACTGAAAGGGATGCCCCCGGAACTTAGAACTCCACCGACTGAACTCGGGTTACTGTCAACGCCCAACCACCCCTGAAGTTGAGCATTGCTCAAATTCAAAGTTCCGAACTCGAACAGCACGTTCGAAATCGACGGATTGCTGAGGCTAGCCTGATTCAGCAACGCAACCATCAATGCTGCTTGATCGAAGGAATCGCCTCGGCCGTCGAGGAGCGTGCCGACAGGGCCCTTGAGGGCGCCGAAAAGTGGGCTGAACTCAATATTGTCGTGAACGTACTGATAGATAAGATCCGGATCGTTGTTCAGGCCATTAGCAAGCGCCACGATCTCAGGAGCTGCGCTCACCCCGGCGCTATTCATAGCCATCGAGCGAACGACGTTCGCTTTTGGAAGATTTGTTGAGGATTCGACGCTCTGACGCATCCGCTCGAAGGAAACGGGCGTCGTGGTGAAATGAGTGCGAATGTTCGGCTCCAATAAAGGAGTCGCTGACGTCAATGAAGCCGCCGAGGAGTCTGTGGTGCTTTGTGAAGGTGTGGCCGCCACACTCGACTCTGCCGCAGTGCCTGCGGCCGAACCAGCGGCGGTGTCGCTTGTCGAGTTGGTTCCAGAGATACCAGTGGCACCGGTAGCGGTGCTTTCCGTAGTGGAAAACGCAACTCTTGTATCTGCTAGTGGCTGACCCGAGTTGTCAACGGCTCCTGAAATATCCAGCGTGTAGTTCGATCCGATTTCTAATGTCGTCAAAGGTTGAACGAAAGCAAGCATTCCGCCCTCAGCAGGAATCACGCTCGCTGGAACGGCACCGCTAGGTCCGGTCAAAACAAGGGTGGTGCTGTTTACAGAAGCCATCTGGAGCGGTTTGGAAAACCGCAGTGCAATCATCACATTTACCGCAACGTTGCTTGCGTCATCGGCCGGAATCGAAACCGCCAATTGAGGCGGTTGAGAATCGTTCGCCGGCAGTTCAAGCACGCTCTGCACATACGAGGTGAGGTTTTGAGGATCAATCACTTCGCCGAAAGGCACGGGGGTTCCATTTGCATCGACCCCACCCCAGATCAATACGGAACCATTTGGAAGAAGTGCTGCTTCGTGGCCTCTGCGTGAGGTCTGAAGCTGAATCTGCAGTTTTGAACACGTTCCAGTCCGAAGGTCCCACACCTCAAGCGAGTTCAGCGTTGTGCCGTTACCATCGACGCCGCCCGCAAAGAGGATTCTTCCATCGGTCAACAATGTCGCGGTATGGTATGCGCGAGGAGTAAGCGTTCCCGTGTTTATGAGTTGGATTGACCCGTTTGTGAGATCGATACGTTCTGCAGCGGCAACCAATTTGCCTCCCGTATCAGTGCCGCCAAAAACCAGTACGGTGCCATCCGGAAGCAACGTGGCTGTGTGGAACGCTCGATGAAACACCAGGGTAATCGGAAGCGTTGTCACTGCCCCCTTCTGCGGATTCTCGACAGATATAAGCCCGCTTATTTCACCTGCGCTCTGTCCTCCGACAAATAGCATATTTCCGCTGGGCAAGATTGTAGCGCTCCGGCCAGGCGACTCCTTGAGGCTCGCGATCGAGCGCGCCGGTGTCACCGACACTTCTTGCATACGCGAGCCGGCTATGGCATAGGTGCACTGCATCATTGCAACGAGAGCAAATACGCCAAACTGTACCGCGCTTCGATCGAACTTCATCGTCTTCTTCATAAGTCTTCTCCAGCGGGAAAAATCATTTCGGGCTCGCCTGCTGTCTGCTTTGTTCATTGCGTAACCACACTGGTCCGGTTTCCAGCGCTGTCATAGGAATAGGTGACAGTGATTGTGCCGCTTGACGTTGAATACTGGGCCTGATAAACGCGCCCCAGGTTATCGTAGGTATAGGTCACGCTAGTTGATGAAGTCGGTGACTCAATCGGGTCTACGGTGACCGCCACCGATCCGGTAGAGCTGCTGTAGTCTGTCGTATCGGAAGGCGTGAACGTCATGCTTTCTGTGGAAGCGCCTACAGGCGGAATGGTGCCGGGCGCGGTCCACGCGAAGGTTCCGCTCACCGCTGCCGAGCCGCCAATCAACTGGGAAGAGGCCAACGTTTGCCCGGAGGCAATGTTGCTCGCAAACGGCCAGGAGTAGACTGCCGGAGTGTTCTGGACCGTTTGCAAGACAGGGCTGGAAGTGATCGGAGCGTACGTTGAGGTCCCCGGCCACGACGCGGTGATGGAATGGGCGCCGACCGCCAGGCTGCTGGTCTTATAGGTCGCTGTCGTCCCGGTGATCGTGCCTGCACCAATCTGGGTACCGCTGTCAAAGAAAGTCACTGGGCCAGTAAGCCCGCTAGTAGAGAATGTGGCCGTGAAGATGACGGAACCCCCATAGCTCGACGGATTCGCCGAACTAGTTAACGTGACCGTCAGGACCGTGAAGGCTACGCCGTTGCTCGCAACCCCTGCCGCCGTGACCACCACATTGCCCGTCGTCGCGCCGGTGGGAACTGACGTTTGAATCGAGGTGTTGGTCCAATTGGTGATCGTCGTTGCTGGCGTCCCGTTGAATGTGACTGTGCCCGTCATTGTGCCGAAGCTCGTCCCCGTGATCGTCACGGGAGTATTCACCTCTCCCGAGGTCACAGACAGGTTCGTGATGCCCGGGGCTACTGTAAACGACACTCCGTTGCTCGCAACCCCGTCCGCCGTCACCACAACATTGCCTGTCGTCGCGCCTGTGGGTACTGACGTTTGAATCGAAGTGTCGGTCCAATTGGTGATCGTCGTTGCTGGCGTCCCGTTGAAAGTGACTGTGCCCTGCGTCGTGCCGAAGTTCGACCCCGTGATCGTCACGGGAGTATTCACCGCTCCCGAGGTCACAGACAGGTTCGTGATGCCCGGCGTCGCAAGTACTGTGAACGAGCTGCCGTTGCTCGCCACGCCGCCAACGGTGACCACCACATTGCCTGACGTCGCGCCCGTGGGAACTGACGTCTGAATCGAAGTGTTGGTCCAATTGGTTATCGTCGTTGCTGGCGTCCCGTTGAAAGTGACTGTGCCCTGCGTCGTGCCGAAGCTCGTCCCCGTGATCGTCAACGACGAGCCCACCACGCCCGAAGTTGGCGACAGGGTCGTGATGCCCGGGGCAACGGTAAACGGCACTCCGTTGCTCGCAACCCCGCCCGCCGTCACCACCACATTGCCCGTCGTCGCGCCCGTGGGTACCGATGTCTGAATCGAAGTGTCGGTCCAATTGGTGATCGTCGTTGCTGGCGTCCCGTTGAAAGTGACTGTGCCCTGCGTCGTGCCGAAGCTCGTCCCCGTGATCGTCACCGAAGTGTTCACCGCTCCCGAAGTCACAGACAGGTTCGTGATATACGGGGCAACTATAAACGGCACTCCGTTGCTCGCAACCCCGGCCGCCGTCACCACCACATTGCCTGTCGTCGCGCCTGTGGGTACTGACGTCTGAATCGAAGTGTTGGTCCAATTGGTGATCGTCGCCGAGATCCCGTTGAACGTCACCGTACCCGTCGTTGTGCCGAAGTTTGTTCCGGCGATATTCACAAGATTTCCCGGAAGCCCCGAGGAAGGCGTTATTCCGATTATTGCCGGCGTCACTGTAAACGTGAACGCGCCAATGCCCGGTTGACCTCCGACGGTCACTACCACGCCCTGAGGGCCGGGACCGGGGCCGTTCGGGATCTGCGCTTGAATTTGGGAGTTACTCCATTGGGTCACAACTGCACTGATCCCCCCGATCGTCACACTGTTGGTTCCTTGTGTGCCGCCGAATCCCAATCCCGTGATGGTGACCACCGTCCCTGCGGGTCCGGTCGTGGGCGAGATTGCCGAGACAATATCGGCCACTGTTGTTAGCGGCGTCGTAGCAGACGCGCTGGCGGCGAAGCTTGTATTGCCACTATAACTGGCATCTACGTTATGCGTTCCGATGCCCGTGGGGGCAATGCCAGTGACCGTAGCCGTCGCGGTCTCCGCCAAGTTGGTTTGCACAATGGTGGCAGTGTTGTTGTAGATATCGGTTAGGGCCAAGTCCGGTATGCCGTCCCCATTGAAATCTCCAAGTGCAAACGAATCAATTCCACCGTATGCCATGGCCGGACTATAGGCCACCGCTCCGAAGGTACCGTCGCCATTGCCAAGCATAATTGCGACGGTGCTATATGCGGGTTGAGTTCCGCTTGGATATTCAATGCTTTCAACATTGAACGCTACGCCCAGGTCCGGCTTGCCGTCCTTGTTGAAGTCGCCCACAGCAAAGCCCCCTTCAACGACGGAAAAAGCGTAAGGTACCGGAATATTGACCGCTGGGCTGAAGGATCCGTCGCCGTTGCCGAGCAGGATCGAAATGCCATTCAGGGTCGTAAGGGGCTCTTGAATGTTCAACGTGACCAGGTCCAGCGTTCCGATCCCGCGAAAATCCCCCACGGCAACTAAGTTAGACGCAGATGCTAGAGCAACCGGGCTATTGGGGGCTGCTCTGAAGGTTCCGTCGCCGTTGCCAAGGAGGATGCTGACTGTGCTGCTTTGGCTCGTTACGGCCAAGTCCGGCTTGCCATCTCCGTTAAAGTCGCCCACCGCAATCGAGCCGGGATTGTTAACAAGGTTGACCGGACTATTGGCCGCCGGCGTGAAGGTTCCATCGCCGTTACCCAACCAGACGGAGACGGAGTTGCCCGGTCCCGACATGACCAGGTCCAGCTTGCCGTCTCCATTGAAGTCGCCCACAGCAACCGCACCAGCACTATAATCGGTGATCGGGCTATTAGGCGCAAACTCAAAGCCTCCTTTGCCGTTGCCCAGCAGAATGGTTACAAAGCCATCGCCCACTACGGCCAAATCCAGGTTTCCATCCCCATTGAAGTCGCCCACCACCATGGCGTTCGGCATACTGCCGGTGCTCGGGCTATTTGGCGCTGGAGTAAAGGTTCCGTCGCCGTTGCCCAGCAGAATCGAGACGGTACCACCGTCAGCGTCGCCACCGTTCAAGACGGCCAGGTCAGGGATACCGTCTCCGTTGAAGTCGCCCACTGATACAGATTCGGGATCATAGCCTGTTCCCTGGGTAAAGAGATTGGTCAATGCGAGGGTTTGGTTTGAACTTGACAGCGATCCCGTGCCCAAGACGGAGTTTGCGCTGCTGGTATCCAGAATTGAAACTATTCCTGTGGGTGCAACTGTATTGCTTCCCATAGCCGCTACTTGGGTCGTCAACGTGTAGTTGCCCGCCGATCCGCTGGTTCCAGAAATCGTTGTCGTAGTGGGATAGGTACCGGTCACCGTCAGTTGGGCTGCACTCGACTGGGTTGTGCTTGACTCGCTGGTCGCGTAGCTCGATGTCCCTAAGAACTTCGCCAAGTAGCTGTGGCTGCCGATGCCCGGCCGGAGGTTGATCGCCGCCGTGCCCGCGCTGGTCAATTGCGCCGTGCCCAGCAGGTGGACATCCGTACAGAATGTCGCCGTTGCGTCGCAGAAGTTCACAGCGCCATTTGTAACGGCTGTCGCACCCGACGCGACCGTCGCCGTCAGCGTCACCTGACTA
>Ga0182030_10021513_pt1 | contig 12075 bp, 8 predicted proteins | sample 812S3MmetaG_FD_121299 | JGI IMG/M metagenome (GOLD analysis project Ga0182030, IMG submission 121299) | Permafrost microbial communities from Stordalen Mire, Sweden - 812S3M metaG (Illumina Assembly) | ecosystem: Environmental > Terrestrial > Soil > Wetlands > Permafrost | place: Sweden...
GCGCCTTCGCCTGCCACGATCTTGGCGGTTCGACCACCCCCGCAAACGTCGCCGAGGGCCTGACCAACGCCCATACCGCTGGCGCCACGACCCGCTTCGACGTCATGGTCTCCGCCGCCCAGCAGCTGATCAACAGCCTGCAGACCGAGACCACCAACAGCACGACCCTGGCCAAGAACAGCTACCTGTTCAACGTCCTGTCGTTCGACGACACCGTTCACAGCTACGGCTCGACCAATATGAACTTCTCCCAGGCCCTGACGGCCGTGGGGCAGGTGACGCCGGGCCTGGACACGCACCTGTCCAACGCCATGGCGTCGCTGATCACCACGATCGGATCGAACGGGAACGGGGCGTCGGCCGCATCGCCGCTGAAGTTCATGATTCTGGTGACCGACGGCCTGCAATCGGACCGCAATATGAACTGGTCCGGGACCAGCACGGGCTATGACAGCGCCTGGAACTACAACCCGACCACCTACGGCGGCTACGACACCACCATCAGCCAGACCCAGTGCAATCAGATCAAGGCCAATGGCGTGGTGCTGGCGGTGCTGGAAACCCCGTACGTCCCGCTCACCGGACAGAGCCCCAATGTGCAGCCGTACGAAAAGACGGTGCGCCACGTGATCTATCCGGGCGGGCCGAACACCACCAGCGTGGTCAGCACGGCGCTCTCCAGCTGCGCCTCGACGGGGTACTATTTCCAGGCCGTCAACTCTACCGACATCGCCACCGGCTTCCTGACCCTGACCAACAAGTTCCTGGCCCAGTCGTCCTACCTGTCCAAGTAGCCGGCGGGCATTGCGGCCGGCCGCCGGGGATGCGCTAATTCCGGCGCATTTTGACGGCGGGTTGGATATGGACGCGGAATTGATCACCGAGAGCCTGGAGCGGGTCGCCGAGCGCTGCGCCGATCCGACGCCTTTCGTCTATGAGCGCCTGTTCGCGCAGAACCCGGACATGCGCGACCTGTTCGTCCGCGACAGCGACGGCAGCGTCAGGGGCCAGATGCTCTACCAGGTCATCGAGGTGTTCCTCGATTTCGTCGGCCGGCGGTCCTTTTCGGCGAACCTGATCGCCTGCGAGGTGGTCAATCACGAGAACCTTGGCGTGCCGCCGGCAGTGTTCGCCACCTTCTTCGCCACGGTGATGGAGACCTTCCGCGAGCTGCTGGGCGAGGATTGGTCGCCGGCCTATAACCAGGCGTGGCGGGCGATGCTTGCGGATATAGCGGTCGTCGTCGCCAGGCCCGCGACGGCCAAAGTCGCCTGAGTCCGGCCCTCTAGCCGCCCGGACGGCCGCGGATCCACTGGGAGAGGATCCATTTCTCGCCCCGTATCGGCGCGAGGCCGGCGTGCAGGGTGCGCCGGTCGGGCTCGCCGCTGGGCTGGACATTGGAGAAGCACAGCCCATCGCCGGCGGGCGGCTTGTGGCTCAGGCCGAGCAGCGGGAAGTCGGTCTCGCCGCCCTCGAATTCGGCGTTCAGATAGACCAGGCAGGTGGTGGTGCGCTGGCCGCGCTCGGCCAGTTCGCCGACGTGCCCGGGCAGGGCCGGATCGAGAAAGTCGTAATGCGGCTCGAACTGTTCGCCGACGCGGTAGTGCAGCACCTGGGGCGGCTCCAGGGCGCCCGGGCCGACGCCGACATAGGCCGCGACGCGGAAGCGCAGCATGGCCAGCACTACATCCAGGTCGGGGAAATTGAACGCGAACGCGCCGTTGCTGCGCACGCCCTCGACGCGCGAGCCCAGCGAATCGGGGTCGTACACCCGGGCCCGTTCGATCCGTCCCTGAGCGCGGCCGATGATCCAGGCGCAGACGGCGGGGGAAACGAACGGGGCGTAGCGATAGATCCGCGGGGAGCGGACCAGGATCTCCTGGCGTCCCGGCCGTTCCCAGTCGCCCGGATCGATCGATGCGCGAAGCCCGCGCCAATGGCCTGGCGTCGGCGACTGGGCGTCCTGTGCATCGGCGCCCGCCAGCGCCGCCAGCTGACCCTGGGCCGACGGCGATCCGCGTTCGGCCGCGATCTGCAGGAGATCCAGCGCCCGGTCCCAGTCGTGCGGCCGGCAGACCCCGATGGCGTACAGGACGGCCAGCATCCGCGGCGCCTCGACCCCTCCGGCGCGGATCGCCTGGTCCAGCGCCGCGCCGGCTTCCGACAGTTCCTGCGGGGTGGATCCGCCCATCAGCCGCTCGGCCAATCGCGTCAGCTCCAACGGACCGCCGGAAGCAGCGGCCCGGCGCAGGACATCGATCGATTGATCCGCCATCGGTGGGAGCGTCCCGCCCTTTCGCCTGGATTTCGCCGGTGCGCCACGCTCCGGCCGGATGAGTCATAGGGCAGGCGCGGCGACCTGACGAGCCGCCCTGCCGAGCGCGGCCGCGTGGCGCCGCCGCGGGATCAGGCTATGGACGATGCAAGACCTTGGATGGAGCGCCGCCGATGAACGCCCTGCCTCTCGCCAGCGCCGCGCTGGCCGCCGCCGTCGCCCTGATCGCCGGCCAGGCCGCCGCCGCGCCGGCGGACGCGATCCTGCTGAGGCCGGCCCAGGTCTGGACGCCGGACGAGCCGGTCCATCCCGGCTGGGTGGTGCTGGTCGAGGGCCAGCACATCGTCGCGGCTGGGCCGTCCGGCGCCGTGGCCGCGCCCGCGGGCGCGCGGGTGATCGACCTGCCCGGCCAGACGCTGATTCCCGGCCTGATGGACCTGCATTCCCACCTGCTGCTGCACCCCTACAACGAGACCCTGTGGGACGATCAGGTGCTGAAGGAGCCGCCGGCCTACCGCACCCTGCGCGCTGGCAAGCAGGCCGAGGCGACCCTGATGGCCGGCTTCACCACCCTGCGTGACCTGGGCACCGAGGGGGCGGACTATGCCGATGTCGCGGTGAAGCGGGCGATCAACGAGGGCATGATCCCAGGCCCGCGCCTGTTCGTCGCCACCCGCGCCATCGTGGCCGAGGGCTCCTATGGGCCGGCGGTGGGGCGATACAGGCCCGACATCGAACTGCCGCAAGGCGCCCAGGAGGCCAGCGGCGTGGACGGGATCGTCAGCGCCGTGCGCCAGCAGGCCGCCCGCGGCGCCGACTGGATCAAGCTCTATGCCGACTATCGCGACGGCCCCAACGGAGAGGCGACGGCGACCTTTTCCGTCGAGGAAATGAAAGCCGCGGTCGAGACGGCCCATTCCCTCGGCCGGCCTGTGGCGGTCCATGCCGCCACCAACGAAGGCATGCGGCGCGCGGCCCTGGCCGGCGTGGACACGATCGAGCACGGCTATGGCGGGACGGCGGAAACCTTCGCGCTGATGGCCCAGCGCCACATCGTCTACATGCCGACCCTGACGGCGGTCGAGGCGACCAGCGAATACTTCCAGCACTATGTCCCCGGCCAATCCGCGCCCACCCCGGCCATGGCCGCCGCCGAGACCGCGTTTCGCCTGGCGCTGAAGAGCGGGGTGACCATCGGCCTGGGCAGCGACGTGGGCGTGTTCGCCCATGGGACCAACTGGCGGGAGCTGGGCTGGATGGTCAAGGACGGCATGACGCCGGTCCAGGCCCTGACCGCGGCCACCGCGACGGACGCCCAGGTGATCGGCCACGGCGCCGACCTGGGCCGGATCAAGGCTGGCTTCCTGGCCGACCTGATCGCCATGCCCGCCGATCCGACCGCCGACATCGGCGCGGCCCGGGGCGTGGACTTCGTGATGAAGGACGGGGAGGTCTACCGGCGGCCGTGAGGCGTGCTCAGCGCTGCAACACCTCGTGGGTCCTGTTGGCGAAGGTCAGCCGATCGGCCATCACCGTGATCACATAGGTCAAGAGCGCCTGGATCAGCTCGGGGTTGTCGGACTTGATCCGCTCATAGGCCTCCGCGCTCAGGGCGTAGAGCACGCTGGGAAGTTCCGCCTGGATGGTGGCGCTGCGCGGTTTGGCGGTGATCAGGCCCATTTCGCCGACCATGGTGTGGGGACCCAGGCTGCGGACCCGCAAGGCGCGTCCGCCCTCGACCTCGACGATGATCCCGACGCGGCCGTCCAGGATGAAGTGCATGCGATCGGTCGGGTCGCCCTGGCGGGCGATCACCTGGCCGGCGGCCGCCTCGAAGCGCTCGCAGGCCGCGGTCAGGCGCGCGGCGTAGCCGGCGTCGCCCAGGGCGGCGCTCAACCATTCCATCAGGGTGCGCGCCTCGCCGGCCGCGCTGTGATAGGCGGCGATGATGACGTCTTCGCAGGCCTCCAGGGCGTGATCCAGGTCCGAGGCGACGGCGCCCGCCTCCGACAGCAGGCCTAGGGCGTTGAAGGCGGCGGTCAGTTCGGGGGTCAGGTTGACCAGCACCAGCCGGGCGCCCGCCGCGTCGGTGGCCCGCTTGATCTGGGCGAAGCTGTGGCCGGCGGAGGAGTCGAAGCCGATCACCTGGCGGAAATCGATCACCAGGAACCGGCAGTCGGGCCGTCGGGCCAGGAGCGCCTTGACGTGTTCGAACAGCTGGTTGGCGACGCCGAAGAACAGGTAGCTCTGCAGGCTGACCCCCTGGATCTGGCCGCCGCGCCCGGCCAGGACGGCCAGCTCGTCCGCGCCGCGGTCGAGGGAGGAGCGGTACTCCGAGCCGTCGAAACTGAACCGGATGGCGTTCACCCGGCTGGCGCTGAGGGCGAAGGTGGCGCAGCCGATGATCACGCCGATGAACACGCCCGCGACGAATCCCCAGTTCACGATGATCAGGGTGATCGCCAGCAGCGAGACGTATTCCAGTGAGGACAGCCGCCCGACCGACTCGATCAGCCACCGCTGGATCAGGTTCCAGCCCATGTAGAGCAGCAGCCCGCCCAGCACGAACTTGGGCGCATAGGCCAGGAAGCCGGGCCCTGCGGCGAGCACCGCGAGCGAGAAGGCCGCCACCGTCAGGCCGCTGGCGCGGCCGCGGCCGCCGGCGGCGTAGTTGAGCGTGGTCCGGGCCAGCGCCGTGCAGTTGGCGTAGCCGCCCAGGGCCGCGGCGAGCAGGTTGGCGGCGCCGAAGGTGTTGAGCTCGCGGTCGAGGTTGGCCTCGCGCCGGGTGGCGAACTCGACGCCGGTGGTGCTGAGCAGGATGCAGATGGCGGTGACGAACATCACCGACAGCAGATCGCCCGCCAGCGAGGGCAGGACGCGCCAGGGGAAGCCGGCGAGGGCGGCCGGATCCAGCGGGGAGGACAGTCCGACGCCCTTCTGGGGCTGGAAGGTCCAGCCCAGCGCCTGGGCCTGGCTCAGGGATAGTCCGCCCAGGCGCAGGCCGAGATGAGCCGCGACGACGCCGGCGACGATCAGGCCGGGCAGGGCGAGGGGGTGCGGATTGCGCCGCAGGACCAGATAGAGCCCGGCCGCGAAGGTCGCCGCCGCCGTCAGCTTGGCCAGGGCCAACGGACCGAGCAGGCCGTCAAGATGGGTGAAGTCCAGCCGGTGATCGGTGACCACCCGGACCGCGCCGACCAGCATGATCCAGCCGGTCGCGCCCAGGAACCCGCCGATCACCGGATAGGGCACGAACCGGATCGCCCGCCCGGCTCGCGTAAGACCCAGGGCGCAAAGGAGAATCCCGGTCGCGGCCGTGGCCAGGGCGATCACGATCAGCACGGGGTGCAGCAGGTCCGCGCCTGCGCCGCTCGCGATCAGACGTTCGGCCATGGCCGCCGCCAGCGCCGCGGTCACCGCCGAGGTCGATCCGTCGGGACCGCCGATGGTGAAGGGCAGGGAACTTCGCGCCGCGACCACCGATGCGCTGACCGCGCTGGTCACCAGCGACGCCGACACGCCAAACGCCAGCCAGGGCGCCAGCGGGCCGGAAAAGATCAGCGCGGCGTACGAAAGGCCGTAGGCGATCGAAAGGACGCCGCCGATCGATCCGGCGAACACGTCCCGCGCCAGGGCGGCGGATGGGCCTCTCATCGCCCGCTCGCCGCCGAGCGTCCCGTCCTTCGCCATCCCGCCCCGACCCGCCTTCGCCTTCCCACGCCCCGATATTCCGTACACGGCGTTTGCAGGCGCGACGGCGTTTCGCAAGGCTATGTCAGGAACGGGGGTCTTGGCTAGGCGCGCGCCTTGTCAGGATCGTTGAGGTGGGCGCTCACGGCGTGGCCGAGGCTTGCGCCCACCTCGATCTCGCGGCCTCGGGGAACCGAGCCCATGACCGAGCCGGCCAGCGCCGCGGCGCTGGCCAAGCGCGCGGGCCGCGGGTCAAGCTTGCGCGAGAACCCGCTGACGACGGCGCAGCGCGAGGCCGGCCAGGCCGAAGCCGGTGATCATCAGCGCCCAGGCTCCAGGCTCCGGCACGCCGCTCACGGTGAAGACCTGACCGGTGCCGACGGTGGACTGGAAGGTGTTGAACAGGTTGGTCCCCTGGTCGCCAGCCTGGTCGCCGGCCGTCACGCCGCCGGAGGACGCCGTCGACCAGAAGGTCAGGTAGGTATAGACGGACGGGTCCCAGCTGGTCGTGATCGGAAAGGCCGAGATCTGGTAGTCCGGATTGGCCCCGCCGCCGCTGGGCGTGACCCCGTCGGGGACGGAGAAGGTGGCGTTGTCGGCGCCGGCCAGGACGAAGCTGGCCACCCCGCCGCTGACGGTGACCGTCAGGGTGTCGGCCACGGGGCCGAGGTTGCTCTCGGCCAGCGAATAGACGCCCGGCACGAAGTTGACGGTCTCGACCGCCTGGGCGCCCGTCACGGCGAGGCTCGCCGCCAAGGTCACGCCGGCGGCGCCGGTCGCAAGCGCCGCGCACATTTTACGGAAGGACATGTTCGTTCTCCTCAGCCCCAATTTTTCCAACGGGGCCAGCGACGCCGCACCCCGCACCCAGGATCTCGATCCAGGCGAAGCGGCGCGTCCGCGAGAGCGTGGCGCCGTCAGTCGCCTCGTCGGAAACCTTAACCATTCGTATCATTTCGCCACAACTGCGTTCGCCTCTCGCGGGAGCGTATTGGATCGTCGGATGCCTGGCGCCCAAAGATCGGCTACAGCAGAACGGGTGGGCTCGGCGGCGGCGCTCATCCTGCGCCGGGGGCTCAGTCGCATTTCCAGCCGTCCTCCTCCCGCACCAGGCCGGCGACGCTCCCGCCGGTCATCAGCACCGAAGCGTCGGATCCGCGCACCACGACCCGCGTGATGGTCCTGGCCACCGCGCCGGCGCCGGGTTCGCTCCTGGCGCCGTCGCGAAAAGCCAAGTCGCCGACCTGCGCGCGGAACTGCGCCATGGCCTGCATCCGCGCCGCGGTGCTGACCCTGGCCATGGCCGCGAAATCGCCGGTGTGCAGCGCGCGGGTGCAGGCCAGCACCGCCTGGGCGGGTGCGCTGGCCAGGGCCGCGGCGCCCTTCAGGTCGGCGGTGACCGGGTTCGCCGTCACCGGCGCGTCGAAGGCCGCGGAGAGCTGGCTGTCGTCCTCGTCGATCGCCAGCGTCCCCGCCGCGCGACCGGACGAGATCTGCAGCCGGCTGAAGGCGTCGGTCTTCTGCAAGCTGAGCGAGGTGTCGGCGGCGAGGCCGGCCATATTCAGCACGTGAACCTCCGCCGACAGCGCCCTCCCGGCGGGATCGGCCAGGATCATCACCCCGTTGACGCCCGCCTGCAGCGCGAACCGCCGGGCCGTCAGCGTGCTGGCGGCGCCGGCGACGCCCAGGGGAATGTCCCGGTCGGACAGGAAGATCCGCAGCCGCGGCCCGTCCGCCAGGCCCTCCTCGTCGCCCTGCCGGACGACCAGCACGTGGTCCAGCTTCACCACGGCGCCCCGATAGGTCATGGCGGCTTCGACCCGCGCGTCCTCGGCCGCCGATGCGCGGAGCGGGGCCAGGGCCGCGGCGCACAGGACGGCGAAGCCCAACAGGCGGATGGTCATGGCGCGGGGCTCCCGGCGGCGGCTCGCCGCGTGAGGTTCGGATGCGGCAGGGTAGACCCCGCGGGCGCCGAGGGCCCCGACATTTCGGCCTCGACGCGGGCCGGGCCTAAAGCCCTGCCTTGGACTGGGCCAGGCAGCGGGCCTTGTCGGCCTCCAGCGCCTGGTTCCACTGGTCGGCCACCGGCGTGGCCAGCCGGCAGTCGAACCGCGGCAGGTCCGGAAAGTCGGCGACGCACTGCTCCTTGGTCGAATTGCCGCTGGCGATGCAGGTGTCGCGCTGGTTCTGGCGCTCGTCGGCATTGGCCTGGCAGGACTTGTTCCAGTTGGCGGCGTAGGTCGCCGAGGCGGTGTCCAGGCAGTCCTGGTAGGCTTTCTTGCGCACCAGGTCGCTCTGCACCGCCTGGGCGGACTGCTCGCTGGCCTCGATCGCCTTCTGCTTCTCGGCGGCGTCCAGGCGCGCCTGCTCCTTCTGGAAGGTCATGGGCAAATAGGCGATGAAATAGTAGCCCACCCCGACGCCGGCGCAGAGCAGGGCCACGGACGCGGCGATCGCCAAGATCGTCGCCGGGGTCCAGGCGAAGCTTCGCGCCGGCCGCGGCTCGCGCCAGGCCGGGCCCGTGGCCGCGCCCTGGGGCTGCAAGTTCGCTTCGTCCTCGCTCAACGGCGCCTCCCTGCTGTGAAGGCAGACTAGCATCGAAGGGGCGGCGTCGCAGCCGGTTTGAGCGGGGGAGGGGGGCGGGGAGGCACGCGCGCTGGCGCGGCCGTCGGGGCGGCCGGTTCAGGGTGATGGCGATTGTGGAGCTAAAGAGGCCTCGTCATGCTGAGTAGCAGCCGCAAGCTGCGTGTCGAAGCACGCACCCACGCGCCCCAGCGCCCCCTCCAACGACACCCACCCATCGTTCGCATGCCCAGCCTGTTTTCACGGCCAGCGCCGTGAAAAATCACCCTGTCACGCATTCGACGGCGGGGGGTGAACGGGGTTGTCCGGCTGGACCAACGAAGTACAACATCGCCCCCCGAAAAGAACATATTGCGAACAGGAACAAACCATGTACAGTGGCCTCAATCGGCGACGGCGTCCGTGGGCGGGGCTTGGGCCGTTCGAATCGTGGGATAAGGGATTTTGACAATGACTCAGGCGGTGTTGAGGCTCGTGAGCAAGGATGACGCGGACAAGAAGCGGGCGCTCGAAGCGGCGCTGACCCAGATCGACCGCGCCTTCGGCAAGGGCTCGGTGATGAAGCTGGGCGACAAGGGCAAGATCGTCGAGATCGAATCGATCTCGACCGGCTCGCTGGGCCTGGACCTGGCGCTGGGCATCGGCGGCCTGCCCAAGGGGCGGATCGTCGAGATCTACGGGCCGGAGAGCTCCGGCAAGACCACCTTGGCCCTGCACGTGGTCGCCGAGGTGCAGAAGAACGGCGGCACGGCCGCCTTCATCGACGCCGAGCACGCGCTGGACCCCTCCTATGCGCACAAGCTGGGGGTCAATCTGGATGACCTGCTGGTCGCCCAGCCCGACACCGGCGAGCAGGCCCTGGAGATCACCGACACCCTGGTGCGCTCCAGCGCGGTCGACGTGATCGTGATCGACTCGGTGGCGGCCCTGACGCCGCGGGCGGAGATCGAGGGCGAGATGGGCGACAGCCTGCCCGGCCTGCAGGCGCGGCTGATGAGCCAGGCGCTGCGCAAGCTGACCGCCTCCATCTCCAAGTCCGGCACCCTGGTGATCTTCATCAACCAGATCCGCATGAAGATCGGGGTGATGTACGGCTCGCCGGAGACCACCACCGGCGGCAATGCGCTGAAGTTCTACGCCTCGGTCCGGCTGGACATCCGCAAGATCGGCACGGTCAAGCTGCGCGACGAGATCGTCGGCAACAACATCCGCGTCAAGGTGGTCAAGAACAAGGTGGCGCCCCCGTTCCGCGAGGTCGAGTTCGACATCATGTACGGCCAGGGCATCTCCAAGCTGGGCGAGATCATCGACCTGGGGGTCAAGGCCGGAGTGGTCGAGAAGTCGGGCTCGTGGTTCTCCTACAACTCCACCCGCATCGGCCAGGGCCGCGACAACGCCCGCGAATTCCTGAAGGCCAATCCGGCCATGGCGCTGGAGATCGAGAAGGCGGTGCGCGGCAACGCCAACGTCATCGTCGAGGAGCTGCTGGTCGGCTCGGCGCCCGGGGACGAGGACTTGGGCGAATAGGGTTCTGGGGCGATAGGGCCCTGGGGCGAATAGGGCTCCGGCCCAGGCCGCTCAGGCATTTCCAGAGCCGCCGGACCGCCCGCAGCGGGGCGGACGGCGCGCCCTGGCGCGACCTCCCAAGCGAAGCCGCCCGCCGTGGGGCATCCCCGCCGAACCGCGCCTCGCGCGGAACGCTTCGCCAAGGAGAGGACGTCGGCGCCGCCCGCGCCGGCGTCCTTTTTTGTGCCGGCGCCACGGTCCAAAGCTCCTCCCCCGTTGGGGGAGGGGGACCACCCGAAGGGTGGTGGAGGGGGTTTCGCCGGAGAAGTCAGTGCAGCCGCGAAGACCCCCTCAATCGCTTCGCGCCAGCTCCCCCAAGGGGGGAGCGGCGGTCTGGTCATGGCCATCCTTCGCCCGTTCCCCCAAGCCGTGCTAAACGCCGCTTGGCGAAGGCGCGCCGGATTTCCTATGTTGCGCCCCCACGTCCCCGGAGCGCCGATGCCCAGTTCGAACCCGTCCAGCCCGCACAGGCCCAGCCTGAACGAGATCCGCAGCGCCTTCCTGGGCTATTTCGGGGCCCATGATCACACCGTGCTGCCCTCGGCGCCGCTGGTGCCGCAGAGCGATCCATCCCTTCTGTTCGTCAACGCCGGCATGGTGCCGTTCAAGAACATCTTCACCGGCGTGGAGACGCCGGCCTCGCCGCGCGCCACCACCGCCCAGCGCTGCGTGCGCGCCGGCGGCAAGCACAACGACCTGGACAATGTCGGCTACACCGCCCGCCACGGCACCTTCTTCGAAATGCTCGGCAACTTCTCCTTCGGCGACTATTTCAAGGAAGGCGCGATCGAGCACGCCTGGCGGCTGATCTCCCAGGAGTTCCGCCTGCCCAAGGACCGACTGTGGGTCACCGTCCATCCCAGCGACGAAGAGGCCGCGGCCCTGTGGCGCAAGATCGCCGGCATCGGCGACGACCGCATCGTGCGCCATCCGGACAATTTCTGGTCGATGGGCGACACCGGGCCCTGCGGCCCCTGTTCGGAGATCTTCTTCGACCACGGCCCCGAGGTCGCCGGCGGCCCGCCCGGCACGGCGGACGAAGACGGCGACCGCTATGTCGAGTTCTGGAACCTGGTCTTCATGCAGTTCGATCAGGCGGCGGACGGCACGCGCACCTCCCTGCCCAAGCCCTCGATCGACACGGGGATGGGCCTGGAGCGGATCAGCTCGGTGCTGCAGGGCGTGCACAACATGTTCGACATCGACCTGTTCCGCACCCTGGTTGCGGCCAGCGTCGAGCTGACCGGGGTCGCGGCGATCGGACCGAACCTGCCCTCGCACCGGATCATCGCCGACCACCTGCGCTCCAGCTGCTTTTTGATCACCGACGGGGTCTCGCCGTCGAACGAGGGGCGCGGCTATGTGCTGCGCCGGATCATGCGCCGGGCCATGCGTCACGCTCACCTCTTGGGCGCGCAGGATCCGCTGATGCACCGCCTGGCGCCGACCCTGATCGAGGAGATGGGCGCGGCCTATCCCGAGCTGGTCCGCGCGCGCCCCTTGATCGAGGAGACCCTGCGCCAGGAGGAGGAGCGCTTCCGCCGCACCCTCGGCCGGGGCCTGGCCCTGCTGGACGAGGCGACCGCGAACCTGCCCCGCGGCGGCGTCCTGTCCGGCGAGACCGCGTTCAAGCTGCACGACACCTACGGCTTCCCCCTCGACCTGACCCAGGACGCGGTGCGGGCCAAGGACCTGACCGTGGATCTCGAAGGTTTCGAGACGGCGATGGGCCGCCAGCGCGAGATGGCGCGGGAGTCCTGGACCGGCTCCGGCCAGTCGGCGCAGGGGGCGGAGTGGCTGGCCCTGCGCGACCGGCTGGGTCCCACCCTGTTCACCGGCTACGAGCAGATCGAATCGGTCGCCGAGGCCCTGGCCGTGGTGCGCGACGGCGCCGAGGTCGAGGCCGCCGAGGCCGGCGAGACCGTCAGCGTGCTGTTCGACCATACCCCCTTCTACGCCGA